>Ga0190275_10000478_pt1 | contig 35311 bp, 62 predicted proteins | sample Popmic550T_FD_133745 | JGI IMG/M metagenome (GOLD analysis project Ga0190275, IMG submission 133745) | Populus adjacent soil microbial communities from riparian zone of Yellowstone River, Montana, USA - 550 T | ecosystem: Environmental > Terrestrial > Soil > Riparian zone > Trees stand | place... | reverse complement strand
TGATCTTCAAATAGAGGAGGTGGTAGAATGACGAGTGACAGAAAAGTATTGGATGCAAAATATAGGCAGTCCAGAAAAGATAAAGGCTATATCAGGATTCATAAATGGATTCCAACGGATTTTAAAACGACAATTTATCCAATAATTGATCTTTTAGCCTGTCATTACGAAGACTCTGAATCTACTACGGATTTTCATGATTTTATTCGAGATTTACAGCGTGTAGCTAAAAAAATTGAAGAGGAATACGGGGTGCAGAATGATTGATGCTTTAATAGTTTTTGCGGTCGGTATTGTAACAGGGATTGTTATAGAAAAATTAGATCAGCATGAATCAAAAGAGTTTAAGAAATTTCAAGATAGGTGGAATGCTTGTAAGATGGGGTATTTTGATTATGAAAAATCAGATGACAAATAATAAAGATATTACAAAAGAAGAATTTTCCGAAAAATTAAAAAACGTTCCTTATGAAAAAGAATTTAAGGAATTCTTAGAAAGGACTATGACTGAATATATAAATGTTACGGTAGGTAATTTATTTGGCACATTTAACATCAAAATTGATGAGAAAGGAATTGGCCATATTACTAAAAAATCTAGATAGAGAGATTATTCATGAACAAAAAGACTAAGGAGCCTTATCATAAAGTAAAAGAAAGGATGATAAGGCACTCCAACAAGATGAGAGAAAGAGGGTTTATTTACTTGCGTAGGTGGGTACCTGCAATATTTAAAGAAAAAGTCGATCAATTTATAAAGGGGTTAAGCAATGATTGAGTTACAAGACAATAGAAATAAATTGGTAGCTGCTACGGCAGTTGTTGGGATTTTGGCAGCTGGAACGTTTACCGCTGGCTTTACGATGATGTATCTCGATTACATTAATTACAGTGACTTTTTCTCTGGCGTTGGGCTAGGGCTGTCTATTGCAGCGATGCCTATATCAGTTATTGGATGTGTTGCAAAGTATGGGCTTTTTAATAAGCCATCTGATGATTTGGAATCGCCAAAGCTGTCTGAAGACGACTATTTGATTAATAGGTTTTAGATATATGAATCTCGCTGCATTCCGGTGGATGCACGGGCTGGATAGCTAATCCTAAACCCAGTTTATCATGATGACTATAGCGTTATGGTAGCAGGTTCGACTCCTGCCGAGATTCTCCAATTTGTAAAGTGACATGGTTATTTGTATGTGCCAATGAGAGCGCGAGCCGGTAAGCGGTCACGAAATCCGGCAACCTAAATTTATATGAGGAAATTGTAATGGAAAATTTAGATACTGTTATAAAGAGAAATAAAGAATTTGAAGTGCACAAATTAAGCGATATTGGGCTAGAGAAAGCAGGTTTAATAAGAGATCTATTTGATACATTTTTGACGGCTTTAGAACAACTGTTAACAACATCAACTTCATCCAGAGAATTTAGTATAGTCAAAACGAAGCTCGAAGAAGCTTGCTTTTTTGCTAAAAAATCAATGGCTATAAACTTATCAAACCAAAAGCAGGGCGAATAAAATTATTGTTTGAATTATCTATTTTTTCAGCTATAATGAATTGTGCAATCCATTTATACTGACGCTGCAATATGTGTCTTTTATAGATGAAAAAACCCGTAAGGCTCTCTTAAAGTTTTACGGGTTTTTTTCGTTTATCCATCTCTGTGCATTATCCCGCATAATTTATCTTGACTTTTCATCAAAACGCCAATAGCTTCCGAAATATCAATTACCATCAATTTGTATTTTTGTCGTTTTAATTTATCTATTTTGAGGATTTATGATGAAAGTCAAGAAAGGTTTGAAAGAAGATCGCCGCGAAAAAATTATGCACGGCAAAAAGAAAGAGACAAAAAAGGCGCATAAAAAGGAAAAGAAATAATGGCACGATATTTGGATGAATTCGAAACAGAAGTTTTACCTAAAGACATAATCCCTACTCGACAGTATTCAATTATCACTTCGAATATTGAAGGGGTTGTTGGAGGTATTATGCATCTTTATATTTCAAAGAGCTCTGATTTCTCAGAAAATGAGAAAGATTTTCTGGAAGAAAGCTTAAAAAAACTTACAGAAATTCGTGAAAATTTCACAGAAATGTTTAACGAAAAAATTAATGGTTAGAAGTAACTTTTTCATCTTCAGTTGCAGGAGTGGTACAAGATGGTAGCAACATCAACATCACATAAATTCAAGAAAGGTCAATCTGGTAATCCGGGCGGAAAAAAGAAAGGAACGAAAAACAAGTACAAGATGGACTTTTTGCAAACTTGTTGCGACGAAGGATTTAACCCATGCTTGGAGTTAATCAAGATTGTTAGAACAACAAAAAGTGACCATGTAAAGGTTACGGCGTGTTCGGAAATTGCGTCATACGTTGCACCTAAGCTAAAAGCCATAGAGCTAACGGTTGACGAAGCGGTCGAGAGGTTCCAATTGAACTTTAATGTTATTCAACCTGAACCGGAAACCTCAAACAAAGAAAATGACGGATTACAACGCAACAAAAACAGGTAGTCGTTTTCATCTTGATAATAGCTTTGTCAGGCTTTTGTTAGGCGGAATAGGGACAGGAAAAAGTGTCACGTGCATGATGGATATTCCAAGGCGTGCAGCTGAGCAAGAAGCAGCCAGTGACGGGATTAGATACAGCAGATGGGCAATATGTAGAAATACATACCCTGAACTAAAAGCTACTACGATAAAGACGTGGCTGGATTGGATGCCAGAAAGGATATACGGAAAGATGAGATATGACTCACCAATATCGCACCACATCAAGGTTGCAGATATTGACCTTGAAGTGTTGTTTTTTTCGTTAGCAAGTGACAACGATATCAGTAAATTAAAGTCGTTGGAGCTAACAGGAATTTATTTTAATGAGCTTCAGTTTTTTAGTGAATATTTGTTCGAAGAGGCTTTGGAAAGGTTAAACAGATACCCTTCAAAGAGATCTGGAGCAAGGATAACTTGGACTGGAGCAATAGCGGATACCAACCCGCCAGACGCTCAACACTGGATCTACAAAAGATTTGAGATAAAAAAACCAGAAGGGCAAAAGATTTTTAAGTATGTTCCGGCAATTTTAAAGGTGAATTCTTTGACCGACCCAGAAATGCTTCACGCAAGATCAATTGATGGAACGGTTTATATCCCAAACCCGGAAGCGGACTACGCACAAGTACAGCAGGCTGGGTATAGCTACTGGTTAGAAAACGTAAAATCTCACAATGATGACACAATAAAAGTAAACTACATGGGTCAATACGGAGTTGTTCGTAAAAACAAAAGGGTTTGGAATGAGTATAACGATGATCTTCACTGCAATGAATCCATTGGCTACGTACCAACTGTTGAGCTTGGCATGGGCTGGGACTTCGGAAGAACGCCAGCTGTACAATTTTGTCAGCTACACCCTAGCGGTTATCTCCAATACATTTACGAGATATGCGCAGAAGATATGAACCTTGATGAGTTTGTTGGTGAGGTTGTTATACCTTCGATGAACCGTAGATTTCCCAACTGGAAAAGATCATACGTCAGTATCGGTGACCCTTCAGGTGTCGCAAAAGACGCTATTCAAAACGATAACAGCTGCTTCGATATTTTAAGACGCCATGGGATCATCACAAGACCTGCATACACAAACGCAATCCGTCCAAGAATAGAAGCGGTGTCCTACTTCCTGAGAAAGATGTCTGGCGGTCGTCCAGGCATGATGGTTCACCCAGATTGCGTCATGCTAAGGCAAGGAATGAATGGAGAGTATTACTACAGGAGATTTCAGGTAGGAGACGAAAGATATAAGGAAGAACCAGAAAAGAACAAATGGAGCCATCCCGCAGACGCTGCTCAATACATTGCCACTTATTACTACCAATATTTCAAAAGAAATACCGATGATGAGATTCAATCAAAGCTAGACAATTCACTTAACAGTTTAATTTCATAGGAGATATACCATGTCAAAGAAAGAAACAGCAGCAGTAAAAGAGAAAAAGTTAATATCATTTTTGCCGGAAGATACAAGGATGGATCTTTTAGCCAAGCTTGAGGACTTAGGTATAGACGCAAGCAATATGGATGATGCAGAGATACTTAAAAAGATCGGCGATGTTGCCAAAGAAGAAAGAGAATTACGTGCACAAGAGTCTGCAAACAGTGCATTTACAACTGCCAACGCATATTGTTTGAGGGCAGAGAATCTAAAGGATAAAAAATTCGCATTGAGATTATTTGAACTTGGTGTTCCATCTATTTTTTGTGAAGCATTTACCGATGACGACAGTAAGCTTGAAGACCAAAAGATTTGGGAGAAAGTAAGTAAAAGTGGAATAGTGCAGTTTAAATCCACTGATTCTATTTTTGCCAAACGAAATGACCGACCGGCTAGGTAGTGTGGAGAGATAGATAATGAAGCCCAGAACCGTTACATGGAAAGAGGTAAGCTCTCAAATAACTTCGTTTGAGTCTTCGTATGCCAAGAATAAAGAGCGCGCACGAAAGTTTGTGAAGTTTGCTATCCCCGGAGATCAGTGGGATGACGGTCAGGAAAACAAAAGAAGAATTGCGAACAAAGAATCGATGGTTTTCAATCTTTGCCTTAAGCAGCTCACAAGGATGCGAGCGCAGGCTGAAGATATTGAGTTTAGTGTTGATATTTCCCCTACAAACAAAGAGGTTCAGGAAGATGTTGCCGCGTCTACAGCGTCAAAGCTTCTTTTGAACTCGATTGTTCTTGGGGGAAATGTAACGAGAAACAACAACGACGCATTAGAGAAATGCTGTGAAGCTGGATATTCTTTCTTGGAAGTCAATTTTGCTAGAGAGAGCGAGAAAACCTTAAACTGCATCCCTGTTACTATTTTGCATAAAGATCCATCAATTGCGTTCTGGGATTTAAACGCAATGGATCCCACAAAGATAGATGGACACTTTTGCGGGATTAATAAGGTGCTTTCTAAACGAGAGGTTATTTGTACTTACCCAATTCTTAGAGGCCCGGAAAAGGAAAGCTATTACAATATCACCGCAAGTTACAACAAAGTGGTTGATTATTGGTACAGGGATAAAACACTTGCCGATTTTGTTCTGCTCAATACGGGGATTTACAAAAGAAAAGACTGCTTGACGGTTGACGATGAAAGTAATTTGATGACCAAGCAAGGTGCTGCAAGGTATGAGAGCGACAATTCAATTGACGCTGGAGATCTCCCTCTTGTCAAACAGGATTACATTAGCTGTATATACTTTATGCGTTTTCTTAATGAGAAGGTTTTAGAAAACCCAAAGAAATTCCCGCTGGATGATTTACCGCTAGTGTTCCACCACGGTCTTACTTTTTGGGACCCAGACGACACTGACTTCACGATGCCGCTGGTCTATCCAATGGAAGGCGCGCAAAAGCTTCATAATTACTTAAACTCTCAGGTAGCAACTCAGGCCAAAAACATCAGTGCAGACAAGTATTTTCTTGGCTCTGAACATGTCGTTACGCAACAGGCAAAGCAGAATGCAAAAAAAGTTAATACGCATGAAGGCGCACTGATATTTGATGGGAACGTAGGAACGATTAGAAGGGAAAGCGGCGGACAATTATCACAAACGTTGCTAGAAGCAAGCCAGATGGTCAAGGCTGAAATGGATGAAATTGGCGGCGCGATGATGGAAACACAAAGTGCTCAGAACGCAGTAATTTCTGGCGTAGCACTTGATAAAATTACCCGAAACATGAATGTGTTCAACAAGCACATCATTGGTAAGCACATCGTTTTTGTAAATACAATTGGGAAGTTATTCAAGCAGATGATCCCAAAGATCATCACAGAACAGCGAACCATGGTGTCAAAGAACAAGGATGGCAGTGGTCAGGTGATTATTATCAATGAGGTTTTGCCTACTGGTGAGATCAAAAATAGCGTAAAGGATTTTACAGACAACTACGACTGGAGCATTTCAGCCAGTCCAGACTTTACTATGCAGAAAGAAAATACAGTCAGATACCTTTCTCAAATTCTAAGCTTAAATCCACAACTTCTGACTTTGTTTGGCGATATGTACGCAAGATGCCTTGATACGCCAGACGCAGGCGAGCTTGAGAGAAGGTTTGCATCTCAAATTGATCCATCTCTGATTCAATTCTCCCAAGGGATGATCACTGAGCAACAATACAAAGAAGCTCAGCAGCAATCGCAGCAACAGAAGCAGCAGCAGCAGGTTGAAGCTTCACAACTTGATCCTCAGGTTCAGGCAGCTAACGCCATGGCATCTGCTGAGCATAGGAAAGCTGCTGCAAAAGAACAGGATTCTATTACCAATCGACTTAAAGTCCTTGAAGACAGTGTGCAGGAAAGAAACAAATTGATTGTCGCATTGGCCAACCTTGCATCTAAATCCAACCAATTTGAAAAGCAGCATGCTAATGAACAGATACAAACTCAGCTTGATATCAATGATCAGATGATTAGCAGCTTCAAAGATGCAGCGGAAAATGTTGAGAGTCAGGTAAGTCAGCAAGATCAACAGAATCAGCAAAACCAGCAACAGCAACAAGGTGGACAGCCGCCACAAGAACAGCAGGGAGGCATGGACAATGCAGCAGCCACAGCAGACTGAAGCATGGATTGATGTTCCTCACGGTACTGGAACTTTGCCGAACTGGGACATAAGGCTAGGATATCCTCACCTTTTAAATTGGTTTATTGGTGAAAGCGGAAGTGTTTACTGTACACCGGGATTGGTTCCACTATCCCATCCCGGAGAGTGCGCAGGAGCGAGAGCAATACTCAGATCAGAATTTGGAAACGGTTCCTATTTTGTCGTGACAGCTTCGGCTATTATTCAGCTTTTTAACACAGGCCAAACAAAATTAATCAAAGAGATCACTAATAGTGGTAAAGCTGTTCAGATGGCTGAAAACCTTCAGAAGCAGGTTGGGATTGTTGACGGTAAAAACTTTTGGGTTTATGACCAAAACGCAAAAACAATAACGACAATGGGCGAAGAGAATGGATTTGCCTTTAAATCACCAATATCATTAATTGTATTAAACACTTTTGGTATTATCTTGGACGAAGAAACAGGAACATGGGGCCTAACTGACCCAAATAACATGCTACTTATTTCTGCATTGGATAACGTTCCACAGATAAGTGATCAGCTAACTAAAGCCGTAAGCCTTGAGACTTTAAGCGACAATTTATACATTTTCGGCACAACAGGTATTGAAAGATGGGTTCCTTCATCTGCAAACAATCAATATCTTTTTCCGTTCACTAAAGACACAAACTACCGTCAAGATTTTGGCGCGATAGGAACGAACAGCATTGTTCGCGGATTTAGTGAAATTTACTTTTTATCTTCAAAATTTTCTCCTATGAAGCTTTCTGTTCAAGAAGGATTACAAGAACTAAAGACAAGAAACCCAATAGGGATATCAGGAATAGCAAGAATCATTAGCCAGTACACAGACATCAATAAATGCGAAGGCAGTTTTTACTCTTTTAAAGACAATTATTTTTATTCAATGACTTTTCCTGAATCAGGCAATAACTGGACATTTTGCGCTAACTCTTCAACTTGGGCATGGAATGATGACAATTTCATCTCGACAGTTGATAGCGGTGAAGTTGTGGCAACAAGAAACGGTGTCTATAGGTTGAGCTTAAAGCCATCCTCTAAAAGACGAGAGATAAGAACAGAAAGAATTACAAAATATAAAGGGCTTTCCCCGTCAAGAAACATTCTTAATGGATTTGAAGCAAATATTGTTCAAGGGCGATTACAGGCAAAAGAGCCTCAAAATCTTGAACTGACAGTTTCTTTCGACTCACACAGTTGGTCAAACAGCGTAATCAGAAAAATAGGATTAACGGGTGAGAGGAATAACAGAGTTGTTTGGAACTTTAGCCGAGCAGCACCAGAGTTTACTTTTTTATTGAGATATCAGGGCGACCTTGATTTAACGATAGAAAAATTACGCGCAATTATTAAATAGGAGAGCTGGAAATGTCACAAGAAAATGAGTACACAGACGCAGAAGTAAAAGAAACAGAAGGAGCAGCCGAATCTCAAAATGAAAGCCTTTCAGTTGAACAGCTTAAAAAGTCTCATAGTGTTCAAATGAAAAAGATGCGTGAAAACAATGAAGCAAAAGAAAGAGAAAACAAGCTTTTAATCGAAAGATTGAATGACCTTGAAAAAAAGGTTAATTCTGGAACAGCAACCCAGAACCAAAACTTGGAATATCAGCAAAACTTAAAAGCTTTAGGTACTGCAGAACAGAAAATAGAAGAAGGGACACTTAATCCTGACATGATACAGGCATTTGTAAAGCACCAGATGGCGCAAGAAAAGCTGGCTGATAACCTGAAGGATGCAACTACTAAGGACGAAGAGTTTAAGGAGTTAATGCAGAAAAATGGTCAGATGGATCCCCAAGACCAAAAGATTAACTTGTATGAAGTCTCCGAAATGGCAAAGCTTAATATTAAAAACCCATCTGCAGTTGTTAAGCATCTTCTAAAGAACGACAAAGATGCACACATTATGCGCTTGGCTTTTGAGAACTCAGCGATGGATAACGGGCAAAGTTTTGCGAACATGATTTATAATTTGAGCGAAAAGATAGATGCAAAGTCAGATTCGCCTAGACCAAGCTCTTATACGCCAGCACCAAGAATGTCTGACGCTGGTCACTCAGATGATTTTGAAGAGGCAGATTATATTAAAAACAAATATAAATAATCATTGACTTTTGTATTTCTCTTAGATAGCTTCGGATTATCTAAAAAATAATAAAAATAGTCTCCTGATTTATTCAGAGTCGTCATCGTGTGACGTAAAAGGCATCGTCGTCTAAATCTACAAGACGTTAAAACCGGATATTTACTACTAACCGTTTAACGTTTTGGAGATTTAGCCATGGCTAATGCTACTGATGTATCTAATCTTATCGCCAAGAATATGGGCGAATTCTTTGTTCAGCAAAACCCTATATATAACACCGGAAACAAAAAGTACGTCGAGCAATGCACGCAACAGATGTATGCAACTGGCGGCAGAATTGGTATAAAAATCCCCGGTGCACCGCCTGTTCAGCGCGGTATGACTAACACGCCTTCTGGTCTATCAGATCTCGTTATTCCTTATACAATCACAGAAGATGACATTTACAGTGTTACACGTGAATTAAACGCGTATGAAGAAATCTTCGATATCATCGGTAAAGGCTCAGCATTAACCAAATTTAACCGTGAAGCTATCGTAGATAACTACGCATACCCTGCTTATCAAGCAATTGCTGGTGAAATTGAAAATACCGCTGCGTATGAATTTAAAACCACAGCTTATATGACTCCTATCGATGAAGTTGCAAAGCTTGGTTCTGTCAGCACATATTCTGCTATATCTTCTCTTGGCGTGATGTGTGATGTGATGAAGCTTGGATATACGGAACGTTATTTGATGATGAACCCGTACGATGCCACGCAAGTTGAAAACTCTTTGCAGAATATGTTTAACCAAGCAATCAATACAAAAATCACATTAAATTCTCGAATTGGCAGCCATGAAAAAGGTCGATTAGCTGGTTTCGATTTAATGAGATCTACCGAATTTCGTAAGCACGTTGCTGGCACGTTAGCTGGCCTTAGCGGTATTACTGTAGGTTCAATTTCTACCGATGGTACTACCTTGGTACTGAATGGTGTTCCATCTCTTACATCCGTTCTTGTCAAAGCTGGTGACAGAATTTCTATCCCAAGTGTTTACTTGGTTGATCCAATTCTGCATCGTCCAGTTAGCTACAAGCTTGTAGTGACAGCTGCCGCTGATGCTCTTGGCACAGGTTCGGGCACAGTTGCAGTAACCCTGTCTCATCCTTTGATCGTTGCTGGTGATCACCAAAACGTTCAGGCAATGCCTGCTCCGGGTGCTGCTGTTGCCGTTTTCCCAGACAGAAACATCAATTATGCGTATGTTCCTTCTGGTTTAAGCGTTACTCCTTTGAGACTTCCTCAGGTTCGTGGTGCGGATAACTCAACAAACAGCGGAGACTTAAAAGTGCCAGTCAATGTGTACATCCAAGGTTTGGTAAATGATTTAAATAACGTTTTCCGAATTTCTGCACTTGTTGGTATTTTGGTTCTTGCACCTTACGTTATTGAACTTCCAAGCATCGCCTAAGAGGGGATTTTTATGTCAAACGCATTAAATTTAACACCTCAAGGTGGCGTCTATTTGCGAACAGATATTGTTCAGGCTCAGTTGAGTCAAAACCAATCTCAGTTGCAACTAATCGCTGGAAATGCAGCCGTAGTTGATAATGATCCTCCAACTGCAAGGTTCGACGGATGCGGTAGAGCTTACCTATCTGGTAGGATCAAGCTATCTAACGCAACGCCAATAGCTGGTGCTCATTTATTTAAATTACCTGCATTTGCTTTGATTGAAAAGGACTCATACCTTTCAGTTTTAAAGAAAAGCGGCTCTACTTTTTCATCGGTTGGTCTGAATATATTGAACGGTGACGGAAGCATAGACTCTATCACCATAGACAACCCCGGCGCATATACAAGTATGCCAACAATTGGTTTAACGGGCCCCGGCTCTGGTGCTACTTTGGTTCCTCGTGCTTATGCAATCAGCGCAACACTCCAAAGCAATCCTACCGGCAATACAAGTTATGCTCCCGGAGATGATGTTTTTCTTTCAGACAGCTCATCTTCAGAAGTTGCTGCGGTTCTTAATGTAGATACTACAGGTGTTTACTCTGCTGCAATTGCAGCAGGTGGTGCCAACGGAACAAACGGTGCGCAGGTTGTTACAGGAACTACAGGAACAGGTACCAAGTTTACAGCTAACGTTACGATTACTGGCGGTGCAATTACAGCCGTCAACTCAATTGCAACAGCTGGGGAATACACTGTAAACCCAACCAACCTCGCAATAGAAACTGTGTCTGGTGCTGGAATCGAAGCTGCTGCTTTAATCGTAAGAATGAAGCCTGTAACACTTTCAGTTGTAACTCCCGGCAGTTACTTAGACTTCTCTACTCCAATCGGCCAATCAGGAACAACTCCCGGCGGCGGTGGCGGCTGTACATTCAACGTCACGTGGGGACTTTTGTCTATTGTTGCAACTACTCCAGGAACTGGTTACACAGATTCGTCTGCCGTAACAATTACAGGTGGTGGCGGCGCAGGCGGTGGCGCAGCAAGTCTAAATCTTTCAGGTGAAGGCTCTATTGCTCAAAGCGTTGGTGTTTTGGCTGTAGCAGCAACTCAAAATGATGAGCTCTACTTAGATGGAACAGTAATCTTTCTTAAATCCTATTGAGCCATGAATGATCGTAAAACAGCTGATAACAGATGCCATATACAAGTCACTACAGGATAGGGAATTAGATCCTGTAGTGAACTCTGGATATCTGCTGTGGGGATTAGAAGAGCTTAACAACATATTGGATGAATGGCGGGATAAAATCCCATACAACTCTGTCACAACTTTTAATGATGTTCAATCTTTAGAAAATAGCAGATTTACAGAAATTACAACGGTCAACTACGTGTTAAACAACACTTCTTATTCTTTGAAATCTGTAAATCTGACTAAGTTTAAGGAAATACAGCAAGTTATTGGACTGACTGGGTTTCCTTCATGTTACTACTTTGATGAATTAACGCTTGGCATTCAAGTTTACCCAGCTCCAAGTAATTCGGATTATCAGTTTACGGTCTGGGGTAAAGCACAACAGTTAAGCCTTGGATTGACTGACGAAATTCCGTTTAATATGCCGCGTTTTATGATCAATGCAGCAACATATGAGCTGGCCTTTAGGTTTGCTGCTGAATATGGCGCATTGTGGGACGCCAAAAAAGAAACAATCAGGAATTCATTGCTTAATAGCCTGATGACAAAACAAGTTGTTGATCTCAACCCAGACTTAAATTGTGTATTTGGAAATAGTGGCAGCACTGCGCCATTTCCTTACTTTTATTACATCAGTGGAGGCGGGCAATAATGGCTACTCCTCAACCAGTAAACATTCCAAAACCTCCAGACTCTCCAAATCTTCAGGAAATGCACGAGTGGATGCTCTCTTTTTATGGTTTTTATACGACAAACCACGCGACAGGGACTCAGGCTCCTTTTTTTTCTCAGACTCAATTAAACAAAATGGTTTCTGAAAATGACCTTGAGCAAGCCGGAAAGGTTTTTATGAATAACGACACCGGAACATTGAATGCGGCAACAATTGTGGCTGGTAACCTAGTAATGAAGGTACTTTGATATGGGATTACTAGACATGTTTGGCGGTGGTTCTGCCCCAAAATATAGAAGCAATAAAGACGCCTTCGATAGATTCGCTGGTGAGATGGATAACATGGGGAACAGATATCAAGGCTATGTTGATACTGGCAACCAAGCACGCGACAAATCCTTTGGCGAATATCAAAAGCTAATTGATGATCCAAACTTTTTGCAAGACATGGTAGCTAAAGGATATTCAGAATCTCCATACCAGAAGATGCTCTTAGAAAGAACTCAAAAAAGAATGAACATGAATTCTGCCAACACAGGAATGTTGGGCAGCGGAGCCGCAAACAGGGCTTTGCAGGATGAAATGATGAAGATGGGCGGTGCATTTCAAGATCAGTATATTGGTCGTGGGATGGACTCATACAAAACAGGATTAAGCGGATTAGATAGATTAACAGACCTTGGATTTAAAGGGCTGGGAGCGCAAGACAACCTGTGGGAACAGGCCGCTGCTGGCAGACTCAAAGGAGACATGAGCGAAAACGAAACACAGCAAAGAAACGCAGAAGCAGAGGCCGCATCAAAAGGCAGAGGGATTGGTAACCTTATTGGTCTTGCTGGCGGAGTGGCGGGAACAATGTTTGGAGGCCCTGTCGGCGGTAGAATTGGTTCCTCCATTGGCGGATCAGGCGGCGGTGGCGGCGGATTTAGCATGTCATCTCTAGCCAGCATGTTTGGCGGTGGTTCAGGAAATAATTCAGGCGGATTCTCCCCCAGCAACTACTCTAACGGTGTCTACAATTCTCCTCCCCCTCCTCAGCAACCTGCTGGCGGTGGCGGATTCAACATCGGAAGTTGGAGTTTCTAATGCAAGAAAGATCTGGCGGCGGGAAATATGGAATATGGGGAGTCAATGAAAATACTTCAAAGATGGACGCGCCAGTTGATCCTTTGCGCTATGGTATGGGCACAGCAAAGGGCATACAAGACTTCTTTGGCAAACACTACGAGAACAGACTCAACAGCGCAAAAGCTTCTCTAGAAGAAGGGAATCTTAAAAAACAAAACGAGACTTTACCTCAAGAAATTGCAGCGTTAAACGCAAAATATGGTGCAGACGAAAAGTATTATCCTCAAATTCAAGCCGCGAATCTCCAAAAAGAACAGGCAAATGTAAAAGAGATTATGGCGCGCACAGGGCTAAGTTATGCGCAGGCAAAAGTTGCCATGGCTCATCTTCCATTAATTCAAGCTCAGACTAGAAACGAAATAGGGAAAGGAAACCCATTAAATACAGCTGACGCATTATTTAAGGCATATCAAAGTGCGCCGCAAGGTTCAGATCAGCGCGCCTTATACGAAGGGCTGCTGGCAAAAGAAGTTGGGAAAGAGGGAATGCAGTTTCTTCAGGGTGGAGGCGATGGTGGTGGCTCAACCTCAACTTCTCCCGGATCATCATCTTCCGTTTCTCAAACGCAAAACGGTCAAATAGAAACAAACCCACTTGGCGGAGGCCCTCGAGCAACTTTTCATCAAGGATATGACCAACAAACAGGTCAAACGCTTGAATCTCCTACGACTACAAGTGCGGGTAGAAACCAAACCAGAAGCGAAGCAAATTCAGAATTAAATTATATTGCTCCAGAGTTACAGAAAGGATTCGCTCCATACATGGGAGCAATGGGATCTTTAAAATTAACCAAAGATTCTTTTATCGCATCAAATTCTCCAAACTCTCCTGCTGGAAAGGCAGCAGCTAAAAGGCTGGAAGCTTATTCATTGGCAAATAGGCTAAAGAGAGAAGCGGCAAACGTTATTTCAAGGCAATCGGCTGGACAAGCTCCGGGCGTAGAAGCAGCTAGAGAACAAGAGCAAAGCTCATTCGGATCTCTTCCCGGGCCTCTTGCGTCTTCATTCATCCCAAATTCGATACAACAATCATCTCTGGCTCAGTATTTTCCAATGCAAGAAGAGATGGCAAACAAAGCTATTGAGACAGAAAGAGTTGGATACCCGCAATCTGGTGCAACGCCTCAATGGGCTAACAGACAACCAAATTCCGACAGAGGATTTTTGGGAAGACCGACGGGGAATCCTAGCCAGTCAGCACCAGCACAATCTCCGCAAAATGCGCCGCAGCAACAGACCGAAATTCAAGACCCATCTTCTTTTTCATCCAAGGAAGAAGCTCAACAGTATTACCAGTCACTTTCTCCTGAGCAGAAACAAGCCTTTCTTGCTAAGTTGGGAGGCTAGAGTATGGCATACACTCCATCCCTATCAGACTTTGAGGCTCCAGCTCAAGGCGGTTACAAACCATCAGCCGCTGATTTTGAGCCACCTCAAAATGTTCCACGCATAACGCCTGCATCAGCAGAAACTCATGCGCCGTTGTCAACGAATGACAGAATGCTTGCATCTATGCTTAGGCAGCAATCCCCATTTGGAAAACAAAAAGAAACAGATCCGGGCGCAGATCAAAACGGATTGATTGAGAACATAGGCAAAGGGGTCGTTGACTTTATTCCTTCCATGCTTGTTGGCGGTGGAGCAGTAAAGGCAGCGTCAAAAATCCCAAAGATTGCAGAGCTTGGCGCAAAATATGCTGCAAAAAGTCCAAAGCTTGCGAAGATATTTGGAGCTACTGCCGCAGAAAATGCAATAGCTGGCGCACATGCAGGTGCAACTCATGCAGAAGATGGAGAAACAGGTGCAGCAACAGCAACTGGCGCAGGAATTGGCGCATTGTCTGGATTAATTAACCCAACATTAAACGTTCCTGCAAAATATCTTGCTAAGAAATATGCTCAAAGTGCAATCCCTGAATTTACAAAGAAAGCAACCGACTTGATCAAAGAAAAAACATTGCCTGTCAGCGATTACGCAAAACTGCTTACAGAAAGATATCTGGGTAAAGCCAATAAAAACCAACAGAACTGGGAAAACACAGGAAAACTTGCAGATACAATTGATCAGTCATTAACAAAAATGATGCACAAAGGCGAATATGATGCAGGGGGAGCCCCAATTCTTAGGGAATCCGTTGATTTCAATAATTCTCCATACCATTCGTATGTAGACAAATTCAAAGGAAAAGTTGGAGGCTTGGAACCCGCAAGGCAGGCAGAGCACGAGCACGCATTAATGCTTGCAGATAGAGCGAAAGAGATCGCACCACAAAGCTTTCGCGGGATGGTAGATTCTAGCAAAAACGTTAATAGGGACATGAAGGAATTCTTGGAGCAAAAAGGAATACCGACAGTAAATGCTCGCGCAAAAGATTTTCTTGGCGGACTCAAAAAGACAATCAGAGAAGACCTTATAAAAGCCAACGAAGGAAAGGTTGAAAAAGACTTGATGAGCGGGTTTAAAGACCAATGGGAAACCGCCAACAAGTCTCACAAAGAACTTCAGGATTTTTACGATTACGTACGGCCAAGCACTGGCAATATGGCAAAAAACAAACAGCTAAAAGATGCGTTTATGTCTGCGTCTGATAATTCTCCAATTGATGAAGCTGTCCTCAATAAATACTTACCATCTCTTACAGAAAAAGGCGTTAAAGGCACAGAAGGCTTAAAACATCTTGAGAAAATATTTGGAAGCAAAGACCTTGCGCAAGGAGCTGCAAAATCAGCTTTATTTAGAAGACCAATTGAGCAGGGCGCAAATACCGTAGATACCGCAGCGATTTATTCAAAAATGAGCCCGGCACAAAGAAGACAGGTATTTGGAGATTCAAAAGAAGGGAAAATGTTGGATGCCATTAACGATACCCGTCTTGAGTTTGGCAGAGAACCAGAAAAAACATTAGCAAAAATAGGTCATGGCGTAACAAGCCTTGGTGTCCCCGGACTTATTGGGTTTGGCGGCGCAATGGCAAGCGGAGATTCTTGGGATAAATCATTGCTGTATGGTGCAGCGACAGCGGCAGCATCCAAAGGAGTTAAGGGAATCGCAGGAAAAACTGCTACTCCTGCATCAGTTGCCAAAGCAATAAAAATGGGAAAAAACGGGATAAAAGTAAACCCAAAACTTTCCAATATGTTCCTTCAAGAAAACGCAAATCCTTACAGGAGAAATGATTAATGAGCGTAGAAACGTTTTACCCAATAAACACGCCTCTTATAAATTATTTCTTTTATAAAGCTCCATTTGTCAGCAGCTCTTTTGTGTTGACTAAAGTTAGCGTACAAAATGGCGGATCTGGATATACGGTTGGCGATGTCATCGTTGCTTCTGGCGGAACATTTACGTCACCAGTTACGCTAAGAGTCTCATCTGTTACTCTTGGTGCTGTGACTGGCGTAACAATTACAAGCAATGGGAAATACACTGTAACGCCAATCTTATTTACTCAAGCTTACAGCAGCGGTTCTGGAGTTGGTGCAACATTCAACAATTTGTCTTTTGTTGCTGATATCTTGCCCCCCGGGCCGAATATCCCTCTTGCGGGTGGATTCATTTATTTTTACGCAGACGAAGATCATACCTTAGAGCTTCCAACCTATTCAGATGTGTTTGACCCTCAGAATCCTGTGGTTAATACAAACCCAATCCAGTTGGGAGCCGCAGGTGACTGCCCTCTCTTCTATTTAGAAGACAGGCTTTATTACATTGTCATTACTGATTACACGGGCGACCAATCTAATCCCATTGCAACAATAAACCATTACAACCCAAAATCATCTTTGATCGGTGGCGCATACAATAACAACTTTATTGTTAACCCACAGTTTAACTATCCAATTGAGTTTTATAAAACAACCGATGAAGTTGGCGAGATTTCTCAGCCAGTGACTGTTGTCGCATGGGGATGCCAATTCATCGAAGATGATGGGACTCTTACGAAAAACTATGTCACTTTTGAAAATGTTCAAGGACAAGGAATTGAGGGCGATCCCATAAACCAGATTGTACTTAACTGCACGGTTGTTAGCGCATCTGAATCAAATAAAAACTTTAAGTGGAGATTGGGCCAGGCAGATTTTAGTGAAGGAAGCCAGCTTACTTTTTGCGCTCAGATGATCAATAAAAAGTCTGGAACAGCATCAGTAGACCTTGTATTGCAAACAGATTATGGTGATGGCGGTTCAGGTATAGATGAAGTGATACTTGAAAATTTTAGTGTCACAGGAACGAGGCAAAAGTTTGTCCATTCTTTTACGATGCCTTCAATTACTGGTAAAACCGTAGGAGAGGATAGCGGCTCTTATATAATGTTGAGGCCTGCGCTGGGGCAAATATGCCATATTGGTGCAACCAATATCATGACAGTCCCCGGCAATGTTGCAAACCCCATATTTGTTTCAGAGCCAACAGGATTCTCAAAAGCTCAAATTCTTGGCGTTTCAACAGATATAGAACATGCAGGTCTTGCAGAAAACTATTCATCTTATTATTACAAAGACGGTGAAATTTTCCCATATTCCGATACTGCAACAATTTTCCTGCAGCCAAAAGTAGAGAAAACACCTTTTAGGGAAGAATGCCTTGGCAGTGAAAGATTCGTAAATGGATATTCCGAAAGCGGAATCCCATACAGAAGGCTATATAACGTTATAGGTACAACTTTTGGCGGTTCAGGAAGCCTGATTGCTGGAGCCAGAGGAAAAGAGGTAAGCTTTGAAAGCTCGGTTGGAGCAAGAGAAAATAGCGCATATACAGCAGGAACAACTTCATTCGTTGTTACTAATACATTGAAGGGACTTGCTCTTGGTATAAGTATTGTCAACAACAACGACAACACGGTGACAGCTACATTTTTTGATGATTTCGCTCCAATGCAAACAATACCTGTATTTCCTGTAGATCCCATTGGAAATCAAATATTTAAACCATCCTCTTACAGTAACCAAGTTGCTGCATATTGGGGGACTATTGACAATAGAATCAATCCAGAAAATATCACTATAAATACAACAAACTCGGGGAGCGTTTCTACAAAGGCTGTTTTCACCATCTCGTTTGATTCTACGGAAATTTCTGATTACCAGACAAAAACTGTTGCAACAAGCGATGGTTCTGGAAGGCTTATTACATCAAGCTTTATTGAATTTGCAAGCGTTGGAAATAATGTCAGGCAATATGGCGGCGCAGGTACAGCAACAGTCAACCAGCTTATTATGTTTGCTTTAGATGGCGTTTTAAATCCGCAAATCGGGATATATTCCTTCTACAACATAGGAAATCTTGCCAACACGATTGTAAACTTTAAAAAAGATCTTTCGCTTCAGCAAAACATAAAAACATTTGTCAATACCGTTGCGAATCCATTCGTTTGGACAATGGATGTAAACGCTATTCCAACAGCGGGGCAGTATTTTCTGTACTCATCTCCAACCGTTGATTACTACGGATGGTTTAAAGTAAACGGCGTTGGAACTGATCCTGCAATATCAGGAAGGACTGGCGTTGCAATAGAAACTTTCACGGGACAGACGGAAGAGCAAATCGCTCAAACGATTGCAAACACAGTTAATACCGCGTCTTTTTCCCTTCCATCCTTATCTGATCTTCCAGCATTAGTGGCAGATTCTAAAGTATCTTGGTTTATAAACCTGTAGGAGCAATTAAATGACAAGCACTCTAGTCCCATTAAACATCGAACAAAACAATGCGAGCGTTCCATATTTCGCAAGCATGACTTGGAATTATGAAAACTCGGACATTCTGGTAACGCCAGCCGCAGTGGCAAACCTAGATAGCCGACTTACTTTTTCATACATACAGGCTTTTTATAACTCTGGCCTTACATCTACGCCAACACTTGCAATTTGGAGCGGTAAAAGAAGACCAGATGGATCTCTTATTCTCAATGAGGTTCAATTTGCGTTTAGCGGAGACAGAGTACAAATAAAAGGCATAGCCATTATGTCTACTGGAACAGATATAAGAGATAAAACCGTTTCATCTCTTGCGATTAATCCCGCGTCTCCAACAAATAGTTTTTCAAAGGTTAAAGGATGGGGAGGAATGTATTAATCATGGATATTAAATACGGTGATATGCCAATTAACCCAAGCCTTATTACGCCATTTAACCCAATGGTCCCAGACGCATACCAAGATACAGTCGGAAACAACTATTTCGACACGTCCGGGCTTCCATACACAGATACAGGAGATTAGTAATGCCAAGGTTTGACGCGTACGATTTAGAAACCCCGCAGGGAAGTGACATTTTTCCATTTCAGAGACCACCTTATGACGATGGTGATTCGTTTTCAACCTCATTTGATGGAGTGAAGGAATTTTTAGGATTAAACGCTCCAGAAGACAGCGTATTATTTATTGGCCCTTCAGGCGTAACATCGAGTACCGATTTAAAATACGATGATACCGCGAAGCTGTTAACGATCCCTGCATTAAAAATTACACCGATGACAACGCCGGGTGTCTTGCACAATGACAACCTTGGTGAAATTGCATCTAGCCTAATAGTGAACGTGGACATTGCATCTAATGCCGCGATCGCCGATTCAAAGCTAGCAACAATATCAAGCCCCGGAAAAGTGGCAAATACCGCGACGACCGCCAACTCTGGAAACAGCGCAAGCTCAATCGTAGCAAGAGACGCATCAGGTAACTTCGCTGCAAATATAATTACTGCAAACCTAAACGGTACAGCATCGGTTGCTGCTGTAGCCATAAACTTTTCAGGTCTTTTGGCAGGAAACGTTACAGGGCCTCAAGGTGCCACTGTTATTGCAAACGATGTAGTGACAAATACAAAACTCGCCAATATGGCTGCCAATACGATAAAAGGCTCCGTAGCAGGTGGAGACCCCGCAGATCTTACTGTTGCTGAAGTAAAATCAATTCTTGGAATAAGCGGCGGCGTTACAATTGCCAATACACAGATTGGTTTCGGCAATTCATCGAGTAATTTAGTTGGCAGTTCAAAATTCACTTGGGATGATGTCAACCAAGTTTTGCAGCTTTCGAATGGTTCTGAAATAAATTTAGGAACAAGTGTTGGCAATAGGAAGCTTGTATTATATAGCACATACAGTGATGACTTTAGATTCTTTGGGCACGGGATTTCCGGCGGAACTCTGAAGCACAGAATTGACGGAACCACAGGGAAACATTCATTCGTATGCGGCGTCACATCTACTACAGAAAGAGAGTTGCTCTCTATTGGTGGAAACATGCAAGTTTCAACAATGGCTGGCGGAGGATTGGTTTTTGGAAATTCTACGTCAGGTTATGCTCCTTCAGTTTTAGATTTTTATGAGAGGGGAACAACTTTAACGTTCGCACTCTCTGGCCCATGGGCTGCACCAAGAAATCTTAATTTTACTTTTTTAAGGATTGGCGGAATAGTTCTTGTAACATGGCCAGACCTTGCTCCTACCGCTGTGACTGTTGCGGGGCAAACAATTAGCTCTGCTATTGCGCCTGGCAGTGTTTTTATTCCTGCAAAATTTTCTCCAACAATAGACCCCGTGTCTCCAATTCTTGTTTACAACAATGGATCGACTGGCTCTGCGGGTGACATTTCATCTTCAAATGGAGCAAACGGAAGATTTTTCAGCATTAGAAATTATGGTGGCACTGTATTTACTGGAACCGCTGGAATTACTGCTGGCTTTGCTATTTGGTACGTATAATCATAGCAAGTTACTTCATACACTTTAATTGGGGAGCGAAGAGAAGCAAAATGAAAATAAAAGACGACTTAGAAGTTCATTCTGGATTTATTGAGGAATTGTTTAAACTTACCGATCATCAAAAAGAAAGACTCGATGTTATCAGCGAGAAAGTATCGCTTCATTCTTACATGCTGAATGAAACAACGAAAAACAATGTCGATATTTCTAAAAATTTAAAAGATGTGAGAGACAACATTGATGCCATCAACCATGACTACCTTAAGAAAAGGTCAATCATGGATTTCTTTCATGACCTTTTTAACAACCCAAGGATGCTAGTTTTTGGAAGCATCCTGCTTATTGCCCTATCTACATTTGTGGCATGTTTTGAGGAAGTTTTTAGACACTTAATCCCGAGGATATTCTGATGCCAAAATTTTCACAAAGTTCAATTGACCAGTTAAAAACTTGTCACCCAGACCTTCAAACTCTGGCCTATGAGGTTATTAAGCACTTTGATTGTAAATGCACTGAAGGACATAGAGGAAAAGAGGCGCAAGACAAAGCATTTGCTGAAGGAAAGAGCCAAAAAAGATTCCCGAATGGTAATCACAATTCATTTCCTTCAAATGCGATGGACTTATATCCATATCCTATTGATATGAAAAACACCAATAGATTTTACTGGTTTGCCGGCTTCGTTATGGGTGTTGCAGAAATGCTTTATTTAACTGGCAAGATGAAGCACAAGATTCGATATGGTGGTGACTGGGATGGCGACAAAGACATTACAAACCAGACGTTTTTCGATTTAGTCCACTTTGAGATTATTTTATGAGCTGGCAATCGATATTAAAAGTGAGAAGAGAAAACTACGACGAGCATAAGCATGAGATTCGCTCTGGCGACATAATATTGTGTTCTGGCAGCTCTTTGTTCTCAAACCTAATCAAGAAATTTACGGGATCAAAATGGTCCCACGTTGGCTTTATCCTTAAGATCGATAAGATTGACCGGATTATGGTCATGGAGAGCGTAGAGTCTATTGGTGTTCGTGCTGTTACGCTAAGCTCTTATTTAAGCAACTATAATGGCTCAGGGAAACCATACCCCGGAGAAATCGTAATCGCTAGGCACAAAGATATGAAACAAGATTTCATAGATGGGTTATCCGAAAAAGCCGTAGACCTTCTCGGGCATCAGTACGATAAAAACGAGATCATCAGGATAACTGCAAGGCTTGCAGCATCAAACATCGCAGACCTTTCCTGTGATATCCCACAGAGAGATAACGAGTACATCTGCTCTGAATATGTCGATGAGTGTTATCGCTCTGTGGGCGTTGTTGTTAAGCCTAACTGCGGGTTTATTTCACCCGGTGATTTTGCTAATGACGAAAAAATATACCCTGTCTTTTCTGTGTGAAATTAAAATACACCTAATAACCGCAATAAAAAAACCACAACCAAAATTGACAAGAATGCGCCGCACGCTTCATAACCCCATCCACGGCTATAAGGCCATGCTGGCACAGAGCCAACCATTAGAAGGACTAAAACGATAAGTAATATTAAGCTGATTGACATTGTGTTTCCTTAAGTTTGTATTTCGGGTAAATTATAACTTATTTGCAACTATTATCCTATAACGGCACGTGTCTTGAATAAAAGTAACATTGTCATCATCTCCATCCTCAATAGATGATTCAAAAAACGTTTCAGAAAAAGATTTTGAAGCATAATTTATAGCTTGTTGTTTTTCATCAAAAACTCCAATACAAACTTCATCATTACCATCTTCGTCCATTTTCTTTAATAATATGTATTGCAACATTGATCAATCCTCGTAGAAAAAATCTGGTAAATTTAAACCCCAATACTTCCCCATTTTTATAATATTTCGCTTATGAGAATCGTCAAGATCTGAAAACTTTATTTTTTGACCATCTGAAGTTTCCCAAACTCCGTTTTTTGCATTTTCGTTTATTTTTTCCTGAAGCTCTCCACGGCAAGAAATCCAAAGTTCTGAAGCGAGGTATGCGTCATTTGAAGAATCGCTCATCAATCACTCCTCAAATACTTTAAAAAATTGTATACCCAATTCTAAAAGTAATGTCATCCCAAAAACAACTGTTGTATATTGAGTCCAATTAGAAGGAAAATAATGTTTAACGGCTATAGTATAAATAATCATTGGCATAAGGCATAGAATAACAGCCAAAATTGTCTTGATAATTCTTTTCATAACTCACTCCTCATCTTTTACCCATCTATTAAAATAGTATTTTTCAAGTTTTTCTATTAACTCTAATTTATCTTTTTTGTGGTCAATCCAACATCCTCTTGGGGATGTCCCATAATCACACCAGTCTGCATGGCACAAAATAGATTGCATGAGTTCAACATATTGATCTGGCAGATCAAGTTCTTTTGCTATTTTAGTATTAAATTTTCCCTCTGATATGAGCTTAAATATATTAATTAAATCCTGATCAATTTGTGAATTATATGCAACACAATTTATCTTTGCTTCATCTTCCCAAAAATCCCATTCTTGGTTATCCGACATCACTCACTCCTCGTACTTGACCATGGCTTGGTAAAACCAAGTTGTTCCGTCATATTCGACAGATACGCAGATACCCCCTTGTAAAACATATCCATCAGATATATTTTGTAGCACACCTATGGTTAGGTCTTCTATGTTATCATTCATTTCTACTGTATAATCAACAATCTTTCTTTCAGTCATCACAATAAACCTCCATTAATTTGCCGTTACCATCTGACTTGAATCCAATTTCTTTATCTGTTGAGTCCAACAAAACTCTGCGAAATGTCCCATCTTGTCGTATCATAAGAATTGGTGAATCATTAGCCATTACATAAATTCCTTCGCCACAGTTTTCCTCACTTAATTCCAAAACAACAGTTCTGTCTTCCGGTTTTTTGGTTGTCAAAATCATACTATTTCTCCTTAATTAATTTTAATTTACCCAGTCAATAATTTCTGTGCAATTCCCGCACCTGAAGTCTCTTGCGTTCTCCAGACAGATTTCGCTGTCGTCTTCCATCCGGTTGTTTTTGTACGGAATCTTCATGTTTTTATCGTAATACGCATGACAGTGTTTGTGACCCTGAAGAGCCCAATAACAATATTCTCCTTTTCCTTCTTCATTAACTTTAAATGTTGAATCAGGGTCTATAAAAATAATATCATTGTCGTATCTCATCATGTATGTTTCAGTAACAGTCTGTTTTTTCACGCAATCCCCTCCTTTTTCAAAACGTAATCCACGAAACTTGAATAATGTATATTATTAACATAAAAGCTTCCGTCTTCTTTTAGCCTGAAGATTTCTTCGAATTTATGGGTATAGTCATAAAATACTATTTTTCCGGGTTTTTCGTTAAAGTTAGGTTCATTCATCAGTTGCCTCCTCAATTGGCTTCCCGCAGTAGGGACAGTACTTGAATTTTTCATGTTTCTTAAAGTATTGGCTAACTCCACAATCTGTACGCCAAACACAAATAGTTGCATCTTTTTGAGTTTTCGCGCTACAATCTATAGCGAAAGATAAATCCCACTTACATGTTTCTTTTAAAAGCTCTTCGCAGACGGATTTAAACATTTTAATGTCTTCTTTTTTGTCAAAAAACATCTTTGCCTTTATATGTTCTCGAGTTAGAGTTTCAATCATTCTGATCATCCTTCCACTCTCATAGCGGCGTCTATGGCCATTCTAAATGTATCGTCAGATGAGATTAACTGATCCTCTTTATAAAAATTGATAGAGCGGCAGCATGAGCATTTAATGCCCCCATCCGGTAGTGCAGGAAAAGAATTCACTATTTTTATTTCAGAACCGTCCAATAAACTCTCAATAAAATCCATCCGTTCAGTGTCGGTGATTTCTTTATGCAATTGTTTATCGATAGATTCCTTAATATTTTTTACCTGCATATCCAATATCATTTGGTTAAATCTATTCTCGGTTCTTAATGCGCTTTCGCCAATATAACTTAATTTATGTTCAATTTTTGTAATTTTATTTTCAAGATTAATTAAATATTCTAAGATTAAGTTACTGTGCATCTTTCGCCTCCTTATGGCATACAGGACAAGATTTTAAAGTGTCTGTAAAATATTGCTTGCAATCAACGCACCTAAATATATGTTCAATTTTTCTATTTTCTGATTTATGAAAATCATTCCCACATAGACTCCCTGAGAATTTGGTGTTCTTCTCGCCTGTTCCGCATTGAGGGCATTTGCTAGTTTTAATGGACAATTCAGGATAATAGTCAGGATAGTAATGCTCAATCATAAGCTGAAGATGATGTATTGCTTTTTCTAAATCCTGTTTACCGTTTTTATCTTCATGTCTCATTACATAATCAATAACAGCTGTTTGTGCTCCTGTGAGACGGTTGATTTCGCAAAATATCCAAGGCTGTATTTTGTACTTTTTATAATGGCTTCCGCCAACTTGTTCGTTGAGTGCGCTCATTTATAAAATTCCTTCGGATTTATTCATTTCTTCCGCAACTTCATTTGCTAAGACAATCATTTTATCCCACACAATTTGAATCAAAGGCCATTGACATGGGCCGCCATTATGAGTGATCAAGAGTTTGTTTGCTCCAAACCAACCATAAGAATCTCTACCATGACAACATCTACGACGCAGCACTGAAATCTCAAAGCTTTCTCTGTCTGCTTCACCCTTTACATCAACAATCCATTCATTTGGGTTTTCATTTTCTTCATGCGAATGATCGCATGGAAGTTTAAATGACCATTTAAAAACATTATCTTCTAATTTAGCATATTTACTCATAATTAAAATCTCCTTAAATTGAAATATTTTCACCAAGTCTATTTAATTCTTTTTTGGCAATTTCTTTTTGCTCAGAATCTTTGTTAAAGTGATAATCGCATAATAAATGCTCTATGTACCATTCCAGCAAATCATTCTGATTCTTCATCTCATTAAATGACATTTCTTTACATAAATTGCATAATGTCTCTATATGCCACTTTAATGGAAACCTAGGCGGACTTGGATAAGGTTCATAACCATCTGAGCTACATGGCATAATCAAATCTCCTCAAACGTAATTTATTCATCATTTTATATTTTTCAATTTTTTGTAACGGGTTAAAGCGCGTTTTTTCATAATTATTTTATTTTTTTGATAATATTTTTTTCTATATTCTTTCATTCGTTTTTTTATTTTTTCGCTTGAACGATATTTTTTGTCTGATTTCTTTTTCTTTTCCGGATTTTTTTTAATTGAAACGCATTTATACTTATAATTGCATTTCTTGCATGCAGCACCTATCCCATCTTTTCTACTTTTATCTTTATAAAATAAATCTAAAGACTTTTTAATTTTGCAGGATGCGCATAACTTTTCTTCCACTTCAAATCTCCTCAAATTTCTGCGTATCAAGGTTTATACGGGTGATTTTTTTAACGTACTCCAAAAAACATTTATCTACATCACCTGATGATCTATTAGATAAGTCTGTTGAAACACAAATTAATGAATCTCCATTAGATTCTTTATGTATTCCACAAAAAAATCCTATCATTTTTGATTCAGTATGAACGCAGTAATCAACAATAATTGCATCACCTTTTTTAAGCTTCGAAAAGTCAGGCCGTTTTTTGACAGAATAACGCCAATGTGTTATATACCCTTGATTAAATATAATTTTATCTTTTGGATCTACAAAACAAAACCCAGATATGTGCGATGAATAATCAAAAATACCACTCCTACATTCGTAATCATCCACGCCAAATCTAAACCTTACGTCAATAGATCTTTTCATGGCTGGCATAGCGTCTTTAATGCTTACCCACTCATTCTCTTTCATGTTTATTCTCCATCATGTCTACAAGGTTTAATATTGGAATTCCCATAAACCAAGGTTGGTGATAAATTACCGTTGTTTAAATTTTGAATATAAAGATGCCCCCTAATGCAAACTGTGTTATAGCAATAATCACTTGGTGGGAAACATCTTCGGTCATTTAGCTCAAGAGCTTTTGCTTCATGAAACCAAACTGCCACCACACAAATACCAATCACAAAACAAAATATCAAAATGTCCTCGAAAGTTTCACGGCTCATTTTGGCTCTCTCCTAAATTTTCCATGGCATCTTTTATATTTTCTTCTAGTTTCATTGATCTTAAAAAATAAATCGGGTTTTTCTCGCATGCATTGGCAAGGTTCATTACATGATTTACTACCAATTGTATGATTACATGAGTCAAAATTGTTAAGTTTCTTTCTAACGATAAGTTTTTATTTTTAAGTTGAAGAGCAAACTCATGTTTTAAAAAATCTAATGTATTAGATGTGATTTCATTGACTAATTCGTAAATTTCCTCACTGTTCATTTTTGCTCTCCATCGTTATATTTTTCCTGTTGTATTTTATTATAAATTTCTTCTCTATGAACAGAAACTTCTTTAGGGGCGTTGATTCCAAAACGGACTTGGTTGCCTTTAACCCCAAGCACTTTAATAGTAACATCATCCCCAATCATTAGCGTTTCATCGACACGTCTGGTTAAAACTAGCATAATTTCTCCATAAATTTAAAGTTAATAACTATAAAATTGATTTTATTACCAAAGATTCCGAGTTTTCAAGGTATACTCCCGGAATAAGTTTCCCATTCTGTATATCTTTTTTTATTAAGTTTTTATCTATACACGTTTCTACCCTTTGCTTTACATACTCAGAAGGTATAGAAGCCTCATCTTCTATTATTGTTTTTGGCGGGTTTTTTCTTATTGATACGTCTATTATTGGTGATGTTATTGATTTTTTATTAATTTTATTCATGTTCATTAGCACGTATTGCTTTATTGATTTAGACTTATTTTCTAGCTTCATTATTTTTTCGCTCATCTTTTCTTTTATGAATCTTTCCTGAGTTTTCATATCTCTAATTTCTGTTTCAAGATTTATTATATACTGGCAAATGTGCTGAGCCTTTACTTCAAACTTTTCCTGTATACCTTCCATAAGCCTATCCATATCCTCAATAGGCAAGCTTCCATCATCTGTTAGGTCGTAAGACTCAAAAGCTTCTATATACGCATCACTTAGTTCTAAGAGCTTCATATTTTCCTCTCCTTAAAATGGGATATCGTCGTCAAGGTCTTTTTTCGGGGTTGATGACGCAAATGGTTCACCAAGAAAATCAACAACCTTATTCTTGTCTGGGTATTTACCAGATTCATCTATTTCTATCGAAACTCTTGCAACCCCTTTTTTGCCAACTAATGCCTTTGGATTGATGTCACCTCTCTCATAATCTGCCCCAACACCAATGGAGTAGCAAAAGTGCCTTAAAAGAAACTCAAAGTTTGGGTTATCTGTTAGTAAATATGCTTTCACAAATCCTGTCTTGCCTTTGATTGTTGAGTGTTCAAGCTGAAGATCAAGCTCAAGCATAGGATTGCCTGTTCTTGATTGTTTCTCGTTTGCCGAGGTTACAGTAAATGGATAATCTCCCTTATCAAACAATCTTTTCACTTGTTCCTCAGACTTTGGCTGAAACTTCATGGTTTTCCCCTTCGTAGTAGTTGATCATTGAGTTTTTAATAGCAAGTAAATCATTATCTATATGTAAATCCTCGAACATCCCGCATGGTGATTTTGCTATATGACTCCCATCATTTTGCGTGATAAACTTAAACTTTCCATCAACGATAGATGTGTGCATAACTGTTGTAAACATCCCTTCAAGAGATATCTTTTCGTCAAGCATCTTCCCTATCGTTTTTATCTTCATCTTTCCATTATCCCCAAGCTCTGAATGGGAAAGAATAAAAATAAATAGGTCATCACGCATTTTTAAGCATTCATCAACGATAGCAAAAGCATGTTGACCGATCTCTGTAAACTTATTCCATCCATTTTCAGATGCACGGCGCATAAATTCATTTGCCATGACATACTGAAAATCATCAATAACGATGTTTTTAATATGTTTTGCCAATTCATTATTATTTATTCCCTGAAGAGTTTTTAAAATTTTTGAGTAGTCATCTGTGCAAATATAGTTTTTCTTATCAGGAGAGTAATTTTTATTAAACCCTCGGAATGGCATTTTTTTCCCAATGACGTTTATTATGTATGTTTCTTCTGGAGGAAGATTTTCTATGCTTGTGCTCTTGCCTGTGCCAGATTCACCGATAATAAGCGTCAGGTTAGACATTAATTACCCCTCCCTCTATTTCGCTATAGACTATTAATTGTAGCTTTTGCTTTCTTATCTCAAGGTCTTTCATTCTTTCATTATGTATAATTTTTTCTTTCTTTATTTCGTCATATACTTCATTGAGTGAATTTGTTGCAACCCACGCACAGAATGTTTTTCTGATTGTTTTTTTTCTATGATTTCTCATTTCGTCAATAATTGAATTATTTTGTTTCGACTCACTTAAATGTTTATTTATACGATTAAATATGCCCATGATTTTACCCTCCTAGTTTTTTAAAAATCACTCTTTGTTCAGATATTAAAATTATTCTTTCTATTTAACTTTTTTCTTCGTATCTTTTTTCTCTGTCTCTTCATTAAGTTTTCCGCTCAGGATCAGCTCTGAAAGAGAAGCTGCGAGCTCAGATTTACCAATAAATTTCTGTGCATTATTGTGAGATTCATTTTTTGCCATATTTAAAATCTGCATGATTTTGTCCATGCTTATAGACTTTTTACTTTCTTTTTTTGTTTCTTTTAATTGCTTTGTTGATTTATTTTCTTTAACATCTTTGACTACTTCTGTATTTTTCATCTGAAATTTCCTTCAATAGAGTTGGGTTAAATTAAAAACTTAAATTCATTGTTATTCATTGAATTGCATCATAGTGCATCAAAAATAAGTAGTCAACTATTTTTTTGCATTTTTTAAAAAAAAATTTGATTTTTGTCTATTCCATGGTAATAATTGAAGGGGGTAAAAATCGTACCCTACATTTTACCCTTAACTACAAAGGAGATGTTTATGGAAACAGTAGAAAGTGAAGTTTATATAAACGATGACAATAAAAAACTAAGATGGAGAGAGGTAATGAGCATGCTCTTTGGGGCTTTTTTTCAATCTGAAAAAGGTGATTGGCTTATCACGCCAGCAAAAATTGCCGTTATTTTTTTAGGGGAAAGAGACAAAAAAACAGAAGTTATAAAAATAATAGACGAAAAATCATCGGAGAACAGTCAAATTGGGATCAGGGAAGGTGAAAATATTGATATTGTTTTTCTACAATCAATAATAGATAAGGTTGCGCAAGACAAAGAAGACATATATTCCTTCAAAACATATATATGCCTTCATGACTATTATCGTGACAAACTAAATCCTAATAAATCATAGATTTTGATGCAATAGGCGGGTAAGAGGCCCGCCTATTACTTTGCGGGATAAAAATTAAATGTATCTATAGTTATATTGATATTTATAGTATCGATCTTTATTGCTCCATCTCCTTTAATTTTTGAATTATTTTCTGTGTTTTTTATATTATCTAATGCCAAAGCTTTCAGTATTTTTGGAAGTTTGTAAGAGAATTTTGTCACCTCATTTTCTATTCTTTGAATTGTTGTCTGATCTGTCTCCACAAGGGTAGCCAATTTTTTTTGTGAATAACCTTTCCCTTCTCTTGCTGCCCTTATCACTTCACCCAAACCTTCTTCGATTCTCATATTGGTGCTTCCCCTTATATTAATAATGAATAATTTATGCTTGAAATTGCTTTAATTCTTGTCCCAAAAAAAATTATATTAATTTTCAAAAAAAATTTTGTCAAATATATTTTTAAAATTATCCAAAAAATATTGCATTTATGCGCATCAGATAATATGATGCGCATCAGGTGCATCAATATGCATTCCCGCAAAATTAATCAATTAAAGAGGCTTACCATGCCAAAAAAAACCCTAGAGGATCGACCAAAAAAGTCGCTTTTATCAGCAATTTCTCACTTTGGAAGCGTTTCTAATTTCTCAAATAAGCTTGGAGTAAAATCACAGCTTGTCTATATATGGCTTAGCGCATACGAAAAAGGCAACCTTCCTAAGGCAACCCCCCCAAAGCGGTGCATCATGATCGAAAAGATCACCAACGGGATAGTCAAAAGATCTGACCTTCGACCGGACATTTTTAACGAATCTGAGGGTGAAAAACTTACCCCAAAACAGAAAATTCAGAGGGTGATTGACCTTGCAAAAGATGCCCTAAATGACCTCTCAAAAGATGGAGGCTTGGGGTAAATGGCGAGAATCAGAACCGTAAAACCAGAATTTTGGTCAAGCGAGCAGATGATCGAATGCTCGCCATTGGCAAGACTTCTTTTTATAGGAATGTGGAATTTTTGCGATGACGGAGGAATCCATACCGCATCGTATGTCCGAATAAAAGCAGAAGTTTTTCCTGTCGACAATATCACAATCCCAGAGATCAAATCTCTAATTAATGAGCTTATTAGTCAAGGGCTAATTTTTGAGTACGAGCACTCGGGAAGCCTATTCTGGATGGTTACAGGGTGGGAAAGACATCAAAAAATAGACCGGCCAAATGCAAAATATCCCCCTCCTTCGAGCCAACTTTTAGAAGAATTTACCAGAAATAATTCGACGAGTCCTCGACGAATGCTCGACGAGTCCTCGACGAGTCCTCGACGAGTCCTCGACGAGTCCTCGACCCCGGAAGGGAAGGGAAGGGAAGGGAAAGGAAAGGAAAGGAAGGGAAAGGAAGAAACCATTAGCTCGGAGGCAAATTCTTTGCCTCACTCGCCCATCGTTCCGACAGAAGAAATCTTTATCTCGCTTTTGCTCATCGACGGATCTGAATTTCACGTCTGCGAACCAGTCGTTCAGAAGTACGAAAAATGCTACCCCGGAATCGACGTCCGGCAATCGCTCAGACAGATCTGTGCATGGTGTATTTCAAATCCCAAAAAGCGAAAGACCCGAAAGGGAATTTTAAGATGTGTGAATCAATGGCTTTCAACCAATCAAGACAAGTCTGGATTCATGAATAATCAAACATCTAACTCTAAGCCTCTAAACAACTTCGACAAGAACCAACTTGTTCTTGATCAGATTCTTAGAGAAGAAGATGAGAAACATGGTAAACAAAATTTAATTGAGTCAGGAGTAACTTATGATCACGACGGATAAAAAGAGTTTTGCAGTAGCTATGATTTCATGCTTCCAAAACTATCGGGCAAACATTGCGCCAGAAATGATTGAAGATTGGTTTAAAAGCAAATTGTTTGGATTTCCATTTTTTGTAGTTGAGAAAGCATTTTCTGAATATGTCGACAACTATAAAAATAAATTTCCTCCACAACGTGGTCAGATCATCTTGTTGGCTTATCAAATAATTTCTGGAAAGAAGTTAGAGGAAGTCCAAAAAGACGGATGCTCTAACTTGATAGTTGGAGTTAGATGTGGTGAAGAAATTTTTATCCACTCGTGCTGCGAAAGTTGTTATGACGCAAAACGTCCAAAAAATCACACAGACCAGATTCGTTCTGAAAGACTTAGAGACTGGATCTTAAAAGCAAATGAGGCTGGATGCTGGGAAGAGCATGACGTCGCCGAGTGGTCAAAAGCCCGAATGGGAGTTTATGCACTTGGCCAGCTGGTTTTAGGTCTGGAAAGCAAAAACAGGGAAACCTCACAGGAGACTGCGTAAGGCGTTTTAATGTCGTACCCGCTGTGTAGGTATTACTTTTCAAAAATAACGTCACCACGATGAAATTTGGTGGCAATAATTGGGTGTTTCAGGGTGTGTTTAGGACAAATAATTACATTTGTTCAAAATTATGCCAAAAAAGTAAAACTTTTGGGTGAATAAAGGGGGTAAAAATTGGCAGATAAGCAAAGTGGGTTCGTATCAAAAAATAGGGGGTTTGAACGTCAATGCAAAAATTGTCTTTCTTTCAAAAATATACAAAAGTTTTTTAGACGGTTTAATAAATGTTCGTGGCATGTTTGCAATGAATGTTTTTTAAAAGAGGGGAAAACAAAAGATGATTAAGATCAGCGGCCATGAGTTTGAGTTAATGAGCGATATGGGTGTAGCTAAGGAGTATCTATGTTCTAAGTGTAGAGCAAAAGCTACTCTAAATATCAGGATCCCAGAGGACTTTAATATGTATGTCAAAGGAAAAGAGAAGAAAGGATTGTATGGTTCATGTGCAAAGGAGAAATTAGTTTATGCGTATCGTTAACCCAACAGAACATCAGATACAGTGTGCGATTGTTGAGTGGGCGAATATTGTTGATTCTCCATATGTTCATTCAACTAAAGATCTTATACATAAAAAGATAGGAGACTTTTTAATAAAAAATGCTAATGAAGGGAAAAGAAGCTGGGCGCAAGGGAAAAAAATGAAAAAAGAAGGATTAAAGAAAGGTGTATCTGATTTGTTTTTAGCTATCCCAGCCAGTAATTCGGCAGGCTTGTGGATTGAAGTAAAAACTATAAAAGGAAAAATTTCAGAGTCTCAAGAAGAATGGCTTAGACTCATGAATTTTGCAGGGTATGGAACAGCACTTATTAGAAGTGTAGACGAAGGCATTAAAACCATTAAAAACTATTTGGGGATTAAATGAAGTTATGCGTACACCAATAAGCGAGTACAAGTTAAAAAGAAAGACTAAGGATTTTTTAAAGAGGGCGTTTGAGTTGAGAATTTATTCTATAGATAATATTTATGCACCGTCAGATGTTTTCGATGATCTGCTAGAATCAATAATACCATCTGAAAGGATTAATTTTATTGATTCAATTCCATATTATGGTAAAAAAATAGTAAGGTTAATTGAAAAGTAATTTTTTATAGAGGAGAAGTTTATTTATGCTGTTGAATCAGAGTCTTCAAATTCTAATGTTTTGGGACACAGAGAAAAGTCATTATGAAAATCATAGAACTTTAGCGAATGAATTTTATACATATCTTAACTGTTTTACAGAAGCTTTTATTAACGAGGAGAAAGAAGTGGCTAAATTAAACGCTAAAAAACGAGATGGCCTGAAAGATTCTGAATTTGGGTTGCCAAAGAGTCGAAAGTATCCAGTAGACACAAAGGCAAGAGCTGCAAACGCTAAAGCAAGAGCCACGCAACAAGTAAAAAAAGGAAAGCTCAGCGAGTCGAGCAAGAAGAAGATTGATACAAAGGCTAATAAGGTATTGAAGAAAAGAAAATAATTCTTTAATAAGTGTTGACATCGTATAGCTATACGGTTATTATTCTTTTGCGGATGAGATAAAAAATTAAAGATAACAAAAACATTCTACTCTCAAAAAGAGAATGAATACTAAGTTAATAATAATCATCCACTTTCACTTTATATAAAGGAGTCTATTTATGAACGAAATTGACGAGTATTCAGAAGAACAAATAAATTTTAGGATGAGAAAGAGTGATGCAAAAATAATGGCTAGGAGATGGATTTTTAGCGATGCTAAGCTTATTTATCCTCAGGTGCCTGAAGAAACCGTAAAGGATTTGCAGATAAAAACTCTTTTTCAATTTTACAAGGCGACAAAAAATAATATTAATTTGAACACATCTCTGGGAGAGTTGGAAATGATATATAAATCTAAGTATATGTCTGAATATATCGCATCACAACCTTCTAAGGCGCATGAAGGTGAAACCCATATAGTTATGAGGTGATTAAATGATTGATAAAGAAAAGTTTGATTTGTTTTCAGAAAAGATGTTTCTCATTATGGATAAAACCATAAGGGAAACAAATGAGAGTATGGGATTTTCGATGCAGCTTACGGAATATGATAAGCGTCAAATAAAGCTGATGAAAGATCTAGTGAAATTTTCAATGGAAGCTGTTGTTGAAGAATTTGAGTCTGGGAGATTGAGTCCATGATTGATAAGGAAAAGTTATTAGAAGGTATTAATAATAAACTATTAACATTAGAGCAATATATAAAATCTGATTGCCCGCAAGATACAAGAGAATTTAAGATTGGGGGAATTATTTATTTAGGGGAGTTGTCATACGCGATTATTTTAGGAGAGTATGACTCATGAAAGTTTACGCAGTTTATTCTATTCCGAAGAGTCCTGAGTATAGGCTTGAAAAATTGTTCAAAACTAAAGAATTGGCCAAGGCTTTTATTGAAGAGCAAAAGTCAATTACTACTGTTTGCGAGAATTGTCTTGTTAATATAAGAAAGTATTCTCATTATTCACAGTTTGATGATCATTTTGAGGAATGCGATTGCAGTTGTCATAATCCTTCGTATGCTAAGCAAGAAACAATTTATGATCTTCAAATAGAGGAGGTGGTAGAATGACGAGTGACAGAAAAGTATTGGATGCAAAATATAGGCAGTCCAGAAAAGATAAAGGCTATATCAGGATTCATAAATGGATTCCAACGGATTTT
>Ga0190275_10000477_pt1 | contig 35417 bp, 23 predicted proteins | sample Popmic550T_FD_133745 | JGI IMG/M metagenome (GOLD analysis project Ga0190275, IMG submission 133745) | Populus adjacent soil microbial communities from riparian zone of Yellowstone River, Montana, USA - 550 T | ecosystem: Environmental > Terrestrial > Soil > Riparian zone > Trees stand | place... | reverse complement strand
TGCCGAGGAGCAGGCGAGCAAGCCTTCGAGGACCCCACGGAGACCCCCAGCCTTCCCATTTCCTCCCACACAGGGGCCCTGGAGCCCCCGGATGGCAGGGCACACTCCTTGCTGACGGGTAGCCCCATGAGACTCTCGCGACTCTTGCTGGCCAGCTGTCTGACAGTTCTGTTCGCCTGTCAGGCCCCAGGCCCAGGCCCTACGCCTCCCATCGAGGAAGACACGACACCGATAGGAGAGGAATACACGCCACCGGTGGATCCACCCGTGAGCGTGCCTCCCGTGACACCGCCCGAGGAGAAGCCTCCTCCCGTCATACCGCCCGAGGAGAAACCTCCGGAGCTCCCTCCTCCGGAGGCGCAGCGACCCTTCGTGCTGCCGCCGGTGCAGACCTCCGTCCCGGAATACGCGCTGATCATGCCGGATGCGGTGCTGCAGAAGTTCCTCGCCGATCCGGAGGCTCCGGAGGAGGACGCCGTCTTCCGGGCGAGCGGTGTCTCCTACAACGTGAAGGTGCGCCTGCGGGGGGCGTCGGCGCGGTATTTCCCCAAGAAGAGCTGGAACGTGAACTTCGCCAAGGGCGTCCGCTTCGAGGGCCGCACCTCGCTCAACCTCGTGGCCGAGTACGCGGACGCCACGCTGCTGGGGGAGAAGATCGCCTATGACGTGCTGGCCGCCATGCGCGTGCCCGCGCCGAGCACGAAGTTCGTCCGTGTCACGGTGAACGGCGTGTACCAGGGGCCGTTCCTGGACATCGAGCAGGTGAACAAGGCCTTCCTCGAGGCCCACGAGTTCTCGGACGACGACGCGACGATCTACCGGTGCGGCTGGAAGGACAGCGAGTTCAAGACGTGGAAGGTGCCCTACCAGGGCAAGTGGCAGAAGAAGACGAACGAGAAGGAGCCGGACACCGAGCTCCACGAGGTGCTGGCCCTCATCAACCACACCCCCGAGCCCCTGTTCGCGAGCACCCTGGAGCAGCACCTGGAGGTGGAGTGGTTCCTGCGCTCCATGGTCATGGATGCGCTGATGGCCAATGACTACGTGGAGGACTCGGAGAGCTACTTCATCCACGACGAGGTGACGGGCCGCTGGGTGTACGTGCCGTGGGATCTCAACAACGTGGACGCGCGCTGGTGGTACCCGCTGCCCGTCGGCGAGCGGCCCATCTACGAGCACACGCTCTTCCCCTTCACGATCACCGATGGCTGGACGCAGAAGATGTATGACCGGCGGAAGAGCGAGTACCCGGGCTACCTGCCGGTGTTCTCCAACCTGGGCTCTCGCGTAGTGCTCAACCGCGAGCTGCGCGCTCGGCTGGAGACGTACCTTCACAAGGCCCTGGACGAGTTCTTCAAGCCGGAGGTGATGAACCCGTACATCGACGCGCTCCACGCCGTGGTGGCGCCGCACATGCGCGACGATCCGTACATGGACTACGACAAGTTCGTGGCGGGCCGCACCTTCATGCAGGACTTCGTCACCCTGCGCCGCCGGTTCATCTATGAGGAGCTGAACCGGTTCGCTGCGAAGAGGCCGGGCCTCGTCATCGAGCAGTTCGACCCGCGTCAGGGGTTCATCGTGCTGGGCAACCGGAGCAACACCTCGGTGTCACTGGGCGGCAAGATCCTGACCACGAACCTGCGCGTGAGTCTCACGAGCCTGGTGAGCCGCCCCACGGCGACGGTGCTCCCGGAAGTCACGCTCGGTCCGGGGGAGAGCCGCCGCTTCACCGCCTCGGAGCTGGGGCTGAGGTTTGCGGACAGAGGGGAGATCGGCGTCTTCAACGGCGTCAACGTCGTGGGCTACTTCGACGTGCTCTTCTACGGCCCGCTGCCAGACGGCCAGCGCTACGTGCGCGGTGAGCAGGGCTGGGAGACGCGGTAGCACACCGTCTGCCCAAGGCATCCCACGCGGCGGGGGAGACGCGGCAACGTGCTCTCTCGCCTTGAGAGTCGAGAATGTCCGTCCCGCTCCACAAAGCCTCCGGGTGAGGTGGTTCCGGTTTCTAGCGGTTGACAGTTAAGGCCTGTCTAACCTCGTTTTATAGAAATGCCGCCTCATCTTGGATTTCAGCCTTCGCTGACTTCCAAGGAGGATGCCGTGCGGAAACTCTCTCGCCTCGTCGTGGTGCTGCCCCTGATCGCCAATCTGTGGGGCTGCGGCCCCGAAGGGCTGGAGGAACCGCGCGGAGAGGACATTGACGACCTCGGCGAGCTGCAGCTCACGACAAATACCGTCACCCAGGAGCTGTCCTACTCCAACGGAGGTTCCTGGGCCTCGCCCCAGCCTGCCACTCCTCTCTCCTCCACCTCGGACCGCGCCTGCTTCTTCACCCGCATCCGGGGGAGCTTCGATAGCAGCGGCGACTCCGTGCGCATTCTCGCCTCGCGAGAGACCTGGAACCTCCACGGGGCCGGCTCGACCAGTGCCGCCGCCGCGTGCGCGACCCTGCCCGGCGCCAGTGCCTACTCCACCGCTTATGAGTGGACGGCGGGGCAGCCTCGGCCGACGAACATGGGCTCGACCCGAGGCCGTGTCTGCTTCCTGACGCGCGTGGGCGGTGCCTTCAACAGTCCGGCGGACTGGGCCGGCATCTATGAGAGCGGGGGTTCGTGGTTCCTGTCGGGAGCCTCGCAGGCCCGGAATGGCTACGCCCGAGCCCGGTGCGTCACGGTGAGCACCTACAGCAGCGAGCACTCCTGGAACCAGAGCCAGGGCTCCCCCTCCTACCTGGGGCGCACCAGCGGCCAGGTCTGTGCCCTGACGCACATGGCGGGCCAGTTCGATGGCGCCAGTGAGTTCATCGAGCTCTCCCGAGCAGGCTGGCACTGGTGGCTCCACGGCGGCTCCGCCCGAGCGGGTGTGGCGGCCAAGGCCCGCTGCTTCTGAGGTCCCTGCCGCCGGGCTTCATCCCCCGGAGTCTCTCGTGCCCATCCCCTCCCGTGCCATCAACGCGCGCAGCACGCGCTCGCCCGTGGCGGGAATCCGGGTGACGTTCGCCCCAGTCGCATCCCGGATCGCGTTGATGATCGCAGGGGCCACGCCCACCAGGCTGAGCTCAGCAACCCCCTTGGCCCCGAAGGGCCCCTCTCCGTGCGGATGCTCGAGCAGGATCGGGTGGATGGCCACGGGAACATCGGGCGCGCCCGGGACCTTGTAGCCGCTCATGGACGGATTGAGCAGGTGGCCGTCCCTCCACACCAGCTCCTCGGTCAGCGCCAGGCCGATCCCCTGCACGAACCCGCCCTGCACCTGGCCCTCCGCCGCCGCGGGGTTGATCGCGCGGCCCACGTCATGGACGCTCCAGGCCTCGAGCACCTGGACCTGGCCGGTCAGCTCGTCCACCTCCACCTCGACCACCTGCGCGGCGAACACGAAGTATCCATTCCCGATCGAGGACACCCCCTCGGCCTTCGTGTGGTTCGGATCGATCGGCACCGCCGGGAACAGCCAGCGGGAGCTCGCGATGATCGGCCCTCCCTTGAAGTAGAGGGCACGGCCAGCAATGGCTCCGAACGAGACCGTCGCGTCTGGCTGGCCCTTGACCCCGACGAGGCCTCCGGGCCTCAGCTCCAGGTCCTTCTCCTTCTTCCCCAACATCTCGCTGGCGTGCTCGAACAGCTGCTGCTGGATCTGCTCGCACGCCTGGGTGATCACCCGGCCCACGGTGAACGTGGTGCGGCTCCCCGCGGTGCACCAGTCATACGGCGAGCCATCCGTATCGGGACCTGTGAAGTTGATCTGATCGAGCGACAGGCCCAGGGCCGCGGCCGCGCACTGGGCGAGCGCCGTGTCCGAGCCCTGGCCAATGTCCACGGCGCCTGTGTTGACGGTGACAGTCCCATCCTCGTTGAGCCGCACCGTGGCGCTCGAGCCCAGCAGCGCGGAGACATGCCCTATCGCCGCGACTCCGACACCCCGCCGCTTGCCAGGAGCCGAGGCGCGCGCGCTCCGGCGCTGGCTCCAGCCCGACACCTCCCGGGCCCGCTCCAGGCAGGCCCGCAGCGTGCCGCTCTCGACGCGCGCCCCCCCCAGCCACCGCTCGCCCGTCTCCAGCGCGTTCCGGAGCCGGAGCTCGATGGGATCCATCCCCAGCCTGTCCGCAAGCCGATCGAGCTGCACCTCGTTGGCGAAGTGCACCTGGGGGTTGCCGAACCCGCGGAACGCCGACGCCCGGAGCCGGTTCGTGTACACGCACCAGCACTCGATCTCCACGTGGGGAATGCGATACGGCCCGCGCGCGAGCCAGGCGCCCAGCGCCGAGACGAACGGCCCATCGTCCGCGTAGGCCCCGGTGTCGTAGTACATCCGAACCTTGTGGGCGAGGATGCGCCCGTCTCTCGTCGCGCCCGTCCGCACGTAGATGCGGGCCGCGTGGCGCGACCTCATCATCAACATGTCGTCCGTGCGTGAGAACGTCAGCTTCACCGGCGCGCCGGCCACCTTCGACAGCGCCACGGCGATGGGCTGATTGGTCGACTCTGTCTTGCCACCGAACCCACCCCCCACCCGCGGCGCGATGATCCGGACCTTGGACATGGGCATGGCCAGCACCTCGGCGGTGATGGCCTGCGCCCGGAACACCGTCTGCGTCGAGGTGTAGACGGTCGCCTTGCCGCTGTCCCGATCCACCGTGGCCAGGCTCGAGCACGGCTCCAGGTAGATGTGCTGCTGCGCGGGAGTCTCGTACACGTCCTCGACGATCACCTCGCACTGGTCCCACACCTTGTCCGGTGTGCCCTCGACGAGCCGGACGTGCGAGGCGGCGTTCGGGCTTCGGGCTCGCGCCTCGGTGTTCTCCTGGAGGCTGAAGTAGGCGTCGCGCTGCTCGTGGAGCACGGGCGCGTCCGGCCTCAGCGCCTCCTCGGGATCGAAGACCGCGGGAAGAACCTCGTACTGGATGTGGATCAGCTCGAGCGCCTTGCGGGCCGTCTCGAGATCCACCGCGGCGACCGCGGCGACCGGCTCGCCCGCATAGCGGACCTTGCCGCGAGCGAGCAGCGGCTGATCCTTGATGACGGCGCCGAGGTAGCGGTCGGGCAGATCCTCAGCCGTGAGCACAGCCCGGACGCCCGGCAGGGCTCTGGCCCGAGAGGTGTCGCACGACAGGATCCGGGCATGGGGATGAGGGCTGCCCAGCAGGGCGCCATGCAGCAGGCCCGGCAAGGTCATGTCATCGGTGTAGACGGCACGTCCCGTGACCTTCTCACGGGCGTCCAGCTTCGGCACCGACTTGCCCAGGATGTCCCCCACGGGCGTCGGTCCGGTCCCTGGCTTCTCCGGGTGGCTCATGAGCGCCCTCCCTCGGGGAGCGCCGGGCCTGGCGGTTCGCTCAGCGAGGCAATGGCCTCGACAATCTTGGCGTAGCCTGAGCACCGGCAGACGTTGCTGCCAAGCGCGTGGCGGATCTCGTCGACCGTGGGGCGTGGGTTGCGGTCCAGCAGCGCCTTGGCGGTGAGGACGATGCCCGACATGCAGAAGCCGCACTGCACCGCGCCATGCTGGACCAGGGCCCGCTGCACCGGATGGAGCTCGCGCCCCTGCTCCACCCCTTCGATCGTGGTGATCGCCCGGCCTCGCAGCTTGACGGCCAGGGACAGGCAGGAGAACACCGGCTCGCCGTCCACCAGGACCATGCAGGCCCCGCAGCTCCCCTGGTCACAGCCACGCTTGGTGCCCATCGCACGAAGCTCCTCGCGCAGCACCTCCAGTAGGGTCCGCTCGGGGGCCACGGCCAGCTCGTGGGCCACCCCGTTGATCGTGAGCGAGAGAGGAAGCTTGTCAGCCATGAGCGTGCTCCCGAGCCAGGGACAGGGCGCGCCCGAGCAGGCGCGGGATGAGCATGCGCCGGTACTCGGCCGTGCCGCGGACGTCATCCATGGGCACAGCGGCGTGGGCCAGGATCCGCCCCGCCTCGGCCACATCCTCCTCTGCGAGACGACTCCCCACGAGCCGCTGGTCGGCCGCGTCCACATGGAGTGGCACCGGCCCACAGGAGCCCACGGCCACGCGCGCCTGGCGGCATGTGTCCCCCTCCAGGGTGAGCACCAGCGAGATGGACACGGTCGGGTAGTCGCCGGACACCCGGCTGAACCGGAGGTGGTGGCCCACCGCCTCGCTGAGCCCCTGGGGAACAAAGATCCGGGTGACGAGCTCGCCGCGGGCCAGCGAAGTCTTGAAGCGATCCACGAAGAGCTCCTCAATGGGGACGATCCGCCTCCCCCTGGGTCCGGCGATCTCGACGCGGGCCGCGGCCGCTACCAGGGCCACGGGGAGCTCGGTGCTGGGATCGGCGAGCCCTACCGAGCCTCCGATCGTCGCCATGTTGCGGATGGCCGGGTGTGCGAGCTGCCCCGCGGCACTGCGCACGACTTCCATAGCCCCGCGGAGGCGCACGTCTGAGGCCACCGTCCGATGACGCACCATGGCACCCAGCCAGATCCCGTCCGCGGCTTCGGTGATCGTGGACAGCTCCGGGATCCGATGCAGGCTGATCAGCATCGGGGGCGCCACCTGGCCTGCATGCATCATCGCCACCAGCGAGGCTCCCCCCGCGAGACAGCGCGCCTGCTCCGTGGCGGCCAGGAGCGAGACTCCTTCCTCTACCGTCTCCGGCTCTGCGTACCTCATGCCATCACCTCGAATGGGTCCCTGCGGCATGGCGCTCATCCCGAGCGGCGGGGTCCTCACGCCGCAGGCCTGGCAGGACATCCCCACCTGGCTCATGCGGCGGTAAGGCTTCCCGGCGGAGGCGCGCTCTCGTGGGGCGCCTCGCGCGCGGGGCTATGCGCTGCCAGGGGGCTGGGTGGAACCGGCCTTCATGATCTCGGGGACTTCGGAGTCCGGCTCGGCTCCCTCTTCGACGGGCCCAGTGCCTTCGAGCCAGGCCACCCGCTCCTCGAGCCTGGCGACCTGGCGGCCGACCTGGATCACGCAGATGAGCGTCAGGGCGCTGAGCAGCACACCCGCGAGGACCAGTGCCAGGACGACAAAAACCATGGAGCTCCTCCCGTGGAGACTGCACTCTACTCGAAGCCGTGCTGGAAAGCGGCAGTCCCCTGACGATTGAGTGCTCTAGGAGCAGGAGACTGACCCGGGCATGAGCCCCGCCTGCGTGTAGGTCACAACGGAAGAACCCCGCCTCTCTCGGAATGAAGACGCAGGGCGCGACAGCGCGCCTCCCGTCCTCCTGGAGGCGTGACATGAACCGAGATGGCGTGCGTGGACGCAGTGCCTGGCTTGTCCTCTTCGTCGCCCTGCTCCTGGGCGCTTCCGCGGCCTCGGCGCAGTCCGATCCCTCCATCCGGGACTGGGGCAGCCCCCCCGGCTCTCCTCCCCCCTGGCAGACCCCGGACATCTACGCGGATAACGATGGCAATGGGATCGGCAACGAGCCCGGTGAGCCCTCCAAGGGCCTCACCAACAGGCTGTTCGCGCGCGTGCGCAACCTGGGCAGCAGCCCCGCGAACAACGTGACGGTGAGGTTCCACTACGCACCCTATGGGCTGTGGTCCCCCGCCTCCTGGGCCCACTTCAAGGAGATCGCCGTCGTGACGGGCGTCAACCTGGCCCCCGGCGAAGAGCAGCTCATCGAAGTTCCGTGGGACCTGAGCAACCTCTCTGAGAACAACGGCGGTGCGTGGGGAGGCTACACCCTCAACGAGTTCAATCACTTCTGCGTGCTGGTGCGCATCGAGCTGGCAGGGGATGCGAACACCGCCAACAACCACGCCCAGAACAACTTCGGCAACGTCCAGACCGTCTTCGGCGAGGCGATGTCACTCAAGTTCATGGCCGCCAACCCTCGGCGGGCCGACGCCCGAGGCGAGCTGCTGCTGCGCGGCATCCCCGACGGCTGGAAGCTCCGGTTCGAGGGGATCCAGGAGCCGAAGGAGTTCATGCTGAAAGGAGGGGAGCAGCGGCTCATCACCCTGACGCTCACCCCACCCCCGGCGAGGAGCCCGGAGGACAAGCCCCTCAAGCAGCACGTGGATGTGGCGCTGCGGCTGGACGGCGAGATCCAGGGCGGACTCTCGTTCGACGTCGCGGTGGATCATGCCCGGCCGCTCCTGTTCCCCCCTTCCGGCGGTGTGCTGAGCCCCTACCTCGTGGGGACGTGGGACCTGCGCGAAGGCCGCTCGAGCGTCCTGCAGCTCGTCAATCCCAACGGCCGCTACGTCTACGTGTGGGTGGCCCTCTTCAATGAGGACGAGAAGCCGCTCAAGTGTCTGCGCGACAAGCTGAGCCCCAATGATCTGCTGGAGATCGATCTCCGGCGTGCACTGCAGGCGGGCTTCGGCGTGGTCAAGGTCGTCGCCTTCAGCGACGACAGGTTCCAGCGGCCCGTGGCGGGAGTCGTCGGATACCAGCGCCACTTCACCAAGTCCGGCTTCTCCGAGGCGCCGCTGCACCCGATCCCCCTGGAGATCCTCAAGGGCGATCTGCGGCTCCTCCAGGCCGCGTGCAGGTAGGGCAGGCGACACCATCCACTCAAGAGAGAGAACCCACCATGGCCACCTTCAATATCCAGGGAAGCACCATCAGCAAGAGCACGGGGGCTGGACTCCCCTTCGCCACCGTGAGGGCCTACCAGCTCGGGGTTGCAACGCCGCTGGGCTCCGCGACCACCGATGCGTCCGGGAAGTTCAACCTCACCTTCCCGTGGCCGCACGACGTGAGCATCCCGGGCAACCGCCCGGACGTGCACTTCAAGGTCACCCAGCGCGTGGATGGCACCGAGCGCATCCTCTACAACGAGAACCCTGCCACGCAGACGCGGCGGAACATCGGTGACGTGCTCTCCGTCACGCTCAAGGCCTCCGAGGGCGTGTCCGCCATGCCGGCGCCCCTCACAGGCAGGCCCACGGACTCCCTGTTCCTCTTCACGCGGGTGGGGACGCTCGGGGTCAACCAGATCGACACCTCGGGCCCGGCCGCGAGCGGCTACGCCCGCCCCGACACCAGCCCCGCCGCACCCAACAGCAGCGACGCGAATGCGCCCTTCGGCGGCACGCTCGATCTCGCCGGGTGGTTCGGCCAGTTCGCGGATGTGTACCGGTACAAGGTCCAGTACTCGTCCGATGGAGTCACCTGGAACGACATCTCGGATCCGCTCTCGAACACGTACTACGAGTTCGCGCTGGGGGGCGGGACGTGGCGGACGATCGCCATGGGGCCGTTCTCCCAGGGCGGGCAGGTCAACGTCTACACCCTGCCCTACGTGGAGCAGCCCGGCGTGCCGTGGATCTTCCCGGACCTGATCGCCCGCTGGGACTCCACCAAGGTCGCCAACGGCCTGTACACGCTGCGGATCCAGGGGTTCAAGGTGGACGCCACAGGGACCGTGCTGGTGCCGTCCAGCTCCCTCATCATCGATCCGGCGTTCGGCCAGCTGAAGATGCGGGTCGACAACGCTCCGCCCCAGGCGGCCCTGGGAACCATCACCCACTTCCCTCCGAGCGGCCCGCCTCAGGTCGTCCAGGTCTGCGACATCGTCCACTTCACCACGGGCAGGCTGGAGGTGACGCTCACGGCCCAGGACCCCAACGGCCACCTGCGGGGCTACACCCTCACCACCCTGTATGGCCACAACCAGACGACCCTGGTCCCACCCGGCGGCGGGGACACCTACGCGACGCACATCAACGCGACCCGGCAGTGGACCGGAGGAGTCTTCACGGTCAGCTACAACGGTGCGACGACCTTCAACCCCCCGGCCATGCCGACCTGCGCCTACGAGTTCCGGCTCCGCGTCTCCAAGCGCACCACGAACGGCTACGGGCTCATCTACGACGGCCTGGAGGACACGAAGCACCTCACGCTTCAGCGCTGAGGTGGGCCGAGGCACGGGTGGCCGAGGGAGGGGCTGGTTGTAACCCTTCACGTCACAACGAAGGCCCTCCCCGTAGCGCCCCATGTCACAGGAGCCGCCTCTCCGCAGGCACGGGAGAGGGACGGCTCCAGCGGCACGCGCATTGAAGTTGCCCCGCAGCAGCAGCCAGGGATCCCCCCTGGCGCGTACGGAGCTGCCAATGCGTCTGAGTCTCGGAAAGTCTCTCTGGGCCGCCATCTTCACCCTCGTCCTCCCCCTCGCCCAGGCCCAGGCCCAGGAGTGTGTGGAGTTCCAGGGGGTCAACCACTGTGGGATAGGCGCAGCCAGGCTGAGCGTGACGGACGAGGGGCTCAAGGCCGAGAGCCGCGACACCACCGGCAAGGATGGCGTGGCCATCCACACGGGCCTGAGCTCGAACTGGACGGCCGCCCTCTTCTCCGACAATGCCGGCAAGGACGCCCAGCGGACCATCCTCACCTCCGTGTCGGAGGGGGCCCCGACCAGCACCGCCACCCTCGACACGCGGGGAGAGACGACCACGTACGCCGCCACCTTCACCGGCTCGGGGCAGGAGTCCACCTACTCCGCGCTCCTCTACCGTGATGGCGTCCTCCAGGCCGCCGTCGGAGGGATTCGGAGCGGGACGCCTGGCATCGTGTCCAGGCCCAATCCGGGTTGGACTCCGGCCTGCCGGCCCTACAACCAGAACTACAATTCGTGCATCAGCTCCTGCTACTCGGCCGGCTACCCCAACTGCAATTACTGCAACACCCCGTGCCGCAACACCTTCCACGTCACCCCTCGTGGCGCCTGTCAGTGGCGCTTCGATCTCTCCGCGACGAGCCTGCAGCTCGCGGATGGAAGGCGGGTGGAGGCGGATGAGCTGGTGCTGAACGAGGAGGTCCGTGGCGCGGCCAGCTACCCGTACCTGGGCTTCGACCAGATCCTCATCCAGAGCACTGCGGCGTCCATGACCATCGCCAGCGAGTCCGTCGACCCTGTCTGCAAGTAGCCGTCACGCTGCTCCACACCGGAGGCGGGCGCCCAGCGCTCCCGCTTCCGGCTGCTGTCACCGAGGCGAGCCATGTCCTTTCTTCCCAAGCGCGTGTCCGTGAAGTGGACCTGGTGGTCCCTGGCCCTCCTGCTCGCCGCCAGCCCCTCCCAGTCGGCGCTCCCGCTGGCGGTGGAGGAAGACGAGGCGCTCTCCGGCGGGAGCACGACCGTCCATGACACCTCCCACAACGCCTTCGGCCGCGCGCTGGGGAACATGGAGCGCACTCGCTGGACGCAGATGCTCGAGGGCAAGGCGCTGTTCATGAGGGACTGGCCGGCCTTCTCCAAGCAGCTGGCCGGGCCCCTCTCGAATGCCTCCGGGTGCGGCTCGTGCCACTTCAAGGATGGCCGCGGCCGTCCCCTCCCGGAGCCCGGCCCCGAGGCGCCGCTCCTCGTCCGCTTGAGCGTGCCCTCAACGGGCGTCGCCGCGGGGAGCCATGAGCCGGTCTACGGCGGTCAGCTCAATGATCAGGCCACCTCGGGTGTCCCGGCCGAGGGCACCGTCGAGGTGTCCTATACCCAGGTCAAGGGGCGCTACGCCGACGGGACGTCGTACACCCTGCGCAAGCCCCACTACCGCGTCACCCGCCTGGCCTATGGCCCGCTCGCGCCGCGCGCCATGCTCTCCCCCCGGATTCCCGCCACGGTCTTCGGACTCGGGCTGCTCGAGGCCATTCCCGAGGAAGCCATCCTCGCCCTGGCGGACCCCGAGGATCGAGACGGCGACGGCGTCTCCGGTCGCCCCAACCGGGTCGCCAGCAAGCGCCTGGGTAAGGCCTCCCTGGGACGATTCGGCTGGAAGGCCAACCAGCCCTCGCTGGAGCAGCAAGTGGCGAGTGCCTTCTCAGAAGACCTGGGGCTGACCTCTCCCCTCTTTCCCGAGCGCAACTGCACGGCGAAGCAGGAGTCCTGCCGTGCGATCCCCGTTGCCCAGGGGCCTGAGCTCTCGGAGCACCAGCTCCAGAAGACGACGCTCTACCTCCGGCTCCTGGCCGTCCCCGCGCGCCGGGATGTGACTGGGGTGGCTGTGCGCCAGGGACAGGCGCTCTTCCAGCAGGCGGGCTGCGCCACGTGCCACCACTCCGTCTTCAAGACGGGCGAGGTCTCCGATGTCCCGGAGCTCGCTCAGCAGACCATCCGCCCGTATACGGACCTGCTGCTGCACGACATGGGGCCCGAGCTGGCGGACGGCCGTCCAGACGCGGAGGCGAGCGGCTCCGAGTGGAGGACGGCGCCGCTGTGGGGGCTCGGGCTGCTGGAGGCCGTCAACCGTCAGGTCCGCATGCTGCATGACGGCCGCGCCCGCAGCTTCGAGGAGGCCATCCTCTGGCACGGCGGTGAGGCGGCGGCCTCACGCGAGCGCTTCAAGAAGCTGGAGCGCGAGGAGCGCGAGGCGCTCATCTCCTTCCTCCGCTCGCTCTGACAGGGAGCAGCTCCGGCGTCAGGGCTCCCTCGAACTCGAGGAGCCACTTCTTGGTGGGAATGCCACCGCCGAAGCCCGTGAGAGATCCATTCGATCCGATCACGCGATGGCACGGGACGATGATCGGGAGGGGGTTCTGTCCATTGGCGAGCCCCACCGCGCGCACCGCCTTCGGTCGCCCGATCCGCCTCGCGATGCTGGCGTAGCTGACCGTCTCGCCAAAGGGGATGCGGCTCAAGGCCTGCCACACCTGGAGCTGAAACTCCGTGCCACTCGCCGCGAGCTTCACCTCCTCGAACGTCGTCCCCTGGCCGGCGAAGTACTTCTCGAGCGCCGTGCACGCCTCCGTCAGATGGGCGCGCGCGCGCGCATTTCCCTGGGCCGCCGGCAGCTCCTGCGGGTTGACAGGGAAGAGCACTGCCACGAGCCCCTCCTGGCTCGCTGCGAGCCGCAGCGCTCCGATGGGTGTCTCCAGGCGCGTCGTGGCCAGATCGTCTGTCATGCGGATCTTCATGTGTCGGTCCTCCCAGCTCAGGCCGCAGAGCTCGAGACAGCGTCGAGCATCGGCTCCGTCCACAGCAGCAGCGCCGCATAGCCGCGCCACGGCCTCCAGGCCTCCGCCATCCGCTCGAGCGCTCGAGGCGCAATGGGCACGCCCCCGCCCGCTACCTTGCGCAGGCCCAGATCAGCCGCAGGGAATGCGTCGGGCTCGCCGAGCGCGCGTAGGGCGACATAGTGCGCTGTCCACTCGCCAATCCCTGGAAGTGTGACGAGCTGCGCGACGCTGTCGTCGAGGCTCGTGCCCGGCTTCAGCTCGCAGGCTCCCGAGGCACACGCTGCTGACAGGCTCTTCAGCGCCTGAGTGCGTCCGCTGGTCAGCCCGAGGCCCGACAGGTCCGCCCGGGCCAGCTCCTCAGGGGTCGGGAAGAGATGGGTGAGTCCGCTCCGCGCGACGGCAGCCGGCGTACCGCAGCGCTGGACTACGCGCCCCGCAAGCGTCGTTGCCCCCTTCACGGAGACCTGCTGGCCCAGGACAGCGCGGATCGCCAGCTCGAAGGGATCGAACGCGCCAGGAACACGCAGTCCGCGCGCTCGGGCAAGACGAGGCCCCACAATCGGATCGCCGCCAAGCACCGCGGTGATCGCCGCGGGATCTGCATCCAGATCGAACAGCCTGCGCACGCGCGCCACGATCTGGCGCACGGGCAGCGGACCTGCCCCGTCGATCCGAACCGACAGCGCGCGCCGGGAGGGCTGATGGGTGACTTCGATGGCGCCTGTGCTGTTGCCTAGCCGGTAGGTCCGCCGGTACGTCTCCTCCCCCACCTCCTCGACACCCGGGATCGCCCGTCCGCCGAGGTAGGCGAGGACGCGCTCCCAATCGAACGGCGGGCGATAGCCGAGGCGCAGCGAGATGGCCGCGGACGCCTGTGTGCCACTCCCCTTGGAGCCACGGCGAAGCTCGCTCGGACTGCGGCGGTAGACCGTACGCACCGCATCATTGAACCGGCGCAGGCTCTGGAAGCCCGCGGCGGCCGCGACCTCACTCAAGGGCAGCTCGGTCTCGGTGATGAGCTGCTTTGCCATCAGCAGCCGTCGATTGCTGGCGACCGCCAGCGGGCTGGCGCCGAGGTGCCGCACGAACAGGCGGTGGAGCTGCCGGGCGCCAATCCCGAGCCGTGCGGCGAGCAGCTCGACGGAGCCCTCGTCGAGCGCGCCTTCCTCGATCAACCTCAAGGCCCGGGCAACGCTCGCCTCGCTCCCAGCCCAGGCCGGTGTGCCAGGCGCAGTCTCCGGCCGGCAGCGCAGACACGAGCGATAGCCCAAGGCCTCGGCGGCGGCCGCGCTGGGAACGAAGAGGCAGTTCTCCCGCTTCGGCGTTCGCGCGGGGCACACCGGGCGGCAATAGATCCGGGTCGTCTTGACGCAGACGAAGAACCGCCCGTCGAACCGGGCGTCCCGCCCTGCGAGCGCGCGGTAACAGAGGTCCTGATCGAGAGGGACTTGGGTTGCCATGGAGTGCAGTTGAGCGCATCTCCTCGCCAGGCGCTCGCCAGAATCGGACGTCACCGTGACGAAGCGAGGTAGGCGTCGAGATCGTCCCGGAAGTAGCGCAGGCCCTGCTCGAAGCGCGCGAGCCGGACGAACTCGTTCGCCCCGGAGCGCAGCCCGGACTGGATGGACTCGCCCATCGCCAGATCCTCCTGCACCGCCCCGATGAGGATCTCGATGTTCTTCTCCCAGTAGCGTGTCGCCTTCTCCGTCTCCGGCAGCTGGGGCAGCAGCCAGAACGTCCGGTACTCCGTCCGGTCCGCCCCGAGCGGGTGCACCGTGCTCACCGACACGTGATCCGGCTGGACCAGGAGCAGCACGTTGGGGAACAGCTGGAACAGCACGTTGGCGTGCTTGCGCAGCTCCCACCCCGCCTCCGGCTGGCCCCCCAACTCCTGGATCGTCTTCTTGGGGAAGATGGCCCGGATGTGCGGCGCGAGCCTGTCCACCAGCCCCACGTTGTTGAAGAACAGCGGATAGATGGACTCCCGGTGCGCGTACCGGAGGTGATAGGCCTCCAGGAAGATCTCGATCGCGATCTTCCAGTTGAGCTTCCGCTCCATGGTGTGCGGCTTGTACGCCACGAGCTTCTCCAGCCCGAACCCCGCCAGATCCGGCATCACCGGCGCCAGGAAGGTGTCCACGTCCGGGCCTCCCGGCTCCAGCGTCACCCACAGGAGCCCCAGGCGCTCCACCACCGGCACTCGGACAAGTCCCACGGACTCGGAGGGCCGGCTCGGAAAGCCCACTTCGTCCGGCACCGCCCGCAGCCGCCCGGTCGAGTCATACGTCCACCCATGGTACGGGCACACGAAGGCCTGCTTCCGCCGCCCCTGCGCCTCGGCTACCAGCCGCGTGCCCCGGTGGCGGCAAACGTTGAGGAAGCACGTCACCTCGCCCGAGGCCGTCCGGCACAGCAGCAGCGGCGTCCCCATCGAGTCATGCGTCAGGTAGTCGCCTGGCTCGGCCAGCTGCGACGCGTGGCCGACGATCATCGGCAGCTTGCGAAACAGCCGCTGCTCGGCTTCGAGGCGCTCTGGCTGGAGGTAGGGGGCCACCGGCAGCCGTGACTCCTCCTCCACCATGTGCGTGGTGCCCGTGCGCAGGTGCTCCAGCACCCGGCGGACCAGCTCGACCTGCTTCGCTTGCTCCAAGGCGCTCCTCCCGCCGCATCGGCGTGTATCCTGCCCCACAGAATGGACGAGCGCTCAGGGGGACCGCAACTCCACCCTGCTCAGCCCCAGGGCCGCAGGATGAGCAGGTAGATCGGGAGCCCGGCCTCGAGGAGATAGGTCGACAGCGCGCCAGGGATCTGGATGGCGGACGTCTGCCGCAACAACCCCACCGTGTGGAGGATGCGCGACACGACCAGCACTCCGCCGAAGACGTGGAGCAGCGTCGAGGATCCACCACACAGCTCGGCGGCCAGCAGCAGGACCAGGATCAGCGGCACGTGCTCCACGGTGTTGCCGTGCGCGCGAATGGCGGCGGCCAGATCAGCGTGCCCTCCGTCGCCCCGAAACACATTGTGCTTGCCGCGCACACGGCTGACGTTGATCCCCAGTCCCAAGATCCACAAGGCACTGATCGCGCCATACAGCGCCGTCACCGGGACTGCCATCAACGCCGTAACGAGAATCGGATTGGCCATCGTCTCCACCTCTCCATGGGAGTGAGGGCGCCCACCATAGACGCATCCCGTACGACTTTGGGCCTCGGCCCCGCTTGACAGCGTGGATCCCTCGACGTGAGCATCCAGGAACTCCATGTCAGCGACCTCCCAGAGCGAGCCCGTCGTCTTCAGTCAGCTGTTCGAGGCGTTGGTCATGCACGCCATGCGGGGCAAGTTCGACCCCGACGCCGTGCGCCGCCTGGAGGCCGCCGGGATCGATCTGAGCCGCCCGCTGCTCGTCGCCTACCCCCTCACCGTCTGGTACGACGTGGTGTGGATCTGCGCGCAGCTGCTCTTCCCGCATCTGCCGCGCAACGAGGCCATGCACGCCACCGGCCGCAAGGTCGCCGAGGGCTACAGCCACACCACCATGGGCAAGGCGCTCTTCGAGGGGCTGCGCAAGATGGGCTGGCAGCGGGCGCTCGCGCAGCTGGCCCGCTCGCTCAAGACCGGCGGCAACTTCCTGTCCGCGCAGTCCCACGAGCTGCCCAACGGGGACCTCGAGATCACCCTGGAGATCCTCCCTGAGTTCGTCCCCGCCCTGGCCACGCACCCGGGAATTGACGCCAGCTTCATGCGCGGCTTCCTGGATGCGTCCGCGGAGTTCATCCGTGGGCCGAAATCCCCCCACTTCGCGCTCATGGGGACAGATCCCAGCTCGCGCCGCGCCACCTTCCTGCTGCGAGAGAAGAGCTGAGCCCGCAGGAGCTGGAGTTCCGCGGGGCCGCTTCAAGCTCCCCAGCTGAGCTGGTAGACTGAGCCCTGCTCATGGCGAAGATCGGCCCGTCGATTCCTCAAGGAGTTCCGCTCCCGCGGCCTGCCGCCTCGCCCAGGCCGGCGGCGCCGGCGAGCCCGGCCCCCGCAAGCCCGCCGCCAGCGGCACCCGCGCCCAGCCCGCCGCCGCCTCCGTCCCAGGCTGCGAAGCCCCCCCCCTCGCCCATGAATGCGCGGGAGGTCGCCCAGCAGTTCGGCTCGGCCTTCATGTCCGCCGGAAGGCTCGCAGGTCAGCTCATGCGCGGGCTGGTGGGAGCCGCCCCGCAGCTTCCCGCGCGAAAGGGCACCAGCGCGGAGAAGACCGAGGCCCGGAGCGAGGCTCGGGAGTCCTCCTCGACCGTGGGCAGCGGTGAGGAAGGCGAGCCTGACGCGGGCCCGGCCACCTCGAAGCCCCTGCTGTCCGGCACATTCGGAGCAGCGTTCGCGGCGCTCAAGCGCGCCAGCCTGCGCAAGGCCCGGAAGAGGCTCAGGAAGCAGGCCTCGGCCGGGACCGGGGCCGGGGCCGCTCGCTCGGTGGCGCGCGGGCACCCGGACGACGAGCTCGATGGGCTCCATGGCTCCTCGGTGCGCGCCTTGCTGCACGGTGATGAACAGGGGGCGACGGAGTACGATCAGGCGCGGAACGTGGCCCTCTTTCTCGAGCACCTCGAGCGCCAGGGCAAGCCTCCCGTGGACCTGCTGCGCCACCTCAACCTGCAGCTCGGCCAGGAGCGCGGAGACGGGTTCCGCAAGCTGTTCTCGGAGCAGGTCCGCCCTCAGATGGAGGCGCTCGCCGGCAAGGTGGAGGAGTGCACCTCCGCCGATCGCCGGAGGATCGCCGGGCTCGTCTCGCGCACAGTCAGCCAGGTGGGGCCCAACAGCGCGGGGGTCTTCGAGGAGTTGCTCCTCTCGGCCGGTGCCAGCGAGGCCACGGCCTTGGCGGGAACAGAGGAGTCCTCCGCTGGGCGGGCTGCCGGGCTCGAGCAGGCGCTGCGCGCGGGGGGAAGCCCTGCCTATCGCCATGGCCTCATCGAGAACTCCCAGGAGTGGCTCCGCGCCCTGGGGCAGGAGTGGCTCGCGCTCGGACCGGAGCGAGAGCCGCTGACAGGAACGCTGCTTCGGGCGAGCGAGCTGCTCGCGCCGCTCTCCATCCGGCTCCTCGCCCATGCGTTCGTCTCCGGGCTCCTCCAGTCCAAGGGGCCCGACAGAGCGGGCACGCTTGCAGGCAGCGTGGCCCAGGGGCTCTCCCACGCGCCGGGGGGCGCCTCCTGGGCCGTGCAGCTCGTCGTCGCGCTCAAAACCCAGGGGGATGAGGTGGCGGCCCGAGCCCTCGCGGAGGCGCTCACGGGAGCCTTGCGCACCGCCAGGCAGCGCTGCGTGCCCGGGTTCTCGCGGCTGAAGCACCTGCAGGACATCTCCGATCCCAAGCCGCAGGGGGCCGCCGGGTGGGAGGACTTCGAGCGCGCCGCCGTGCCGCTCGCGGCGGTGTTGCAGGGGTGCGTGCACGTGCTTGCGTTGAGGAGCACCCTGCAGCCGCTCTGCCCAGAGCTGACGGATGAGGCGCAGGTCTGCCTGGGGAGCCTCGACGTGGTGGGGGCCACCGCCGCGGGCCAGCGCGTGCTGCGGCTTGCCCTGATCTCGCAGGAGCAGGGCATGCCCTCCTTCCTCTCCATCATCCCGCGGGAGGCGCCCGCGCTCGCGCAGCCCGCCATCCTCCACCAGCTGTCCGAGAGCGGGCTGTTCTCGGGGCACTACCTGTTCGGAGGGGTCGGCTTCCTCCAGCGCGTTGCGTGCCGGACCGCCCGCGCGCTCGCGGGGCCGGTGATCGCGCGGACCCAGAAGGGCGATGCCCCGGCGGCTCGGAACCTTCTTCGCGTGGGGATTCGAAGGAATGCCTCGCTCTTCGGCCTCAGCTCCGAGGGAGCAAAGCGGGCCGTCGAACTGCTGGAGCCGCTGCGCGCAAAGCCGAACCCCACCCAGGTGCAGCGCACGATGGCCGATCTCGCGACGCTGCTGCGGGAGTTTCCCAACGAGGAAGACAGTGGCACGGCCGAGAGCCTGCGCACCCTGGTGACCTCTCTGGGGCAGCGCAGGCCGAACGTCGTCTCGCGAAAAGACGGGCGGTGGGTGACCGTGGAGCTCACCCCGCTCGATGTGGTGGCAGGCCAGTCCGCCCTGAGTCGCAGGACGGGAAAGAAGTAAGGGGAAACCCAAAGACACGCGCTCTTGGGGAAAACCCAACTAGGGTTTTCCATGGGCATACAAAAGTCTGTCAGGCCTGTACTGTGGAGAGAAGTTAATCCGGAACAAGCCGCAAACGCGGCGCCGGGCTTCCTTCCCCATCACCCAGGAGACAGACGTGACTCGCTTCGGTCCAATGTGCACTGTCAGTGCACTGGCCAGCCTCGTGCTCGCAGGCTGTGGAATGAATCAGGAGCTGGAGTTCCCGCTCGGCCCCGACGAGGCCGCTCCCACACTGGAGGTGGCCCGCGCGCCGCTCAGCGGTGCAGCCATGGCCACCTATGATGCGTATTTCCAGACCCCTGCCTGTCTGACGCCGGCCACCGCCTGCGACACGGGAACGCTGGTGGATGGCCGCGGCCCTTCTGGCCCCGAGGCGAACGCTCCCAACACCCTCTTCTCCTCGTGCGCGGACGGCACCTTGGGCTTGTATCACTGGTACGAGTCGTTGGACCGGGTGCGCATCTACACCCAGAACGGTGGCGGCTTCCTGGCGGGCAAGAGGGTCGTCGTCGAGGCCACTCTCTGGGCCTATGACGTCTACACCGAGGACTCGTTGGTGATCTACTACGCCCCGAACGCCAACGCTCCGCAGTGGACGCACGTGGGCACGGCGCAGGCCCCCGGTCCTGGCACTCGAGTCCTCTCGAAGACGTTCACGCTGTCCGCGGGCGCGGAGCTGCAGGCCATCCGAGCCATCGTGCGCAACACCTCCACGTCGGGCCCCTGCGTCTCCGGCATCCGCATGGACCGGGATGACGTCGTGTTCCGAGTGGGGGACATGCCGCCTCAGGTGGCGATGAGCTCGCCGGGTGCGGTGGTGAGCGGCACGGTGACGCTCTCGGCCGATGTCTGGGATGACTTCGGGGTCGACCTGGTCAACTTCTCTGGCGCGCACCCCATCTACGGCTCCAATTTCTACCTGGGCTCCGCCACCCAGACGCCCTACCAGGACACCTGGAACACCGCCCACTTCCCCGACGGCCCCTACGCGGTCACCGCCAAGGCCTGGGACCTGAACAACCAGACGGCTGTCTCCACTCCGTTCACCGTCGTGGTGGACAACACCGCGCCTTCGGTGACGCTCACTGCGCCAACGACGGGAGCCGTGCTGTCAGGCAACGTGACCCTCCAGGCTTCAGCCCAGGACGGCCATGCCGTGGAGCGCGTGGAGTTCTACAGGGATTCCACCCTGCTGGGCACCGCCACCCAGGCGCCCTACCAGCTCACCTGGAACACGGCGGACACGGCCGATGGCCCCAACTACGCCCTCCATGCCAAGGCCTACGATGTGGCGGGCCATGTCAGCACCTCGTCCGTGACTGTCACGATCGAGAACGACCCGACGGGCAGCATCACCTCCCCCGCTCCCCAGGCGGTGCTGAGCGGCACGGCCACCTTCGCCGTCAACGCCCAGGATCTGCAGGGCGTGGATCGGGTGACGTTCTACGTGGGGACCAAGTACGTCACCTGGGATGGCACGGCGCCGTACACCATCAACTTCAACACGCTCAACTTCACCAACGGGGTCTACGTGCTCACCGCGCGCCTCTTCGACACGGACGACAACATGACCGTGACCGAGGGCGTGACTGTCACGATTCAGAACTGACGAGCTTCTTCCCATCAACCAGGAGACAGACATGACTCGCTTTGGTCCGATGTGCAGGATCAGTGCACTGGCCAGCCTCGTGCTCGCAGGCTGTGGAATGAATCAGGAGCGGGAGTTCCCGCTCGGCCCCGACGAAGCCGCCCCCACACTGGAGGTGGCACGCGCGCCGCTCAGCGGTGCAGCCCTGGCCAGCCATGATGCGCATTTCCAGGCACCTGCCTGCCTGACGCCAGCCAACTCCTGCGACACGGGAACGCTGGTGAACGGCCGGGGCCCTCTCGGCCCCGAGGCGAATGCTCCCAACACCCTCTTCTCCTCGTGCGCGGACGGCACCGCGGGCGAGTACCACGACGCCGCGTCGCTGGACCAGGTCCGCATCTACACCGAGGATGGTGGCGGCTTCCTTCCCAACAAGAAGGTCACGGTGAAGGCCACCGTCTTTGCCACCGGGAACACGAATGACCGGCTCGTGCTCTACTACGCCCCAGACGCCAACGCTCCGCAGTGGACGCACGTCGGCACGGTGCAGCCCACCCACTACGGAAGCCACGTCCTCTCGAAGACCTTCTATCTGTCCGCGGGCGCGGAGGTGCAGGCCATTCGAGCCATCATGCGCACCAACTCCACGTCGGGCTCCTGCGCGTCTGGCAGCTACGCGGACCGGGATGACCTGGTGTTTCGGCTGGGGGATACGCCGCCTCAGGTAATCCTCGAGTCGCCGGGGGTGGCGGTGAGCGGCACGGTGAGGTTCTCGGCCAACGCCTCGGATGACATCGAGATCAACCGAGTCCTCTTCTATAGCGGTGCGGATTACCTGGGCTACGACTCGGCGGCGCCCTACCAGCTCAACTGGAACAGCACTGCCTACAGCGACGGCCCGCACGAGTTCACCGCCACAGTTGTGGACGGGTCCAACCAGCGAGCTGTCTCCGCGCCGGTCACCGTCCTGGTGGACAACACCTCGCCTTTGGTGTTCATCACCGAGCCATCGTTTGGAGCCGTGGTGTCAGGCACCGTGACGTTCAAGGCTTCGGCCCAGGACAGCATTGGCGTGGCGCGCGTGAACTTCTACTACGGCTCCACCCTGCTGGGCACCTTCACCCAACCGCCCTACGAGATCACCTGGGACACGACCGACCACGCCGATGGCGACTACTACTACCTCTATGCCGAGGCCTACGATCTGGCCGGCCATGTCGACACAACTTTCGTGAGGTTCTCGATCGAGAACGACGTCGAGCCGACCGGCTCCATCACCTCCCCCGACCCCCAGGCGGTGCTGAGTGGAACAACCCCCTTCTCCGTCAGAGCCCTGGACCCTCAGGGAATCGATCGGGTGACGTTCTACGTGGGGAGCAAGTACGTCACCTGGGATGGGACGGCGCCGTACGCCATCAACTTCAACACACTCAACTTCACCAACGGGGACTACGTGCTCACCGCGCGCATCTTCGACGCGGCGGGCAACATGATCGTCACCGAGGGCGTGCCGGTCCGGATCCAGAACTGACGAGAGCCCCACAAGCTGCAGGGGGCGAACCCTGATGTGGATCAGGAGGTCATCGAATGGCTCAGAGCCAAACGCGATGTCTCTCCGGAACAGTTCATGAGATGCTGCGCGAGCTCTACAGCCGCAAGGAGATGTTTGAAAGGTTTCCCCATGGCTTCTGAAGTGCCACCGCCCCCGCGCTTCTTCGTGCTCACGGATGACATGCTGGGGCCCCATGACACCAAGTTCGATAGCGCTGAGCCTGTCAGCACGGGAGAAGCCCCCCGCTGTCCGCAGTGCGGCGCCATCATCGGCATGCGGACGTGGCTGCCCCCCTACCGAGGCGAGTTAGAGCTGCACGGCAAGGACTTAGGCGACTTCGTGGAAGCCTCTGGCTATGACTTCCTGATCTCCGTGCGTTTCGAAGAAGCATTTCGGGCGGAAGGACTGACTGGGCTGCTTGGCTTCCATCCTGTCGAGGTGTTGCGCGTGCGGAGGAAGCGCAAGGGTCCCCAGCCCAGTACCGTGCCCCCCTACCTCGCCGTCACCGCGAGTTTCGGTCGCGGGGCTGTCGATGATGTGCGCAGCCGCATCCGCCGTGACGAGCCCGTGAAATGCCCAGAGTGCCGCAACAGCGGAGTGGACGCGATCTATGGTTTCACTCTGGAGCCGGGCACATGGCAGGGCGAGGACCTGTTCCGGCCCCGGGGTCTCCAAGGACGGCTCCTCGTCTCCGAGCGCTTTGCCGAGTTCATCCAGAGGCACGAACTCACGAACATGAAGCTGATCCCCTCCGAGGAGTTTACCTGGGATCCGCTTCGCAAGGGTCCACCAGCAGATACCTCCGTAGTTCCCACGTGACTTCACACATTCGAGGCCATGTGCTCGTTCCGCGCTCCGAACCGCGCTGGTCAACGCGCCACGCCGCGCGCTCCATCGGCCCAGCAGGCCCGCCTCGATGCTGCGCTCGCTCCACCAGTCCACCAGCCATGTCCGACGTGAGCGCCCCACCGGGCCAGCATGCGAGCCTGGACACGCGCGCGCCACCGGCCCAACTTCCTCTGTACGCCGCACACGCGCTCACCAAGCCCAGAAAGGAAACGGGACACGGAAGCGCTCCAGCGGCCCAGTTTCACTTGTCCGGCACCAGTGCGCTCCACGGATTCGAGGTTGAGAGCTTCAATGGTGGCGGACGTCCTGACGTGCTCCACACCTACAAAAAAGGCGCCAACCTAACGCCTCTTCTTCATCGACTTGGGAATGTGGCGAAATCGTCGACGTTTCTTTTTTGGCGCAGGCTTCGGAGCAAGTTTACTCAAGGCTGAGCAAAGATCCTTAAAGGATGGCGATCGACTCTTCGCTGCGTTTGTCGTAAGACGCGGCCCCATCGCCTCTGCCCATGCCACCTTGTTTCCGCCGTCATCGCCTATAATCCTGCCGAATATTTCCCAGGTCCCGCAAATCGAATCTGGCGTATAGTCGCGCGCAGCCTTCATATTGGCATCGGGATATGCGCGCTCGAGCGCTCGAAGATCGCCAAGATAAAATGCCTCGGTCTCTTCAACAGCGACCTTCACTAACACCCGAAGATTCGGAGCAAGTTTCTTTGCGACGGAGGATATCTCGCTAATCAATTCGACCCAGTCGTCGGCGTCGGCGTCAACAACGATTAATACAGCCTCGTCATTGTGGTCGCTTGAGGCTTGAAATGCAGCCAGTTTGGCTGGAAGTTGATCGAGCAATCCCCTGTGCTTGGGATCCGGCTTTTTGGTCAGTTTGGTTGGCAGTCTACCCTTGCCTTGGTGCGGATAGACCCTCACCGTATGCCCACTCAACACCCGAGGCATCCACGACGAAAAAAGAGCCCTCTCAGACGGTCCCTCAACCAGAGCATGAATAATCATTGCGTCGACCGCTCGTCCAGGTGGTTGCTGTACCACAGTGACCCCAGCGGCAATCCACCATCGACCAACTCTTTAACCTTAGGAATATCAGCGACCCTGACAACATCAGCGTGACCCCTGGGGTTCTTTTTAATCACCCAAACTTGCTCAGGAGAGAGCGCGTCAACGAAATACGGTGAGTGGGTAGTAACTAGAACCTGCGTTGGATTTGACTTGCTCGTCGCATGTGAACGGAGTTGCGCCGCGAGATGTTCGACTAGCTTTATGTAAAGCCCATTTTCCGGTTCTTCGATGCCTATGAATGGCCGTGGTTCAGGATCCGTCAAGAGCACGGAGTACGCGAGCATCTTGAGCGTGCCGTCGGACATACTCTGCTGATAGAACGGATCGACGTAGCCGGCCTCGTCAAACTTGAGCAGCAGGCGACCATCCTTGCTTGGCTCTGGCGTAATCTTTTTCAGGCCCGGAATTGAGGTCGTTAGCTGTTTCAGCAATTTCGAAAATTGGTCAGCATGCTGGCGTTGAATGTATTGAAGAACATTGCCAACGTTTGACCCTTGCCGATCCAAATATCGCTGCGCTCCGACTGCGGGCAAAGCACGCGCGGCTTCGGGCACGAAATAGGAAAGGTACCACTGTTCGACATACGTGCGAAACTGCACGATGCGTGGATGCTGGCTTAGGTTTCCGAGAGTGGTGATTCCAAGCCGGTTCCCATCTGCCAGATTAACCCTTTCAGCATCCTTGCTTTCCCTTTTGACCGCCACCGCAGCGCCAGCCCATACTTTCCCTTGTCCTTTCCTAAGCTTGAGAAAGTAATAAGGCTTTCCCCGCGTCTCGCCAACCCTTCTCTGACGCAAAGTCTCAAGAGTAACCGCCGGTACGCTCTTTACTTTGTCCACATGTAGTTCGTAGACAATAGGTCGCGCAGGATCACCAAGGTCGAAGAAAATTTCGAATTCGATTGGTCCTTTGGCTCCTTGAGTTCGCAATCGGTCGAAGCCTCCACGCAGCGGCTTGTCGCATGCCGCCTCGACCCCTTCTAGTAAGCAATCTGCGATGAACCCGAATGCGTCGAGGAGTGTCGACTTTCCAGACCCATTCGGACCAATGAAACAGGCCAATGGGGGCAGCGGTTCCCCCCGTGCATACTGAACCTGACCTATCTTTACATTGGCAAGCGCGCGATAGTTCTTGATTCTGATTCCCAGCAGACGTGACATAGGCGCCAAGGATCAGCGTTTCACAGGTAGGCGTCAACCTAATTGGCCTTCGAATTTCAGGCGCAGGTTGGCTGACGGGCCGGGGGCAGCCTCGTTGATCGCAGTCCTAGCGCGCCCTCCACCGGGCCCAGTAAGCGCGCCTCGACGCGCGAGGGTCCCATCGGCCCAACTTCACCTGTTCGACACGCGCGCTCTCTACCGACCCAACAAGCGAGCCTCGACCCTGGGAGCCGTCCACAGTCCCAGCAGGCGAGCCTCGACGCTAGCGCGACTTCACGAGTCCAGCGGCCCCGTCTGGGCGCGGGGGTCCTCCTCACGGGTCGCGATTTACCTGTCCGATGTGCGAGCGCTCCACGGCCCAAGTAGGCTCTCCTGGACGGTATCTGTTCGCCGACCCCCGTCTGGATAAGGAGAGGGAGGCTCCTCTAGGCATGCCCAGCAGTTCTTATGGAGGGAACGCGATGCGCAAAAGGAGACGGCAGGAGGCATGGGAACAGGCATGCGAGGCGTGGACTTGGTTTCTCACGCACCGCTATACGGCCAGGCGGCACCCCAAACCTGACGCGAGGAAGAGTGCGCGCGGCCAAGCCCGAGACGCCTTGCGCCGGTGCCGCCGGTGGCTGGCAGAGTGCAGGTAGGTGTTACCGAGGTAAGAGGTCGTCGTGCCGCGTGGCCGCACCAAGTTGATCTTTCCTGCCGTCCTGGGACGAGAGCTGGTCAGTCATGGCCCTTGGGAAGAGTAACGGTCCCCGGGTTCTCGATGGAGGCGAGCGCGGACTGCAGCAGGTAGTCACCCGGCTCCTCGCCCCGAAGTTTGGCTGTCTAGATGAGCGAGTAGAAGGGAGCAACCACCTCGGTCTCCGCCGGGACTTGCTGCCGTAATGTTTCTTCCTGCCCAGCACCTCGTCGCGCAGTTGGCGCTCGACGAGGTTGTTGCGCGTATTTCAAAATTAAGGAGTGAGCCGCTGAGCGCGCACCCCAGCAGCATCATCGAGGCGTGCCCCCTGTCGTGTAAGCTCTTGACGCAGTCACGGCGGCACCGCGCTCCTGAGACCCGGGGGCGAGGTGCTGCCACTCCGACGACCACGAGGCAGGCCCCGACCGGTTCACCGTATGGACGGACGTCACGTTTTGAAGGATCGTCACGGGTCACGGGCGAGTGCGGACCGTCAACACTCTGCGGGAAGCGAGGCCGCGATCATCCGTGACGAGGATCTCGTGCGTACCCACGGCGGGCGTCCACCACAGGCGCTCGTCGGCCTTCGCCCGGCCGAGGAACTTCCCGTTCACGAACCACGTCAGCTCCCGGTCGTGCGCCGTCTCCGCCTCCAGAGGTACTTCCTGCTGATCCAGCGAGACGCCGGGGATGAGGAGCGCCACCTGTCCTTCGGCGGGTGAGAGGATCTCCGGCGCATGCTCGGCGCCGCCGGGCTCGCACCCGGGGGCGTATGCGGGAGGCGCCGGCAGGCTGCGGTGCTGCTCCGTGAGCCAGCGGCGGATGCTGGCCGGCCAAGTGAGGTACACGCGGGACTCGACCTCGCGGCCCGCGCGGCACACCGGGCTCACCGCCAGTCCCGTCTTTGCATCCACTTCCACCCGCTGATGGTAGGGACAGGGCTGCGTGGGCACCGCGGAGCGCCGAGCGAAGATCTCCCTGCGCTCCTTGCACGCATCCGTCGGCACGTGGCCCGAGTAGGTACACACCTCGATGCGCGCGAGATCCGGCGGGGCCACCGGCTCCTCCTTCACGGAGGCCTTCCCACGGGGTCCCACGGCCTCCAGCAGATCGAAGAGCAGCGGCCCGGCGGCATCCGCCCCCACCAGGTGCACGCTGGGAGCGTTGTCCATGTTGCCCAACCACACCACCGCCGTGTGCCGAGGCCCCGAGCCCGCCGCCCACGCATCGCGGTGACCGAAGCTCGTGCCCGTCTTCCAGTGCACCTGCGCGGGCAGGCCCGTGAGGTAGCGGCGCGCGGGGAAGTCCGGCCGATCCTTCAGGGACAGCGAGCGCCGGGTGAGCCAGGCGGCGCCCGGGGAGAACAGCTCGCGAGGCTCGGGGGGAGACTTGCCGTCCTCCAACATCTCGAGTGGACGTGAGCGGCCGTCCTGCGCGAGCGCTACGTACAGCCCGGCCAGCTCCAGCGGCGTTATCTCCAGGCCTCCCACCGCAGCGGACAGCCCGTAGTAGCCGGGATCGGGCCGCAGGCTGTTCACGCCCGCCAGCCGCAGCGTGCCCAGGAACCGCTCCACGCCGAGCCCTCGCAGCAGGTTCACGAAGGGGAGGTTGAGGGACTGGGACAGCGCGTACTCCATCCGCACCAGGCCCATGAAGCGCCCGTCGAAGTTGCGCGGGACATAGCCGCCGTAGGACTCGGGGATGTCCGCGACCAGGTGCTCGGGCAGCGCCTGCCCCCGATCGATCGCCATGGCATAGAGCAGCGGCTTGAGCGCCGAGCCAGGCGAGCGGGGCGTATCGAAGCCAGGGATCTGCCCGCCATGCCGGGTGTCGAAGAAGTCGAGGCTGCCCACCAGCGCGAGCACCTCCGCACGCTCGTGGTCCACCACGATCGCCACTCCGTTGTGGATGCCCTTGGTGGCCAGCTCTCCGGCCGCGTCCCGCATCAGTCGCTCGGCCAGCCGCTGCGTGCCCGCATCCAGCGTGGTGCGCAGCCGCGAGAACTCCACCCGCTGAGCTCGCAGCCACATCGCCGCGTGCGGGGCCTCCCGGGGGAAAGGCATCAGCCCGCTTGGCACCGGCGTGGTGCGCACCTCGGCGAGCACGGCCTCAGAGGAGGCCTTGGCCTCCACGGGCCCCAGCGGCAGCGCCTTCTCCTCCAGCAGCCGCCGCGCCACCTCATCCCGCGCGGCCTTCAGCCGGGCCGCGTTCTCCAGCGTGGGGAAGCGCCGGTTCGGGTTCTGCGGCACCGCCAGCAGGGTGGCGATCTCCGCGGGGCTCAGGTGCGTGGCGCGGTGCCCGAAGTAGGCCAGCGACGCCGCCTCCACCCCCTCCACGTTGCGCCCGTAGGGCACGAACTGGAGATAGGCCGCGAGGATGTCGTCCTTGGACAGGCGCAGCTCGAGCTGCACCGCCCGGAAGGACTCGATGATCTTCGACAGCAGGGTGCGCGGCCGGGGCTCCAGCACACGCACCAGCTGCATCGTGAGGGTGGAGGCGCCAGACACGCGGCGTCCCCTCGTGAGGTTGGACACCACCGCGCGCCCCACCGCCAGCGGATCCACACCCGGGTGCCAGGCGAAGCGCTTGTCCTCCAGCGCGAACAGCGCCCGGAGATAGGCCGGATCAATCTCCTGGGGGCGCAGGGCGATGCGCCACCGCTCATCCGGCGCGAGGAAGACGTGCGCCGGAGTCCCATCCCGGTACTCGACGACGACGGAGTGCGCTGCCGATAGCCGCTCGGGCAGCGGCACCCACCACGCCGCCGCCCCCCCTGCCCCGCTCAGGACCAGAAGGAGCAGCAGCCCCACGGCGAGGCGTCTCTTGGTGAGGCGCGGCAGCCGCATGGTCCGCTAGAGCAGGAAGTCCTTCCAGGGACCGGACACCTGCACCTGCTCGCCCGCCTCGCGCGCCCAGATGCGGGGATCGTACATGGCCTCCGCCTCCACCGGCGGGAGCGTGAACTTGCCCGCCGTCACCGCGCGCACCGCGTAGACCACCTTCTTCGACTCGCCCGACTGCAGGCTGCCGAAGACCTCCATCCGGTCGTCCCGGATGTTGACGTAGTCCGCGGTCCACAGCTCCTCGGGGTTCACCCACTCCACGGCGCCACCGCGGCCGAGCCGGGCGTTCTCGATCTCCCAGCCCGCCGGCAGCCGATCCACCAGGGCGATGTTCTGGATGCGCTCGCCGCTCGTGTTCTTGAGCTCCACCTCCACGTAGAGCAGGTCCGCCAGGCTCACGGAGTCCTCCGGGCTGACGGTGGAGCCGTCGAGCTTCCGGTACGTGCGGTTGATCGCCAGCCCCTCGCCGCCCGTCTTCACGTCGCCGTTGGAGCGCACGCCATCGCTGTTGATGATGAGGTAGAGCTTGCCCTCGCCCTTGTCCTTCAGCTCCAGCGTGGCGCCCTTGCGCTCGCTGGCGCGGACCAGCGCCCACGTCCGATCCGAGGCGCGGGCCGTCTTGGCGCCCTCGTTCACCTTCGGAGCCACCTCCTTGCCGTCCGCCACCAGCGTGGGCGGCGTGAAGCTGGAGGTCGCACCGGAGATCCGCTTGCCCAGGCCGGTGATGCTCCAGACCAGCTCCTGCGTCGTGTACCAGGCGCTGGAGTGGCCGATGAGCGACTGGGCCACCTGCTGCGCCAGCGGCTCGCCCGCGGGATCATTGCCGAACAGATCCTGGAAGGTGCTGAGCATCAGCCCGCGGCGGCGGCGGTCCGAGTAGAAGGACCAGTTGTTGCGCCGCTCGTCGGTGACTGCCGCGAGGTCCGGGTTCTTCAGATCGTTCTCGTAGCGCCGATCGCCCGCCATGTAGAGCGCCGCCTTGAGGAGGTGCTCCTCCTCACGCGCCTCGCCATTGAGCGTCTTCTTCTGAGCCAGCGCGTCCACCAGCTTCTGGACGCGCGCCTTGCGGCCCTTGCCCGCCATGGAGAGCACGTAGTGCATGTAGGCCTCGGAGGACTGGCCGTAGTGGTCATCCCGGCTGGCGGTGCCCTCCTTGCGGTTGAGCTCCTGGCCCAGCCATGCCACCGCGTCGTCCAGGCGATCCTGCGGGACGGGGTACTTGAGCTTCTGGGCGTCCAGGAGCAGGTGGGTGGCGTAGGCGGTACCCCAAGCCACGGGCTCGGCGCTGCCCGGCCAGTAGGCGAAGCCGCCCGAGGGCGTCTGCATGGAGAGCACGCGGTTGATGCCCGCCAGCACCATGTCCTCCACCTTCTTGTTGCCGGTGAGCGTGGGATCCACGTTGTCGATGAGCTGCGAGACAAAGAGCAGCGGACGCGTGGAGGACGTCGTCTGCTCGATGCAGCCGTACGGGTAGCGGACCAGGTAGCTCAGGTGCTGGAGGGACTCGGCGTACGGGTTGGTGGTGACCCAGAACGTGGAGCGCTCGGTGGTGGGCACCCAGCCCTGGAGGTACTGCGCCAGGTCCACCTTGCCCTCCTCCAGGGGGATGCGCTGCACCAGGCGCTCGCGCGGGCCCGCGGGCAGCAGGGGCACGTCGAGCTGCTCGAAGGCCGTGAAGCCACCGCCCTCGACCGTCACCTTCAGGCGCGCGGCGCCCACGGCCATCACCGCCTTGGCCTGGAAGACGAGCGTGGCCGCCTTCCCGTTCTCCAGCCGCGTGCGGCCCTCGCTCTTGCCCAGCATCTGCAGCGGCGAGCCCAGGGAGGCCGCCGGCATGGCCATGCCCGGCACCGGCAGGTTCTCCGCGGTGAGCGTCACCTTCACGTCCTGCGGGCTGCCGGAGAGGTTGGTGAGGAACACGGGGATCTGGATCTCGTCATTCTGCGTGAGGAAGCGCGGCAGCGTCGTCTGGAGCACCAGCGGATCGCGCACCAGCACCTGGGCGTCGGCACGGCCCACGCGCTGGGGGCCGGTGGTGACGGCCATCACTCGCACCGCACCGCGGTACATGGGGAGGTTGAAGGGGATGCTCAGCTTGCCGTTGGCAGGCACGGGCACCACACCGCTCCACAGCGCCACCGGCTTCACCGGCTGCACGCGGCCCGCCGCCCCGCCCTCTCCGTCACCGCCCGTGGAGCGCGAGTTGCCGCCCGGAGGCACCAGCAGCGTCCAGCCGATCGTCTCGTACGTCTCCACGCCCAGGGCGCGCTTGGCGAACAGCTCCTTGAGGGGATCCGGGCTCTTGAAGCGCGTGAGCGAGAGGATGCCCTCGTCCACCACGGCCACGGTGGCGAAGGTGGGGCCCTCCTGCGGGCCCAGCTCCAGGTTCACCGTGAGGGTGCTGTTGGAGCGGACCTCCTTGGGCACCTCCAGCTTCACCGACTGCGTGTAGGCCGTGGGCTCCAGGGCGACGTTGCCCACGCCGAAGGCCCGGTCCGGCATGAAGGCCTCGGCGGACTCCAGGTGCGGATCCTTCACCAGGAAGGCGCTCACGTAGACGTTGGGCGCGAAGGCCTTGGGTGTGAAGGACCAGGTCACCTCGCCCGGCTCCACGGCCTTCCACTCGGAGGCGATCACCTGATCCGTCTCCGCGGTGAGCAGCACGCGGCCACGGTACGGCACCTTGAACTTCACGGCGATGGGCTCGTCCAGCTTGCCCAGCTTGGGCAGCTCCAGGGCGAGGGAGGCGGGCTTGAGCGGGCGCGGCGTCTGGTCCACGCGCGCCTCGCCGTCCCCGTACCAGTAATAGCGGCCGTGGCCCTCGAGGTAGAGATCCGTCTGCGCCGCGCCGGAGCGCACGCGGACGATGAAGCCGGCGGCATCCTGGGTGGGCGTCACCTGGAGCTGGAACTTGCCACCCTCCACCTTCGCGGCGCCGCGGCCCTCGCGCACGGGACGCAGGTAGCGCTGGTAGCGCTCATAGCCCTCGTCCTCGTCGTAGTAGTGGCCGTACTCCTCATCCAGCCGGAGGTACTCCACCTCGATGGGCTTGAGGGACTTCGCCTCGGTGACGAGCTTGCCCTCCCAGTCCACCACCACGCCGGTGACGGTGAAGGGCTTGCCCGCGGACACCTTCTGCACGCCGGCCTGGAGGCCCACGTAGTAGGACTCGGGGTGCATGGGCACCACGGCCTCGCCGAGCGTGGAGCGGCCGCTGCCCGCCTCGAAGACGCTGGCCAACGCCACCAGCTTCGCCGGGCCCTTGAAGCCGCCCGCGGTCTCCCGCGCCGGGCACTCGACGAGCGCCTGCCCCTTGTCGTTCACCTCGCCCTTCACCTGGCCCAGGGTGACGGCCTTGGCCTCGGTGGCCTTCTGCCGCCACACGCCGTAGGTGAAGTTCGCGTTCTCCTTCGGCTTGAAGTCGGAGGGCTCCAGGCGGCACGCCAGCTCGAGCGGGCTGCCCTCGGCCGAGCCGCCGAAGAGGTACGCCGCCTCCACCTTCACCGGCACCACCGCGCCCTGCAGGTAGCCGGGCTTGTCCACGGCGGCCGTCACCTTCATGCGCTCGGGGACGAACTCCTCCACCTGGAGGCCATAGGTGGCCACCTCGCGGTCCGCCACGCGCAGCGACACGCGGTAGCTCCCCGTGTCCTGGAAGGCCTCGAAGGGCAGATCCAGCGCCACCAGGCCCGCCTCGTTCGTCTTGAGGGCCACCTTCTTGAACTCACGCTCGCGCGGGTCGATGACGCGCAGCTCCACCGGCATGCCCGCGGGGGGCGCCTTGTTCTCCTGATCGCGCAGCACCGCCGCCACGTGGGCGGTGTCGCCCGGCCGGTACACGCCGCGATCCGAGTAGAGGGACGCACGGTACGCCGCCTCGGCGCGGTACGGCGCGCCCTGCACGTCCGAGTTGGCGATCTCCGTCTTCAGCTCGCTGTACTTCAGGTATGTCATCTCCTCGCCCTTGCGAGCGATGAGCGCGAAGGGGGCAGCGGCGTCCACACCCAGCGCGGGCACCTGGAGCTTGCAGCCGTCGGCGCCACCGGTGGTGCAGCGGGCCACGGCCTGGCCGCTCTTCTTCACCAGGGACACCTCCACGCCGGACAGCGGCTCGGTGGACTCCATGCCGAGCGCCCACACGAGGACCTCTGCCTGTCCGTTGCCCGCGCCGGTGCCGCCGCGCTTGGCCACGAGGCTCAGATCCGTGAGGAGGATGCGCGCGGCGGCCTGGGCCTCGTCGCGCTTGACGAAGACCTCCACCACACCGCGGGTGGTGGCGGGCACCATGCTGCCGACATCCAGGTACGTGCTGGTGAGGATGTCCGGTGCGCCCTTGAGGGAGATCGTCTTGGTGACGAGGACATTGGAGGTGCGCTCGTCGGCGGCCTCCTTCTCATCGTTGCTCATCCAGAAGACGAGGTTCTCGGGAGGCACGTGGCGGATGGAGAGCTCCACCGACTCCACGTTGAGGTGGTTGAGGGGCAGGTTGCGCCAGGCGCTGCGAGGCAGGTAGCGGCCCTGGGAGGTGAAGGCGACCTGTGGCTTGCGCGCACTGATGGAGTAGCGGTTCTGGAACTTGGACAGCAGCCGGCCGCCGCCCACCGACAGCGTACCCGCGTCGATCGTCAGCGTGTACGTGCCACGCTTGTAGTCACCGAAGATGCGGAAGCCGCGGCGCGAGGGGGAGATGGAGAACTTCACCGGCGGGGTGAAGCGGATGGCATCGGCGGCCATGTTGTCGTCGAGCACGCAGCCCAGGTTCTCGTTCTCGTAATAGTAGGGATCCCACTCGCCCTCATCCGGGGCGGGGGGCGCGTTCATCGCCACGTCGCGGCAGCTGACCTCCAGGTAGAAGCCGCTGTTGCCCTCGGAGACGGCGACGCGGGTGATGTCCAGGCGCTTGCCGCCTTGCAGCGTGAAGGAGTCCTCGGCCGCGGGCGCCGTGCCGCCGCTCCTGGAGGTAGACGCCAACCCGGGCTTGAGGGCGAAGCGCACGACGGCGCCGGGCCGGAGCTGGTCGGAGGTGAGCTGTGCATTGATGATGTGGCGCTGGGTGGCGTGGGTGCTCAGCTTCACGGCGGAGAGGGGCTTGCCCTCCACCTGGAAGCTGGCGTACCGGCGCAGCGTGTTGGCGTCCACCGGGCCAGAGAACATGAGCTCCGCGGTGACCAGGCCCTTTACGGTGTCGATCTGCGCCGGGGCCATGCGGAGGAAGGAGAGCTTCGGGGTAGTGAAGCTGTAGCTCCAGGCCCCCTCGGCGGGAGCCTTCACCACGCCGGCCGGCGTCTCCACGGACTCGAGGGTGACGGTGTACGTCGTCCCGAGCTCGAACCCGTTGCCAGGGGTGAAGGAGATCGCGGAGCTGGTGCGGTAGAGCTCCAGGTTGCCCCCCACTTCGGGCGAGAACCGGATCACGGTCTTCTTCCCGTCGTTCTCGGGGTACGAGACGCTGCGGGGGAACTCGAAGATGAGCTTCTCCGGGACGACGCCCTCGGGGCCCAGCTCCTTGATGACGGGCGTGTAGGACTCGGGCTTGAGGGGCTCCACGCTCGCCTGCGGCTCCTGGCCCTGGCTCTGGCCTGGGGTGGGCGAGGGAGTGCCTGGAACAGGCGTGGGCGGGGGCGTCCCCGACGGATCTTCCTTGCAGGCGGCGAGGGTGGTGCCCACCAGCAGGAGCGCCACCAGCCACCGCGCACGGGCGGGGCGGAGCGGACTCGGCGTCACGACAGACTGCGGACCCATGTTTCCTCCGAAGGACGGCATCAACTTACACGTCGCGTGCCGGGGGCCCGGCGCCGCGCACGAGGGAAAGTGTGGTCGCCTGCCCACGGCCCGACGGCGTCCCCCGCGCGTCTTGGGGCCCACATGGTGTCTCAGGAGCCACGGTGGCTCCGGCCACACCGCGAGGCAGCGATCGCCGGCGGACGCTAGGCTTCGCGCTGGCGGCGGTCAACCCGAGCGGAATGCCCACCGGGGCGGCGCTTGGCGTGGGGGCCTCCCGGGGCCGCCTGGCCTGGGGCGCGTCCGTGCAGTGCCAAGAAAGAAAAAGCCCCTTTCATACCTCGCGGGTGGGGCATGCCCCATGGCCAACTGTTCGGAAATGTCGGGGGGTTTCGACCCCAAAAGTCCCGACATTTCCGAACAGTGATGCTCGAGCCTGTCCCGGAGGGTCGGCGCGGCACACAAGAGCGCGGACTGGGAGCTCACGTTGCCAGCACGCCACGCTGGGAGCGTGTGCGAGAGTCGAGCCTCATGGTGCTTCCGATCCGCTTCGTCCTCATGCGTCCGCGCAACGCGGAGAACCTCGGTGCGGCCGCACGGGCCATGAAGAACTGTGGCCTGTCCGAGTGGACCTGGGTACGGCCGGAAGCGGAGGATCTGGGACCGGCGCGGCGGCTGGCAGTCCACGCGGAGGAGGTGCTGGACAGGGCCGGACGCGCGGACACGCTGGAGGAGGCGGTGGCCGACTGCGTGTGGGTGGTGGGCACGAGCTCGCGCAAGGTGGAGGGCAAGCGGCGCCTGTCTCCGCGGGCCGTGGGCGAGGAGCTGGTGGCTCGGGCCGCACAAGGGCCGGTGGCGGTGATCTTCGGGGACGAGCGTAGCGGGCTGACGAACGCGGAGGTGGAGCGCTGCCACGATCT
>Ga0190275_10000476_pt1 | contig 35429 bp, 33 predicted proteins | sample Popmic550T_FD_133745 | JGI IMG/M metagenome (GOLD analysis project Ga0190275, IMG submission 133745) | Populus adjacent soil microbial communities from riparian zone of Yellowstone River, Montana, USA - 550 T | ecosystem: Environmental > Terrestrial > Soil > Riparian zone > Trees stand | place... | reverse complement strand
GCGCTGATCGCCCGCCACACCGACGAGTGCGTCTTCTCCGCCGACGCGATGGGGCTGCGCCCGCTGTGGCAGGTAGAGACCGAGAACGACTTCGTCTTCAGCTCCGAGCCGGGTGTGGTCTCGGTCGAGAAGATGTGCTCCGAGCCGAAGCCGCTCGCCCCCGGCGAGAAAGCGCTGGTCCTGATCGACCGTGCCGAGCGCAGCTCGAGCCTGCATCCGCACGACGAGATGCTGCGGATCGTCCGCGACCGCTGGCTGGTGCGCAACGGCGCCGAGGCCGCGGCGGCCTACGACCGCGCCCTGGAGACCGGCGGCCCGCTCGAGGGCCAAGACGTCCCCGGCTACTCCGACGCCGGTCCCGAGGAGCCGGTCAAGGTCTCCGATCGCGTTCTCGCCGGCTTCGGCTGGCAGCGCGACGACGTCAAACTCGTCCAGCAGATGGCCTCCAACGGGGCCGAGCCGGTCGGCTCGCTCGGCTACGACGGGCCCCTGGCGGCGCTCTCACCCGAGCGCCAGAACCTCGCCGACTACTTCAAGGAGACGGTCGCCGTCGTCACCAACCCGGCGATCGACCGCGAACGCGAGATGGAGCACTTCTCGACCCGGACCCTGCTCGGAAGGCGGCCCTCGCCCGACAACGTCGGCGAAGACACCGGCACCGTCGAACTCGGCTTCCCGGTCGTCCTCGGCGGCCACCACGGCCTGGCGCCGCTCTCGGACAAGACCTACCGCAAGATCGCCCGCGAGCACGACACCTACCTGCTCGAGGACCTCTGGGAGGAGTTCGGCGGCCGCGCCGGCGCCGTCGACATCTCGCTGCTGGAGTCCGAGACGACCCGCGGCGCGATCGAGCGGATCAAGCAGGAAGCGGTGAAGAAGGTCCGCAACGGCTGTGAGCTGCTGGTCCTCACCGACCGCACCGTCTACGACGCCGAGCGGCGCTACCTCGACCCGCACCTGGCGATCTCCGCGGTCGACCAGGCGCTGAAGCAGTTCAAAGTCGGCCGCGGCGAAGTCAACCTGCGGCGGCGCTGCGGCATCGTCCTGCGCTCGGCAGCGACCCGCAACGTCCACGACGTGATGCTCGCGCTTGGCCTTGGCGCCAACGGCGTCTGCCCGTACACGATGGTCGAGGTGATCTGCGTCGAGGACTACGAGTCCGACGTCTCCAACCTCTGCGCGGCGCTGCGCAAAGGGATCGAGAAAGTGATCTCGACGATCGGCATCCACGAGGTCCGCGGCTACGCGCGCCAGTTCAGCTCGATCGGGATCAAGCCGGAGCTGGCGGAGATCTTCCAGACCGTGCACTACGCCGCGTCGGACAAGGCGGGGACCGGCTTCGCCGACCTCGACGAGGACACCAACGCCCGCGCCCACGCCCTCAGCGGCGACGACGCGGCGGCGAAACCGGCGAAGACGTTCCGCTTCTACCCGAAGGTCTACAAGGCCGCGATCGCGGCCGCGAACGGGACCGGCAGCTACGAGGAATACTCGGAGAAGGTCCGCGACCTGGAGAAGCAGAGCCCGATCTCGATGCGCCACATCATGGGGCTGAAGGGGGACCGCCCGGCGGTCGACCCGAGCGGCGTCGACGCCGGCGTCGGCCACCACGACTACCCGATCGTGATCTCCTCGATGAGCTTCGGCTCGCAGTCCGAGCCGGCTTTCCGCGCCTATGCGGACGCGGCGAAAGCGACCAACATCCTCTGCATGAACGGCGAGGGTGGCGAGATCCGCGACATGTACGGCCAGTACCGCAAATGGCGCGGCCAGCAGGTCGCCTCGGGTCGCTTCGGCGTCTCGGCGGAGATGCTGAACAGCTCCTACGTCGCCGAGATCAAGATCGGCCAGGGCGCCAAGCCCGGCGAGGGCGGCCACCTGCCCGGCAAGAAGGTCTCCGAGAAGGTCGCCGCCGCCCGTAACGCGGCGCCCGGCACCGACCTGATCTCGCCCTCGAACAACCACGACCTCTACTCGATCGAGGACCTGGCCGAGCTGATCGACGAGCTGAAGACCGTCAACCCCGACGTGCGGGTCTCGGTCAAGGTCCCGGTGGTGCCGAACATCGGCACGATCGGGCTCGGGATCGCCAAGGCCGGCGCCGACATCATCACCCTCTCGGGCTTCGAGGGGGGGACCGGTGCGGCCCGCCAGCACGCGCTGCGCCACGTCGGGCTGCCGAGCGACATCGGCACCCGCGCCGTGCACCGGGCGCTGATGGAGGCCGGGCTGCGCAACCGGGTCGAGATCTGGGCCGACGGCGGCTACCGCACCGGCCACGACATCGTCAAATTGCACTGCCTGGGGGCCAACCGGGTCGGCTTCGGCACCCTGGCGATGGTCTCGATCGGCTGCACGATCTGCCGCGGCTGCCAGCTCGACACCTGCCACGTCGGCATCGCCACCCAGATCGAGACCCCTGAAGAGGCGGAGGCCCACGGGCTGAAGAAGTTCACGCCGCAGGAGGTCGACCGCGCCGCTGAAAGTTGTGCCCGCTTCTTCGCCTCGATGGGCGAGGAGGTCAAGCAGGTGGTTGCCTCGCTCGGCTACGACCGCGCCCAGGATCTGGTCGGCCGCTACGACCTGCTCGAGCAGGTGGCGATGAAGGACACGATCGACCTGACGCCGCTGATCGAACCGCTGGACGAGCACCTCGACCTCGAACCGCTCGACCTGCCGGTGGCCGAGGAGGCCGAGGCGCGGGCCGAAGCCGGCCTCGTCGTCGCCCGGCCTATCCGGATGGAGACGAAGGAGGCCTCGAGCCAGATCGCCGCGCTGGCGCCCGAAGTCTGCGGTGGCGGCGGCAGCGTCCGCAGCCTGTTCCCGCGCCCGACCGACGCCAACGACCGCGTGCTCGGCACCGAGCTGGCTGGCGCGCTGGCACGCTGGCGGATCTTCGACGGCGGCCCGGCGGGCGAGGAAGGTGACGATCTGGCGAACCTCGAGTTCAACGGCGGCTCGGTTGCCGGCCAGGGCCTGGGAGCGTTCAACTCCTACGGCGTCAACATCCGCATCGAGGGCGGCGCCCAGGACGGCGTCGGCAAGACGATGCTGGGCGGGAAGATCGCGATCCTCAAGGGCAAGGGCGCGAAGGGCAAGCGCGTCAACGGCTCGGTTGGCAAGTCCTTCGCCTACGGCGCCCAGCGCGGCAGGCTCTACGTCCAGGGCTCGGCCGACTCGCGCTTCTGCATCCGCCTCTCGGGCGCCGACGTGGTCTTGGCCGGTGAGCCGGAAGGCCCGATCGACGACAGTCGCGGGGCGCTGGCCGACCGCGCCAACGCCAAGGGCTTCGCTTTCGAGTACATGACCTCGGGGCGGGCACTGGTGCTCGGCGACATCGGCCCCTGGGCCTGCGCCGGCATGACCGGCGGCCGCGTCTACATCCGCCACAACGCCTTCGGCATCGACCGCGGAGCGATCGAACGCCGCCTCGGCAGGGGCGCCAAAGTCGAACTCAAGGACCTCGACGCCGAGGGCCTGATCGACATCGACGATCTCCTCAACGGCTACGCCGAGGAGCTGCGGGCGACCGGCCAGAACGAGGAGGCCGACCGCGTCCTCGACCTCGCCGCCGACGCCACCAGCAACTTCCTGATGATCGTCCCGCTCAAGGTCCAGGCGGACCCGAGCATCTCGACCGAGTGATTTTCAGTGAGCGCTGAGTTGTGGCCCCTAGAAGGGCCGCTGTTCAGCGTTCGCTGAGTTCGTTCCCTCGAGCCGATCGGCGATCGCCCGCACCTCTTGCAGGAGGCTGTCGAGCATGCGCTCGGTGTCGGAGTGGATGCGCCACTCGGCTAGGCGGCGCTCGGCGTCGAGGCCGTCGAGGCGCTGTTCAAGGTTGGTGGTGCGGTTCTCGAGGCGGCGGACCTGGCGGTCGGTGCGCTTTTGGGATTTGCGGATGCGGGTTTTGACGTAGCGGCGGACGTCCTCCTGCATGGTGTCGAGCTCGCGGCGGATGTCGCTGTTGACGGGCGCGTTCTGCTCGTCGAGCATCTGTTCGACGCCGCGGCGGACGCGCTCGATCTCGGCGTGGAGCTCGGCCCGCGCCCGCTCGGCCGAGGCCGCGATCGACTCCTCGCCCGTGGGGCGGCCGGCGTCGTCCGGGGGCAGAGGGCCGTTCACGCTCCGCATCGTAGGAGCGGGGGTGGCCGGAAAAGGGGATGGATTACGCGAGACCGCAAAAACCCGTGTACAGCACGGGTTTTTGCGGTCTCGCGAGTTAGGCCTGTAGTAGGTGCAGCCGGAAGCGGCCGATTGCTACTTCGTCGTCGGGCTCGAGCTCGGCCCAGTCGACTTTGCGGCCGTTGACGACGACGCCGTTGAGGCTGCGGTCGTCGAAGATCCGCGGGAGCTTGTCGGACTCGACCGCGACCATCGCGTGGCGGCGGGAGACGCTCGGGTCGTCGAGGCAGACCTCGGCCTTCTCCGAACGGCCGATGCGGCTCCAGCCGCTCGTCAGGGCGAAGGCGAGGATCTCGCCGCGCTCGCGGGTAGCGAGGTGGAATCCGGGCACCGTCAGGGTCGCCCGGGCCTCGTCCAGCCATCCCGGCGGCTCGCGCTCAGCGGTGAGGGCGAATTCGACGGTGGCTGGGCCGTGCTCCTGCAGTGAGGTAAAGATCGAGTCGCGGCGGAAGCGGGCGGTCCCGCAATTGCTGCACTCCGGCAGCTCGTCGGTCTCCCGCAGGGCGAGCTGGGTGCCGCAGACGAGGCAGAAGTACGTGCCCTCGCCGGGCATGGAGCCGGTGGCGTAAGCCTCGCCGGCCTGGGTGGTGCCAGCGGCATCGAAAATGGGAAAAACGCTCCTTCCTAATGGTGTCATTCGATACTAACCCGGCCTTCAATCGTTGTCACTCAATTTCTTTCAACCGATCTGGTTTGCGGGCGATCCATAGAATCCGCGCTCCAATGGGTCCGATCAGCGCCGAAATAGAGATCGACGTTCCGCGCGAGGAGCTCTTCGCGACGCTTGCCGATCTCGCGACCAGGCCGTCCTTCACCGACCACTTCCTCACCGATCTCCACCTCACCCGGATCGACGCCAGAGGAGTCGGGGCGGGAGCGCGGTTCCGCGCCCAGGGGCCGCTGCGCAGCGTCTGGATGGACACCACGATCGTCGCCGTCGAGGAGCCGTTTCGGATCGTCGAGGAAGGCCGCGGCGGCCGCGCCAACCGGATCCGCAACCACACCGTCTGGGAGCTGCGGGAGGCGGGAGGCGGCCTCACCGCCCTTTGCGTCTCCCACTGGACCGAACCCCGTCCCGGCGACCGAATCCTGGAGTTGCTCAGCCTCGGTTCCGTCTGGCAGGCACGCGGCTGGCGCAAGGCCCTGAGCCGTCTGCGTGACAACCTCGAGGCCGATCGGCCGGTCGTCGACCGGATCGCCGTCGCCGGTGGCAACCGGTACGCGACGGGCATCCCCTAGTCCGATATAGACTCCCCGCCGCGATGTCCCCGCACCGCCGCCCACTCTCGCTGCTGCTCGCGCTCGTAGCCCTGCTCGCGCTCGCCGTCGGCGTTTCCGCCTGCGGCTACGAGAGCCACGCCCACGAGGTGGAGGAGGGGGCGCCGGTCGAGGTCGGCGAGCTGCACTACAACGCCACCTTCTCCCGCTACCTCAACCCGAACGATCCCGAGGACGGCCCGCTCCTCGAGGGTCAGCCGGAAGCCCCCCCGGGCGAGGCTTACTTCGGCGTCTTCTTCGAAGTCAAGAACGAAACCGACCACGTGCAGCCGCTGCCGGAGACGATGACGGTCACCGACACCGCCGACAACGAGTACGAGGTGCAGGAGAGCGAGAGCATCCTCGCCTTCCCCTTCGGCGGCCTGGTCGAAGCCGAAGAACAGGTCCCGGTCCTCGACTCGCCCGCCCAGCTCGGCCCGATCGAAGGCTCCGTCGCGATCTTCCTGCTGCCGGACGAAGCCTCCGAGAACCGCCCGCTGATCCTCCACATTCCCCCCGCCGAGGAGGGCGAAGAGGGCGGCGAGATCACGCTCGACCTCTAGGGGTCGTCCGCCGCGCCCGGGCTCGCTCAGAGCCCGGCGGCGAGAACTTCGGCGGCGATCGGCGCCGCGACTTCGCCGCCGGACGCTTCGGCTTCGATCAGCAGCACCCCGACCGCCAGCCGCGGCTTCTCCGCCGGGGCGAAGGCGGTGAACCAGGCGTCCTTGATCTGGACCGGGTTCTCGGATTCCTCTTCGCCCGGTTTCGGCCCGAGCTCCGCGGTCCCGGTCTTGCCGGCGACCTGGGCCTCGGAGATCGCGCCGGCGGTGCCGGTTCCTTCGGTGATGACGCCGACCATCAGCTCGGTCATCTGGTCGGCGACCTTCTTCGACATCACCCGCACCGGCTCGGGGTCGGGTCGCAGCTTCTTGTTGAGGACGACCGAGGTCGGCAGGCGGACGCCGCCGTTGGCCACCGCCTGCGAGACGCTCGCCATCTCCAGCGGCGTCGCCAGCACTTCGCCCTGGCCGATCGCCGAGACGCCGAGGTCGATTTCTTCGCCGATCTCGGCCGGGATCGTCGATTCCTCCGGTTCGACTTCGCGGGCGATCTGCGGCGCGTAGAGGCTCGGCGGCTGGTTGAAGCCGAACTTCTCCGCGGTTTCGACCAGCTCGTCGTTGCCGACCGCCGGCCCCAGCGGGGCGAAGACGGCGTTGCAGGAGTGGGCGAAGGCTTCGCGGAAGGTGCCGCCGCAGAACTCGCCGTTGGCGTTGTAGATGAAGCGGCCGCCGACGTAGATGCCGTCGCTGATTTCGAACTCGTCGTCCATCGCGACCTCGCCCGCTTCCAGCGCCGCCACGGTGGTCAGGACCTTGAAGGTCGAGCCCGGCGGCTGCGGGGCGGAGAAGGCCTGCCCCGCCAGCGCCCGGACGTCGCCGTTGCGCGTGTCCAGCACCGCGACCCCGCCGGAGCGGCCGGCGAGGGCCGAGACCGCCGCCTCCTGCAGGTCGGGGTCGATCGTCGTCTTCACCGGCGCCCCCGGCCGCGGTTTCGACTCGGCGAGGGTGCGGACCGAGGAGCCGTCTTCGGAGACCGCCAAGAGGGCGCCGCCGGGCTTGCCGGCGAGGCGGGAGTTGAAGGCGCGCTCGAGGCCGCTGATGCCGACCGGCGTTTCCGGCGCGAAGCCGCGGCGGGCGAGCCGGTCCAGCTCTTCCTCGGAGGCTTCGCCGATTTCGCCGGTGACGTCGATCGCGGCGCTGCCCAGCGGGTGTTCCCGTTCGGTGGCCGCGCCCTCGGCCAGGGGCGTCCCGTCACGCGCCAGGATCGGCGCCCGTTCGGCGAGCTCGACGTCGGCCGCGAGTTCCTCACCCGGATCGAGGCCGGGGAAGGTAAGGCTCTCGTTCCATTCGATCCCGTCCTCGGTGAAGGGCAGCTCGACTTCTCCTTCGACCCGGCCGAAGGCGACCGTGGAGACCGTCATCTCGACGTCGACGGATCGCCCGGGGTCGGTCGACCGCGAGTCGCTGACGGAGCCGGTTTCGATCCCCCGCACCGTCGCCACCTGCTGGGACTGGCGGTAGGCGTCTTCAAATTCCCGGCGGTTGACCCGCGTCTGCGCCGCCTCGGTCAACTCGCCGTACATGCCTTTGAAGTTGCGCGCCTCCCAGGCGGCGACGAAGCGGTCGGCGGCTTCCTTCTGCGGATCTCCGGGCGATCCGATCGAGACGCCGATGACGAAAGCGACCAGGGCGACGAGCGCCAAAGGCAGGGTGCGGGTGAGGAGGCGGCGCTTGCGCTCCCCCTCGGCGGCAAAAGAACTCACCGGCGAAAGGTAAAGCAGCGATTCCCGGCATGCTTCTATTCCCTTCGTGACCGTGTTGGACTGGGCGATCCTGGCCTTCACCTTCGCCCTGGCCCTTTGGGGCTACAGACAGGGCTTGATCGTCGGCGCCCTCACCCTCGTCGGCTTCGGCGCTGGCGCGTTCGCCGGCAGCCGGATCGGCCCGCTGCTGCTGGCCGAGGGGTCGCATTCGCCCTACGCGCCGCTCTGCGGAGCTCTGGGGGCGCTCCTGGTCGGGGCGTTGACGGCGGTGACGCTGGAGAGCTTCGCCCTGGGGCTGCGGGAACGGGTCGTCCGCCGCCCGTTCCTGCACGCGGCCGATGGCGCCGGCGGCGCGGCCCTGATCGCCTCGGTCGCCCTCGGCCTCGCCTGGGTCTTCGGCGCCGTCCTCCTCCACGCCCCCTCGACGGCGCAGCTGCGCGCCGACATCCAGCGCTCGGTGATCCTGCGCGAGCTCAACGACGTGCTGCCGCCGACCGGGCCGGTGCTGAATGCGCTCAACCGGGTCGATCCGGCGCCAACGGTGCTGGGATCGGCCGGCCCGGTGGCGCCTCCCAACGCGAAGATCGCCTCCGACCCCGACGTCCTCGGCGCGGGGGATTCGGTGGTGCGCGTTCTCAGCACCGCCTGCGGGCTCGGAATCGAGGGCTCAGGCTGGGCGGTGGAACCGGAAATCGTCGCCACCAACGCCCACGTCATCGCCGGCGCCGACGACACCACGGTCACCACCCACAACGGAGTCGAGCTGGAGGCGACGCCGATCTACTACGAACCGCGGCAGGACCTGGCGCTGCTGCGGGTGGGCTCCGCGCTGCCGCCGCTGTCAATCAACTCCAACCCCCGGGAGGGGCAGAACGGCGCTGTCCTCGGCTATCCCGAAAACGGCCCTTACGCGCTCTCGCCGGCCCGGATCGGCCAGACCCGGGAGACGATCAGCGAGGACTCCTACGGCAACGGACCGGTCGAGCGGACGATCGTGGAGATGAGCGGGATCGTTCGTAGCGGCAACTCCGGCGGCCCCCTCCTCGACGCCAGCGGCAGGGTGGTGGGGACGGTCTTTGCCGCCACCACCAGCGGGCCGCGGGGAGGCTTCGCGATTCCGGCCGAGCAGGTGAGCGAAGCCTTGGCCCGCACCGCCGAGGAAGTCGACACGGGACCCTGCACGGCGTGAGCGCGGGACCAAAAAGCCGGTCACTTACGTTCTGTAAGCTCGCGAGCATGGAGCAGGTCACTTCGACCCAGGTCCAGGGGGAGCTGCCGGGCGCGATCTGCCCGCACTTCCACCATGCGATCGAGCTGATCGGCAAGCGCTGGACCGGCGCCATCGTCTGCGCCCTGACGGAGCGATCAATGCGCTACGCGGAGCTCGGCAAGGCGGTTCCGGGGCTCTCCGACCGCCTGCTCTCGCAGCGCCTGCGTGAGCTCGAGGAGGAGGGCTTGGTCGAACGCCAGGTCGAAGCGGGGGCGCCGGTGCGGGTCGTCTACTCGCTGACGCAGGCGGGGCAGGAGCTCGACCCCGCGCTCAGCGAGCTGAAGTCATGGGCCAAACGGTGGAAAAAAGCGAGCTGAGCCCACGCAGCGCGGGGCCGCAGTTCCCCGGCCCCTTCGCGGTCGGTCGCTACGCGCGCAAGCTGCAGGGCTGGATGCGCGAGCGGCCGCGGGTGCAGCTGATCGGCGAGGTGACCGGCGTCGGCCGCAGCAAGGTCCAGGCCTACTTCGAGCTGCGCGACAGCGAGGGGGCGATCCCCTGCGCGATTTGGCTCAACGACCTCGAGAAGGCGGGTCTGAACGAGAGCAGCCTGCGCGACGGGGCCGAAGTGGTGATCTCCGGCGGGCTCGACTATTACCCCGGCGGCGGTCAGGCCTCGCCCAACTTCTGCTTCCGCGCCACCCACGTCCGCCTCGCCGGCGAGGGCGACCTGATCGCCCGCCTGGAGGCGCTGCGCAAGCAGCTGCGGGCGGAGGGCCTGTTCGAGCTGCAAAAGCAGCTGGCGCGGCCGCTGCTGCCGAAGACGATCGGGGTCGTCACCGCCGAAAGCGGGGCCGCCCGGCGCGACCTCTGCGCCGGCCTCGAGCGGCGCGGCTGGGGCGGTTCGCTGATCTGGGCCTTCGCCCCCGTGCAGGACCGCCACGCCGCTCCGGCGATCGGGCTGGCCTTGCAGGACCTGGCGGCGCGGCCGGAGGTGGAGGCGATCGTCGTCACCCGCGGCGGCGGCAGCCTCGCCGACCTCTGGGCCTTCTGCGACGAGACGCTCTGCCGCACCGTGGCGATGCTGCGGGTGCCGGTGATCAGCGCCGTCGGCCACGAGCGTGACAGCACCCTGATCGACGACGTCGCCGCGGTCGCCTGCTCGACCCCGACCCACGCGGTCGAGGCGGCGGTGCCGCTTGACTGCTTGGCGGCGCGCGAGAGCCTGCAGCGCTGCACCCTGGCTCTGCGGCGAGCGGGGGAGGGCGCGGTCGGCAACCGCTCCCGCCACCTCAGTGCGCTGGCGCGGGGGCCGGCGCGGGCGCTGCAGCGTCAACGCACCGACTTGAACCGGAAGATCCGCGAAGTCCGGGCCGCCGCCGAACGCGGGCTGAGCGACCGCGCCACCTCGCAGCGGCGGATCGGCACGGTGGTCCTCGAGCGGGCTCGCCTGCGGGCCGCCGGAGCCGACATGGACAAACGCCGGGAGGCGCTGCACCGGGCAGCTGTGACCCTGCGGGCGCACGAACCCGAGCGCACCCTGGAGCGGGGCTATGCCCTGGTCGAGGACCCAGACGGCGAGCCGCTGACGAGTGCCGCCGAGGCGGGCGCCGCCGAGCGCATTAGCCTTCGCTTCAGCGATGGAAATGTCCGAGCAAGACCCGAGCAAGACCGAACCTGACTCCTACGAGGCCGCCGTCGAGCGGCTGGAGGAGATCATCGACCGGCTCGACTCCGGTCAGTCCGGCCTGCGCGAGACGCTCGACCTCTGCAAGGAGGGCCGCGAGCTGGTCAGCTACTGCGCCGCCGAGCTGGACGAGGTCGGCGCGGGGCTGAAGGAGCTGCGGCTGGATGACCTCGCCGCCAAACTGGAGGCCTCGCCCGAGGTCAGCTGACCGCGGGACCGCTGCAGAGCCCGCGGAGCGCCGGGCAGCCGCGGCAGAGGGACCAGTCGCGTTCCTCCGGTGCCGCCACCGGGAACTCGCGCTCGGTGATCCGGGCGATCGTCTCCTCCAGTCGAGTGCGGGCACTCGCCATCTCCGCCGGCCCGAGGACTGAGGTCGCCGGCTCCTCCGGTCGCTCGAGGAAGACGTAGGCGACCTCGACCTCGGGGACGTCGAGGGCCGCGGCGACGGCGAGGGCGTAGATCGAGCGCTGCACCTCGTAGTGGGAGGCACGCTCGGCGGGGTTGGTCTCGCCGAGGCGATCGGTCTTGTAATCGACCACCAGCGGCGGGGCGCTCTCGCGTTCGACCAGGAGGTCGATCGAGCCGCGCAGGACGGTGTCGCCGATGCCGAGCAGCAGTGGCGCCTCGGCGCGGACGCGACTCGCCTCGGCGGCGATCCGCTGCCGTAGGGGAGAGTCGAGCCACTGGCGCACCGGCTCCAGCAGCTCCTCCGCGAGTCCGCGTGAAGGTCCGGATATCGAACCCTCACGCGGACTCGACGTAGCCAGACCCGCGGCCATCGCGTGCCGCTCGACCAGCTCCAGCGGCGGCTCCGCCCACCCGTTCGCCTGGCTCCACTCGAGCAGGGCGTGGACGGCCGCGCCCCGCGCCGTCCGTTGTTCGCGGGGGGAGGGCTCTCCCTCGTTTTGCGGCCCCGACTCGCCCTGGGCCAGCCCCAGCACTCGCTCCATGTAGAAGCGGTAGGGGCATTCCTCGTAGGCGGCGATCGCGGTGTAGGAGAGGGGGCGGCTGGGGACGATCGGCGGCCGGCGCTCGACCAGCGGGGGAGGGCCCTCGCCGAGCTCGCGCTCGGCACCGCCGCCGCGGCGCAGCGCCCGCAGCTCCGCGGCCCGCTCGGGCGAGGGCAGGTTGACCCGCACCCGCAGCTCCGATGGTGGGAACTCGGCCTCGAGGCCGGGGCGTGGCTCCGGCGGCGCCACCGGGACCGCGGCGTCCTCGTCGCGGGCGAGGCCGAGCTCGTCGACCAGCCGCTCCACCACCGGCCTGCCTTTCGTCTCCCGCCCCGCTTTGGGGTTGACGACGCCGCTGAGGATCAGCCGCTCCTTGGCCCTGGTGGCGGCGACGTGGAACAGCCGCAGCTCCTCCTCGGCTTCGCGCTCCTGGGACTCCTCGCAGAGCGCCCCGTAGTCGAAGAGGTCGATCTTCGGGCTGCCGAGGCGGAGCAGGCGCAGTCCGACCCGAGGTTGTTCCTCGCTGCCGATCGTCAGCAGCGGCGAGCGGCCGCCGTTCAGTAGCCGGCGCGCCAGGTCGGGGACGGCGACGACGCCGAACTCGAGCCCCTTGGCGTTGTGGACGGTCATGATCCGCACCCCGTCGTGGCCCTCGGCGGCGGTCGCGGCCTGCGCCTCGGCGTCGACCTCGGCCCGGGCGGCGAGGAAGTCGAGGAAGCCGCGCAGGTCCCGGCCCTCGCGCGCCTCGAACTCGGTCGCCAGCCGCGCCATCTTGCGGACGTTGGCGAAGCGGGCCTCGCCGGCCGGGCGGGTCAGCACCGCGAGGTCGTAGCCGGTCTCGGTCACCGCCGCCTCGATCAGCGCCGGCAGCGAGAGGCGCGGGGCGCGCTCCCGCAAGGACGCAATCGTTGCGACGAACCGCGCCAGTAGCTCCAGCTCCGTCGCCGGGATCCCCTGCAGCCGCTGCGGATCGGCCAGCTCCACCTCCTCAGCCCCGGCGGCGCGCTCGACCGCCGGCCAGACGTGGCGCCGCTTGCCCGCCGCCCGCCGCAGCAGCCAGAGGGTGTCCGGCGCCACCCCGCAGGCCGGCGAGGCGAGGGCGCCGAAGAGGGCGTGGTCGTCGAGCGGGTTGGCGATCACCGCCAGCAGGGCGCAGACGTCGGCGACCTGCTGCTGGGACCAGTAGCCGCGGCCGCCGACGACGTAGGGCCGCAGCCCGGCGCGTTCGAGCGAGTCCTCGTAGGCGTCGAGGTGGGTGAAAGCGCGCAGCAGCACCACCATCTCCCCCCGCGGTACCCCTTCCTCGGCCAGCTCGCGCAGCCGCTCGGCGACGAAGCGGGCCTCGGCCAGGCAGTTGAGCGGGGTGGCGCCGTCGATCGCCGGCTCGAGCTCGATCTCGTCGGTATCCCAGCCGTCGCGCGCGGTCAGCAGCAGCTCGACCGCGGGCTCCTCTTCGGCTGGGACCTCGGCGCTCGCGGCGGCCCCGACCCGCAGCGGCTCGTAGGCCTCGCGCAGCAGCGCTTCGCCGAGGAGGTTGACGGCGCCGACCACCTGCGGCCGCGAGCGGAAGTTGCCGCTGAGGCGCATCAGCTCGGCGTCGGCGCGGCGCTCGATCTCCTCGCGGCGGCGGCGGAAGACTTCGAGGTCGGCGTGGCGGAAGCCGTAGATCGACTGCAGCTCGTCGCCGACCACGACCAGCTCGGTCCGCGGCCCACGCAGGGCCTCGATCAGCCGCAGCTGCAGCCGGTTGGTGTCCTGGAACTCGTCGACGAGGATCTGGCGGAAGCGGCTGCGGTAGTGCTCGCCGATCTCCGCTCGCTCCAGCAGCCGGGCGGCGAGGATCTGCAGGTCCTCGAAGTCGATCCCGGCCCGCCGCTCCTTCGCCGCCTCGAAGCGGGCGGAGAACAGCCCCAGCAGCTCGGCGAGGTGGCCGTAGACGACGCCGCCCTCGCCTGCCTCCGCCACCCGCGCCACCGCCGCATCGGCCGCCTCCCGGTAGGCGGCCAGAGGCTTCGCCTTGCTCGTCGTGGCCAGGGCCCGCAGCTCTTCCAGGTCCGGCGGCGGCCCGGGTTCCCCGAGCCGCGCCAGCGCCCGCTCGGGCAGCTCGCGCTTGCGGTCGCCCTCCTTCAGCTCCTCGAGGCACTCGCGGGCGCTCTCGGCGAGGCGGCGCAGCGCCGCCTCGGGATCTGGTCGCGGCGGCTCCGGCAGCTTCGGGTCGGCGATGCCGCGGCTGCGCAGCTCGTCGTGGATGCCGGCGATCATCGCCCGCAGCCCCTCGAGGTCGTAGGCGGCGACGGTCTCCTCGCGGGCCGGATCTCCCGTGGCGAGGAACTCGACCAGCGCGTCGTCGAACGCCTCCCGCCCCGCCCGCGCCGCCTCGGGGGCGTCGAGGACGCGGAAGTTGGGATCCACCCCGGCGGCAACCGGGTGGGCGGCGAGGACGCGGTTGCAGAAGCCGTGGATCGTCATCACCCAGGCGCCGCCGAGCCCGGCCAGCGCCGCGGCCGCGCGCTCGGAGCCGCGCTCGGCCCGCCGCGTCAGCTCGGTCCGGATCCGCTGCCGCAGCTCCGCGGCCGCCTTGTCGGTGAAGGTGAAGGCGAGGATCGAGTCGGGGGAGAGACCGCTGTCGCAGACGAGGCGGCAGTAGCGGTCGACCATCACCCCGGTCTTGCCGGTGCCGGCGCCGGCCTCGAGCAGCACGTCACGGCCGCGGACGGCGATCGCGGCGGCCTGCTCGGGGGTCGGCTCGCGCGTCGGCGCGGCGATCAGCTGCTCGGGGTTCATCGCTCCTCCCCTTCCTCGTCCCCGACGTACTGGGGCGCGCGGTCGCGGCGGCAGATCGAGGCGAAGGTGCACCACGACGGGCAGACGTCGTGGCCGCGCAGGCCCGGCCGCGGGCCGGGGTCGCGACGGATGTCGCCGCTCCGCATCCGGGTGACGATCGCGCTCGCCCGCTGGCGGGACTCCTCCAGTAGCTCGTCCAGCTCCTCCGGCTCAACGACGTCGCCCTTGTAGAGCTTGTACGGGAGGTCTGCGGCGACCTCGGACGAGACCGCGCCGCGCGGGCGGCGGGAATCGACGCTGGTGCCCTTGAGCGGGTGGTAGAGGGCACCGACCGGCTTCGCCCCCCAGTGCTCAGCGACCGCGAGCAGGTAGAGCGGCAATTGCAGCTTCGCCCGCTCCTCGAACTTATCGCGCGGGGTGACCTGGCTGGCGAGCTTGTAGTCGATGACGACGGCGCTGCCGTCGCCGGCGCGGTCGACGCGGTCGACAGCGCCGTGCAGCCCCCAGCCTCCCAGGTCCAGCATCGGGCGCTCGGCGTCGGGGTGCTCGCCGAAGCGGGCCTCCAGCAGCCACGGCTCGAAGCCGCCGCTGTCGCGCTCGGCCTCATCGGCGAGGAAGCGGTCCAGCAGTCGCTCGACCCGGCGGACGATTGCCCGCTCGGCGGGGTGGGTGCCGAGCTCGCGCTCGGCGACGATCGCCGCCACCAGCTCACGGCCGCGCCCTGTCCAGGCGGCCAGTGAGCCCGGCCGCGGCAGCGGGTCGCCGCCTGGTCGCTCGCGGTAGAGCCGGTCGAGGGCCTCGTGCATGAGGCCGCCCTGGACCAGCGGGTCGGGGGCCGGCTCGAGCAGTTGCGGGTCGAGCTCGTGACCGGCGAACCAGCGGTAGGAGCAGACGTCGAACTCCTCCAGGGTGGTGCCGCCGTAGGCGGGTACCGCGCCCAGCGAGTCGAGCGCCGCCGGGTTCCGCAGCGGCCCGGGCGCGCGCGATGCCGCCTCGACGCGGCGGGCGTCGGTGACCCTGACCACCAGCCGCTCGGCCAGCTCGCCCTCGACCCCCGCCCGGGCCAGCAGCGAGACGGCGTCGGCGGTGGGACCGTGGGCGGCCAGGGCCCGCGCCAGCTCGCCCTCGGAGGCGGCCTCGGCCAGCGGCGCCACCACCTGCGCTAGGTCCCGGGTCACGGTCAGCTCCTCCTCGACCTGGTCGGCCGCGCCATCGGGGGCCGGCGCCAGCAGCGCCAGCACGTCGTCGACCAGCGGCGAGCGCGCCGCCGCGGCGCCGTCCTCGTCGCTGTCGCGGTAGGAGAGGACGAGGCTGCGGCGGGGGAGGGCGAGGCAGGCATGGAAGAGGTAGCGCTCCTCGGCCTCGCTGTCGCGGCGGGGGTCGAGGCCGAGCGTGCCCCGCTGCGCTTCGGAGAGGAAGGGGTCGCCGCCGCGGTCGCGGCGCGGGAACTCGCCGTCCTGCAGGGAGGCGACGACGACGTGGTCGAAACGCGCCGCCCGCAGCCGGTAGGGGTCGGCGATGCGGACGCGTCCCTCCACCGGGCCCGACCAGGCGCGGAAGCCGAGGTCTTCGATCACCGCCGCCAGCTCACCCGCGCCCGGGGCGAGGCCGCCCAGCTCGGCGAGATCGGAAAGCGCCGCGGCGATCGCCCCCGCGGCCCGCAGCTCGAGGCCCTCCCCGGGCTGCAGCTGCGGCCCGTCCTCGCTCTCGCGCAGCGGCCGCGCCGCCATCGTCCCCGCCAGCGCCGCCAGCTCCGCCGTCAGCGCGGCGGGTGAGCGCTCGGCGGCGGCCCGCAGCCGCAGCAGATCGCGCGGCGGCTCGCCATCCTCGCCCTGCCAGAGCGCCAGCGCCGTCTCCGCGTCGCGCACTCGGCGCCGCCGCAGCTGCCGCTCGAACCAGTCGACCCGGCCGGGGGAGAAGCCCGAGGGCCCGCGCAGGTAGCGGAGGAAGTCGGAGGCGCGGCGGCCGCCGAACTCGGCCTCGAGCAGGGCAATCAGGGTGCCGCCGACGCTGGTCTGCGCCACCGGCAACTCCGCCTCGAGGGCGACGGCCACCCCGTTGGCCTCCAGCTCGGCAGCGATCTGGGGGCCGCGGCGGGACGGGTCGCGCAGGGCGATCGCGATCTCGGCCGGGTCAGCTCCCTCCTGGACCAGGCGGGAGACGTGGGCGGCGATCGCCTCTGCCTCCGCCCGGGTTCCCGCCGAGCGCAGCAGGGTGAGGCTGCCGTCAGCTTCGGCCCGCCGGGGCCGAGGTGCGCCGAAGGAGATCGTCAGGTGGAAGAGCAGCGGGCTCAGCGTGTTGCCGGGGTTGGCCTCCAGCGCCACCTCCTCCGCCGCTCCGACCCGCTCGCGCAGCTGGTCGAGGAGGCGGCCGCGGGCTTCCAGGGCGGCGCTCCCCTCTTCATAGGGGAGGGCGACGGTGACTTCGCTTCGCGCGGCCAGGGCGGCGACCAGCTCGAGCTGGTTCTCGGTCAGGTCGTCGAACCCGTAGAGGAGGACGGGACGCGCCCAGAAGGAGCCGTCGCGGCGGAGCAGGGCGATCGCCTCCCGGGCGATGCCGTGGGGATCGACGCGGCCGGTGCGCCGCCGTACCTCCTCGTAGCCCCCATATAAGGCGGCGATGTCGCTGAGGTAGGCCGAGCCCTCGAGAGTCGCCGCGCTTGCCTCCACCGCCTCCGGCTCGACCCCCGCCGCCTGCAGCTCGTCGAGCAGCCGCTCGAGGGCGCCGGCAAAGCGGGGGCGGGCGGCCGAGCGCCGCAGCGCTCCCAGTCGGCCGCGACGCGACTCGATCGCGGCGGCGACCGCGCGCAGCCGTTGGGCGGCGGAGAGCTCGGCCCCGGCGGGGGCGCCGGCGGTGGCGGCGAGGGTGCGGAAGAGGGCGCCGAAGGTCATCACCGAGCCGCCGAGGAGGGCGCCGCCGGTGCAGAGCTCGCGCTCGAAGTCGAAGACGTCGTCGGTGGTGGGGACGACGAGAATCGGGTCGCGCTCGAGGACTCCACGGAAGGCGCGCAGGACCTCGCCGCGCTTGCCTGAATTGGGCGGTCCGTGGATCAGCTTCAGGGGCACGCGCCCGAGCCTAGGGACGGCTCCGGCGTCCTCCTCGAAGCTGCCGTCACGACCCCGCAAACTGGGGGGTTGGGAGGCATCTTTTGGCGTCATCGGCCGTCTCTAGATTCCTTCGCAGCCGATGTCACTCTGCTTCGTAGACCCAGCCGACGCCATCCGCGCCATCGCCGACTCAGTCGGACGGGAGGCGCGCCGCCAGCTCCTCGGGGAGGCGGTGCGGGCGTGGGTGGACGAGATCCCCGAGTCCGAGCTCGAAGTCCACTACGCCAAGGCGATCGCCGAGCTCGACGAGCACGACCTCTCGATGCTCGCCGCCTGGCACGGTTCGCTGGAGTCCGGCCAGCCAGTTCCCAACCGCGATTTCCTCATGGCCGCCTTCAACTCCCTCGGCGACAACCGCCGCGAGGCCCTCAAGCTCGCCGCCGGATTCCGCGGCGAGGAGGCAGTCGACTCCGGCGTCACCGAGGAAGACGCCCTCGAGCTGGTCCTCAGCCTCCTCGGCCCCCCACGCCTGATGGAGCTCGCCGCCGAGGCGCTCGAGCTCTACGTGTGGGACCGCGCCGGCTCGGATAACTGACAGCAAGGCGCAACGGCCGGTCGAGTTGAGCTTTGGCGGCTATCTCCTGCCCGGGGGCTGGGTCGCGTGGGGAGGGCTCTTAATTTGGGAGGAGCCTCGCCCGATTCCAGTGTTGGCTGTTCTATTGGGGCTGTTGGCGATCTTCATTTCGGCCAGAGAGCTTCGCCGCAGATCCTGAAGACAAAACGTCGACCTAGGAGTGCATAATGAGAAAGATGAAGACCAGCGAGAGAATTGACCTTCTGGCGACCGTCATCGGAGTTGTGCTGACTCTGGCGATCGGGATGGGCTTGAGCATCCTGCTCAACGATTTGGTGCAGGGATTTCTGGCCATGGGCATCCTCGCCATCGGCTTGCTCGCTTTTCTTGTGCGTCGCGATTTCATCTCGATAGGGCTTTAGAAAACCGCGAGACCGAAGTGCAGGGGGTCGGCTGACTAAGCTCGACCCCTTGGAGGTTCCCCCGCAAGCGATCGTGATCTTCGGCGCCACCGGCGACTTGGCGCGGCGCAAGCTGCTGCCGGGGCTGTTGCGGCTCTTTCAGGCGGGGCTGATGCCGGAGTTCCGGATCATCGGCGTCTCCAGAGAAGAGATCAACGATGCGCGTTTCCGGTCGCTCGCCGAATCCGCCTGCCGCGAGTACGCTCGGCACGCCTTTGGCGGTGAGGAGTGGCACGAGTTCTCCAGCCGCCTCTCCTACGTGCCGCTGGCGGCGGCGCCGCAGGCGCTGCGGGAGGCGGTCGAGGAGGCCGAAGGGGAGATCGGCGCCCAGATGAACCTGCTCCATTACCTCAGCGTCCCGCCCGCGGCCGCTTCCGAAATCGTCGGTCTGCTGCAGACCTGCGGCCTCTCCGAGCGGGCGCGGGTGGTGATGGAGAAGCCGTTCGGGACCGACCTCGCCAGCGCCCGCGAGCTGAACGCGATGGTCCACGAGGTCTTCGCCGAGGATCAGGTCTTCCGCATCGATCACTTCCTCGGCAAGGAGGCGGCGCAGAACATCCTCGCCCTGCGCTTCGCCAACGGTCTCTTCGAGCCGATCTGGAACCGCAACCACATCGACCACATCCAGATCGACGTGCCGGAGACGCTGGGGGTCGGCTCCCGCGCCGCCTTCTACGAGAAGACCGGCGCCTACCGCGACATGGTCGTCACCCATCTGATGCAGATCCTCGGCTTCGTCGCGATGGAGGCGCCGACCTCGCTGGCGCCGGGGCCGATCACCGAGGAGAAGGACAAGGTCTTCCGCAGCCTGCAACCGCTCGACCCACGCAACGTGGTGCGCGGCCAGTACGTGGGCTATACCGAAGAGGAGGGAGTCGATCCCGACTCCAGCACCGAGACCCTCGTCGCCCTGCGCTGCGAACTCGACAACTGGCGCTGGAGCGGCGTGCCCTTCTTCCTGCGGACCGGCAAGCGAATGGGGGAGGGGACCAGGATCATCTCGATCGCCTTCCGTGAGCCCCCGCACGCGATGTTCCCCGAGCACTCGCGCGTCGGCCGCTACGGGCCCGACCACCTCACCTTCGACCTCGACGAGTCCTCCCGCGTCTCCCTCTCCTTCTACGGCAAGCGGCCGGGGATGGGGATGGTGCTGGAAAAGGCGAGCATGCAGTTCTCCCTGGAGGAAACCGACTACCACGGGGAGACGGTCGAGGCCTACGAGCGGCTGATCCGCGACGCGATGATCGGCGACCGCACCCTCTTCACCACCGCCCGCGGGATCGAGCGCCTCTGGGAGGTCTCCGAACCGCTGCTGCGGGACCCGCCGCCGGTGAAACCGTACTCGCAGGGCTCATGGGGGCCGACCGAGATCGGCGGCCTGATCGCCCCTCGCAGCTGGCGCCTGCCCTTCGCCCGCCGCTGGCGCGAGGTGCCGGCGCCGGTCAGCTGAGCGCGGCGCGAATCTCCGCGATCGCCTGCTCGTTGTCGCGGAACTGGACCGCCTGCATCCCCGCCGCCTCGGCGCCCTCGCAGTTGGGCTGGAGGTCGTCGATGAAGAGGCAGGCCTCGGCCGGCATCCCGATTCGCTCCAAGGTCAGCTCGTAGATCCGCGCTTCCGGCTTGCGAGCGTCGACGAAAGCAGAGTCGACGATCTCCTCGAAGATCTCGTCGACCGGCAGCATCGAGCGCCAGAGCGGCTCCCACTCGCGCACGTTGTTGGTCAGCATCGCCATCTTCAGCCCCCTCGCCTTCAGCTCCCGCATCAGCTCGACCATCGGCTCGTTGGGGTGGAGGGCGCCCCAGAACTTCTGGCGGAAGTGCTGCAGGTGGGGGCGGTGGTCGAGCACCGCCTCCAGCCCGTCCTCGAGCCGCGCGATGAACTCGTCCTCGCTGATCTCACCGCGCTCGAGGCGGAAGAGGGGAAGGTCCTCGCCGTCCTCGAGACCCACCCGCATCGCCTTGCCGAGGCTCTCCGGAGAGATGCCACTGTCGTCCTGGAAAGCAGCGAACGCGGCCAGCAGCGGCGTCGTCAGAACGCCGCCGAAGTCGGAGACGATCGCGCGGATCTCAGCCATCGGCGCTGCGGGCGACCTCGTAGGTGCCGAGCCCTTCGCGTCCCTCGACCAGCCAGCGGAAGAAGGCGATCTGGGAATCGAATCCATGCCGGCGCACGCTGACAGAGTTGATCAGGGTGCCGGCCCCGCGCAGCGGCCGCATCTCCTCGCGGTCTGGCCAGAGCTCGAGCGTCGCCCGGCGCTGCACCCCGTCCTCGCCGTACTCGGTCGAGAGCAGAGTTTCCTCGAAGGCGGCGGGAGCGCCGTCGGGGTTGCAGAGGACCGCCGTCACCTCCTCGTCGCCGTGGTCACTGCCGCCCTGGGGCAGGTTGGCGGTGAGGGCCAGCAGCCCTCCGTCGGAGAAGACGATCCCGATCGACCGCCGCACGATCTGACCCCGCTGGCTCATCCCCGGCAGCCTAGTGATTACCCCCGAGGCGAGGCAGAGCTTTTGGCCCCCATAGGACACAAAAGCTCTGCCTCGCCCTGCTCTAGATTGCCGTCCCTCATGTTCGCGCTGAAGATCCGCGATGCCGATCCCTCCCGCGACGGCGCCTCCTGCGCAGCGATCTACGCGCCCTACGTCGAGGGCAGCGCCGTCTCCTTCGACGAGTGGGCGCCGGACGCGGCCGAAATGGGGGAGCGAATCGCCCGCTACGCCGCGACGCACGCCTGGCTGGTCGCCGAGCGAGATGGCGAGGTGATCGCCTACGCCTACGCCTATCCGTTTCAGGCGCGTCCCGCCTACCGCTGGACCGCCTCCGTCTCCGTCTACGTCGGCGACGGCGAGCGCGGCCGCGGCGTCGGCCAAGCCCTCTACTCCAGCCTCTTCGACCGCCTGCGCGAGCGCGGCTTTCGCATGGCCCACGCTGGGATCACGCTCCCGAACGAGGCCAGCGTCGGCCTGCACGAGCACTTCGGCTTCGAGCAGGTGGGACTGAACCGGGAAATCGGCTGGAAGAACGGCGCCTGGCACGACGTCGCCTGGTTTCAGATGGAGCTTGCACCGGCGGGGGAGGGACCGCCCCCGGATCCGCAGCCACCCGACTGAACCGCCGGCCCGGCTACCATTGGGAGATGCCCGAGAACCCCGCAGCCACCGACCAGCCGGCCGAGACCAAGGTCGACCAACACGACGAAACCCTCACCGAGGAGGACGTATACGAGGTGCTCGAGGAGGTCATCGACCCCGAGCTCGGCCTCGACTTCGTCTCCCTCGGCCTCGTCTACGACGTCAACATCGAGGGTTCGGAGGTCTACGTCACCTTCACCCTGACGACCCCCGCCTGCCCGATCGGCCCCCAGGTCTCCGAGCAGATGCGCGAGTTCGTCGGCGACATGCCCGGCGTCACCGCCGTCCACCCGAAGATGGTCTTCGACCCCGCCTGGACGCCGGAGATGATGACCGAGGACGCCAAGTTCGCCTTGGGGTTCTAGCGCCAGCTCAGCGGAGACCGCGCCGGAACAGCAGGTGCGGCAACCCGGCGTGGTCAACCTCTCCGGCCTCGTCAAACCCCGCCTTCTGAGCGACCCGCTGGGAGGCGACGTTGGTGGGGAGGATCAGCGCGACCACCTCCTCGACCCGTAGCTCGCGCGCCCACTCGGTCGCTGCGATCGCCGCCTCGGTGCCCAGTCCCTGACCGTGCAGGCGCGGTTCGATGCTCCAGGGCAGCTCGATCGCTGCTTTCGTCTCAACCGAGGTCCAGGAGAGGCCGCCGCGGCCGGCGAACTCGCGGCTCTCGCTGTCGAGGAGGACCCAGGGGCCGAAGCCGTGGTCGGTCCAGTGGACGCAGTCCCCCTCGAGCAGCTCATCGAGGACCTTGGTGTCGAAGGGGGGCAGGGGAGGGGGGCGCAGCCAGCGTTCGACCGTCGGGTGCATGAAGTGGAGGCGGTAGGCGTCGCGGTCCTCGGGGGCCGGCTTACGGGCGATCAGTCGCCGCGTCTGCCGCTCCCCGTCGGCCAACTCAGCTCCGGTCCGAGCGCGGTAGCCGGGGGTCTGAGTCGCCCTGCGGCGGCACCTCTTCGGCGCTGCCCTCGAAGTCGTAGTCGCGGCTGGGAGGACGGCCGTCCCCGCCTCTAGGCGGGCCGAACGGATCCGAAGCCCCACCTCCGACGCCGACCACCATGAAGCGCCCGATCGTCATCCGTTTCAGCAGCCGCCGGGCGATCGCCCGAGTCGGCGGCAGCAGCAGGAAGAGGCCGAAGATGTCGCTGACGAAGCCCGGGGTCAGCAGCAGGGTGCCGCCGATGATGATCAGCACCCCGTCGGCGACCTCTTTGCCCGGGAAGCGACGCGCCGCCAGCGCCTCGTTGAAGCGCCGCCAGGCGCTCCGCCCCTCGCGTTTGAGCAACCAGGAGCCGAGCAGCGCGTCGGCCAGCAGCAGGATCAGCGTCGGCACGATGCCAATCAGTTGCCCTACCTGAATGATCACGTAGAGCTCGACGATCGGAACGACGATGAAGAGGATGACCAAGAGAAGGGGCATGTCGGTGTCCTCTCGCTACCCGCGAGAAAAAGGCGCTAAGCGGCCTTGACGGCCTTGCCCGCCGCCGCCTCGAGCTCGGCGAGGGATTCGTTCAGCCCGTTGCTGACGACTTCGATGTCTTCCATCGAGTCGTAGTCGGCGAGCAGGCCGAACCCGACCTTGCCGTTGTAGCTCATGATCGCCACCGCCAAGGCGTGGTTCTGGGGCAGGAAGGCGACGGGGAAGACTTCCTCCAGCTCCTTGCCGAGTACGTAGAGCGGCATCTGCGGGCCCGGCACGTTGGTGACGATGAGGTTGAAGAGGCGGGTCGAGAAGTTGATCCGCGCGGCCTGGGCGAGGATCGTCGGCGGGGCGAAGTCGTTGAAGCGGGAGATCACTTCCGCCCCCAGCGCCTGTTTGGAGCGCTTCAGCCCCGCCATCGCGTCGCTGACCGTGCGCAGCCGTCGCACCGGGTCCTCGATGTAGACCGGCAGCGGGCCGCGCATCAGCGCGATCCGGTTGCCGAGCTCGCCACGCTCGTCCTCGGCCCGGACTGAGACCGGGACCAGCGCCCGCAGCTCCAACCCCTCGGTGCGGATGCCGCGGCCGTGCAGCCACTTACGCAGGGCGCCGGTAATGACGGCGAGGACGACGTCGTTGACGGTGCCGCCGAGGTTGTCCTTGATCTCTTTGAAGGCGGTGAGCTCCGAGCGCGCCCAGACGTAGCGGCGGTGCGGCCCGATCTCGTCGTTCAGGGGCACGTCGGGGGCGGGGTCGGCGAAGGCGCTGACGATCTCGCCGACGCCCTCCAGCCCCTCGACCAGCTTGCGGGCGGTCGTCTCCGGGTTGCGGACGACGTCGACCGCACGCTCGGCGAGCTTGATCGGGGTGGCGACAGCGTCGGCGATCCCGCGGGCGACCAGCTCCGTCGTCCCCGGTTCCGGCTGGGGCACCCAGTCGTCCTCGACTTCCAGCGGGTTGGCATCGCGCTCGAGATCGAAGAGGACGGTGCCGATGTCGACGCCGGAGATTCCGTCGACCATCGCGTGGTGGGTCTTGGTCAGGATCGCGAAGCGGTCGCGCTCCAGGTTCTGCGCCAGCCACATCTCCCAGAGCGGCTTCGAGCGGTCGAGCTGCTGGGAGAAGACCCTGCCCGCGAGCCGCTTTAGCTGCGCCTCGCCGCCCGGTTCGGGCAGCGCGGTGTGGCGGATGTGGTAGGTGAGGTTGAAGTTGACGTCGTCTGCCCAGAGCGGCCGACCGGCCTCCAGCGGCGGTACCACCAGCTTCTGGCGGAAGCGCGGGACCAGCGGCAGGCGCTTGCGGACGTGCTCGACCAGGTCGACGTAGCGGGGCGGCGGACCCTCGAAGATGAGGATCGCGCCGATGTGCATGTGGCTGCTCGAGCTCTCGTTGGTGAGGAACGAGGCGTCGACTGCGGTGAGGCGGTCGAGGTGGCGGCCGGAGGTTGCCATCCCGCAAGGCTACTTATGCCGCAATTTCGGGGCCATCTCCCGGGGGAGCCGCAAGGCCACCATCGCTACCCTGCATGTATGGCAGCCACCGCCACCGCCCCGAAACGGGTGCTTCTTGCCGCGCCCCGCGGCTACTGCGCCGGGGTAGACCGCGCCGTGCAGACGGTCGAGCGCGCGCTCGAGCTCCACGGCGCTCCCGTCTACGTGCGCAAGGAGATCGTCCACAACAAGCACGTGGTCGAGGAGCTGGCGAAGCGCGGTGCGATCTTCGTCGAGGAGGAGAACGAGGTGCCCGAGGGCGCAATGGTCGTCTTCTCCGCCCACGGAGTCGCCCCCAGCGTGCACGAGAACGCCGCCTCCCGGCAGTTGCGGACGATCGACGCGACCTGCCCCCTGGTGACCAAGGTCCACGTCTCCGCCCGCCGCTTCGCGGCCGAGGGCTACACGATCATCATGATCGGCCACGAGGGCCATGAGGAGGTCGAAGGGACGACCGGCGAGGCCCCCGGCAGCATCGTCCTGATCGAAACCGCCGACGAAGTCGAGACGGTGGAGGTCCCGGACCCGGACAAAGTCGCCTTCATCACCCAGACCACGCTCTCGGTCGACGAGACCGCCGAGGTGATTGCCGCCCTGCGCGCCAAGTTCCCCGGCATCGTCAGCTCCAAGTCAGACGACATTTGTTACGCGACGACGAACCGCCAGATCGCGGTCAAGCAGCTGGCCCGCGAATGCGAGCTGGTCCTGGTGATCGGGTCGACCAACTCCTCCAACTCCAACCGCCTCGTCGAGGTCGCCCGCGAACACGGCGCCGCCTCGCACCTGATCGACAACCACACCCAGGTCCAGGAGGAGTGGCTGGAGGGAGTGGGGACGGTCGGCATCACCTCCGGCGCCTCCGCCCCCGAGGAGCTCGTCGAGAGCCTCGTCACCTTCTTCCGCGAGCGCGGCGCCGACGACGTCTCCGAGCTGCGGACCGTCCACGAGGACGTCCGCTTCATGCTCCCGAAGGAGATTCGTGACGAGGTCGCGGCCCGGGCCTGAATCGACGAGTGGAGAGTTAACGTCGCTATAGGCGCGCTAACTCTCCAATCGCTTACTCGTACGGCTTGTAGCGGTTGTGCAGCATCAGGTCGTTGCCGTCGGGGTCGGTGAAGAGCGCCATGTGGCAGACGCCGGTGTCGAAGGTCTCGCCCATGAACTCGACGCCTTTGCCTTCCAGCTCCTTGCGGGCGGCTGCGACGTCGTCGACGTGGAGCGCCGGGTGGGCGTTTTTCTGCGGCGCGAACTCCATCCCCTGTTTTGCCGGTTCCCAGATCCCGAAGCAGGTGTCTCCGACCCAGAAGTCGAAGCGGGCGTTCTCGTCGGGGCGCAGACCCAGGGTGTCGACGTAGAAGGCGCGGGTGCGCTCGGCGTCGGTGGACGGGACGCCGATGAAGTCGGCCTTGGTGATCATCGTTTCCTCCTTGTGAAATTGATTAGGGAATTCCGGGGGCGAAGCTCAGTGACCAGATCTTGACACCGGGTGGGGGCCGGAGGACGAGGCTGTGGGCCTCGTGGCGCGGATGCTCGGCCAGGGTGCGGAGGCCGGGTGCCGGACCGGCCGGCACGGGGCTCCACTCGCCGTCGATCTCGACCGCGATCTCGCCCTCGCCCTCGACGGTCGCGAAGGCGCCGCCCGCCTGGTAGTCGAGCGCCAGATCCTCGCCATCCTCTCCCGCCACCCAGGGCCGCTCCCAAGAGCCGCCAGGGAACAGCTCCGGGGTGGGGGGGATCACCCGGGCACCGGGGGCGTCGGTGGCGCGCAGCGGCGCCAGCGGCTGCGGCAACTCCTGCAAAGCGTCGAGCTCCCGCAGCTCGCCTTGAATCGCTTCCTCGGTCGCCCGGTATTCGCCCTCGCCGAAATGAACCCAGGAGAGGGAGCCGCCGAGGCTCCAGAGGAAGAGGCTGGGCCAGCCCTCGCAGCCGTAGGCGCCCCAGAGCTCGTGGTTGGCGTCGATCGCCACCGGGAACTCGACTCCCAGCTCCGCCAGGCCCGCGGCGACCGTCTCGGGCTCTGCGGAGAAGGGGAAGCGCGGCGCCTGGACGCCGATCACGCTCAGGCCCGCCTCGCGGTAGCGCCGGTGCCACTCCGCCAAGTAGGGGAGGGTGCGAACGCCGTTCAGCTGCGCGTATTCGAAGAAGTGGACCAGCGCCGGCCCGCCCGCGGTCAGCGCCGGCATCGACTCCGGTTCGACACCTACCCAGGCGAGGTCGGTGGGGAGGTCGGGGGAGGGGATGTTGTCGCGTCCGGGGCGCACGAGGGCGGACGTTATCCTGGCGTCCCTTCCGCCGCGAGAGAGAGGACTGGACATGAGGCATGCGAAGAAGCTGATCGTGGCAATGCTGGCGCTCGTCGCGGCGGTCGCGCTGGTGGCCTGCGGCGACAGCGACGACAGCACCGGGACCACCGGCGGGAAAAGCGCGACGGTGACCGGCGAGTTCGTCACCTTGGCCGAAGCGCCCGCCTCCGACTTCCAGATCATGGGGAAGGCCGAACTCGACCGCTCGAAGGGCACCGTCCTATCGATATCGGTCAGCGGGCTGGAGCCGAAGACCCGTTACATCGCCCACCTTCACACGGGCGGCTGCGACCAGGCCGACCCTGGCGGCCCGCACTTCCAGTTCGAGAAGGGCGGTTCGGAGGAGCCGCCGAACGAGATCCATCTGCGGTTCACCTCTAACGGCGCGGGCGAAGGCAAAGCCACGGCTTCGAGCGAGCGGGAAGTGCCGGTCGGCGAAGCCGGCTCGGTCGTCATCCATCGCGACGACTCGGATGAGATGACCTCCTTCGAGGCCGGCGAAGCCGAAGCGGAGACGATCTTCGTCCACGAAGGGGTCGACCACGCGAAAGAAGGCGGCGGTCACGGCGGCGGCAAGGCCGAGCCCGAGCACGCGCACAGCGACAAGCTCGCCTGCGCTGAACTCGAAGGCGCGGCAGCGGCCGAAGGCGGGTCGAGCGCCGGTGGCGATGTTCCGACGATCGTCGTCCGCGACGGCGAGCCGGTTGGCGGCGTCGCCGAGCTCGAGTTCGACGCCGGCGAAGAAGTCCGCTTCCGGGTCCGCTCCGACGAGGCCGAAGAAATCCACGTCCACGGCTATGACCTCGCCAAGAACGTGCCGGCCGGCGGCACGGTCGAATTCGCCTTCCCGGCCGAACTGGAAGGGATCTACGAGGCCGAGCTCGAGCAGCAGGGAGCTCAGATCGTCGAGTTGCAGATCAACCCATGAGCTTCCTGCCGCTGGCGCACGCCCTCTCGGCCAGGGACGACCTGCCGGTTCCTGCCTGGCTCTTCGCCTGGGCCGCCTCGATCGTCCTCATCGTCTCCTTCTTCGCCCTCGCGGCGGGGTGGCGCAGCCCCCGCTTCGAGCAGTGGCGCGAGCGCCCGCTCGGGGAGGGGCTCTCCCGGGTGCTACTCGGTCTGCCCGCGCAGGTCACCTACGGCCTGATTGGCATCTTCCTGCTCGGGTTCTCGATCTACGCCGGCCTGGAGGGGACGGTCGCCCCCGAGCGCAACTTCACCCTCACCTTCCTCTTCGTCACCTGCTGGCTCGGCTTCCCGTTCTTCTCGGCGATCTTCGGCGACCTCTTCCGGCCGTTCAACCCCTGGCGGGCGATCGGCCGGGCCACCGGCGCCGGCTTCGGTGCGATCGCCGGCCAGCGCTCCGCCCACCTCGCCTACCCGGAGAAGCTCGGCCGCTGGCCGGCGGCGATTGGCCTCCTCGCCGTCGTCTGGCTCGAGGTCGTCTACGGCGCCGGTGGCATCGGCATCGACCCCCACACCACCGCGGTCGCCGCCCTCATCTACAGCGGCTACACGCTGGCGATGATGGCCGCCTTCGGGGTCGAGGAGTGGTGCGAGCGGGGCGAGATCTTCTCCGTCTACTTCGGCATGTTCGCCCGCCTGGGGATCTTCCACGCAAGCGACGGCCGGCTCCAGCGCCGCCCGCCCCTGGCGGCGACGACGACCTGGGCGACGATCCCGGGCTCGGCCGCCGTGGTGCTGGCTTCGATCGCCGCCACCAGCTACGACGGCGCCGCCGAGGGAGCGGTCAAAGACCCGATCAGCAGCGCCGCCGAATGGCTGATCGACCAGGGGGTCGGGCCGGTGGCCTCGATCCGCCTCACCGAGACCGCCTTCATGTTGCTCTGCTTCGGTGCCGTCACCCTCGTCTACATGCTCGGCGTGCGCGGGATGAGGACCGTCCCCGGAGCCCCCTCGCTGGCGAAACTGCGCGTCGGCTTCTCCCACAGCCTGATCCCGATCGCCCTCGCCTACCTGGTCGCCCACTACTTCAGCCTCTTCGTCTTCCAGGAGCAGGCCCAGTTCGGCTACCTGCTCTCCGACCCGCTCGGCACCGGCACCACCAATCTCTTCGGCACCGCCAGCTGGGAGGTCGACTACAAAGTCATCAGCACCAACGCGATCTGGTACGTCCAAGTCGGCTCGCTCGTCGTAGGACATGTGATGGGACTGATGCTCGCCCACGATCGCGCCCTCGCCTACTGGTCTGACTACCGCAAGGCGACCGCCTCGCAGTACTGGATGCTGGCGGTGATGGTCGCCTTCACCTGCTTCGGCCTATATCTGCTTTCGGTCGCGAACGGGTAGGGAGAACCAGTGCTGTCCCTAGCCCACATCGGCCACCAACTGATCTGGCTCCTCTACGCCGTCCCAGTCCTCATCGTCAGCGCCGCAATCGTCAAAAGCTACGTCTCCCAGCGACGAGCTGAGCGGGACGACTAGAGAATCTCTGCGAGGCGCGTCTCCAGCGCCTCGGAGATGCTGTCGCGCACCGGCCCCTCGGCCAGGCGTTCGACCAGAGACTCGAGGAAGCCTTCGATGATCAGCGCCTTCGCCGCCTCGTCGCCGAGGCCGCGGGAGGTGAGGTAGAAGAGCTGCTCCTTGTCAACCTGGGCGATCGCGGCGGCGTGGGTGCAGCGGACGTCGTCGGCGAGGATCTCGAGGCCCGGGATCGCGTCGGCGTGGGCTTCGGGTGAGAGCAGCAGGTTGCGGCTCTCCTGGAAGGCGTCGGTCTGCTGCGCGCCTGGGTCGACCTTGATCATCCCCCGCCAGACGGCGGTGGCGCCGGCGGCGAGGACGCCGCGGAAGGCGAGGTCGGAGTTGGTGTTGGGCGCCGCGTGCTCCTGCAAGGTGTCGAAGTCGAGGTGCTGCCCGGCGCCGCCGGCGTAGCCGCCGGTGACCCGCGCCTCCGAGCCCGGCCCGGCAAGTTTGGTCTCCATCCGGACCTTGCCGCGGCCCGAGCCGAAGCCCAGGGCGGCCCAGTCGAGGCGGGCGTCGCGCTCCACCTGGGCGCGCTGGGTGGCGAAGATCCAGGCCTTCTCGGAGATGTCCTGGGTGTTGACATAGCGCAGGGTGGCGGCTTGGCCGACGGCCAGCTCGACCACCGAGTTCAGCACCGCGTCGACGTCGTCGGCGGGGGAGGACCAGTGCTCCCAGACCTCGGCTTCGGCGCCGTCCTCGAGCACGATCAGCGTCCGCCAGCTGATCGCGGTGCCGCTGGCGTCGACCGGCAGCTCGATCTGGATCGGCTCGCTCAGCCGCACGCCGCTGGGCACGTAGACGAGGACGCCGTCGCGCCAGTTCGCCTCGTTGCGGGCGACGAAGGGGTCCTCAGCCGGCACCAGGGAGCCCAGCCTCTCGTGCAGGAGGTCGTTGTGGCTGGCCAGCGCCTCGCTCAGCGGCAGCACGACGGCGCCCTCGGCGGCGGAGATCATCGGCGTCGCGTCGCTCTCCTCGTAGGAGGCGAGGTCGAGACTGGAGAGATCGGTGAATTCCCAGCCCTTTGCCTTCTGGTCGGGGAGGGGGAGCTCCTGCGTCAGAGAGGCGCCGCGCTGGCGCCTCTCTGCAAGCCATGCCGGTTGAACCGCGACCTCAGCCAATGGAGCCCTCCATCTGCAGCTCGATCAGCCGGTTGAGCTCGACCGCGTACTCCATCGGCAGCTCCTTGGTCACCGGCTCGATGAACCCGTTGACGATCATCTTCGAAGCCTCCTCCTCGTCGAGCCCGCGGCTCTGCAGGTAGAAGAGCTGCTCGTCGCCGATTTTGGAGACGGTCGCCTCGTGGCCGATGTCGGCGTCGTTCTCGTCGATGCGGATCGTCGGGTAGGTGTCCGAGCGCGAGTCCTCGTCGAGGAGCAACGCGTCGCAGACCACCTTCGAGCGCGATTCACTCGCCCCGTCGGCGACTTCGAGCAGGCCGCGGTAGGTCGCCCGGCCGCCGTCCTTGGAGATCGACTTGGAGAAGATCGAAGACGACGTTCTCGGCGCCGCGTGGATGATCTTGCCGCCGGCATCCTGATGCTGGCCGGCGCCGGCGAAGGCGATCGAGAGGATCTCGCCGTGGGCTTCGGGCCCGAGCAGGTAGATCGACGGGTACTTCATCGTCAGTTTCGAGCCGAGGTTGCAGTCGACCCACTCGACCGTCGCCTTTTCCTGCGCGATCGCGCGCTTGGTGACGAGGTTGAAGACGTTCTGCGACCAGTTCTGGACCGTCGTGTAGCGGACCCGCGAGCTCGGTTTGGCGACGATCTCGACCACGGCCGAGTGCAGCGAGTCGCTCGAGTAGACCGGGGCGGTGCAGCCCTCGATGTAGTGGACGTCGGCGCCCTCCTCGCAGATGATCAGCGTCCGCTCGAACTGGCCCATGTTCTCGGTGTTGATCCGGAAGTAGGCCTGCAGCGGCATCTCGACTTTGACCCCGGCGGGGACGTAGACGAAGGACCCGCCCGACCAGACGGCGCTGTTCAGGGCCGAGAGTTTGTTGTCGTTGGGCGGGATCACCGTCGCCCAGTACTCGCGCACCAGATCCTCGTGCTCGCGCAGGGCGGTATCCATGTCGGTGAAGATCACACCCTGGGCCTCGAGCTTCTCGTTGACCTGGTGGTAGACGACCTCGGACTCGTACTGCGCTCCGACGCCGGAGAGGAATTTGCGCTCGGCCTCCGGGATGCCGAGGCGGTCGAAGGTGTTTTTGATGTCCTCGGGGACCTCGCTCCAGTCACGGCTGTTCGTATCGGAGGCGCGGACGAAGTAGTGGATGTCGTTGAAGTCGATCTGCTCGAGGTCGCCGCCCCAGTCCGGGGTCGGGCGGCTTTCGAAGTGCTCCAGCGACTTCAGCCGGAAGTCCCGCATCCACTGCGGCTCTTCCTTGAAGTCGGAGATCGTTTCCACGACCTCGCGGGTCAGCCCCTTGGGAGCTTTGTAGGCGTAGCCCGTCTCGGGGTCGTTGAAGCCGAACTTCTCTTTGTAGTCGGCGTTGATGCCGGCCAGCTCGCGTTTCTCGGCGAGTACCTCGGGCGTTGCCATATCAGTCGACCTCCAGGGTGATGGTGTCGTCCTCGATCGCTACCGGGAACGTTTGCACGGGCTGGAAAGCAGGAAGCGTCTTCGGCCTACCGGTGCTGAGGTCGAAGAGGGAGCCGTGGCGGGGGCATTCGACCGTGCAGGTGGCAGTGTCGAACTCGCCCTCGGCCAGTGGCCCGTTGTCGTGGGAGCAGCGATCCTCGATCGCGTACAGGGCGCCGTCGCAGTTGAAGACACCGATTTTCTTGCCGCCGTGCTCGACCAGGCGCATCTGGCCCGATGGCAGCTCGGCTGCCGGGCAGACGGGGATCTTGGTTCCTGCGGTGTCAGTCAAGAGGGGTGGTGCTCCTAGGTCTACAGCCCGCTAGTGCGGCTCGAAACTTAATCCTACTTCTACGGTCGGATTTTAGCGGGGCGATGAGTTCGGCCCGCGAGCCTGGTCTTATCTACAGCAACCCGACGACGAAAGGATCTTGAGGATGAGCGAGAGAACCAGCTACGCACCCGGAACTCCCTGCTGGGTCGACCTGTCAACGCCCGACCTGGAGGGCGCGGAGCGTTTTTACGGCGAGCTCTTCGGCTGGGAGATCCCGGAGCTGCCCGACTCGGCGGAAATGGGGGGCTATCGACGGGCGAGGAAAGCCGGCAAGGACGTCGCCGGCGCAATGCCCTTGATGCAAGAGGGCCAGCCGCCGGCCTGGAACACCCACATCTCGGTCGACGACGCCGACGCGATCGCCCGCGCGATCCAGGAAAACGGCGGCACGATGATCGCCGAGCCGATGGCGGTGTCCGAGTACGGCCGCCTGGCGGTCTTCACCGACCCCGAGGGGGCCTTCTTCGGGATCTGGGAGCCGCAGGTCTTCGCTGGCGCCGAGCTGGTCAACGAGCCGGGCACCCTCGCTTGGAACGAGCTCAGTACCCGTGACCCGGAGGCCGCGAAGAAGTTCTACGGCGCCGTCTTCGGCTGGACCTTCGAAGACCTCCAGTTCGAGGGCATGGGCTCCTACGTGAACGTGCTGCGGGACGGCGAGCTGGTTGGCGGGATGCTGAACATCGCCGAGCGCGGTGTGCCCGCGGAGGTTCCCGCTCACTGGCAGGTCTACTTCGCCGTCGAGGACACCGACGCAACCGTCGAGCTCGCGAAGCAGAAAGGGGGAGAGGTAGTCGTCAGTCCCTTCGACGTCCCGGCGGGCCGTCTCGCGATCCTCTCCGATCCGTTCGGGGCCGGCTTCGCGGTGATCGTGTTCAGCGAGGACAGCGCTCAGGCAAACGCCTAGAGCTGCCCGAGATCGGCGACCGCCTCGGCGGGGTCGCCGGTCTCGCCCTCGTCCTCCCAGTCGGCGTGCTGGCCGAGGGAGGCGCTCTTGACGACCTTGAGGCCCAGCATCGCGCACTTCATCCGCGTCGCCGAGATGTCGATCCCGAGCAGCTCGAGGACGAACTCTTTCGGCAGCCGCAGCAGCTCCTCGCGGCTCATCCCGACCAGCTCGTCGGTCAGCAGTGAGGTGGCGGCGGTGGAGATCGCGCAGCCCTTGCCGTCGAAGGCGACCGCCGCAACCTTGTCGTCGGCGTCGAGTTTGATCGTCACGTGCTGCTCGTCGCCGCAAAAGGGGTTCGTGTCCTCGAACTCGAGGTCGGCATCCTCGATCTGGCCGAAGTTGTGCGGCCGCTTGTAGTGCTCGAGGATCTGGTCGCGGTAGAGCTCGTCCATGCTTCGAGGCTAGCGAAGCCGGTTGTGGGGAAGGAGTAGAGGATGAAGACGGTCGTTTCGATGCTGATTGCAATCGCGATGCTTCTCGCCGCCGCCTCGGCGCAGGCGGAAACCACGCTCTACGTCGGCGACACTAAGGAGTACGCGATCGCTTTCAAAGCCGAAGAGGCTCAGTTCTACATCGTCGAGCTCGCCGCCAAAACTCAGTGCTTCTTCACCGAACCGCGCGAAGACCTCGGGCCGGGCGGCTTCAGCGCCTTCGCGACACCGACGTTGATGCGCAGCGGTTCGGCAGGCCTGACGGCGGCAATCCCCGACAGCATCGGCGGTGTGCGGGCTGAACAGGCCGGGGACGAAATAGCCGGGGACTTCTACTACCACGAGATCGTCGACGAAGGCTTCCACTGCGATGCCGGCCCTGACAAGACCTTCCGGGCGGCGCCCTACCTGCCGTTCGGCAGCGGAGGCGCTCCGGCGAGCGGGGAAAGGCCCGTCTACTACGGCAACGACGAATCGACCGAGACCTTCCTGCGCCTGATCGGAGGCGAAGTGGGGGGCATCCGCGGAACCTTCGTCCCGCAGTGCCCAATCGGCAGGGGGAAGAGGATTCCGGCCAGCCACGCTCTCTTCGACGGCCCCTCGGACTTCACCAAGCTGGACGCAGGCGGCAGCTTCGAAGAGGTGGTTTTCAAAGACGGCAGGATTTACCGCAAGACCCGCTACAGGGAAAGGATCTCGTTCACCGGCAGCGTGGCGGAGGACGCGGTCACCGGCACCTACCTCCGCGTACGCACCGTCAAGCCTCGAAGGAAAGCGAAGCGGCGGTGCGTGACGGGGCCGATCCCGTTCCGCGCGGTCCGCTACCTGCCCGCAGCGCCCTAAAGCCCGAAAACCCGGCGCGCGTCTTCCAGTCCGTCGAGGAGGCGGTCGATCTCCTCGGTCGTCGTGTAGACGCCGAAGCTGGCGCGGGCGGTGGCGGTGATCCCGAGCCGGTCCATCAGCACCTGGGCGCAGTGGTGGCCGGCGCGGACGGCGACGCCGTGGCGGTCGAGGATCTCGGAGACGTCGTGGGCGTGGATGCCCTCGATCTCGAAGGAGACCGGGCCGAGGCGTCCGTCGCCGCGGGGCGGGCCGAAGACCTGCAGGCCGGGGACCTCCGCCACTCGCTCCAAGGCGTAGTCGGCGATCCGCTCCTCGTGCTCGCGCACCGCCTCCATCCCGATCGACTCGGAGTCGAGCCAGCGCAGGGCCGAGGCCATGCCGATCGCCTGGGTGATCGCCGGCGTCCCTGCCTCGAAGCGGGCCGGCACGTCGGCGTAAGTCGTGCCCTCGCGGGCGACCTTGCGGATCATCGAACCGCCGCCGAGGAAGGGCGGCATCTCCCGCAGCAGGTCGAGCCTGGTCCAGAGCGCCCCGATCCCGGTTGGGCCGTAGAGCTTGTGGCCGGTGATCGCGTAGAAGTCGATCCCGAGCTCGCCCATGTCCAGAGGCATCTTCGGCGCCGACTGGGCGCCGTCGACCAGCACCTTCGCCCCGGCCGCGTGCGCGAGCCGGGCGATCTCGGCGACCGGGTTCTCGGTCCCGAGGACGTTGGAGACGTGGGCGACGGCGACGAGCTTCGGGCCGCGTTCGAGCAGTGCCGCCAGTGCCTCCATGTCGAGCAGCCCTTCGTCGTCGATCGGCGCCCAGTCGATCTCGGCTCCAACCCGCTCGGCCAGCTGCTGCCAGGGGACGATGTTCGAGTGGTGCTCCATCTCGGTGAGGAGGATGCGATCGCCCGCGCCCACGTTGGCGTCGCCCCAGGCGCGGGCGACGAGGTTGATCGCCTCGGTCGCGTTGCGGACGAAGACGACCTCGCGGCGGTCGCCGGCGCCGATGTGGTCGG
>Ga0190275_10000475_pt1 | contig 35472 bp, 31 predicted proteins | sample Popmic550T_FD_133745 | JGI IMG/M metagenome (GOLD analysis project Ga0190275, IMG submission 133745) | Populus adjacent soil microbial communities from riparian zone of Yellowstone River, Montana, USA - 550 T | ecosystem: Environmental > Terrestrial > Soil > Riparian zone > Trees stand | place... | reverse complement strand
GTCGCGACGTCGACGCCGCGCGTCGGCTCGTCGAGCAGCAGCACGCGGCAGTCGTGCAACAGCCAGCGGGCGAGCACGACCTTCTGCTGGTTGCCTCCCGACAGCTCGCGCACGATCCGCTCGCCGTCGTCGGGCACCGTCTTGAGCGCGCGCAGCTGCTCGCGCGCGGCGGTCCGCTCGGCGCCGATGTCGAGCAGGCCGCGACCGAAGCGGTGAAGGTCGGACAGGCTCACGTTCTTGGTCAGGCTCCAGTCGAGCAGCAGCCCCTGCGACTTGCGGTCCTCCGGCGCGAAGCCGAGCCCGGCGGCGATCGCCGCCCGCGGCTTGCCCGGCGTCAGCCGCTTGCCCTCCACCCAGACCTCGCCGGCGTCGGGTCGCTCGAGCCCGTAGATCAGGTGCAGCAGCTCGCTGCGACCGGAGCCGACCAGGCCGCCGAGCCCGACGACCTCGCCGGCGTGGACCTCGAAGCTCGCCCCCCGGACCTCCGGCAGCCGTCGCAGCCCGCGCACCGACAGCATCGCCTCGCCGTTCCCGGACGGGCGGTCGGGGTACAGCCGCTCGACGACGTTGCCGACCATCAGCTCGACGAGCCGCTCGGTCGGCGTCGACGCGGCGATCCCGGTCGCGACCGTGCGGCCGTCGCTGAGCACGGTCACGCGGTCGCCGATCCGGCGGATCTCCTCGAGTCGGTGGCTGATGTAGACGACCGCGACGCCGTCGGCCGTCAGCCGCCGCACGACGTCGAACAGCGTCTCGACCTCGCCCTCGTCGAGGATCGCCGACGGCTCGTCCATGATCAGCATCCGCACGTCGTGCGAGAGCGCGCGGGCGATCGAGACGACCTGCTGGGCCGCCGGTCGCAGCGCGCCGATCTTGTCGCGCGGCGAGATGCCCTCGTGGCCGAGCCGCGCCAACAGCGCCGCCGTGTCGGCGCGCATCTGGTGCAGGTTCAGGAATGGCCCGCGGCGCGGCTCGTGGGCGAGGTAGATGCTCTCGGCGACGGTCATGTCCTCGACGAGGTCGAGCTCCTGATAGATCGTCGCGACGCCGCGCCCCAGCGACGCCGCCGGGTCGCCGACCGGCAACGGCTCGCCGTCGAGCAGGATCTCGCCGGCGGTCGGCTCGACGACGCCGGAGACGCACTTGATCAGCGTCGACTTGCCGGCGCCGTTGGGGCCTAGCAGGCAGTGGACCTCGCCGGCGCGCACGTCGAAGTCGACCCCCTTGAGCGCGCGCACGCCCGGGTACTCCTTCGTCAGGCCGCGGACCTCGAGCACGGTGGCGTTCGCCGCCATCAGCCGACCACCAGCGGTCGCAGGTTGCGCTGGGCGATCTGCAGACCCTGCTCGACCTTCTCGGGACTGCCGCCCCAGACCGGGTCCTCGTGCTCGACCGACAGGACGCCGTCGAAGCCGCCCTCGTAGAGCGTGTCGACGTAGCGCGCGAAGTCGACCTCGCCGAGCCCGGGGATTCGGTAGCGCCACCAACCCATGTCCCACGGGTCGTCGGCGCGCGTGGCCGTGCGGCCGAAGAAGCCGTAGCGGTTGCGCTCCGCCGCGAAGGTCTCGGCGTCCTTGGCGTGGGCGTGCGCGACGCGGTCGACATACGGCTTCAGCGCCGCCACCGGGTCGATGCCGAGCCAGAGCAGGTGCGACGGGTCGAAGTTGAGATAGAGGCCCAGCCCGAACATCCACTCCCAGAGCTCGGGCGAGTAGGCGAGGTTGCCCGGGTAGCCGTCGGGGTGCCAGCCCTCCATCACGCAGTTCTCGATCATCAACTTGACGCCGCGCTCGCCGGCGTAGTCGACCAGCGGCGGCAGCACGCGCTCGGCCTCGCGCAGGTTGTCGGCGACGCTGAGCCCGGGATCGCGACCGACGAACGTCCCGACGGGCACGCCCCCGAGCGCCGCCGCGGCGTCGATGCACGCGCGGACGTGGGCGTGGCTCGCCGCGCGCGCGGCGGGGTCCGGGTCGAGGTTGTTGTCGTAGTAGGCGAGTGCCGAGAGCGTCAGGCCGTGCTCGTCCAGAGCCGAGCGGACCCGCTCCGCCTCGGCGGCGTCGAAGGCGTCGGCGGCGACGTGCGAGGCCGTGAACGGCCGGTCGCCGATCGTCGGCCAGGCGGCCAGCTCGAGCGCCTCGTAGCCGTTGGCGCCGGCCCAGGCGGCGATCTCCTCCAGCGGCCGCTGGGGCATGCACGCCGTAAGCAGGCCGAGCTTCACGGGCGCGCCTCCACGAGGTGCTCGGCGACGTCGGTCCATGCCCCGCCGGCAGCGGCCGACGCCAGCACCGCGGCGGTGATCCGAACGGCGCGGCGGCCGTCGGCGAAGCTCGGCACGCCATCGGCCAGGCCGTCGCCGCGAATCGCCGCGTAGACGTCGGCGACGAAGGCGTCGAAGCAGTCGGCGTAGCCCTGCGGATGCCCGGCCGGCAGCGTCGAGAGCCTGGCAGCGTCGGGCGCCAGGACGGCAGCGTCGCGGTAGGTCAGCGCCGCGCCGTCGCGGTGGCCACGCCAGAGCAGCTCAGGGCTCTCCTGATCGAAGGCGAGCGACTCGTCGGCGGCGTCGAACTCGATCCAGAGGCGGTTCTTGCGGCCCGGCGAGACCTGGCTGACGACTACCGAGCCGAGTGCGCCCTGGTCGGTCTCGAACTGCACCAGCGCGACGTCCTCGGTGTTGACCGAGCGCGAGGGGCCACCGCCGCCACCACGCTCGAAGGCGGCCCTGCCGTCCGCCCGCGCCCGCTGCTCGACGACCGTCGACGTGCGCGCGGAGAGGCGTGCGATCCGGTGGCCGGACGCGAACTCCGCGAGGTCGCACCAGTGCGAGCCGATGTCAGCGAAGGCGCGGGAGTCGCCGCCGAGCCCGCGGTCGACGCGCCAGTTGTCGTCGTCGGTCCGCGACAGCCAGTCCTGCAGGTACGTCCCGTGCAGCAGGCGCAGCGCCCCGCCGCGGCCATTGGTCAGCCGCTCGCGCAGCTCGCGGACCATCGGGTAGTAGCGGTAGACGAAGGGCACGGCTCCATGGAGATCGAGCCTCGCGGCCAGTTCGACCAGCGCGGCCGCTCCGTCGTCGTCGAGCGCGAGCGGCTTCTCGCAGATCACATGCTTGCCGGCGTGCAGCGCCGCCTGCGCGAGCGGCACATGCAGGTGGTTCGGCGTGCAGATGTGGACGACGTCGACCTCGTCGGACTCGACGAGCGCCTCGGCGCTCTCGAAGCCGTGCTCGGCGCGCAGTCGCGTCACGGCCGCGCGGGTGCTGTCCGGTGTCGAGGCCGCCACTCCGACGAGCCGTCCCCCCGCAAGCCGGGCCGACCGCGAGTGCACGGCTCCGATGAAGCCCGTTCCCGCGATTCCCACCCTCAGTTGGGCGCCTGCACCCATGGCTCGCACGTTCCCACCACTTTTACCCAATGTCAAGCAAAAGATGCTTGAGCAGCGTGCTTTACTCTCCGGCAGTGGCCGCGAACATCGACGACCGCGAGGCGCCGCCCCGGGCACCGGCCGGAGAGGCGGCGTCGGCTGGCACGGTGCTGCGAGTCATCAGGGACGCCGGCGCGCTGACCCGCGCCGAGATCGCCCGCCAGACCGGGCTCGCCCGCTCCACCGTCGCTCAGCGCATCGACACGCTGCTCCAGCACGATCTCGTCTACGAGGTCGGCAACAACAACTCGACCGGCGGCCGCCCGCCGGCGGCGCTCGCCTTCAACGACCGTTCGGGCGTCGTGCTGTGCGCCGACCTCGGCGTGACGCACTCGCGTCTCGCGGTCTTCGACCTCGGCGGCGCGCCGCTCGCCGAGGCCGTCGAGGATCTCGACATCTCGGTCGGTCCCGACGCGGTGCTGTCCGTGGTCGACCGGCTGTTCGCGACGCTGCTGGCCGACAGCGGCAGGACCGCACCCCAGGTCCGCGGCATCGGCGTCGGCGTACCCGGCCCGGTCGCGTTCGACCGCGGCGAGCCGACCAACCCGCCGATCATGCCCGGCTGGGACGGCTTCTCGATCCCCGACTGGTTCGCCGGCCGCTACGACGCCGAGGTGCTCGTCGACAACGACGTCAACATCATGGCGTTAGGCGAGCACTGGACCCATTGGCGCGACCGCGGCCACCTGCTGTTCGTGAAGGTGGGCACCGGCATCGGCTGCGGGATCGTCGCCCAGGGCCGCATCCACCGCGGCGCGAAGGGCGCCGCAGGCGACATCGGCCACATCCGGCTCGCCGACCACGACGAGGTCTGCCCCTGCGGCAACGTCGGCTGCCTCGAGGCGGTCGCCGGCGGCGCGGCGCTCGCCCACCGCCTGTCCGAGCAGGGCATCGCGGCCGACACGAGCCGCGACGTCGTCCGCCTCGTCAAGGACGGCGACCGGACGGCGACCCAGCTCGTCCGCGAGGCGGGCCGCGATCTCGGCGAGGTGCTCGCCGGCTGCGTGAACTTCTTCAACCCCGAGGTGATCGTGATCGGCGGCGACGTCGGGCAGGCTTCCCAACAGCTGCTCGCCGGCGTGCGCGAGACGATCTTCCAACGCTCGCTGCCGCTGGCGACCGAGGAGCTGCGCGTCGTCCCGAGCCAACTCGAGGACGGCGCGGGCGTGGTCGGAGCGGCGATCATGGCGATCGAGAAGGTGCTTGCCCCCGAGGCGATCGACCACGCGATCCGCGTCAGCAGCGCGACCTGACCGAAGGCCGTGACAGCGCCCGATGAAGATCCATGTCCTCGAACGCGAGCAGCTGTTGCCCCGCCCCCCGCGCGAGGTGTTCCCGTTCTTCGCCGACGCGCGCAACCTGGAGGCGATCACGCCGCCGCTGCTGGGCTTCCGCGTGGTCACGCCCGCGCCCACCGAGATGCGAGCCGGAACGCTGCTCCAGTACCGCCTGCGGCTGCACGGCCTCTCGCTCGACTGGCTGACGCGGATCGCCGAGTGGGCTCCCGGCGAGCGCTTCGTCGACGAGCAGATCGCCGGCCCGTACAGGCTCTGGCACCACACTCATGAGTTCGAGCCGCACGGCGACGGCGCGACCATGATGCGCGACACCGTTCGCTACGCGCTGCCGCTCTGGCCGCTCGGCGAGCTGGCGGCGCCGCTGGTGCGGCGCGACCTCGCGCGGATCTTCGACTTCCGCCACGCCGCGTGCGCGCGGCAGTTCGCCCGGTAGCGGATATACGCTGCCCATAGCTTCACTAAGTAAAGTGAAGGGCGATGCCCGTCTTCCGCCGCTTGCTCGGCTTCCTCCAGCCTTACCGCCGTGGGGTGATCGCATCGTTCGTCCTCGCGGCGTGCGCGATGGGCGTCGGCATCCTGATCCCGCCGCTGATCGGCAAGGCGGTCGACGACATCTCGGACGGCGGCGACTCGCTCGGCCTGATCGCGGGCGCGATCGTCGCGGCCGGCCTGCTGCGGCTCCTGTTCAGCGTCGTCCGGCGGCTGGTCGCCGGCCGGGTCTCGCTCGGGGTCGAGTTCGACCTGCGCAACATGCTCTACGGCCACCTGCAGTCGCTCGAGCTGGGCTTCTTCGACGGTCAGCAGACGGGACAGCTGATGTCGCGCGCGACCGTCGACCTCCAGGCGGTCCGCTTCTTCCTCGGCTATGGCCTGATCTTCATGGCGCAGGCGGCACTGACGATCGTGATCGCGGCGGCGGTGATGATCTTCGTCAATCCGCTGTTGGCGCTGGTCGCGCTCGCCCCGATGCCGTGGGTCGTCTGGGTCGCGTTCCGCTACGGACGGCTCAACCGGCCGGCGTCACAGGAGGTCCAGCAGCGGATCGCCGAGCTGACCGCCGCCGCCGAGGAGAACGTCTCCGGCGTGCGGGTCGTCAAGGGGTTCGCCCAGGAGCACCGCCAGATGAAGCGCTTCCACCACACAGTCGGGCGCGTCTTCGACCAGTCGATGGTCTCGACCCGACTGCGCGCCTTCTACAACCCCTACATCGGCTTCCTGCCGCAGCTCGGGCTGGCGGCGATCGTGATCGTCGGCGGGCGCCAGGTGGTCAACGGGGAGATCAGCCTCGGCGACTTCGTCGCCTTCTACGGATACGTGCTGATGCTGACCGGGCCGATGCGGATGCTCGGCGTGTCGCTCGGCATGGCGCAGCGCGCCGTCGCCTCGGGCAACCGGATCTTCGAGATCCTCGACCGCGAGCCGCGGCTGACCGCGCCGGAAGGGGCTCCCGCGCTCCCGGAGGGCGGCGGCCGTGTCGAGCTGCGCGGGGTCGGCTTCGCCTACGAGGGCGCCGAGCCGGTCCTGCGCGACATCGACCTGACGGTCGAGGCCGGGCGGACGGTGGCGCTGGTCGGCGCGACCGGCGCCGGCAAGACCACGCTCGTGAACCTGATCCCGCGTCTCTACGACCCAACCGCCGGCCAGGTGCTGGTCGACGGAGCCGACCTGCGCGAGGTCGATCTCGCCTCGCTGCGCCACGAGGTCGCCCTGGTCTCCGACGACGCCTTCCTGTTCTCCGCTTCGCTGCGCGAGAACATCGCCTACGCGCGGCCCGACGCGAGCGACGAGGAGGTCGCGGATGCCGCACGACGCGCCGGACTCGCCGAGGTCGTCGCCGAGTTGCCCGACGGCTACGAGACGCGCGTCGGTGAGCGTGGCCTGACGCTCTCCGGGGGTCAGCGCCAGCGCGTCGCGATCGCCCGCGCGCTGCTCGCCCAGCCGCGCATCCTGATCCTCGACGACGCCACGTCGAGCGTCGACGCGACGACCGAGGGCAAGATCAAGGCGGCGTTGCGCGAGGTGATGGAGGGCCGGACGACGTTCGTGATCGCCCACCGCCTCTCGACGCTGGCGCTCGCCGACGAGATCGTCGTGCTCGAGGGCGGCCGGATCGCCGCCCACGGAGGCCACGAAGAGCTGCTCGCGGCGTCGGAGCTCTACGCGGAGATCGCCGAGCGCGGCCTGCCCGACCAGGTCTTCCTGACGCGGCGCGAGGAGGAGCAGGAGGTGGCCGGCCTGTGACGCGCGTACGGAACGTTTGGCGCATCGTCCGCGGCGAGCGGGGTCGCACTAAGAAGCTGCGCAAGCTGCTGGTCCTGCTGCGCCCCTACCGCGGCCGCGTGATCCTGATGTTCGTCGCATTGACGCTGGCGACGGCGGCCGCGCTGGCGCCGCCGTACCTGCTCGGCCGCGCGATCGACGTCGGCATCGAGGGTAAGGATCTCAACGCGCTGACCTGGATCACGATCGCCTTCGTAGCGGCGGCCGCGATCAACTTCGGCGGCACCTATGCCCAGACCTACCTGACCGGCTGGGTCGGCCAGCGCGCGCTCGCCGACCTGCGGCGGCGGATCTTCGCCCACCTCCAGACGCTGTCGATCGGGTTCTACTCGCGCAACCGGTCGGGCGTGCTGATCTCGCGCCTGACCAACGACGTCCAGGCACTGGACTCGCTCGTCACCGACGGGATCGTGACCCTGTTCGCCTCGACGCTGACCCTCGTCCTTACGGCCGGGATCCTGATCGCGCTCGACCCGGGCCTGGCGCTGGTCACCTTCCTCGTCTTCCCGGTCCTGTTCGCCGCCAGCGTCGCCTTCCGGATCGCCTCCGCCGACGCCTACCGGCTGACGCGCGAGAAGATCGCGCTGGTCACCGCCTACCTCCAGGAGACGCTGTCAGGCGTGCGGATCGTGCGCGCGTTCGGCCAGGAGCCGCGCCATCAGCGCCAGTTCTCGGGCCTCAACGACGAGAACCGCGTCGCGAACATGAAGACGGTCTACCTCAACGCGGCCTACTTCCCGTCGGTCGAGCTCCTGTCGGCGATAGCGACCGCCGCGATCCTGCTCTACGGCGGCAACCAGGTGCTCGACGGTGCGATCCAGATCGGCGTGCTCGCCTCGTTCGTCTTCTACCTGCAGAGCTTCTTCGACCCGATCCAGCAGCTCTCCCAGCTCTACACGACCTACCAGTCCGGCATGGCCGCCCTCGACAAGATCTTCGACCTGCTCGACGAGGAGCCAGACGTCCGCGACGCCGAGCAGGCGATCGACCTGCCGCCGATCCGCGGCCAGATCACCTTCGACGACGTCTCCTTCGCCTACGGGGACACGGGCCTCGCGCTGGATCGAATCTCGATCGACATTCCGCCCGGGCAGACGGTGGCGCTCGTCGGGTCGACCGGCGCCGGCAAGTCGACGCTGGCGAAGCTCGTCGCCCGCTTCTACGACCCGAACGAGGGCCGCGTGCTGATCGACGGCCACGACCTGCGCGACGTCCGCGAGCGCTCGCTGCGCGCCCAGCTCGGCATCGTCCCCCAGGAGAGCTTCCTGTTCTCAGGCACCATCCGCGACAACATCGCCTTCGGCGCCGACGACGAGGCGCGCGCCGAGGTCGTCGAGGAGGCGGCGCGCGCGGTCGGCGCCCACGAGTTCATCGAGCGGTTGCCGGACGGCTATGACACCGAGGTCGGCGAGCGTGGCGCCCAGCTCGCAGCCGGCCAGCGCCAGCTCGTCGCCTTCGCCCGCGCCGCCGCTGCCGACCCGCGCATCCTGATCCTCGACGAGGCGACGTCGAACGTCGACGTCCACACCGAGGCGGGCATCGAGCGCGGCCTGCGCCGCCTGCTCGCCGGCCGCACCGCGATCATCATCGCCCACCGCCTCTCCACGATCCGCGACGCGGGCCGCATCGTCGTCCTCGACCACGGCCGCATCGCCGAGCAGGGCACCCACGGCGAACTGCTCGCCGCCAACGGCCCCTACGCGGCCCTCTACCGCGACTGGGCCGAGCAGGCCGCGGCCTAGCGCCGCCCCTCAGACAGCGACGCCGCGAACCGGCAGCCGCCGGTGCGGCACGTTCTTGATCCAGATCGCCCCCGCCGGCAGCCTCCGCTGCTTGCCCTTGTTCTTCGCAGCGAAGTTCGGCGTCTGGCTATGGCAGTTCCCGCACAGCAGCTGCAGGTTCTCCAGCCGGTTGTCGTCCCCATCGCCGTTGACGTGGTGTAGCGCGAGCGGCAATGGCTTTCCACACCACTCGTCGAGCCCGCACTCCTCGCAACGATTCTCTTTGAAGCCCTCGGCAAGCAGCCGGCCCTTGAGATGGTTCCGTGCCACCCGCCGCCCCTTGACGAGGTACGTCGAGATAGGCGCGGCACGCGGTCGAACCACGAGGTCGCCCCGCAGCTTCGCCTGATGCCAGGTCTCGGAGCTAAACCCGAAGTGCCGCATGCAACCCCGCGCGCCGTGCCCACGGTCGTAGTAGCGCTGGACTTCCCGCCAGTCGTATCTCCTCGCGCAACGCGCGTCGATCTCTAAGCCGAGCGTGCGCGCGTAGTAGGCGACGGTGCTGATGGACACCCCGAGGCGGCGTGCCATCTCCACCCGCGACAGCCCGCTTTCGGCGAGCGCGAGCACAGCCTCGCGACGCTCATCGTTGACGACCCCCTGACCGCCGCGCCTCGGACTGATGTCGCCTCGCTTCACCGCGCGATCCCAGGAGCTTCCGCCAAAGCCGAACCGCTTACGACATTCTGCAGAGCTGTGACCCGCCTCGTAGAAGCTGCGGATCTCGTCCCAGTCGTGATGTGCCCTCCGCCGATCCATACCTGCATATATCCTAGGTCATGCGGCGGACGGAACCACCCCCTTTTCCCGCTATGCTGCGTGACCGTCTTACCCGCATTGGGGAGTCGTCTAATCGGCGAGACGCCACCCTCTGGAGGTGGTTATCGGGGTTCGAGTCCCTGCTCCCCAGCTAACTCTGACTTGTGTTCAATCGACCCCCCTCGGGGCCGACCGATCAGAGAGCCGACAGGTCCGTCGCTTCGTCGGCGAGTGCTGAGGGGTCGGGCTTGGCCTTGTCCCTGATGAACCGGCGGGCATGCTCGAGGTCGTCGGAGCGGCCGACGGTCAGCGCCGCGGTGACGGCGCCGCCGTCGCCGACGTAGAAGGCGGTGAAGTCGCCGTCGTCGAGCGAGCCGCGGATGACGGCTTCGCCCTGGCCTGGACCGACGTACTCCATCGAGGTCCAGTCGGCGAGGTCGGAGAAGAAGTAGGGGATCACGTCGTGGTCGACGTTCTGGCCGAGCATGTTCAGGGCGGCGGTCTTGCCCTGGTTGAAAGCGACGTCCCAGTGCTCGATGCGCAGCGGGTGACCGTGGACGACGCTGTCGTACTCGCACATGTCTCCGGCGGCGAAGATGCCTGGGACCGAGGTCTCGAGCCTCGACGAGCAGCGCACTCCCCCGCGCTCGCCGATCTCCACCCCCGCCGCTCGCGCCAACGTCACGTCGGGCATCACGCCGGCGCCGATGATCACGGCGTCGCAGTCGATCTCCAGCCCGCCCTTGGTGTGAACGCGGGCGACCCGCCCGTCGGCGCCCTCGAAGCGGTCGAGCTCGTCGTTGCCGTGGATCTCGACCCCATGCTCCTCGAGCACGCGATGGAAGTAGCCGCCGACCTTCGAGCCGAACTGGCGGTCGAACGTCTCGGACTCCTGCATCACGATCGAGCACCGCGCGCCGTAGGCGGCAGTGATCGACGCCGCGCACTCGCAGCCGATGTAGCTGCCGCCGACCAGCACCACCCGCTCGGCGTTCTCGACGTCGGCGCGAATCTCCTCAGACGTCAGGAAGGTGCGCATGTAGTGGATGCCCTCCAGCTCCCCACCCTCGACGGGCAGCCGGCGCACGTTCGCCCCGGTCGCGAGCAGCGCCTTGTCGAAGCGCACCGTGTCCTTGTTCGACAGCGTCGCGACGCGCGCCTCGACGTCGAGCTTCGTCACGGTCGTCCGCGTCAGCAGCTCGATGCTCTGCTCGCGCCACCACTCGTCGGGACGGAACAGGACCTCTTCCTTGCTCTCCTCGCCACGCAGGTAGCCCTTCGTCAGCGGCGGCCGGTTGTAGGGCGGGTCGAGCTCGCGGCCGACGAGCATGATCGAGCTGTCCGGGCCGCCCGCCTCGCGCAGCCAGCGGGCGCAATTCGCGGAGGCCAGGCCACCGCCGATCAGCAGATGGTCGACCTCACGCTCGGCCATGCCTCAGGCGGTCGCCTCGGAGCGACCGAGAAAGCGCTGCGTGACGGCCTCCTCGAGCCCGATGTCGAGCACGACCAGCACCTCGTCGCCGGCCCTGACCTCGGAGTCGCCGACGGGAACGAACCCGCCGCCGTCGCGCAGGACGGAGATCACCAACGAGCCGTCCGGCAGACCGAGGTCCGCGACCTTGACCCCGTCGGCCGGCGAGCCCTCGCCGACCTCCATCTCGATGATCTCGAGCCGCTCCTCCTTGAGGTCGAGCAGGTGGACGAGGCCGTACTTCGGCACCTCGTGCTCGATCAGTCGCAGGATCAGGTCGGTCGCCGACACCGCCGGCTTGATGCCGAGCAGCTCGAAGTGCTGGAGGTTGCGCGGGTTGTTGCAGCGCGCGACGACGCGGTCGACGCCGTACTTCTCGGTCGCCACCTGACAGATCAGGATGTTGTCCTCGTCGTCGCCGGTGACCGCCACGACGAGGTCGGCGCGCTCGATCCCGGCACGCTCCAAGACCCACAGCTCGGTCCCGTCGCCGTACTGGATCGCGTGCTCGAGCTCCTCCTCGACCGTCTCGTAGCGGCGTCGGTTCGACTCGACGAGGGTCACCTCATGGCCCTTGTCGAGCAGCTCGCGCGCGAGGTTCCAGCCCACCTTGCCCGCACCGACGATCAGGGCGTACATCAGCCGGCCACGCCCTCGAAGCGGATCTGGCCGCGCACGGCGGCCTCGAGCAGCTCGATCGCCGTCTGGGTCGGGCAGATCGTCTGCAGGCCCTGCTGGGCGTACCACTTGGCACGGCCCGGGTCGAGCACACGGACGACCACACGATCGACCTCGAACCGCCGCTGGGCGATCTGGGCGATCACCAGATTGGTGTTGTCGCCGTTGGTCGACGCGACGAAGGCGTCTGCCCGCTCGATGCCGGCCTGCAGCAGCGCGTCGATCTCGAGCGCCGTGCCGACCGTGAAGGACCCGCCGAGATCCTCCCAGCTCTGGTCCTGGCCGCGATTGAGCAGGGCGATCGCCTCGGGGTTCTCGTCCAGGACCGAGACCTCGTGGCCATCAGAGAGCATCGACTTGGCGATCGATGAGCCAACTCGCCCACAACCAACTATTAGAACGAACACTCGGCGCACAATAGCGCTGAGCGAGGCTGCTCAGGCCGGGTCGGAAGCGACCCGGTGCTCCGCGGTCTCGTGCTCGTCGTCAGCGGGCGGCGCGGTCAGGATCACCTTGCAGGGCGCCTTCTCGATCACATAGCGCGTGAAGTCGCCCGCAAAGCGGTCGCTGCCGATGCCACGGCCGCCGAGCATCGCCCCGCCACGGATCCGCGTCGGCGCCTCCGCGGCCAACACGATCGCCTCCACCCCGCGGCGCTTGGCCTCGGAGACGATCGCCGCCCCGACCGAGCGTCCGCGCACCATCGCGGTCGAGACTTCGACGTCCTCGTACTCCTCGCCGACCTCCTTGGCGCGCGCCAGCGCCACCCGCGCGGCGGCTATCCGCTCGTCGGGCACGCGCGCGTCGATCGGCAGCGACATCGGGATCTGGAACACCCAGACCGCCTCGAGCATCACGCCCTCCCCCTCGTCGGCCTGCTCGGCAGCCAGCCGGCCGGCGGTGCCGACGATGTCGTCGTCGAGCCGCTCGCCGAAGATCGGCACGAGGATGCTGCCGAACTCCGTGTCGCGGGCCGCGCTCAGCGCCGTGTCGGGGATCGTGAAGCGCTGGGTCAGCGACTTGCCCTGGGCCTTGCGGTAGATGACGTACATCGCCAGGCCGGCGAGCAGCCAGCCGCCGCCGACGTAGCGCGCACCCTCGTGCAACACGACGACGGTCACCCACGACGCGGCGCCGAGGACCGCTCCGAGAGCGCTCGGCAACGGAAGGTCTCCGCCGCCGACGCGGATGTTCAGCGGAACTCGGAACGCCCGCTTGCGATCCGGCTCGCGGTAGCGGAGCACCACCACCGACAGGTGCGCGAGCGTGAACGCCAGCGTCGCCCCGAAGGCGAAGATCCCCGCCAGCCACTCGGGGTTCGCCGAGCAGCTGAGCGCGAAGGCGATCGCGGCGGCGAGCGCGATCGCCACGTAAGGGGTGCCGCGGGTGGCGTCGAGCCGGGCGGCCAGGCTCGGTATCTGGCGGTTCGTCCCCAGCGAGTAGGCGAGGCGGCCGATGCCGAGCATCTGCCCGTTGACCGCCTGCAGCAGCACGACGACCCCGACCGCGCCGATCGCGTAGCGCATCGTCTCGCCCAGCCAGTCCGGGTCGAACTGGCCGACGACGCCGACGATCGGCGCCTCGACGAACTCGGTGCTGAGCGCCGACGCGCCGTGCTCCACCGGCAGGGCGAGCACCGCGACCAGCGCCATCCCCACATAGAGCACCAGGACCCCGATTCCGGCGACCGCGCCGAGCCGCCGCAGCCCGCGGCGACCGACCTTCAACTCACCCGCCAGGCCCGACGCGGACTCGATCCCCGTCAGCGCCACCCCGGCGACGATCGCGCCGAGCGTCAGCTCCCCCCACGTCGGCGTCACGCCGAGATCGACCGAGTCGACCAGCGCGCCGTAGTCCTGGAACTGGAACAGGCCGACGACGATGATCCCGGCCGACAGCACCGCCGTCACCAGCACGACCCAAAGCACCCGCCGGTAGCGCTCGACCGTCTGACCGCGGATGTTCGACCAGACGACCCAGGCGAGCACCGCCGCCGTGACGACCAGCTCGAACCCCGCCTGCGACGGGACGCTCCAGAAGACGCCGAGATAGCCCGACACCGCCAGCGACCCGAGCGCCATCACGATCAAGAAATCGAGCAGGATCGCCCAGCCGGCGATGAAGCTCCAAAGCTCGTTGAACGCGTAGCGGGCGAACATCGACGCCCCGCCGCGCTCGGTGTGCAGCGAGCTGCCCTCCAGGTAGCTGAGCATCGTTAGCAGGAAGAACAAGCCCGCCGCCGCGAACGCCAGCGGTGTCAGCGCAAGCGCGTCCTGGGCGACGATTCCGAGCGCGAAGTAGAGCGACGAGCCGACCGCGCCCGCCGCGATGGCGAACAGCGCCGGCGCACCGAGACCGCGCTCGATCCGCGCCTCAGCCCCCTCGGAGCCACTGCGCCAACGTGCGCGCATCCGGCCGGCCGGGCGCTCCCCCTCAGCCCCGTTCGTGCTCACCGATCGAGCTCCGCGCGCGACGCGTCGCGTGGGCGCACGAGCCAAATTCGCGCCGCCCCGAGCGCGACGAACAGCACGCCAACGATCATTCCGAGCGCCAGCGGGCCGCCGCCGCGCGACAAGGTCGCGAGGACCATCGCTACGCCGACGACCGACAGCAGTCCACCGAGCACACGCTGCGACTTTGAGTACGCGTCCGTCACGGTTCCGATGCTACGCCGCGAGCCTGGCCGTCGAAACCGGTAGCGAGGAGTCGATGATCACCCGGCACGGCCGCTCGGCCAGCACCGTCTCCAGCGTGCGTCCGAACACCGACGAGCCGGTTCGTCGCGGCGGCAGCGCCATCACGATCGCGCGAGCACGGATCTCGCGCGCCTCCAGCACGATTCGCCGCCCCGCCTCACCCGCACGCACCTTCTCCCAGTGCCCCGTGACGCGCCGCCCGCCGCGTATCCGTGCCTCGTCGATCGCCTGCTGTGCACGCGCCTCCTGAGCCGGCATCGACGCGTCGATCGGCAGGTTCGCCGGGACCGTGACCGTCACCAGCACGTGGATCCCTCGCCGCCTTCGCGCCGCCAGCTTCGCCGCGGTCGCGATCGCCTCCTCCGAGTAGAGCGAATCCTCGAACGCCACGAGCACCGACTCGTACTCCACCTCATGCTCCACGGCCGGCAGCGGCACGACGATGTTCGCCGTCTGAGTCAGGCTCAACCCCTGGTTGCGGCGGTAAAGCACGTAGCTCGCCACTCCGACCACCAGCCAGATCGTTCCGGTGATCAACGTCGCCAGATTGAGCGCGTTGACGACCACGAAGGCGATCCCCGTCCCGATTCCGCCGAAAATCGCGTAGAGCGGTAACTCATAGCCCTTGACGCGGATCGAGCCGCGCCCCCTCCACGGCCGCTCGTGGTCCGGCTCGCTGATCCTCAGCTTGATCACCGCCAGATGCGCGATCGTGAACGACAACATCGCCCCGAACGCGTAGATCGTCCCGAGGAACTCCGCCTGGCCCGGCACGATCGTCAGGCAGGCAATCAGTCCGAAGATTCCGATCGCCACATACGGCGTGCGGTACTTCGGATGCAGCGCGCGCAACCCCTCCGGCAGCTGGCGGTGCTGCCCCATCGAATAGGTCAGCCGCGACACGCCGAGCAGGCCCGCGTTGGTCGCGATGAAGAGAATCGTCGCGGCGAGCACGCCGACGTAGATCTCAGCGGCGCCCTGAAACGCTCCCAGGTCAAGGTTTGCCACCACGCCCAGGATCGGGTCGTCCGCGTAGCCGCCCTCCTCCTTCGATAGCGCCAGCTCGGTAGTCCCGTCGACCACCGGCATCGCCGAGAGCGCCACGGCCGGCAGGAACGCGTAGATCGCAATCACCGCCGCCACCACGAATCCCATACCGCGCGGGATCGTCGTTCCGTAGTCCTTCGCCTCCTCGGCCATGTTCGAGATCGTCTCGATCCCGGTGTAGGCGACCATCCCGACCGGGATCGCGATCAGGAAGTCGCCGAGCGTCGGATACGTCCCGAAGTCGACGTTGCTGGTCAGGATCTCCGGCGAGAACACCAGCACCATGCCGACGATCACCAGCAGTACCTGGGTCAGGAAGTCCGCCAGGGCCAGGAAGACGTTCAGGCCCGCCGACTCCTTGACGCCGACGACGTTGACGATCCCCAGCACGATCACCACGCCGATGCCGAAGATGACGTCTCCCGGCGACTCGCTCAGCGGCTCCCAGAACACCCCCAGGTAATGCGGCACGAAGAACGCCGAGATCGCGACCGTGATGATGTAGTTGAGCATCTGGCCCCAGGCCGCGAAGAACGACCAGAACTCGTTGAACGCCCGCCGCGCGAACGACGACGACCCGCCCGCCTCCGGATACATCGTCGTCGCCTCCGTATACGTCGCGGCCGTGCAGACGAAGATCACGCCGGCGATCAGGAAGACGACCGGCGTCATTCCCAGCGCGAATACCGCCACCAGCCCGAGCGCGTAGTAGATCGAGCTGCCGACGTTGCCGTACGCGGTGCTGAACAGCGCCCCCGACCCGAGCACCCGCTCCAGCCCCGCCGCCTTAGGTCTCCACTCGGCCATGACGCGGGAAAGCTACTCCTGGGAGGCGCTGGCAGTCCGACTACCTAGGGCTCTGGCGTTGCCGGCCGCGGGTCCTGTCTCCGATTTTGGTTCCGTGCTCGGCTTCGCGGCTCCGCTTGGGACTGCGCCCCGTCCCTGGCGCGGTTTGTCGGTTGAGGGCTCTTGGCGTAATCGACGGGAGGGGCTCCGCCCTAAGCTCCGCTCGCTACGCCTGCGCGCGCAAACTCAAAATTGTCGCCACCCGCGGAAGCCTCGCTGACAGCCAGGTACTGCTGAGACTGGCTCGCTGCGAGAATGGCTGCCGTGGACTTGCCGGTGATCGAGGGCGAGCGGTTGACGTTGCGTCCGCTGACGGACGACGACGTCGAGATCCTCCTGCCCGCCGTCTACGAGCCCGGCATAGCCGAGTGGTGGGGCGATACGAGCGACGCCGACCACCAGCGCGAGGGCTTCCGCAACGAGGGTCGCGCTTTCGCGATCCAAGTTGGCGAGAACGTCGCCGGCTGGGTCTGCTTCCACGAGGAGACCGAGCCCGACTACCGCCAGGTCGCCCTCGACATCATGCTCCGCCCCGGCTTTCAGGACCAAGGCCTCGGCCCCGAAGCCCTCCGCCTCCTGATCCGCTGGTTCATCGACGCGCGCGGCCACCACCGCTTCACCATCGACCCCTCCGCCAAGAACGACCATGCGATCAAGGCCTATGCCAGCATCGGCTTCAAACCAGTCGGCCTCCTCCGCAAAGCCGAGTGTGCCCCCGACGGCCCCTGGCGCGACAGCCTTTTGATGGACCTCTTGGCGGCGGAACTCACATGACGATCGTCGCCGCGCATCGCCCTGTTGGGATACCGGTCCTGATCGGCGATTTCCTGATCTCACGCGGGGACAAGCGGTTCCGGGGCCGGAAGAAGATCAGTCGTGTGCGCGACAATCTGGCGGTCGGGTGGGCCGGCACATTCGTGGCCGCCACGGCGGTCCTCCACCAGATGCGCCAAGAGTTGAGCGAGAGGCCGACGATCGTGGAGGTCGATCAGTGGCTCTCAGCGTGTGATCCGACACTCTCGAACGGGCAGCAGCTCAAACTCGTCGGCTGGGTCGTCGATGATGAGCCAACCGGCTTTCATTGGGACGGCGGCTCACCGAGTGTGGTCACGGAGGGCGATGAGTGGTTCATCGGCTCTGGCAGCAGTGGATATGAGCTGGCTGCGCGTCGCTATATGACGCCGCCCGATCCCGGCTCGACCCCAGACGAGCGAGAGGCCCTGGAGCGCATCGTGCCGGTTCTGGCCAGCGCGAACTGCGACGACATGATCACCCGCAGCGGCTACGACATCGGAGTCGGAGGAGGCTACGAGGCGCTCTATTGGGCGCCGGCGCAAGATCGCTTCCTCTACGTAGAGGACATCTCCTACTTCGTAGTCATCGCGGACATGGACGCCCGCGGGCGGTTACGTGCTCCCTTCCGCATCGCCGACCCGCTGCGGCGGTACTGGACCGTCGAGGACTGCAGCTTCCTTGCGGTGGCGGAGGGTGGTCGAGACGACCCGGCGGAGATTTGGGCCATGACATCCGCAGGCGACACCGACACAAACGGCGCTCTGGCCGTGCTGGCCAACCTCGACGAAGGTCCAATCCAGATGAAGTCTTCGTACTACGGTGGCGTGATCGTCTTTAGGACACCGCATGTCGGGCAGTTGACCGCACCCTTCGTTGGCTGCCCATGGGACACGGGCCAGACACGGATCAAAGGCGGTATCGGCAGGCTTGAGGTATCGCTCGCACGAGAGGAGCTGGAGCACGGATTCGCCGAAATGGTGCGCTACGGCGTCCGAAGGTAGGCCATCACACAATTGGGAGCTCTTGGCGTTGTCCCAAGCGCCGCCGCCAGAGGTTCAATGCTCGATACCGAGGATCGTTGCGAGAGCCGTTTCGACTGCCGCAATGGTCTCTGGTCTTGCGTCGCCGATGGGGCGCAGTAAGCGCGGTCTTGCGACCGCGCGGATACCGCGACAAATGGCTGCGCTTGGGCCATCGATGCCTTCGTCCGGCGAGACCTCGGGACGCGCCCGTGATGGCTTTATGGAACTGGAGAGCGGAACGACGACGATCAGCTCGTCTTCGACGCCCGTCAGGAGCTCGTTGGCGGACACGACTATCGCTGGGCGATTCTTGCCGGGCTCGCCCTTGCGGGCTGCGCCGAACGCGACGAGCCAGATCTCTCCTCGGCGGGGATCAGTCGATTCCGTCACCGAGAGTCGCCTCCCACTCGCGCGCCTCGTCGACCGCGGCGGGATTGTCCGCGTCGGCTCGAGTCGCTTCACGCTCTGAGCGGAAGACGGCATCTCGATCTATGTCGCGCGCTAGATCGGCCAACATCGCCGAGAGGGAGACACCGCGTTCGCTCGCCTCACGGGCAAGTAGATCACGGGTCTCGCGCGTCACTCTGATCGTCGCCGTTTGGGTTGCCATCGGAGACAAACCATAGCGCCGCTTCTTAGCGCCTTCGATAACCGCGGCCGGCTGCCCACCCATCCACTGAACGCTAGATCGGCCCGGGTAACAGGAGGGTTACGAACGTTACGTCCGCGGGTGGCGACGATTTTGCCTTTGCGCGCACAGGCGCAGCGAGCGCAGCTTAGGGCGGAGCCCCTCCCGTCGATTACACAAGAGCCCTCAACCGACAACCGCGCCAGGGACGGGGCGCAGTCCCAAGCGGAGCCGCAGAGCCGAGCACGGAAACCAAAATCGGAGACAGGACCCGCGGCCAGCACGGCCGATCCCTAGCCGGTCAACCACCCCGCCCCAGAACGACGAAGGGCCGCGGCTTGCGCCGCGGCCCTTGGCCGAAATCGGTGCTCCCGGTCGGTCTAGACCAGGAACGGGATGATCAGGATGGCCACGATGTTGGCGACCTTGATCATCGGGTTGATGGCGGGGCCGGCGGTGTCCTTGTAGGGGTCGCCGACGGTGTCGCCGGTGATCGAGGCCTCGTGGGCCAGCGATCCCTTGCCGCCGAACTCGCCGTCCTCGATCAGCTTCTTGGCGTTGTCCCAGGCGCCGCCGCCGGAGGTCATCGAGACCGCGGCGAAGAAGCCGACGACGATGACGCCGATCAGCAGGCCGCCGAGCGCCTGGTAGCTGAGCAGTCCGACGACGACCGGGATGACGATCGGGATCAGGGCCGGCAGGATCATCTCCCGCTGGGCGGCCTTGGTCACGATGCCGACGCACTGGGCGTAGTCCGGCTTCTCGGTGCCGTCCATGATGCCCGGCTTCTCGCGGAACTGGCGACGGACCTCCTCGACCACGCCACCGCCGGCACGGCCGACGGACTCGATCGAGAGAGCCGAGAACAGGTAGACCATCATGCCGCCGATCAGCAGGACGACGAGCACCTCGGGCTGCGAGATGTCGAAGCCCTCGAGGATCTCGAGCTTCTTGTCGGCCTCGACCGTCAGCTCCTCCACGAAGGCGGCGAACAGCACCAGCGCGGCGAGTACGGCGGAGCCGATCGCGTAGCCCTTGGTGACGGCCTTGGTGGTGTTGCCGACCGCGTCGAGCGGATCGGTGATGTTGCGGACCTCCTCGGGGAGCTCCGCCATCTCGGCGATGCCACCGGCGTTGTCGGTGATCGGACCGAAGGCGTCGAGCGCGACGATCAGGCCGGTCAGCGACAGCTGCGCCATGACCGCGACGCCGATGCCGTAGATGCCGCCGAGCTCGTTGGCGACGAGAATGCCGATCGCGATCACGATCGCCGGAGCGGCCGTCGACTGGAAGCCCTGGGCGAGGCCCTGGATGATGTTCGTGGCGTGACCGGTCTCGGACGCCTTCGCCGTGCTGCGCACCGGACGGAAGCGGGTCGAGGTGTAGAAGTCGGTGATCACGAACAGCAGCGCGGTGATGCCGATGCCGATCAGGGTGCAGAACCAGATGTCCATGCCGGACGGCGCGGCCTCGAGGCCGCCGGTCAGCAGGTCCGACGCGTCGGGGATGAAGCTGAGGTCATCCATCAGCCACAGCGACACGGGCAGGAACGCGATCGCGGCAAGCACGCCGGAGACGATCAGGCCCTGGTAGAGCGCCCGCTCGACGTTTCCGGCCTCGCTGCGCACGGCGTAGGTGCCGATGATCGAGGCGAGGATCGAGACGCCGCCGATCACGAGCGGGTACACGGCAACCGCGTCGATCTGGTTGAACGTCAGGACGCCGAGCAGCATGACCGCGACGGCGGTGACCGCGTAGGTCTCGAAGAGGTCGGCCGCCATGCCGGCGCAGTCGCCGACGTTGTCGCCGACGTTGTCCGCGATGACCGCGGGGTTACGGGGGTCGTCCTCGGGGATGCCGGCCTCGATCTTGCCCACGATGTCGGCACCGACGTCAGCGGCCTTGGTGAAGATGCCACCGCCCAGTCGGGCGAACACGGAGATCAGCGAGCCACCGAAGCCAAGGCCGATCAGCGCGTCGATCGCGTCCTTCTGATCGACGTCGAAGAGGCGCAGGATGCCGTAGTAGCCGGCGACGCCGAGCAGCGCCAGGCCGGCGACGAGCATGCCCGTGACCGCGCCACCCTTGAAGGCGACGTTGAGCGCGTTGCCGATGCCACCACGAGCCGCCTCGGCGACACGCGAGTTGGCGCGCACCGACACGTTCATGCCGATGAAGCCAGCGGCGCCGGAGAACGCGCCACCGATCACGAAGCCGATCGCCGTCTCGATGTCGAGCGCGATCGCCAGGATGATCGCCAGGATCACGGCGACGATGCCAATGATCTGGTACTGGCGCTTCAGGTATGCCTGAGCCCCCTCCTGAACCGCGAAGGAGATCTCCTGCATGCGGTCGTTTCCGGGCGACTTGGCGAGCAGCCAGCGCGTTGTCAACAGGCCATAGACGACTGCGGCGGCCGCGCATGCAAGCGCGACGAGTACGCCGTAGTCGGTGAGAAAGTCGGTCAAGGGAGTCCTCCGTAGGGATTTCGGTATCGGGCGGGCTCGGGGGCCGTGCGCGACGTTTGCGCACGATTGCTACAGCTGCAGCAGCCGCCCGTTCGAAAAGCGGCGGGCAGTCTATCGGCCGCCCCGGCGAAATGCCGCCTGGGTCAGCTGCCAGGGGTCCAGATCTTGGCCCGCGCCTTCGCGCGCTCCGCCTCCTCGGCGGCCGCCGTGTCTGACTCGGGATCGCCGGTGGGGGCCGGAGAACCGGGCTGCTCGCCCGCCGCCGGGGCTGCTCCTCCACCCTGCGCCTCGCGGGCGAAAGCCATCTGAAGCTGGGAGAGCGCCGGCGCGATCTGGTCGCCGACCTCGGCCGGCAGCAGCGGCAGCAGCGCCCGCACGGCCTCGATCGCGATCTGCGCCTGGCCGAGGTCGCGCTCGGCGCCCGGGTCCTCGCCCGGAGCGGCGGCGAGACCAAGCCGGCGCGCTCCGAGGTTGACGAGCGTCACCGTCGTCTGAACGACCACGTCCTCGACGCGGATGTTGCGCATCTGCTCGTCGAGCGCCGCCTGCATCTCCGCCTCGGTCGGCTGTCCCTGGGGCGCTCCGGGGCCGGCGCCGGCCGGTGGCTGTCCACTCTGCTCGTTCATGCCCTGACCTCCGGGTTCGCGTATGTACTGCTCGCCGTCTCGACCTCCGCGGCGAACACCTCCTGCATCGTGGCACCGCCGGCGAGCAGACGTCGCTGACGCTGCGAACCGTTCTCGGCATCCAGCCGCGGCTCGATCCCGAGGGCGGCGCGGGCGGGCTCGGTCCAGGTCAGCAGCCGCTCGCCGATCGCGGCCGACGGGTACTCCTCGATTCGCTCCAGGTCGAGCATCTTGCCGTCGAGCCCGTAGCGGATCGCGCGCCAGAAGTTCTCCTCGACGAGCCGTGGCGGCGGGTCGGCGAACGGGACGCCGGCGTCGTAGTCGAGCGCCGCCTGGGCGACGCAGGAGACGATCAGCCCCGCCAACGCCGTCGACGTCCCGGCGTCGGACTGGGCGTCGCAGATCCGCACCTCGACCGTGCCGTAGGCGTGGTGCGGCCGGACGCTCCACCAGAGCTGGGTGTGCTCGACTATCGAGTTGGTCCGGACGAGCATGTCGACGAAGTCGCCGTACGTCTGCCAGTCGCCGAAGGGATCGGGGATCCCGCAGCGCGGAAAGCTCTTGGTGAAGATCTGGGTGCGCACGGTGTGCAGCCCGGAGTCGCGGCCGTCGAGGAACGGCGAGTTGGCCGAGATTGCGAGCAGCTCCGGCAGCAGCGCCCGGATCCGGTCGCAGACGGCGATCGCGCGATCGGCGCCACGCACGCCGACGTGAACGTGGAGGCTGAACGTGTTGTTGCGCCACGCGACGTACTTCAGCCCATCCTCGACACGGCGGTAGTGCTCGGTGTCGATGATCCGCTGGTCCTGCCAGGGGCTCCACGGATGGGTTCCGGTCGCGGCGAGGCGCGCGCCGTGCTCGGCGGCGAGGCCGAACAGCCGCGCCCGTGCCTCGCGCTGGGCTGCGATTGCGTCGGCGAGCGTCTCCCCACGGCCGGAGCGAATCTCGATCTCCGATTCGATCAGCTCGCCGGCGACGGCGTCCGCGAGCACCGGGTCGGCCCGCGCGGCAGCCTCCAGCTCGCCGTAGCGCTGCGCCAGCGCCAGCGTCTGCGGATCGAGGATCTGGAACTCCTCCTCGAGTCCGACCGTGAAGTCATCGGAGGCCTCGAAGACCTCGCGCGCGCGGGCCATGTCCAGCATGGTCAGGTCAGGTAGAAGTAGAGCGCGTAGAGCAGGTCGACGGCCGGGCTCGAGGTGTGGACGGTCACCTCGGGCGGAACCTGGAGCAGCGCCTCGGAGTAGTTGAAGAGAATCTTCACACCGGCTCCGACGAGCACGTCCGCGACTTCCTGGGCGGCGTCGGTCGGCACGGCGATGACCCCGACGACGATCTCTTCGGTGCCCACGACCTTCTCGAGCTCTTCGATCGGCCGGATCTTCAGCTGCTCGTTGATCGCCTTGCCGGCCTTGCCGGGATCGGTGTCGAAGACCGCTACGACGCGGAAGCCATGGTCGGCGAAGATGTCGGACCCGGCGATCGCCTGACCGAGGTGGCCCGCGCCGACGAGCGCGATGTTGTGCTGGCCGCTGGTACGCAGGATCTTGCGGATCTGCGAGACCAGCGAGTCGACGTTGTAACCGACGCCGCGCTTGCCGAACTTGCCGAAGCCGGAGAGGTCACGGCGGATCTGCGTCGAGTTGACGTGCGTGTAGTCGGCGAGCTCCTGCGACGAGATCGTCTCCTTGCCCATCTTGCGCGCCTGCGTGAGCACCTGGAGATAGCGCGACAGGCGCGCGGCGACGCCGAGCGACAGGCGTTCGCGCGCGGCATCGTCCTCCGGCATTTGATCGCGCATGGTGGCCTGGATGCTCAAGACCCGGCCACTCTAGCGAGCAGGCGCTCCACCTCAGCGCTGTCGACATGCAACTCGCACGCCTCCTGGCCGTCGACGGCGACAACCGGAATGCGCTCGCCATAGTCGCGGTGCAGGCGTGGATCGAGCGAGACGTCGACCTCCTCGAGGTCGAAGCCGTGGCGCTCGCGCAGCTCCCGCACCGCGGCGCGCGCGTCGTCGCAGAGGCAACAGCCCGGCTTGCCGTAGAGGGTGACCGTCGCCATCGCTCCCACGTCTTATCTCAGCCTCGCCGCGGCGTCGAGCGCCAGGTAGTCCGGGTAGGCGAGCGCCGGGGAGAAGCGGGCGGCGGCGCCGATCATCGCGGCGTTGTCGGTGCACAGTTCGCGGGCGGGGGTCCAGAGCCGCACACCGAGCTCGTCGCAGAGCCGCGCGGCTTCGGCGCGCAACCCAGAGTTGGCCGCAACGCCGCCGCCGAGCGCCACGTTCTGGACCCCCTCGCGGCGGATCGCCTGCCCGAGGCGTGCGGTCAACGAGCCGACGATCGCCGCCTGATAGGAGGCCGCGAGGTCCGCCTGGCGCCGCTCGGACTCCTGCTCGCCGAGATCGCGGACGCGGTAGAGCAGCGACGTCTTGAGGCCGGAGAAGCTGAAGTCGAGCCCGCCGGAGCCGGCCGGACCTTCCGGCAGCGAGCGCGGGAAGTCGAACGCCCGTGAGTCGCCTTCGGCCGCGAGCCGGTCGATCGCCGGCCCACCGGGATATCCGAGCCCGAGGATCCGGGCGCCCTTGTCGAACGCCTCGCCCGCCGCGTCGTCGAGCGTCTCGCCGAGGATCGCATAGCTGCCGGGCTCGTCGACGCGCGCGACGAACGTGTGCCCGCCGCTGGCGACCAGGCACAGATAGGGCGGCTCGATCGGGTCGGGGCCGAGCGTCGAGGCCACGACATGGCCGTGCAGGTGGTCGACGGGAACCAGCGGCAGGCCCCGCGCGGCGGCGATCGCCTTCGCGGACGACAGGCCGACGAGCAGCGCGCCGATCAGGCCGGGCCCGCGAGTCACCGCGACGGTGTCGATCCGGTCCAACGTCACGCCGGCGTCCTCGAGCGCGTCGGAGACGATCGCGTCGATCGCCTCGAGGTGGTGGCGCGACGCGATCTCCGGGACGACGCCGCCGTAGCGCTCGTGCAGCAGGCCCTGCGAGGCAATCGCGTTGGAGCGCATCTCGCCGCCGTGGCCGACGACCGCCGCGCAGGTGTCGTCGCAGCTCGTCTCGATCGCGAGGATCATCCGCCGGCCGCGCCGGTCCGCGGCTCGGCGGCGGCGGTGTGCGTTCCACGGCCGCTCTTGCGCCACATGATCAGGGCGTCCTCGCGATTGTCGTGGTAGTAGCCGCGCCGCTTTCCGGCGGTGTGGAAGCCGAACCGCTCGTAGAGGCCGATCGCCGGCGCGTTCGAGGGCCGCACCTCGAGCGTGTACTGCTCGCCCGGCCCGTCAGCCTGCTCGAACAGCCGCTCCAGCAGCGTCGTCGCGATGCCCTGGCGCAGCAGGCTCGGGTCGACCGCGATGTTCATCACGTGCCAGTCGTCGACGTAGCGCGAGCAGACGAGATAGCCCACGATCCGTCCGTCGCGCAGCGCGGCCAGGCAGATCCCGGTCGGCTTCGACAGCTCGAGCACGAACATCGCCAGCGACCAGGGGGTCGTGAACGCGCGCCGCTCGATCGCGATCACCTGGGGCAGGTCGGCGTAGGTGAGGGGCCTGATTTCGAGCGGTTGGCTCACGGTGTTCTCGGCTTCGCGTCCGGGAGGCGCAGATAGTCCGGCAGCACTGCCTCGACGGGGGACGGCGCCGCGGTCGCCGCCAGCCGGCAGATCGACAGACCGCGCACCACGTGGGAGCTGGAGTCGTCGTCCGGAACCTCGGCGCCCGCCGCCTCGAGGACGTCCCGAAAGCGTACCGCCCCGTCCCCCACAGCCGAAGTGCTGATTCCGCGCTCGCGCAGCCGCTCCGCAATGGCTTCCGGAGCCGCCACGAACGGCTCCCAGACCTGCTCGCCGTCGTCGTAGAGCGCCGCGAACACCTCGTCGCGGCGGGCGTCGATGACGGAGAGCGTCGCGCCGTTCGCGACAGCGGCGAGTGCCGCGAGCGACGACACCGGCCGGAGCTCCAGCCCGGTCGCTGCCGCGAGCCCGTGCGCGGTGGCGATCCCGATCCGCAGCCCGGTGAACATCCCCGGGCCCACACCGACGGCGATCGCGTCGAGCTCGTCCCAGCTCAGCCCGGCGTCCTCGAGGCAGCGCGCCAGCGCCGGCATCAGCTCCGCCGCGTGCGCCGGCCGTTGCCCGAGTCGAGCCGCGGCCGGCTCGACCTCGAAGGCCCCGCCGTCCGCGCGCAGCACGCAGGCCGCGCTTGCCGCGGTCGCCGTGTCGAATCCGAGCAGGTTCACGCGATCTCCACCCGGCGCCGGTCCTCGCCGGCATGCTCCAGCGTCACCCGCGCCGCGACCCCCACGATCGCCGGCTCGCCGATCGCCGGCCACTCGACGAAGCCGATCCGGTCGGCTGTCAGGTAGTCCTCGAGCAGCGACGGATCCTCCCCGGCCAGCGAGTCCAGCCTGTAGAGGTCCAGATGCGCGACCTCCACACGCCCGGCATAGAGCTGGCCGATCGTGAACGTGGGGCTGGTCACCGGCTCCTCGACTCCGAGCGCCCGACACGCGCCCCGCACGAAGGTCGTCTTCCCGCTGCCGAGCTCGCCGGATATCAGCACGACGTCGCCTGGCCGCAGCCCTGCGGCCAGAGCGGCGCCGGCCGCCTCCGTGGCGGCGGCGCTATCGGTCTCCAGAGTCACATGTCGAAGTCTGAACGACCCACGCGGTCAGCAGCTCACAAGCAGGTGGAACGACCTGTTCTCGTCGACCGGGTTCCCACCGGCGTTGTAGGTCACCGTTCGCACGTCTACCGCGTTCGCGTTCGCGGCGTTGCTCGCCACGGACGCGGTGCCGGTGCCTGGCCCAGCGGCGCTGACGTCGCCGACCGTCGCGTTGTAGACGCAACCGCGCACATCGCGGTCGAAGATCACCTGATACCGCCCAGCCGCCGTACGGACGACGCTGCTCACGCCGCGTCCGCGCGCCAGCACGCCGGCGCCGGTCACGACCGCCTGGTGAGCCAGTGCCTGGACGGGTCCGAGCGTCGACTCCTTGATCGACCCGCCGCCGATCGAATCCGCCCGCAGCTTCGATCCGTGGAGCGACCGCTGCTTGAAGTCGACGCCGGTCAGGCTGCCGTTCTTGACGTTCTTGCCGGTCACGACGAGCGCCGCGTAGGCGCTACCGCCGAGCGCTGCGAACAGCGCGATCAGGGCCACGGCCATTGCTGGCGACGGCACGAACTTCCGCTTGCGGGACATCGGCACTCCTCGGGTCGAGTTCAGGTACTCCCACTCCTCAACCCGCGACATGCCCAGAAGTAGCTACCCGCGAACCTCCGCGTCGAGCAGTTCGTGCAGCCGCGCCCGCTCGTCGGGGGCCATCGTGTAGCCGTGCTCCGGCGCCGGATAGTGCCGCTTGCGCACGTCGTCGGCGTAGGCGCGGACCCCAGCGATCATCTCGTCGCGGACCGCGGCGTAGCGCTTCACGAATCGCGCGGCGTGGCCGTCGTAGATGCCGAGCAGGTCGTGCATCACGAGCACCTGGCCGTCGGTCGACGGGCCGGCGCCGATCCCGATCACCGGGATCTCCAGCCGCGGCATCAGCTCGTCGGTGAGGTCCGACGGGATCGCCTCGAAGACGATCGCGAAGCAGCCGGCCTCCTCGAGCCCGATCGCGTCGCGCGCCACCTCGAGCGCGCGGTCGGCCGTGCGCCCCTGCGACCGGTAGCCGCCGAGCGCGGTAGCGGTCTGCGGCGTCAGCCCTACGTGTCCCATCACCGGGATCCCGGCGCCGACGATCGCCCGCGCCCGGTCGACGGACGTGCCGCCGCGCTCGAGCTTGACGGCGTCGCACCCGGCCTCCTTGACGAACCGCTGGGCGGTCGCGATCGCCTGCTCGTCGGAGGCCTCGTAGGACCCGAACGGCAGGTCGCCGACGAGGATCGGCGTCTTCAGCCCACGGCGCACGGCCGCCGTCAGCATCAGCATCTCGTCGACCGAGACCGGAACGGTGCTGGGATAGCCGAGCACCGTCATGGCGGCCGAATCGCCGACGAGCACCATGTCGACGCCGGCCTCCTCGGCCACCTGGGCGCCGGGATAGTCGTAGGCGGTGACCATCGCGATCGGCTCGCCGAGCGCCTTCTTCTCGACCAGCGACGACAGGGTCAGCGGCTTGCCCTTCGCGGCGGGAGCGGTGGCGATCTTCGGATGCGCGCTCATGACAGCAGCTCCGCTACCGCGTCGTCGACGGTGACGATCTCGTTGGCGCCGTTGACGTGGACGACGCGCGGCTCGTAGGTCTCGAGCTCGGCCTCCTGGTACTCGGCGTAGGAGACGACGATCACCTTGTCGCCGGTGTGGACCAGGCGCGCGGCGGCGCCGTTGACCTGCATGTCGCCGGAGCCGCGGCGGCCGGCGATCGTGTAGGTCTCGAAGCGGGCGCCGTTGTCGATGTCGAGCACATGGACCAGCTCGTGCTCACGAATGTCGGCGGCGTCGAGCAGGTCGGCGTCGACGGTGATCGAGCCGACGTAGTTGAGATCGCTGCCCGTCAAGGTTGCACGGTGGATCTTTGATTTAAGCATCGTCCGTCTCATCTGGGGAGGACTCCTTGTCGGAGGACTGTGTTGTCGATCAGGCGTGCACGCCCAACACGGGCGGCCACTGCAAGCAGGGTCGAGCCGTTGACGCGCTCGACGGGTGAAAGATCGGTCGTGGAGCGCAGCTCCAGGTACTCGGGCTCGATACCGGCGGCGTCGAGCTCGCCATGCGCCGCGGCAAGGACGGCGGCGGCGTCGACGTCGCCCCGAGCGACCGCGTTCTCGGCCGCCTCGAGCGCGCGGCTGAGGGCCGTCGCGCGTTCCCGCTCGGCCGGGTCGAGATAGGCATTGCGCGAGCTGAGCGCGAGACCGTCGGGCTCCCGCACGGTCGGCACGGTCTCGATCCGCACCGGGATGTCGAGATCGCGAACCATCCGCTCGATCACAACCACCTGCTGGGCATCCTTCTGGCCGAAGAACGCCACATTCGGACCGACCATGTTGAAGAGCTTTGCGACGACCGTCGTGACACCGTCGAAGTGGCCCCGACCGCGGCGTTCGGCGTCGCCGCAGAGCACCTCGCTGACCCCGTCGACGCGAACCGCGGTCGCGAAGCCGTCGGGATAGACCTCCTCGACCGGCGGGGCGAACAGCAGGTCGACGCCGGCCGCGGAGGCGAGTCCGGCGTCGCGGGCCTCGTCGCGCGGGTAGGCGGCGAGATCCTCGGTCGGTCCGAACTGCGTCGGATTGACGAACAGCGACACCACGACGCAGTCGCAGGCCTCGCGCGCGGCGCGCATCAGCGCGAGGTGCCCGTCGTGGAACGAGCCCATCGTCGGCACCAGGCCGACGGTCTGGCCCGCATCGCGCCTGGCGCCGAGCGCCGCGCGCAGCTCTGACACGGTGCGGACCGTCCTCATGCCGCCACCACATCGGAGACCGTCGGGGGGCTCGCGCCCCCCGTCCCCCCCCGGCGACACCTGGCCGGCCGGGGCGGTTCCAGCGGCGACCGCGGCGGTACACGCGACCAGCTCGTCGAACAGCGACAGCAGCTGCGGAGCGTGCTGCTCGACGGCGCCGCGCTGGCGAGCGACGGTCGCGTCGTCGCCGCGAGCGACCGGGCCGGTCAGCGCCTCGCGCGGCCCCCGTTCGGCCCAGTTGTCGACCGTGCTGCGGACCAGCGGGGCAAGCAGGGTGCGGGCGTCGTCGGGCGCGATGCCCGCGCCGGCCGCCAACTGCTCGGCCGCGGCCTGCAGGGTTACGAGGAAGTTCGAGGCGATCGAGGCCGCCGCGTGGTACGCGGCGCGCTCGGAGTCGGAGATCTCGATCGGCGCCATGCCGAGCCGCAGTGCGAGGTCGCGCGCGACGGCGAGCGCTTCCGGGGTCGTCCCGGCGACGGCGGCGCCGACGCCGGCGAAGGCCTCCGGCCCCTCGCCGCCGGCGAAAGTCTGCAGCGGATGGAGGCCGAATCCCTCAGCCGCGCCAAGGGCCGCCAGCGGCGTTGCGCCGCTCACATGGCCGACGAAGCGCGCGTCGCCGGCGACAGCGGCAGCCTCCGGGATCTCGGCGTCGGGCACGCAGAGCATGACGATCTCGCTCCGTACCGAGGCGTCGCGACCCAGCGGACCCTCGACGTCGATCCCAGCCGCGCCCAGGGCGCGCGCCAACGCGGAGCCGAGCCGGCCGGCGCCGACGATCGCCACGCTCGGAGAGGCGTGGCCCGGGGGTTTGGTGGGTGACAATTCCGTTCCAGTCCCTGCGGGTACCGGTCGGTCTGATCGTGGTCCGCTCCCAAGCGGGTAGCGGCCGTGACAAATGGTAGTCGCTCCTTGCTCATTAGGCTAATCGCCGATGGCGACGGAGGAGCAGAGGCGCGAGCAGCTTGTCGAGCTCTACAAGGAGGTGCGCAAGTGCGAGCGCTGCCCGCTCTATGCCACCCGTACCCAGGCCGTGTTCGGAGCCGGAAACGCCAATGCCGACCTGATGTTCGTCGGCGAGGCCCCCGGCGCTCAGGAGGATCTCGAGGGGATTCCGTTCGTGGGCCGCGCCGGCAAGCTGCTCAGTGAGCTGCTGGCGGAGAACGGCCTCGAGCGCGACGAGGTCTTTATCGCGAACGTCTTGAAAAGCAGGCCCCCCGGCAACCGCGACCCCCAGCCGGACGAGATCGAGGCCTGCAAGCCCTACCTGTTCCGCCAGGTCGAGCTGATCGAGCCGACCGTCATCTGCACGCTCGGGAACTTCTCGACGAAGCTGCTGACGGGATCCCAGACCGGGATCAGCCGCGTCCACGGCGTCCCGCAGGTCCACCGGCTGGGCCAGCGGACGGTGAAGATCTTCCCGATCTACCACCCCGCCGCTGGGCTGCGGACTCCAAGCGTCAAGGAGATCCTGCGCGAGGACTTCAAGAAGCTTCCGGCGCTGCTCGCCGAGGGTCCTCCGCCCCAGGAGGAGGAAACCCCGGTACCGACGGATCCCGCTCCCCAAGCCGATCCAGAGCCGCCGGAGCACGTCCAGACGAATCTTTTCTAGCCCGCGCGTAATTCGCGCCGACCTCCACGGTTGGACGGGTGTCAATCACCCCATCCGACCAGGAGGTCGACATGTTCCGCAGGATCAGAAAGCACGCAAGCCCGGCCTCGCTGATCGCGATGGTCGCCCTGTTCGTCGCGCTGGGCGGCGTCTCTTACGCAGCCGCCACGATCGGCTCGGCCCAGATCAAGAACAACTCGGTCAAGAGCGTCGACGTCAAGAACGGCACGATCGCCGCGAAGGACATCAAGAAGAGCACGCGCAACGCGCTGCGCGGCCAGCAGGGACCGCAGGGCCCACAGGGCATCCCCGGACCGTCCGGCGACGCATCGAGCCTCTACGCGGTCGTGACCGACTCGGCCGGCGCCGGCAATGCAGCGCTGGTGCGCGGCAAGGGCGTCGTGTCGGTCGCCGAGGCGACCGGGGTCCGCGTCCAGTTCAACCGCGACGTCAGCGGCTGCGCCTGGATCGCAAACAAGAACCAGCCCGACACGGACGTCGCGGTCGCCGGCTTCGCGCAGGTGGGGCTTTCGACCACCGGCAACGACACCATCGACGTCCGGACCCGCACCGAGTCTGGGGGCATCACCGACGCCCCGTTCCACGTGACGGTCATCTGCTAGCCGCGGCTAGCCCTAGTCGATCGGCCGGAGCGCCTTCGCGGGTGCTCCGGCCGCGATCGTTCGCGGCGGGATGTCGCTCGTGACGACGCTGTTGGCGCCGATCACCGCCCGCTCTCCGATCGTCACGCCGCTGGTCACGACGACGTTTGCCCCGCACCAGACGTTGTCGCCGATCCGCGTCGGTCCCTTGCTCGTAAAGCCCTGCCATGGCACCGGCTTGTCCGGATCGTCGAAGCGGTGCGCACCGTCGGTGACGAAGCAGCCATTGGCGAACATGCAGTGGTCGCCGATCTCGACCAGCTCGACCGCCGCGACCATCACGCCGATGTTCAGGAAGCTCCCGGCGCCGATCCTGATCCGCGCCGGGTCGGGCGCGGTCAGCCACACGTTGGGCTCGAAGAGCGTGCCCTTTCCCACCTCGAGCCTCCCCTCGCGCAGCAGCTCCAGCACCTCGCCCTGAATCGGCCAGCGCGCGAAGGCCCCACGCCGCGCCAGCTCGCGGTGGATCGCCAGCCGCCGCCAGGGCAGCGAGTCGCGCTCGTACCAGCGCCACTTGCGCCACCAGGTTCGTGCTGTCTCCAGGTCCACGCCAGGCAGCTTCGCAGAGCGCCCCCGAACGAACTTCGACGAGCGCCGTAGAAGATTCATCCGAAGCGCTTCTCACCGTCCGCTCACAGGTCTAGTCTCGCCCCTGCTCGGCCAGCAGAAGCTGGCTCTAACCAGGAGGAATTACGTGCCCAAGCGCATCCAACGACCCTCACCCGCTCTCGTGGTGGCCTGCATGGCCCTGTTCGTCTCGCTCGGCGGTGTCGGCTACGCGGCCGCGACTATCGGCACCAGCGACATCAAGAACGGCGCCGTGACCGGCAAGAAGATCAAGAACAAGACGATCACCGGCAAGGACATCAACGACAAGACCATCGCGTCGCTGCGCGGCAAAGCCGGCGCCACCGGCCCTCAAGGGCCCCTAGGCGCCCAGGGCGCCCAGGGACCGACGGGCGCACCTGGCCTCAGCGGCTTGGAGCGTGTCGAGACGACCGTCGCGTCCTCCGCGGGGACGTCCAAGACAGAGACGGCCGACTGCCCCGCGGGCAAGCAGGCGATCGGCGGCGGAGTGCGGGTATTCGCGGCCGAGGGCCTGGCGTTCGTCGACGAGTCGATCCCGAGCGGCACGGGAAGCTGGTATGGCGAGGTACGTACCGTCAACAGCGCCTCGCAGACCTTCGGCCTGCGCGTCTGGGCCATCTGCGCGAACGTCGCCCCCTAGAAGCGCCACAGCCCTGACCGCCGGCGCGCTTCGCCGTTCCGAAGCGTGCCGGGCGGCGGATGGCCGTCAGGCGGCCGCCGCGACCTTCGGGCGTGGCGGCCGTCGCCGCTTCGGTGCGGCCTTCGCCGGCTCGACGATCTCGGCAAGGAAACGACCGGTGTAGGAGCCGGGCGTGGCAGCTACCTGCTCGGGCGTGCCGCTGGCGACGACGAGTCCGCCCTCCTCGCCGCCTTCCGGTCCCATGTCGACGATCCGGTCGGAGGTCTTGATCACGTCGAGGTTGTGCTCGATGACGACGACGGTGTTGCCGTTGTCGACCAGCCGCTGCAGCATCTCGAGCAGCCGCTCGACGTCGGCGAAGTGCAGGCCGGTCGTCGGCTCGTCGAGGATGTAGAGCGTCCGCCCGGTCGCGACCTTGGCCAGCTCGGTCGCCAGCTTCACCCGCTGCGCCTCCCCGCCCGACAGCGTCGTCGCCGGCTGGCCGAGGCGGATGTAGTCGAGCCCGACGTCGTGCAATGCCTGCAGGCGCCGCTTGATCTTCGGGATGTGCTGGAAAAACTCGAGCGCCTCCTCGACCGGCATGCCGAGCACGTCGGCGATCGTCTTGCCCTTGAAGCGGACCTCGAGCGTCTCGCGGTTGTAGCGGCGGCCGTCGCACTGCTCGCACGGCACGTAGACGTCGGGCAGGAAGTGCATCTCGATCTTGATCTGGCCGTCGCCGCGGCAGACCTCGCAGCGGCCACCCTTGACGTTGAACGAGAAGCGGCCCGGCTTGTAGCCGCGCGCCCGCGCCTCCTGCGTCTTCGAGAAGAGGTCGCGGATCGAGTCGAACAGGCCGGTGTAGGTCGCCGGGTTGGAGCGCGGCGTGCGACCGATCGGCGACTGGTCGATGTTGATGATCTTGTCGACCGCGTCGAGACCGCCGATGCCGCGGTGCGCGCCTGGCCGCTTCTTGGTCCGATGCAGCCGGTTCGAGACCGCCTTGTGCAGCACCTCGTTGACGAGCGTCGACTTGCCGGAGCCCGATACGCCGGTCACGCAGCAGAAGACGCCGAGCGGGATCGCCACGTCGATGTCGCGCAGGTTGTGCTGCGACGCCCCCTCGATCGTGATCTCCCCGGCCGGCACGCGGCGCTTCTCGGGCAGCGGAATCGACCGCGCGCCGGACAGGAACTGGCCGGTCGCCGACTTCTTGACCTTCATCACCTGCTTCGGCGTTCCCTGCGCGACCAGCTCGCCGCCGTGCTCGCCCGCGCCGGGACCGAGGTCGACCAGGTGGTCGGCCGCCAGCATCGTCCCCTCGTCGTGCTCGACGACGATCACGGTGTTGCCGAGGTCGCGCAGCCGTTGCAGCGTCGCGATCAGCCGCTCGTTGTCGCGCTGGTGCAGCCCGATCGATGGCTCGTCGAGGATGTACAGCACGCCGACGAGGCTCGATCCGATCTGGGTCGCCAGGCGTATCCGCTGCGCCTCGCCGCCCGAGAGCGTCGCCGCCGAGCGCTCGAGCGACAGGTAGCCGACGCCGACGTTGTCGAGGAAGCGCAGCCGCTCGTCGATCTCACGCAGGATCAGCCGGGCGATCTGGCGCTCGGTCTCGGTCAGCTCCAGCTCCTCGAACCACTCGATCGACCGGCGTGCGGACTTCGCCGTCAGCTCGTGGATGCCGCAGCCGCCGACCTTGACCGCCAGGCTCTCGGGCCGCAGCCGCGCGCCCTCGCACTCCGGGCACGGCCGCACCGACATGTACTCCTCGATCTTCTCGCGCGACCACTCGGAGTCGGTCTCCTTGTAGCGCCGCTGAAGGTTGTTGACGATCCCCTCGAAGCGGGTCATGTAGGAGCGCTTGCGGCCGTAGCGGTTCTTGTAGGAGACGTAGATCTTGTCGCCGTTGGTGCCGTAGAGGAACGTGTCACGGACCTCCTCGTCGAGCTCCTCCCACGGCGTGTCGAGATCGACCTCCCACTTCTCGGCGATCGCCTGGGTCATCTGGTCGTAGTAGTTCGACGCGCTCGTCGACCACGGCAGGATCGCCCCCTCGCTCAGCGACAGCGACGGGTCGGGAACGATCAGCTCGGGGTCGATCTCCATCTGCGAGCCGAGCCCGGTGCAGCGCGGACAGGCGCCGTGCGGCGAGTTGAACGAGAACATCCGCGGCTCGAGCTCGGGCATCGAGGTGCCGCAATTCAGGCACGCGAAGCGCTCGGAGTAGGTCGTTACCTTGCCCTCCTCGCCACCTGTGCCCCCGGAGGGGGTATCGGGGGCGATCTCCTCGATGTCGACCATCCCCTCCGCGTGGGCGACCGCGGTCTCGATCGAGTCGGCGAGCCGCTTGCGCAGGTCGTGGCGCATCACGAGCCGGTCGACGACGATCGAGATGTCGTGCTTGTAGCGCTTGTCGAGCACGATCGACTCCTCGAGCCGGCGCAGCGTGCCGTCCACCTTGACGCGCGTAAAGCCCTCGGCGCGCAGCTCGTCGAACAGCTTGCCGTACTCGCCCTTGCGCCCGCGCACGACCGGCGCCTCGACCATGAAGCGCGTGCCCTCCTCGAAGGTCATCACCTGGTCGACGATCTGCTCGGCCGACTGCGCGGCGATCGGCTCGCCGCAGTTGAAGCAGTGCGGATGGCCGATCCGCGCCCACAGCAGGCGCAGGTAGTCGTAGATCTCGGTGACCGTGCCGACCGTCGAGCGCGGGTTGCGCGAGGTCGTCTTCTGGTCGATCGAGATCGCCGGCGACAGGCCCTCGATCGAGT
>Ga0190275_10000474_pt1 | contig 35508 bp, 48 predicted proteins | sample Popmic550T_FD_133745 | JGI IMG/M metagenome (GOLD analysis project Ga0190275, IMG submission 133745) | Populus adjacent soil microbial communities from riparian zone of Yellowstone River, Montana, USA - 550 T | ecosystem: Environmental > Terrestrial > Soil > Riparian zone > Trees stand | place... | reverse complement strand
GGATCTCGCCCCTGAGGTCGCCACGTTCCACTCTCCACTCCTGGCGCTCCGCAGATCGTTCACCCAGCAGTGCCGTGTAACGCGCGTCGGACTCACGGAGCAGGTTCCGGAGCCGTTCGTTGTCGGCCTCCAGCTCGTCGCGGGACTTGGCGACGACGACGACAGACTGGCCGGCCTCGCGGACGTTCCGGTTCGCTTCCTCCGCGACCCGGCCTACGGCGGTGTTCCGGGCACGCCAGCGGGTGATGGCCTTCGCGGCGTCGCGGACGTAGTTCAGGCTGCCGGTGAAGATCAGGACGATGATGATGTACGCCCACCACGGCAGGCCTGCGGGGAGCGGCGGCACTAGGTGACCTCCGAGTCGGTGCGGCGCTTGACGATCTCGTACTCCAGCTCGAACGTGGAGCGGAGCAGGAACGCACGCCAGATGGCGATGAGGCCGATCAGGATGGATGTCAGGATCGGCTGCCAGGCCCGGGCGAAGCCGAGCTCGCCGGCGACCGCGGCCGCGTAGATGAAGTAGGCGAGCGCGAGCATCCGGACGCCGGTGGCGAGCCACGTCCCCCACGCCTCCCGGATGAAGCCCCACAGCACTGTGAGGCAGCCGACGCCGAGGGTGATGAGGTACAGGTGCCGGACCCACGGCGGGATCAGCTGGATCGCGGCGGTGTTGGACACGAAGCCGGAGGCGTAGCCGATGAGGACCAGCGCCGACGTGACCGCCAGGGCCACCTCGAGCAGGTACTCGATGAACACGGTCGGGGTGTGGCGGATGATGGCCCACCGCCACCCTTGCCGTCCGTCGGTGCGGTCCTTCAGGGAGGGACGGGTCAGGCGGTGCGGTGCCACGGCGATCCCTCTCCATCGGTTCGCCCAAGCCCAGGGCACATGGAACATCCTTGCCGCCTTCGGTACGGGATCTGGACTGATCCAGCCCCGGCTGTACGACGCCTAGAAGCCCGCCAAGCGGGTCAGGAGAGCGTCGAGTTTGGTCTCCCTGTCGTCCAGGAAGTCGTTGACGGTGACCAACCACTTCACCGACTCGTTGTTGTCCCAGATCCCCGAGATGATCTGGACCTTCTCCGCCCGCTGCGTCGAACCGGTCTGGAACACGACGTTGTCGGCGACCTTGAAGTCGATCAGCGGCCGCCAGTCGCCGGGGTCGACAGCGTAGGTCCGGGAGATCCGTTCGGTGTTGTACGCGGCCAGGTGATTCATGCCGATGTTCCCGAGCGTGGTCGCGTTCTTGACTCCGGTGACCCGGAGCATCTTCTCCTGGCGGCCCATGCTGGCGACGGCGGTGTTGCGGTACACGTACTGGACGTTGCCGTCGACGGTGGCGTGGTCGCCGACGATGCAGAGGTGGGTGACGAAGTCGTCCATCGTGGCGTCATAGGGCGCATCCGATACCTGGTCGCCCTCGAACAGCACGATCGGGTTCGTGCCGCCGGTCTTGTCGGCGCCGCGGATGAACTTGGCGTAGGCGTCCAGCTTCAGCCCCGTCGAGCCGTACTCCATGTAGTGGTAGTCGGCCAGCCAGTCCCACACGTCCTTCACCGACTTGCCCTCGTACTGCAGCTCGACGTCGATGAGGTCGGGCCATGGCTGCCCCTCGGAGTCGACGGAGACGGTGAACAGGACACCGTTGTAGCCCCACCACGACAGGGCGCCGCGGGTGATGGCGGCGGTCATGCAGTCCCACGCGATCCAGCCGGCGGTGCGGTCGGTCCACGTCCTCGTCTGCTCCTGCGCCGGCGGCCAGAACCCGGCCTTCCGCAGCGTGTCCGGCAGGGCGCGGTACGTGTACGACGTCAGTTCCGAGTCGGCGGTCAGGTGGTTCCCGGAGCGGCCGCTGTAGACGAACGAGCAGTTCGCCGGCTCCACCCCGTCCAGCGTCAGCGCGATCACCGACACCGGCGTCAGCTGCTCGGCGTTGATGCCGTCGTCGGGGTAGGAGAACGTCAACGAACCATCGCCGCGGCGGGACACGGTCACGGCCAGGTCGGACCAGTCGGGCAGGAAGTCGGCGTGCTGCTTCGCGGTCTTGTCCCACAGGCGGAGCTCGGCGCGGCTCATGCGATCTGGTACTTCCGGGTGCCGGTCACGTTGATGCGGATGACGCCGGTGAACGCGCCGACCAGCTGGACCCGCAGCTGGGGCGGCAGGTTGTAGCCGGGCGCGTTCAGGGTGAAGAACCGAGCCGGTCCGCCCTTGGTGACGGACCGGATCAGGTTCGTCGGGGCGCGCACGACGGAGAAGTCGCCGGCGTCGATGATGATCGGGACCGCCGACGGTGCCGGGTTGGCGATCGCGAGCCAGGCACCGGACGCCACATCGGTCAGCCGGATCGACGTCAGCGTCGCCGTCCCCTCGGTCAGCGCGATGCTGATCTTGGAGTCCTCCAGGGGCGCGGTCATCTCGGCGAAGTCGTCCAGGTCGAACGTGGTCGTTCCCGTCGACGTCTCGAACGTCATCGTGGTGGTGGCCAGGTCCTGCCAGAACGTGGCGGGGATCTTGTACGTGACCTCGAGCTCGGCGCGGGTGCCGGCAGCCATCGACGACGGCGTGATCGGGTCGAGCACCTCGCCGTAGGCGCGGCGCGCGCCGCCGTAGAACGTGGACGGGGAGTCGTTCGCGGTGCCGTTCCACGACGCCGACGAGCGGGATCCGTCGAAGTAGCCGGGGTACTCGTTCCCGATCGGGTCGGCGTTGTCCATCAGCAGGATGTTGTCGATGTAGCCGGCGATGCCGTTGTTGGTCTCGTCCTCGATGTAGTCGACCCTGAGCCCGTAGTACGCGGCGGTCGCCTCGACGTCCTGCCACTTCACGATGCCGGTCAGCTCGGCCAGCTCGGTGGTCCTGATCACGACAGGGTTGCTGCCGGTCTCGTCGTCGTAGCCGACCAGGCTCACCACGAACCGGGACGACACCTGCGTCCGGGCCAGCGCGACCTGTGCGGACAGCCAGGTCCCGTCCCGGGCGACCGGGACGGTGGCGTACCTGGCGTACTCGGTGGTCGGCGGGGCGGCAGTCTCCTCGAACCCGGAGAAGTAGCCGCCGGTGTAGCCGGCGACCGCGGACGTGTCGAACGACGCACCGCCGGGCACGACGACGACCAGGCCGACCGATCCGGGCGGCCGGACGGACGGATCCGAGGAGGCGAGCATCCCCGGTGTCATCCAGCCGATCGGGATCTGCGGCAGCACCTCAGTCCGGGACAGGTCCGCCGTACCTTCCCACCGGGCGGCCCGGCCCAGCGAGTCCGCACCTGTCGACCCGTCGACGTACCGCCACCGAAGCGGGTCGATCGTCGGCAGGTAGTCCCGGTTCGCCACCACCTGGACGCCGTACATTCCGAACAGGTCCAGCACCTCAGCACCGGTGAACGTGGTGAACCTGGTCTGCAGGGTCGCCCAGACGGCCGTGGCCGGTACGACCGCGGTCCCGGACTCGATCGTGATGCCGGTCGAGGTCGTGTCGTCGACCTTGACCGCCTGAACCAGCGACATGCCGTTGGTCCAGAAGTTGACCCACAGCTCGTGCGGGTGGGTCGCCTGCACCTTGGCCCAGGCGAACACGGAGTCCCCCGCCACGACCGGGATCCGGCCCAGGTTGAACAGGCTCCGCTTGCCGGTGGTCCGCAGGCTGAGGCCGATCGTGGTCCGGATCGCGATGCTGGCCGTGTCCACAGCGACTTCGTTGGAGGCGGTCGACCAGCCGGCGGTGCCGCGGACGTAGTCGGTGTTCAGCATCCGGTTCCCGTTCAGGCGCGGGATGAGCGCGTCGGCGTTGCGGATGACGTAGATGTCGTCGATGCGGCCGTAGCGGTCGGTCCCTGTGCCCCAGTCACCGGTCCAGCGTCGGAGCACGATCCGGACATGGGTCAGGTCGCCAGGCGACTCGAGCACGCACTGCAGCTTCTGCATCTGCGTCAGGTTCGACGGCAGCAGCCCGAGCAGGCTGCCCATGAACCGCTCGTCGGTCACCGTGCCGTTGCTGACCGCTTGGGCGTAGACGCCGCAGTCGAAGTCCGTCGCTGCCATGCAGCCCACGTTCACCAACCCGGCCGCCTCGATCGACGCGGGGACCTCGGTGGCGAGCTCGTCCTTCCACGTCGAACGCAGGTAGATCCCGGCGCCGGCGGCCGACGCCGGGGTGGGGACGCCGCGGTAGGCCCGCCAGCCGGTCGGGTAGGTGCCCATCACCTTCGTCCGGGATGCGTTGGCGGCACCTTCCCACAGGTGGTTGGTGGCGCCTCCGCCGACGGCGTAGCCGGGCCGGAACGCCCGGTTGTTGACCATGAACCTCTGACCCCAGAACCGCTGCCCGGCGGTCGGTGAGACCATCCCCACCCGGGCGCGGACGTATGACGTCGCCGCCGGCAGGAACGGGATCGACAGCTCGACGAGCGTGGGCGGGCTGGTCACGGCGATGGCGGGGGTGGCGTTCGCTCCGGTGTAGGTCTGCAGCAGCGCGTCGGTGGCGTCGTACGCCTCGACCACCCACCGCACGGTGGCCGGTGCGGGCGGGAACAAGGTCCCTGCCGCCGGCGAGGACCCCGACGACGGGGACCAGCCCTGGCAGGAGAAGAACATTCCGTCGGCGATGCTGTGCTCGTCCACGGGGATGTCTTCGAGGTACAGGCCCCCGTCGCCGGATCCGATCCACTGCGACTCGGCGGTGTGGATGCCGTTCAGGCCGTTGGAGGTGCCGTCGATCCACGGCGACGTCGCCGTCATCCCGAGCGGGATCTGCTTCAGGTAGTTGGTCTTGGAGAAACGCGGCGTCCCCGACCAGGCGTACTGCGAGTTCACGGTCGCGCCGTTGTCGCCGGCCGCGCCTCCAAGCTGGCTGTTCACGCCCATGTTGTAGATCAGGAACGTCGGCGCCCCGCTCCGCCGGACGGGGATCGTGACCCGGATGTAGAACCGGTCCGACGACGACGACGGGATGACGGTGGACGCCGCCAGGCCGAGGTAGTTGCCGGCGTTCAGCCAGTCACCCTGTGCAGCCGTCGACGTCGCGGACTGACCCACACACGACACCGCGGCACTGGCCGGTGTCTTCGTGGCCCCGCCGTCGCTGGAGTACAGCAGCTGGACGGTGGAGGTGGTGCCGACGATGGACCGCCACCCGAACTGCATCATGTACTGGGTGCCCGGCGTCGGCTCGGCGCATTCCAGGGTGAACGACTGCGTCCCGGACGCCACATCGGCGGAGGCGATCAGCACCAACGAGACACCGGTGGCGGTGTTGTGCGGGGTGACCGCGAACGCATGGTAGGCCGACGTCTTCGGCTCGACGGTCCACCGGGGATCGACCTTCCCGACGAGCCAGTCGCTGTTGGACGCATCGGCGGTGGCCTGGACCCCCCACTCGTCGACGCCGTCGAGGGCGTACGGGACAGGGGTGGTGGAGTCGAGGTTCGGCACCTTCCCGACGAAGTGGCCGTCGGTGTACAGGCCTTCGCCGATGACCCAGGAGCCGGTGCCGGTGCGGAACTCGACGATGACGCCGGTGGCGCCGGTCGGCGCGACACCGATGCTGGCCGTCGGTACGTGCAGCGTGTTCCAGACGCCGGCGTTGGCCAGGGCGTGCGACTGCCATGCCATCGGCGTCCCGAGGATCGCGTTCGCGTTGTCCCGCCACGTCACCCGCACCTCAACGGTCAGCCCGGTGGACGTGACGGTGCCGCGGCGGATCCGGCACCGGTAGAACGTCCGCTGGCCCGACGTCGGCCCGATCGTCCTGGTCCTCGACAGGAACACGACGCCGGCGGCGAGGTTCGCCGTCAGGAGCGTCCGTAGCCCCTTCGTGCCCGGTTCGCCGGAGCTCACCGTCTGGTAGGTGTTCGCGGCCGACGTCGCCACGAACGGGGCGCCAGCGGCAGCGCCGACGGTCGTGAACTCCATCGCCGACGGCCAGAAGTAGTTCGTCTCCAGCGCCAGGGGCGTCGCGGACCGGTACGCCTTCGACGTCGGGTCCATGACCAGGTTCTCGCCGGTGACCTGGAACGCGCTCTTGGTGACGAGGTTCGGGTTCGGGTGCATGTTCATGTGCATCGGCTGCGCCGACACGACCTGTCCGCGCGGGTTGACCACCTCGTTGCGGTACAGCACCGGCCCGGACGTGAAGCCCTCCGAGCCGGGGTTCGGCATCTTGTTGACTGCGCCGAAGCCGGGCGACTCGATCCGCTGCAGGTCGACCAGCCCACCGCCGGGCTTGGTGAGGACGTGGATCAGCCGCTCCAGGTTCTCCCGGCACACCTCCGCGCGGGACGGGGTCTCCGGGAACGTCCCGTCGGTCAGGCAGCCGACCGCCCACATTGACAGCGACAGCGACCCCTGCTCGTACACCTTGTTCCGCACATGCCGGGCACCGTGCTGGTTCGGCAGCTCGACGTTGGCGCCGCGCCGGCCGGGGACCGCCCAGCCCGCGGCACGGTTGCTGATGTTGGTGGCGTACGTCGACAGGTCGACGCCGTCCGCAACCCACTTACCCACGGGTCCTCCTCGTTGCTACGCGCCGCTGCGCGACGTTGACCAGCTGCTGCTGCGCGGCCCTCGTCGGCAGCTCGTCCTTCTTCGGGTAGTAGATCGGCATCACGAACTCGTTGTGCTCGTTCCGGATGACCTCGGCGGCCTCGATCGGCCTGGACCCGCCACCCATCGCACCCGACAGGACGCCGGGGATGTTGACCTGCGCGCGTTCGATCTGCGACAGCAACTCCATCGTCTTCCGGTACGGCAGCACCTGCGTCCCGGTCTTCATCCGGGTCAGCTCGGGGCCCTGCTCACCGGTCATGGCCCAGCCGCCCTGCGCAGCCCGGGTGCCCTTCCGGTACGAGACGTGGACGTGGTTGACGTGCCGGAAGTCGCCAGTCGAGGCGATCGGCGAGTACCGCCGCCACCCCCAGCCGCCCTTCCCGGACGCGATCCGCATCCTCGAGATGACGTACCGGAGCCCCAGCTTCCCGTGGTTGGAGCGGAGCGCGTTGGCGATGTTGCTGTTCTTCGCACCGGAGGAGCCGATGTCGAACGCGGGACCGCCCTGCGGGTCACGGTGGGCGGCGATGTACGACGGGTTGTACGAGCGGGCGATCTTCCGGATCCCGGCACCACCCGACCCGACGGGCCCGGTGTAGCCGCCGTTGCCACCGGCCATCGACGCCGCCTTCGCTGCGTCGGCTGCCTTCTTCGCGGCCGCGGACCGGGTCTGGGAGTCCTTCATCAGCTTGCCGATGTCGGCGAAGTACGTCGCGGCGCGCTGGTTGTTCCCGGCCAGGGCCTTGCTGGCGTACAGGTCGTCGAGGCGGCCGAACGCGCCGTGCTTGGTGACCGCTCCCTTGAAGCCGGGCGCGGAGAACTCACCCATCAGCGCCGCCAGCTTCGCGTTGCCCTTGTTGAGCCGGCCGTTCTTGTTCCCGGGGCCGTTGTTGATCGCGCCACCACGGCGGCGGCGGAGCGGGTTGCCCATCTTCAGGACCGCGGCCCGGAGCATCGCGACGCCCTTGTGCCCGCCAGCGGCCTCGGTCTCCTTCGCCGTCCACATGTGCTCGCCGTCGGAGGCGAGCATCGGGATCGAGTCGGAGGTGGCGGTGCCGGGCCCGGAGATCCCACCACCCTCACGGGCGGCGATGAGGCGGGCCGACTTGCCGTACTTCTTCGTCAGCGCCTTGTTCCAGTCGGTGACGCCCTTGCTGGTGTTGATCGCGAGCTCGGCCTTGATGCCGATCGTCTTGCCCTTGGTGTTCTCGATCGCCTTGTCGAAGTCCTTGACGTCCCGCCGCGCGTCGGTCAGGCCGGGGGTCTTGACCGAGGTCTTCAGCTCCTTGGGAGTCTTCAGCATCTCGCGGATCATCTTGTCGGTCTCCGACTTGGAGAACCCTGCCGCCTTGGCCTGCGCGCGGAGGTCGGCCTTCGCGGTCTTCAGGGACTTGTTCGCGCCGTCGGTGGCCTTCGTCAGGCCTTTCGTCTTCGCGGTGGCCTGGAAGTCGGCGGTGATCTTCTCGTTGATCGCGTCGACGGCATCCAGGAACGCGGTCCGGTTCGCGCGGCCCTTCGTCGTGTTCTCCGACAGCGACTTCCCGTTCTCCTTCGCGGAGCGGGTGATCCCGGCCAGGGCCTCCTTGTACCGGATCGACGCCCGCTCCGACGAGATCGTGCCGCCCTTCAGCACGGTGAAGGCGTCGATGACCTTGTTGGTCTCCTCCTTCAGCCGGCGCTGCGCGTCGGCCAGGTTCAGCTGGAGCCCCTTCAGCTTGATCGACTCCGACTGCAGCTGCTTCTCGAAGATGTTCTGCTGGCCGAGCGCCGACCCCGCCAGCCGGGACGCGCGGGCGGAGGCGTCGAGGGAGCCGCCCATCGTCCTCAGCGTCTTCGCAGCCTCGGCGGCGGCCTTGCCGGTCGAGTTCATCACCTTCGTCGTGCCGTAGCCGGTGTAGGTCGACGTCGTGTTGGCATCGGCGATCGCCTGCAGCTGCTTGATCATCCGCTGGCGGGCCCCGCCACCGGCCAGGATGGCGGCAACGAACTCCTTCTCCGCGATCCCGGCCTTGCGGGCGGCGTCGAGGGTGCCGTCCTTAGCGAGGCGGTTCGCGATCAGCTCCTGGGAGTTGATGTCGAGCGCGCCCTTCTGAAAGGTCAGGGAGTCGGTGAACGACTTCGTCCCCGCCGCGGCCTGCTTCTGCTTCAGCTCCCTCCCGGCGAGCAGTGCGACACCGAGCCCGATGGCGATGCCCCACGGTCCGCCCATGAAGTTCGCGAACCGGCCCACGCCGCCGACCAGGCCCTGGACCTTGGAGTTGGAGCCGACAGCGGTGTTGCCGAACTGCTGGACCTTCTTGTCCATGAAGCCGATAGCGGCAGAGGCCAGGGTGAACACCGGCCGGAACTGGGCCACGACGGCGAGGAACGCGCCACCGACGAGCATGGCGGGGCCGAGGACAGCGACCGCGGCCGCGAGGGCTACGACAGCCTTCGCGATGCCGGGGTGGGCGTCGGCGGCCTCGGTCAGCCCGGTGACCCATTCCTTCATCGAGTCGACGACGGAGTTGATGGTCGGTGCTGCCTTGCTGATGATGGTGATCGCGAAGGTCTCCACGGCGCCGCGGAGGTTGTCGACCTTCTGCAGCGTGGTCCTCGAGAACGCCTCACCGATGGTCTTCGCCACCCCGTCGGAGGCGAGGCTGATCGCGGACATGGCCCGGACCGCGTCGCCTCCCTTGGCGGTGAACTGCCCGGCGACGGTCCGGGCCCGGATCCACGCGGCCGCGCCGTCCTCGCCGAGGGTCCGGGCCAGGCCACGCTGCAGCAGGGTCAGCTTCTCGGTGTCCTTCTGCGCGCTCAGGATGACGGGCTTGTTGTTCGACATGCCCAGCGCGAACGCCTTCGCACCCTCCACCCCGAACAGCGCCTTCAGGGTGAAGTCCTGGAACGCGCCCGCGCCACCGGAGACGGCCTTCTGGATCTCCCGCGCCTGGTGGATCGGGAGGTTGTTGCTCTTGGCCCACGCCTGCAGCTGCTTGTCGGACATGCCGATGGTCTGCGAGTACCGCTTGTAGGTGTCGGTGTTGCCGACGATGCCCTTCCGGACGTTGTTCAGCAGATCCGGCAGCGGCAGCATCTGCCCGTTGGCGTCGCGGGTCTTGATGCCGAGGTCCTCGATGAGGTTCGACGCCTTCAGGGTCGGCGTGGCCAGCGACGTCAGCGCCTGCCGGATCGCGGTACCGGCGGAGGCGGCGGGGACGCCCTGGTCGTGGAGCCGGCCGAGCATGGCGACCGTGTCCTCGAGCGACTGGTTGAAGCGGGGCCCGATCTCACCGACCTGACCCATGCCCTCCTTCAGGGCCTGCATGTCGAGGGTCGTCATGTTCGCGGCCTGCGACAAGACGTCGGCAACGTGGACGGAGTCCTTCGCGGCCAGGCCGAAGGCGTTCATCGACTTCGCCACGACCTGCGTCGTCAGCCCGAGCGACTCGTTCGCGGCCTGCGCCGCCAGAACCACGCCGGGCAGGGCGTCGACAGCCTCCCGTGCGTTGAAGCCCGCCGCGGCCAGGAAGTCCAGGGCCTCCGCCGACTCGCGGGCGGTGAACTTCGTCGTGTTGCCCATCTGGAGGCTGATGTCCCGCATCGCCTCCATTTCCTTCGCCGTGGCGTTGGTCTTGGAGCCTGCCTTGGCGATGGACATCTCGAACTCGGCGAAGGTCCGGATCGCGGTCCGCCCGACGGCGGCGATCGGGATCGAGAGCCCGATGGTGGCCGTGGTGCCGGCGGAGACCATAGCCGCGGACGCCTTCTGCATGCCGCGCTGGTAGGCCTTCGCCGTCGCGGCGCCCGACGTGTTGAACTGGTTGACCTGCTGCCGGGCCTGGTACATCGCCGAGCCCATTTTCTTGGACTCGCGCACCACGGAACCGAAGTCGGCTACCGCCCGGAAGACGGCTGTCTGGTCAACCACTCTGCTTCTCCCGCCGGATCTCCTCGGCGAGCCGCTCCACCTCAGCCCAGTCGAATGCTGCCTTCCCGAACCTGCCCTGCACCTGCTCGGTCGACGCCCACCGCTTCACTGCCTTCTTCGCCCGGTCGAACAGCGTGATCCGGGATGCTGCGTCTGCGCCCTTCCTGCTACCGGCGGCCGAGAAGATCGACGCCGCCAGCTGCCGCGTCTGCGCCTCGACGAGGTCGATCTGCTGGTCCCGTTCCTCCGCCCGACGCTCGAACAGCACGTCCCGGATCTGCCGGAGCCGACCAAGGGTCACATCCAGGATCTGGTCGTCGGTCCACCCGTACTCGGATGAGATCAGGTCGAAAGTCCGTGCGAACGGTCGCCTCATCCACCCGCTTTCGGCCCCTTCTTCCTCGTCTTCTCCATCAGCGCGGCCTGCCGCGCGGCCATCCTCCGTACTTTTCCCACCAGTCCGAGCCAGTCCTCCATCTCCTGGTCCATCACGATGTCGACGACGTCGACCATGACGTCGAGCTCGGGGTTGACCATGGCAGCCCGCACGGCGCCCTCGTTGGCCTCCACCTCGGGCTCGACGATGGTCGTCAGGAGCGCGATGGTCTCGTCGATCGCGTTCGGCAGCGCCAGCGTGATGACGGCCAGGATGTCGGCCTTCAGCTGGTCGGCGTCGTCGGTGCTGAAGTCGAGCGACGTGATGCCCTCGCCGAACCCGACGGTGACGATGCGGACCAGCAGCAGCACCTCGCGGGTCTTGAAGCGCCGGACCCGGGCCGGGAACCCGCCGACGGTGAGCGTGGTCGCCTCGGGGAAGATCGTCTCCAGGTCCTTCTCGACCGGGGCCATCTCCACGTCAGCCTCGTCCAGCGAGGCGTCGACGGTGGCTTGTAGCAGTTCCTGCGGTGAGGCCGTCATGCGGCTCCTCTCGGGTTATGCCCAGACACTGAGCAGTCGGCCGACGCGCTTCTTGCCGTCGGCGTGGGTGGCTCCTACCTCGTCGGTCGTCGACATCAGAGCGGTGCCGCCGTAGTTGACCTTCAGGCCGTCCTTGTAGGCGGGGCCGTCGAACGTCATCGGGTCGAACGACACCTTGTAGAGCCCGATCACGAGGCGGCGGGGGACACCGTTCTTGTCCTTCGACGGCATGACCACGATCATCGGCCGGGCGGCGACGTTGAAGGAGTCCTCGTGCCACAGGTCCGTCGCGAACGACACGTTGCCGTCGATGCCTGCGGTGGTGCGGGTGACGGTCCCGACGCCGGCGCCGGTGAGGCCGGTCTTGTCGAACCCGACCAGCTCGAGCGCCTGGTTGGCCAGGTCCAGGGCGAACGTCATCACGAGCGCCGTGGTGTTCGCCGGGCCGCCGGTGACGGTCACGTTGTTGGCGCCGATGGTCGACAGGCCCTGCAGCGCGGACTGGACGACGGCGTTGGTCGCGTTGAAGGCGATCGGGGCCGTGGTCGCGCCGCGGAACGACAGGGTGAACGTGCCCGCCGACGCGCCGGACGAGGCGAGGGTCTGGACCTCGGACGTCGTCGACGTGGTCGACGTGGTGATCGGGCGGCCGGTGAGGCGGGAGATCAGCGGGAACGACAGGTACCCGGCCTGGACGCCGATCGACGCGAAGTTCAGCCAGCCCCACCGGGACAGGGTGGCGTCGTCGCCCTGGTTCTCGTAGTTGTCGGAGTCGGGGTCGAGGGAGGCGTCGTTGACACCGTAGATGTCGTAGTCCTCAGCGACAGACGCGGCGAGCGCGGCGAGGAACGTGGACGATCCATCGAGGATCTGGGCGTGTGAGAGGGAAAAGCCCTCAACTACCTTGCTCGGCATCAACTCAAACTCCTTCGATGGACCCCGCGGGGGTCTACGAGAAGGGCCCTCCGGGGGCTCGCGACGAGACTGATGCTGTCAGCCGGGATCGTGTCAACGACCGACGCGCCGCGCGCCGTGTGAGACAGGTGAGAGGACCAACGTGTCCAGGGCTTCACCGGAGGTGGCGTCGTAGCGGTGGAGGACCAGGATCACACCCGGATCCCGCTTCCGCTCCTCGCTGCGGCAGTTCGGGCAGGCGACCTCGAGCGCACCGTCGATCAGCTTGAAGAACAACCGCCGGGGATCGACGGGGCAACGGACCTCAGCCATGCGGGGCCACGTTCAGCGCGAACACAATCCGGCAGCGGACGGTCTCGCCGGCGTTCGGCGGATGCGCGTCGGCGCCACGGATGAACCGGGGGTGCGCCCACAGCTGCGACGAGATCACCAGCAGCCCCGCGTGGGAGCCGAACGCGCCGATCCACTCACCCCGCATTGCCGGATACCTGAAAAGCGGGATCACGGCTCTGATCAGGCCCATTGCCTTGTCCTCGCCGTTCCGGGTGTCGATCTCCCCGCCCGGGCCGCGGTCGTGGTCGGCGATCGCGTCGACCTGCAGCGTCGGGAACTCCGACGACTGGACGGGGTCGGGCCCGGCCCAGCCGGGGCCCTGGTTGAGGACGATCGCCCGCTGGCCGGTGCCCTCGACGGACCCGTCCTCATCCCATTTCCACACCCGGTCCGAGACGAGGGAGACGACGGTGTTGCTGGACAGCAGGTAGCGGCGCACGGCGGGCAGCAGCTCCATCAGATCACCTGCCATGACTCGACGACCCGGTCCCATGTGCCGGCGAACGTCTCCTCGAACCCACGCTGCGACGCCTCCCACGCGCGACCCATGAAGTCGTGCTCGGGGCCGCGGTCGATCTCGGTCTGCGCGTAGCGGACGTTGGCGTTGCCGTACGTGATGGCGACGGTGGTCTGGTTGCCGGTGGCGTTGAGCGCGAACCGGCCGGACTCCTTCAGCGGGCCCTTGAAGACGTGGACGAACAGCTGCGTGTAGTCGAAGAACCGCTCCCCCGCTTCCTCCCACTGCGCCTTGCTGCTGATCTTCCGGCCGGTCGTGGCCATGGCGCCGGCGATCCAGGCGTCGAACGTCTTCGGGATGATGACTCTAGGCATCGAGACGCTCCAGGTGGAGCCGCGACTGCCCGGGTAGGTCGGAGTTCCACAGGATCCGCCACACGACACCGTTGGTGGTGTCGACGGCGACCGCCTTCTCCTCGATGGGGACGTTGCCGACGTTGTTCATCACGACCCAGCAGCGAACGACGGAGGTTCCGGTGCGGTCGTTGACCTCGGTCCGCATCTCGTACTCCAGCGCGAGCCCGGAGAACGAGTCGACCCACGAGTACTTCGGGTTGCCGTCGTCGTCGGTGCCGTTCGGGACCCGGTTGCGGATGGTGAAGTCGTACAGCAGCTGGTCCTGCGCCACGCTCCGCACCTCCTCCACCGTTGGTCCCGCCACGTCATCGTCCAACAGCGAGCTCTGCAGTTGGTTGGCCAGCGAGTCACCTTGTATCACGGTGACCACCTCGGGTGTCCGTTCGGCGCCGACCCGCAGGCTGCCGGGTCCGTCGAGGACCAGCGTCCCGCCGCCGAGGCTGATCTGCGGCTCCCCACCCACCTGCCACCTGGCGCCGGGCCCAGGCTGCGGCCGCGGCCGCTCGTACGCCACACCTTCGGCGTACAGGTCACCGTCGCCGGCGAACCCGCCACCCTGGACGAGGCGGACGTACCAGGCGACGAGCAGGGTGCCCGACCCCTCCAGCGTGACGGTGCCGATGTTCCCTGCGGTGGCGGTCAGGACACCGATTCCGGACAACGCGGCGCCCGAGGTTGCTCCGAGCTTGCTCGCCACCTCCAGGAGCCCGGACCCGGACAGAGCGGCCGCTACTGAGTAGCGGGCTACACCGGCAGCGGTCAGCAGCCCGGACCCGGACAGGGCGGCTCCGGCGACCAGAGCGGGAACTGCGGCCGCAGTCAGCGTGCCCGAGCCGGACAGTATCGCGGTCCGCGATACGGCCAGCGCGCCAGCGGCGGTCAGGGTGCCGGACCCGCTGAAGTCAGCGAACGTCTGCCCGGCGGCGAAGGCGACCAGCGTGCCGGCTCCCGACAGCGTCGCGGTGCCTGCCACGGTGAGGACGGCGGCGGTGGCCAGCGTGCCGGACCCGGTGAGGGCAGCCGCAGGGGCAGGCCGGGGCGTCTGCGCCGACGTCAGCGTGCCAGTACCGCTCAGAGCCGCCGCACCGGTGGGGCGGGGCGTCTGAGTCGTGGTCAGCGTGCCAGCGCCGGACAGCGCCACGGCAGCTGCAGGACCGGGCTTCCCACCGACGGTGATCGTGCCCGAACCCGACAGGGCGGCGACGCCAGGGAGGCCGGGCTTCCCGACAACCGTCAGAGCGCCGGAACCGGACAGCGTCGCGGTGGCCAGGAACGTCGGCGAGCCGTAGCCGGCGGTGTAGCCGGTGGAGTAGCCGCCGGTACCGCCGAGGGTGGCCAGCTGCCCAACACCGGTGAGCGCCGCGACGGCGGAGACGGCCAGGGCCGCGGTGGTGGACAGGCTGCCGGCGCCGGACAGCGCGGCCGACGTGGCAGCGACCGGTGCTCCTCCAGCTGCGAGAGATCCGGATCCGGCTAGCGTGGCCTGTACTCCGGTGGACAGGGCCCCGGTTGTAGACAGTTGGCCCGATCCCGATAGGGCTGTTACTCGGGCTATAGCCGGTGATGGCGTGGTGTTGAGGGCCCCAGTACCTGAGAGGTTGGCAGTCTGGGACACTCCGGGCTGGCCTGCGGTGGCCAGGGTCCCGGAGCCGCTGAGAGTGGCCGTGCCGCGGTACCCGGTGACGCCGGTCGTCGACAGCGTCCCCGCGCCGCTGAGAGCGACCGTCTGAGCCGGACGAGGCGTCTGCGTCGTGGCCAGCGTTCCGGAGCCGGACAGACCCGCTGCACCGGCAGCTGCAGGGGCGCCAGCGGCGGCGAGGGTGCCGGATCCGGACAGGGCGACGGTCCGGCCGATCGCGGGAACGCCGGCGGTCGACAGCGAACCGGAGCCGGTGAGAGTCGCGGTTCCGACCTCGTTCTGGCCGGTCGGCGGCTCGTACGCCTCGCCGACGAGTGCCCCGGTGCCGTCCTCGAGCAGGATCTTGGAGGTGTCGTCTTCCTGGAGGATGTACCCGTCGGCGATGACCGAGGCGGGCTGCGCGAACACCAGGACGGCGGCGTGCATCTGGTCGACGCCGGACGAGATCGTCGGGGTGGTCGACGTCGAGACACCGGTGGACACGGTCCGACCGGAGACCCACAAACCACCCGCGCCGGTCGCTCCCAGCTGCGTGTTCCGGATCGCGACGTACGAGTTCGTCCAGGACGCGGTGCCGCCGTTGTGGGAGTCGTTGGAGGCGAACGCGAAGCCCTGGACGAAGCCGTCGCCGGGGATGATGCCCGTCGAGCCGGTCGACAGGGACGCGACATCAGTCTCACCACCGTTGGCGGTTGAGGATGCCACCAACTCCCATGCGCTGGGGCCGGTGTCGGAGTACTCGGCGTACCAGACGTTGTCGCCGGAGGCGGAGTTGGCGTTGCGGGTCGCGACCACTGACTGCTCTGTGCCGTCGGCGACCTTCCAGAAGACGTGCAGCGACGTCGACAGACCGGTCAGTGCAACAGGCTGGTTGGGGAAGTTGTCGGACACCGTGTAGGTGCCCTGCTTGTCGCAGCCGACCGCGAGGATCAGCAGGTTCCCGGGTGTCGTCGCCGCGGCCAGGGTGGCGGTGACGTTGTTCGCGCCGGGACCTACAGCGACATTGGCCTCCTGGACGAGGGTGGCCATGGCTACACCAGGTTCAGCAGGTCAGCCTGGACGATGTTCACGGTCCAAGCGGCGGAGGTGCCGCCGTTGACGGTGACGCCGATCTTCGCGCTGGCCAGGGTCGAGTTGAAACCGGCCGACACCGCGTTCCTCGACTTGATCGCATTCGACAGGCCGGTGGTGGTGAGGTTCGACGTCAGAGTGCAGATCCCGGCCAGAACCGCCGACGTGCCGGACCCGACCGACCGGAAGGTGCACGCGATCTCGAACTGACCCTCATCGGCGGCCGCGGTGCCAGCACCGAAGGTGAACAGAAGCAGCTGCGTGTCAGCAGTCGTGCCGGCAGCACCGAACCGGACCCGGATCAGGGGAGTCGCCGTGCCGGCCGCTGTCTTCGCCACGTTGAACAGGCACCGGTACTCCATCTTCGCCTGATGCTTGGCGACGTCCGGCATGGCCACATCGGAGCCGGTCAAGTATGTCTCGGTGGCGAACCCGGTCTGGTTGGCGACGGAGGCGTTGCGACGGTTCTGGTCGACGTAGTCCTTCATCTGCTGAAGGGTCATCTTCTTCGACACCAAGCCAGCATTGACGTAGAGCTCGTCGGTCGACGTCGGGGTGACGAGGGCGGTCAGCGCGGAGACCTTCGCGTCGGGCATGGCTACTCCAGCACGACGTTGCGGTTGGCTGTCACCTCAACGCGGTACGCGGTCAGCTGCGCGACCGGCGTGACCCACACCTTGACGTTGTGGGACAGGTCGAACACGGTGGCCGCGGCCTGCACGGCTGCGGGTGCGTCGGCGTGGTCACCGCGGTAGACCTGCGCGTGCGCGGTCGTCCCCACCGGGGGGACGGCCTGGACGAAGAACACCGCGAACTGGGCCATCAGACCAGGTCCCCTGCAATCACAACTTCAGTCGTCGTCCGGTACGTGTACGTCACTTCGCCGTACTGGCCGTTGATGCCGGTCAGGCCGCCACGGACCCGGAGGGTGGTGCCGGAGGCGGCGAACGTGACCGCGCCGGCGCCGTAGCGACGGATCCGGCCGGTCTGCCCTTCCGGCAGGACGGGGAAGGTAACCACGCCAGCTGAGGCGTTGTTCATCTCCAGCACCTTGCCGGCGTCGAGGGTGACCAGGGTGTACGCGGTGCCGGTCTGCTTGTTCTGCTCGAGGAACCGGCCGGGCGAGATGACCTTCGACGTCGCATCCGCCACCACGTCGACGGAGTCGTCGACATAGGCGGTGGCGCCGCTGACGACCTGGACGACGGGCTTGCCGGTCCACACGTCACCGACCGGGGTGATCCGCTCGACCCGCACCGTCGACGACGCGCCGTTGGCGTAGACGAACGGGACGGTCTCGGCGACGGTCGACTGACGGTCGTAGGTGCAGTCGGTGATGGTTGCGTTGCCGGCAGTCATGTGGATGACGCCGGCGTCGGTCGGCGACCGGCCGGACAGGGTCGGGTTCGCCATCGCGTGCGCGAACCGGGTCTTCGTGATCTGTCCCTGCGAGCCGGTCCAGCGGACCAGGCAGCCGGGCGAGTAGGCGGTGTTGTTCCGACCCTCCAGGACCAGGTCCTGGAACCACTTCGACACGTCGTTGGTGGCACTGCCGGAGACCAGCAGAGCGGCCTGGCCCTCCGCGGTGCAGTAGATGTTGTTGACCCACGCGTTCCCGAGGTTCACGGCGCCGAACATGTACTCGGAGTCGGCCAGCAGCCCGGGGTCGGTGTCGAGCAGCATCATCGACGGGTTGAAGTAGAAGTCCGACCCGGCGAAGTTGAATGGCCGCGCCTGCTGCGAGGCGACATACCAGAAGCCGTCCAGACACGGAGCGGTGACCCTTACCGGCTGGGCGGCGGTGCCGAACACACCGGACGAGTCCTGGATCGCGATGTCGCGGAACACCGATGTCCACAGGATGTTGTCGGCGCGACCGTCCAGCAGGCGGTTGCCGGTGTTGCCGTCGATCGACATGTTGGAGATCGACACGTTGTAGGTGCTGCCGGCGGGGAGCGTGAACCAACCACCGGTCATCTGCAGACGGACCCGCTGCGCGTACGGCGCCGAGCTCGTGCCGTTGGAGCGGATGTCCTGGGACTTGATCAGGCCGCGGATGGCGAACCCGTTGTACACCTCCTGCTGATCGCCGAAGTTGTAGTCGCGCTGCTCGTCGAGGACAACACACCGGCCCTGCGCGTACGCAGACCCCGACTCGGCGGCCATGAACGAGGCCAGCTTCGCGTCGTCGTCGGCGCCGGACAGGGTCGAGAACATGACCTCGGTGTCCTCGGTGACCCCGCCACCCCCACCGCCGGTGTCCGGGGCTTCCGGCCCGTAGACGGTCCCGTTCCAGGTCAGTACGTCACCGGTGACGGCGGTGCCGACCGCGGTGTCGATCTTGTTGACGATGTCGTGGATGGCGTCGTGGTGCTGCTGGTGCAGCTTGACGGTCGTGTCGGTCCCGGAGTCGGCGTACGTGGCGTCGACGTTGACCGGCAGGTTGGGGCCGGCCATGGGTCAGCTCTGCGTGTAGGTCGCGGTGACCGTGTAGGTCCCCTGGGAAGCGAACGCCTGGCTGGTGACGGCCACCTTGTCGCGGAGGTCAGCCGTGGCCAGAGTGCCTGACACGGTGACACCGAAGAAGGTGACGGTCGTGCCCGACGGGACATCGAACACAGGGACGCCGGTGATCGCCGAAGCGGCGGCGGCACCCCACGCCATGGATTTCCGGGCGAACGCCGGCGAGCCTCCCGACACCTCACCGGTGACCGTGCCGCTGGTGCCCGGGTCGGCGGTGAACAGCGTGCCGAACGGAGCGGCGGTGCCGTAGGCGGTGGCCAGGGCGTTCCGCTGCGCCAGGATCGCGATGGCGCCGAGCATGGTGGCGAACCAGAGCGCGATCGCCAGCTGGATCGTGAGGAACGTCGACGGGATCCCCGCGCCGCCGCCTTCCGGCCGCTCCGGGTCGGAGGCCTGCGCCTCGATGGCGGCGTCCTCCACCGGGTCGACGTCGATGACCTCGCCCGGCTCCTGGCCCTGCGGGTAGTCGGCGGCGAACGTCTGCCCCGACAGCGGATGGTCCAGGGCGTCGGGGACGTACGTCTGGCCGTGGTAGCCGGCCGGTCCGGCGTCGTAGCCGTCGGCCACGTCGACGTGCTGCCACCTGGTCTGCGCGTCGGCGACGTAGGCGTCGAGGAAGTCCTCCCGGACGTAGTCGGTGGCGGACTGCTCACTGACCGAGGTCGAGCCGTCCTCGCTGCGCGTGACGATGTAGTTCGTCATCGTGACGCGCTTCTTGGTGATCTGCTCGTCGCTCATCGGCGCTCCTCGTCGATCCGGAAGGGTGCCGGCCGGCGCCGCGAGGGTGGACTCACGACGCCGACCAGGATCATCACCACAGGGTCAGCTGCGCGACGCGGTTCATCTCCGGAGCGGTCGGGAACGCCACGGCGGCGACCTTCGTCCACTGCGCCGGAGGCTCGTCGGTCGCGTAGGTGTTGGCCCACACCCCGGGGCCGGCGGCGGACAGGGAGGTTCCGCCGAGGACCCGGGACTCTGCGGTCGGGCCGTGCAGGAAGTTGCCCACGGGGCGACCCTGCGTCAGGAACGCCTTGTTCTCCGCCATCGTCCGGACGTCGGTGAGGCTGCCGTCCCGGTTCTCGCGGGTCACGATGACGTCGTTGGTGTGGAGCGTCGGCAGGTTGTACAGGTCGAACACCGACTGCACCTCACCCGGCGTCAGCTGGATCGTGGTCGTGCCCGCGGCGGTGCCACGGACCAGGCCCTTGATCTCGGTGCTGTTGATCAGGTAGTTCCTGGCCTTCAGCGACAGCCACATGTCCGTCGGCCGCTGCCCGGTGGTCCGCTGGACCAGGTCGCAGATCTGCTGCAGGTCCGAGATGTACGTCGCGCTGGCCGGGTTGTTCCACGACCCGCCGAGGAACGACAGCGCGTTGTTCGTCGCGCCGCCACCCCAACGGGCGTGGTTGTCGAGCTTCGCCGGGATGTTCCACTGGAAGTCGCCGTTGATGCCGTAGTCGAAGGCGAACTTGATCCCGTCCTCGTCGTAGACCAGGAGGTCCTCCGACATGACCTGGGTGGCCATCCACTCCACCCGGGACTGGACGGACGCGATCAGGTCCAGGGTGTCGGAGTACACCTGGTCGATCGCGCGGCCGACGTCGTTGGTGCCGAACCGCGGGTTGGTGAAGCGGATGATCTCCTTCTCCCCGATCCGCGTCTTCCGCTTGATCGGGGGCAGCTCGCCGACGACCCGCTCGCCGGACCCGCCGCGCTGCAGCAGCGGGGCCTCAGCGTCGAACGACAGCACGGTGGCCATCGCCTGACGCTTGTTCGCGCCGAGCAGATACTCGAACGCCAGGTCATCGACGACCTGGTTCGGCAGCCACGTCGACCCCTGGTACTCCTGCGGCACGACCTCGTAGGCCTGACGCACGAACCCGAGGAAGGCCGGCGGCTTGAATGCGTCGAGCTCCCACAAAGCCATGACGGTTTCTCCTTCTCAGCGCTACTCGAGTGCTGGTGGTCAGACGTGGATGATCCGGCCGGCGCACGCGGTGGTGATCGCGGCCGGGACGGGGGACGGGGTGACACGGAACTTCCGGACCACGCCCTGGATGAGGATGCCTTCGGTGACGTCACCGTCGGCGACGTTGATGGACTCCATCAGGTAGCCGGAGATGCCGTTGGCGTTGTCGTCGATCGCGTCGCCGGTCACCCACGGCTTGTAGTAGCCGACGTTGGTCAGGTCGGGGATGCAGAACGTCCCCTTCTTGATCTGCGACACGCCGGCGATGGCGCCGCGCGTGGTCTCGGTGACGACCGCCGCACCGCCCCCGGTGAGCCCGGTCTTGTCGAGCACGAGCAGCGGCTGGTCCCGCGTGGCGAGGGTGCCGGCGAACGTGAGCGTGATCGCGGTCGTGTTGGCCGGGCCACCTGCGGCGGTGATGCCGCCCACCCCGACGGTCGGCAGCGCCTGCAGCGCCGCCTGCACGGCGGCCGCGGTGGCGTTGAAGGCCAGCGGGGTCGTGGTGGAGCCCTCGAACGCGAGGGTGAAGGTTCCGGCCGACGCACCCGACGATGCCAGCGACTGCACCTCGGCCGCGGCCGGGGTCGACGCGGCCTTGCGGAACGTGCAACCGGACGGCTTGACGGTGTACTTCTCCGCCGCCAGGAACGGGATGTCGGGGTACAGCTTGGTCCGGTCCCGGTAGAGCCCGGCCCGCCATCCACCGCTGCCCGGGTAGTCCGTGGGGAGGGTGCTCATCTGCTACTCACTTCCTATGAGGTCTGGCCGGTGGTCTGCGGAAGCAGTCCTCGTTGCTGAAGGAGACGGTTCGCCGCCTCTGCGCCCTGCTGGTACTGCGCGGTTGCCTGGCTGGTCTGCCCGCCGCCCCCGCCGTTCTGGTGGGGCGAGTTGACCTGGCCCTTCAACCTCGACCGGTCGAGTGCGCCGCGCTGGTCGAGCGCCCGGACGGTCGCGTCCTGGTAGTACTTCCGCAGCGACCGCACCTGCGTCTGGACCTGCTCCGCGACCTGGGTGCCGGCTGAGTCCGGGTCACCTGTGGCTGCGAGCGAGTTCCGGATCAGACCCGGGAGTGCCGCGTTCACCCACTGCCGCTCCTCCGGGGCGAGCCGCATCCCGAGATCGGACCAGGCTTCGCGGTAGGCCGACCGAGCGTCTCGCTCGTCCGCCGACCCCGTGGAGGCGGGCGGCGGGGTGTCCTGCTGCTGCTGGCCTTGCTGCGGCGGCTGCTGGCCTGCTGGCACGCGGCCCCGCTGCACGATCTGGTTGATCCTGCGGTCCATCTCCGACTGGAACGACCCCTGCACTGCTGTCGTCACCTGCTGCACGATTGCCGTCAGCTGCTCGGGCTGCAGAGCGACGCCCTGGCCATCTCCGGGAACCTCACCCGTCCCTGCCTGGTCCGGGGGTGGATCACCGATCAGATCGCCGAGATCGTCCGGCTGCTGTCCTGTCTGCTGCTGTTGGCCCTGCTGTCCGTTCGGATCGACGACTGGCTGAGAGCCGCCCATGATCGCCCGGATCGGTCTTCCCCGGCCGTCGTAGCCGATGATCGGGGCAAGACTGCGTGCTGAAGGCATGTTGCTTCTTTCTGTAGTCCCGGACGGTTCAGCGCCTCACGGTTCCGGTCCGTCGTGCGTCCCGGCGGGGGCTGCCCCGTAGTCCAATGCGCGCAATCCTGCCCAGCGACACGCAACAGATGACGGCGTGTCGCGATGTCGCGTGTTACGGCCTCCGGCCATACGGTCAGTGCCGTGACTCTCCCGTTCACCTACCAGGTGGCCTCCGTCGGCCGGACCCGCGACGGCGACACCTACGAGTGGACCGTCCGGATCGCGCACGACCTCCTCCGCGAGACGGTCGCCAGGATGTACGGCTACGACACGCCGGAGACGTCCCGCGGCAAGTGCGGAGCGTGTGGGCTCTACACCTCGGCGGGGGAGAAGCAGCGGGCGACAATGGCCCTGGCCCTGGCCCGCGAGTTCATCACCGGGCCCGGGGACCTGTGGTGCCGCGTCGACCCCGACGACCCGGAGGACTCATTCGGCCGCGAGCTCGTCCAGGTGTGGCACGAGATCGGCGACGTAGCCACCTCACTCGGGCAGGTGCTGGTCGACGCGCACCTCGCCACCGTGTGGCCGATCCGCTGGCACCACGTCTACGACCCGTTCCGGAACCTGCCGCTACTTGCGCTGAGTGGAGCCGGTGGTTGACCCAGCCTTCACGGGTGACGCCTTCGGCGGCGGCTTCGGGGCGACGGCGGCCGCGGTCTTGATCTCCTCCTGCCGCGACTGCGCGTTGACCTCCGCCAGCTGCAGCTGGTTCTGAGCCTGCAACTCGAGGGTCTCCTTCTGCCGGTCGAACTCAACCTGCTTCTTCGCCTCCTGCTCACCGAGGATCTTCTCGATCTCCGGGTCGGAGCGGCCGATCATCCTCAGCGCCTCCTCCTGCGAGATGAGACCGGCGACGAAGTCATCCCTCACCATGACGTGGTCGACGATGTAGCCCGACCCCATCCGGACTTCGATCTTGCGGTCGGAGAACACCGTTGCGGGGTCGATCTCCCAGAAGTTGACCGGCTGCAGCAGCGCCGGCGGGACCTCCCGGTCGTGGTCGTCCTCGAACGTGTCGGCCAGCTCGGGGATCGTGAGGGTGGCGCCCTGCCGGTATGCGGTGACGTCGAGGGCCATGTTCCACATCGTGCGGCAATCCGCGCGCAGGGTGCGCCGGATCCGGCGGAACGTGCCGTCGGACTTCCGGTTCAGGATCTCCAGGGCGTACCCACTGATGCCGCCGAGCCCGGTCAGGGTGTCCGGCTCCACCCGGGTCAGACCGAACGAGGCGTAGATGGCGTCCGACGTCACACCCTTCGTGTGCTCGATCATCTGCGGGTCCGTCGGCAGGGTGATCGGGATGACGTTGGTGCCGCCGGGGAAGCGGAGGACGTCGGCGACGTCCTTGGAGACCGACGGCTCGATCTCCAGCTTCAGGAACGCCTGGTCACCGACGACAGCGATGTTGCCGTGGCTGTTGTAGCGGGCGATCAGGTAGGCGTGCTGCTCGTTGGCGTTGTACCGGTCGGCGTTGTCGATCGCCTTCCGGGTGACAATGGGGTCGCCGCGGAACCCGGTGAGGCCCTTCTTGTCGATCCGGAGCAGACCCCACGGGATCATCGGCAGCCCCAGCCACTCCGTCGACTCGGGCTCCTCGTTGTCGTCCCAGAACACCTGCTTGCGGCATTCCATGTGCGACTCGAGGTCACCCAGCAGGTACGGCGTGTCCACCTCGGGGTCCTCGAAGTCGACCGGCCCCACCTCGGAGGAGTGGATGCGGGTGACGAGCTCGTACTCGGTCCGCTCCCGCACCTCCCGCTCCACGACGGTCTGCCCGTCGAACGTCTCGACGATGATGACCTGCTTCCGGGTGACCTTCTCCACCCACTTGCCCTTGGGAACGTCGAAGATCACCTGCTCCGCCGGCCAGAACTCGAGGTACGTCGTCTCCTCGATCGGGTCCCACATCACCTCGTACGGCACGTCCCCGGCCAGGCCGCCGGCGATGACGAGATCGTCGAACGACAGGTCCTCACCCTCACCGGTGCCGAGCTGGTCGGTGGCGGTGATCGTGGCCTCGATGATCTTCTGCACCGCCTCTGCGTTGGCGATGAACGCGAACCCGTCGGTGATCTGGTTGGCGACGAAGTCGAGGCATTCGGCGATCTGCGTCGAGTAGGCGTGGAGCCGCTGATGCTCCGGCATCCGCTGGTCCGGCTGCAGGTTCAGCGCCTTCGCGGCGTCAGCGTTGTCCTGGTCGTACTGCGTGCCCTCGTAGTACCGCCAGTTGCGGGCGATGATCGCGTTCCGCAACTCCTCGTCGGCCTCCAGCTGCCGGGCCCGGGACACGGGCCGGCCAGGCGCGGCGTACGCCGACGGCTGCGTCGGCCGAGGCCCGGCGGAGAACACTGAGACGGCCATCCGACCTCCTAGTTGTAGCGGCCGGACTGGACGCCGACATGCGACTCCAGCGGCACGGCGCGGATCAGCATCGAGTTGATCGCCCAGTCGAGATGCCAGAAGCACATCACGGTGTCGTCGTGCTCACCGACACCCTGCAGCTTCCCGTCCTCCCAGCCGAACGACTCGAACTCGACCAGCATGTTGTCCATCTCCTCGGCCTGCCACCCACCGGGCGCGGCCGGGAACTCCCACTTCTTGTTCTGGAACCGGATCAGCAGAGACGGGACACCGGTGGCCAGGTTCCGCTTGTCGCCGGCAGTGTGCGGCAGCACGGGAACGTTCGTCGACGACGCCAGGTGCTGCGACCACACCTTCTGCGCCGCGTCGCCCTCGACCACGACCAGGTCGGCGCGGTACTGCCGCCACTTCATCTCGATCAGCCGGCACTGCTCGTCGAACGTCTTCCGCTGCCACCGCTCGATCTGCAGCAGCTGCGACTTCCCCGTCGTCGTGTCGACGGCCGCGGTCATGTTGACCAGGTAGTCCCCGCCGATCCGCTCCGACCACGCCAGGTCCCAGGCCTGCGCCACCGCGATCCGGTGCTCCTGGCCTTCGGGCTTCCAGTAGGACCGCTGGAACGACAGGGACCGGTTCAGCATCGGCGTGAACAGCTCGCGGGGGAACAGCGTCGACTCGCTGGACCGCGGGGTGGTCAGGATCTCCCGGTCGTACAGCAGCGGGCCGAGCTCCTTCGCCTTCGCGTTCAGACACCGCGACGCCTCCGTGCACGTATGGCAGGGGAGGTTGAACTTCACCATCGACCGCTCGTCCGGCGGGGACGCCTCCACGGCGTCGATGCACGTCTGCAGCGCGATCGCCGGCCACCGCTCAGGCCACAGCGACGTCCGGGTGTTGATCGCCCGGATCGGCAACTGCGGGATCGACGGGTCGTCGGGGTCCTCGAACGTCACCCATCCCAGCTGCCGATCGACCATGGGGGGCAGCCTAGGACGGCGACCCGCCAGGTCGGGTCAGGCTGCGGGTGTCCGGTACCACCCGCGGAGGTACCGCATCGTCACCGCACGGGCCGCGGCGTAGTTGACGATCAGCTGAGTCGTCGGCGTGTGGACCCGCAACTCAGTCTCGTGGTGGATCATCGCCGCCAGCAGTGGTGGCGGGATGCTGGCCAGGCACTCCAGGCAGTAGTAGTCGATCTGACGCTCCCGGCCGCAGCCGCCGTCGCAGAGTCTCATAGGACTTCTCCTTCTCCGGTGTTCAGTTGCGGCTGGTGGAATCGGTACTGCTCAGGCCTGTCGGCGGTGATCTGGAGCATCATGCCCTCCTCGGTCAGGGACGAGGTCAGAGCGGGACCGGTCGCGTCGCATTCGACGGCCATCGTGACCAGCGTGTCCGACGTCTTCACGGACTGCACGACGCCGGTCTCGTGGGGGAAGTCACGCCACTGCGGGTTCAGCGAGTCCAGCTGCTTGTGGAGCGTGTCGAGGATCCCTGACGACTCCAGTGCGTAGCGGGACCCGACCTTGCCGTAGTCCTTGAAGGGGACCAGCAACTCCACGCGAATCACGTCGGCCCCTGCTTCAGTTCGCGCAAGTTCTCGATCATCAACGTGGTGGCGTCGACCTGGTCGTCTGGCTCGATGTCGGGGGCCATTGACCGGATCTGGCAGAACACCCGCTCAATCGGCCCATCCTCACGGACCCGCTCACGCTGCCAGTGGTAGTCACGCCAGTCGGCATTCCGCACGTCGAGCATCTGCTCCAGCAGTGGCCAGGCGTTGGTCTCCGCGGCCTTGAGCCGCTCGTTCAGGATCATCCACCACGGACCAGCCGTGTTCTGGGAGGACCGGGTGGCGATCTCCTCGAGCGGCAGGTAGATCTTGACGACGATCACGGCATCCTCACTGCGATCTGGATCCGGGTCCGCTTCCGGCGGTCCTTCGGGATGGCTTTCCGCTCGTCGAACGCGAACTGGATGCCGAGGTTCGGCCCGAACTGGATCCGGCCCTGCCGGTCGTCGGGGATCAGCCCGTAGCCGCGCAGCGGATGCACCACGACGTTGTCGCCGGTGCCGGTCTTGTACGTTCCGTGCTGCTTGTCCTCGAGCGCGTCGGGCACGAAGTTCCACAGCGTCGACGCATAGTTCTGCGGGTCCCGGGAGTAGCCGCGGCCGGGGAACGTCAGCCGGGCGGAGAGGCCGATCGTCGGGACACCCTTCGGCAGGTTCTGCCGCTTGCACTCGTCGACGACGGCGCGGATCCACTTCCGCTTCGCGCTGGACTTCCAGCCGTGCTCCCAGCCGTCGTACTGGTTCTTGGACGGCGGCAGGTACGGGAACACCATCACAAAGACAGCCACCGTGCCCGGCTGGTGCTCGTCGAGCGGCAGCACCTGCGCCACCTCCTCCTCCTGACGCAGCGGCGGCCGGACGACGCGGGAGACGGCGTACCGCTGGCCGGCGAGGATCTCGCCTCGACTGACGACCTCGCCGAGCCGGACCGGCTCACCCATGAAGCAACCCGCGCATCGTGATCTGGATGCCGAGGAACATCAGCTCGTACGCGCCGGTCATGGTCAGCAGCAGGAACGTGAGGATCGCGGTGATTGCGCCGGCGATGAAGAAGTCGATCCAGCGGCTAACCACGGTTGTACTCCTCGGAGACCAGCTGGTGGGACACCCTCGTGACCAGGTCCGGGTCCTTCATCGCTTCCGCCAGGAGATGGCGGGCGACGATGCTGGTCTTCGGTCGCCTCTTGGGCCCGAACCGCTGCGCGACCGGATCGGACACGGCATCCACCTTCTCCGCGGCCGCCCTGTAGACACGAAACGAGATGACGACCTCACGACTCCGCTTCTCCTCATCTGCCATGTCTACAAACCTAGCATTTGTATACGACATTTCTTGGGGGGCGGAGAGTGTTCCGGCACCTACAACCACTTACAACGTCTCAGGGGGCCATGGCCCAGTGGTGGTCGCAGTCGGGGCAGATCCACAGCCGCTTCTTCCGCTCCGCGGGATCGGTGGAGTCCCATCCGTCGGGGTCGATCGACAGGTCAGCGAGCGCGCGGGTGAACTGCTTCTTGTACTTGCGGAACTTCAACGGGACCGTCTTGTCCCGCAGCGACACCCCACATTCGGGGCACTGCTGGGGCGCCTTCACGGGACCCGACGTACCTCGGCGTTGCAGGCCATGCACCGCGATGTGCCGTCCTCGGCAGGCTCAGACCGCAGCTGCATCGGGTGTGAGCACAGCGACGGAGCGATCGACATGCCCAGCCGGCGTGGCCGCTCCACCTGGACCTGGCGGCCCGGTGGCTGCCGACTGACCGCGTTCTGCAGCTGGTGGATGACGTACGCGGAGCGGTTCATCCCGAGGTCCGCGGCCGCGCGGTCGACTTCCTCCCGGAACTGCTTCGTTGTCCTGACATTGATCGTGGCCCCCTCATCGGAGCTGTCTGCCATGGGCGGTTTCCTGTGAGATCGGGCCGTCGTGCGGCTCAGGTCCCTTATCGCGTGTACGCCGTACGCTACCCAGCGCGTCACTGGATCCCGTGTTACGAGTCGCGAGTGTCAGACCAACCATTTACCCTTGACTACATGAGCACCAAGGTCCGTATCTGCCGCCCGCGGGACTCCCGCGCGGCACTGGAGGCCTCTCTGCGTCGGTTCCTTGACGATCAGGGCGGCAAGTCCCGCCTGCCCGAGCCGCCCGCCGGCGGCGAGGTCGTCAAGACCCCGCGGTGACGTCCTCGGCTGGCGTGTCGACGTACACGTTGGCCAGCTGGACCATGTTGTGCGCCTCGACGAGGGCCCGCTTCCCCTCGTCGTGGAAGGCCTGCTCGTTCTGCCACTCGCGGCGGAGGATCAGCTGGCCACCACCGATGCGAATGACGAGCTCGACGTGGCATTCGTCCTCGACGTCGTAGGCCGGGACGGGAACGGGACCCTGTGGGATGAACTGCAGGTTCGCCGGCGGGCTGGCGGGATACGTGTCCCGCTCCACCTCGATCGGCGTCTCGTTCTGCATTCCGTGCTTCGGGGTCTCTGCATCCACCATGCCTGCCATGCCGAGGATGCTACGCGCAGAAGGTGCACGGCCCCGCGTGCGACGCGGGCACCCTTTCGGGTGGGAAGCCGTCCGGTCCGCTTCCGCCGTGCACCGGTGACGCTAGCGACCGGCTACCTCCTGGCCGGTACCTGCGGCCTTGGCCGTGACACCGGCCCGCTTCCGGGCAGCCCACGCGGTGAGCGCGGCCGCGAGCTCGTCGACCAGGTCGGGCCCGAGCGTGGCGCCCTGCCCGGACCACAGGTGCAGCACCGGGCCGAGGTCGACAAACGCGGCCGGCTGGCGCCCGGCCTTCAGGTGCTCCGACCAGAGGACGATGTGGCCGCACTTGGCGTCGACGCACACCTTCTCCGCCTCGGGCCCGTCGTCGAGCATGGACGAGTACCACTCGATGAACTCGCCCTCGATCGTCGCGACCCGGCCGGCGGCGTGCCCGGCCTCGTAGCCCATGTCGTAGGCGTTGGCCTCCTCAGGCATGCCCCGCCGCTTTCAGCTGCTGGTAGTCGGCGAGCCGCCTTTGCACGTCCCAGCGGTGGTCGTCGAGATACGGCAGCGAGCCCTCCGGGTCGAGCTGCATCGTGATGACCAGCCCGGTGATCCCACCGAGCCGGAACCCCTGCGTGCAGCCGCAGGAGCAGGCGCCGGGTGACCACTGCATGGTGGCCGGGATCATGCCGTCGTCGAGCAGCTCGTCCATCACGATCTGCTGCCAGGCCCGCCACGGACGGTACGGCCGCCGCGCCACCTCCTGTTCCGGCTCCTCCCCAACGACGACGATCCGGACCCAGGCCGGGTCGGTGGTGTGGGTGTTCTCGATGCGGCTGCCGGTGATCTTCATGCCGAGGCTCCTTCGGTTCGGTAGTTGGGGGTCTGGAAAGCGGCCCATTCTTTCCGGCCGGCGTCGGTGGCGGTCCAGACGGTGAGCCGGTTGGCCATCCGGGACCGCTCGACGTAGCCGGCGGCCTCCAGCTGGGACAGAGCAACCTGCACGCTGCCGAGCGGGAGCAACGACCGATCGGCGATGTGGGCGGTGAGTAGGTTGCCGGTGGCGTAGACCAGGTGGGTCAGCACCACCCACTGATGGTCGGTGAGTTTCATCTTCGTTCTCCTTCTGCCAGGGGTTGTCAGGCGTTCTCGGTTGTGCGGGCGTGCCTTCCCAGGGCGCACCCTTGGGCGATCAGATTCTGCTGGGCCTTGATGAGCCGGCGCCGGTCCTCGAACGCGCTACGGCGGACGTCCCGGACCAACGCGGCGGTCGGTGTGCCGATCTGGACGAGCGGCACCGTCGCCGGCGGACGGTAGTCCAGCCAGCGTTGGTACTCGTCGGAGCAGGCCGGGCACATCTTCGGCGCCTTCGGGGTGAAGCTGCCGGCGCAATGGGTGCGGGTCTCGTCGTCGTGACCGCAGAGGGTGTCGTCGGAGTTCAGCAGGACCGACTTCCCGCAGGTGGTGCAGCGGCCCTTCGGTGGGGCGCTCACGGCTGCACCATCTGGCAGTACCAGCCGAGCCCGAGCCGCCAGGAGTCCTCCGGCAGCTCGGTCGCCTTCCACATGCTGTAGACCGGGGCGCCCGGGGTCCGGACGGAGATCTTCGTCGCGCCGACGTACACGGCGATCCAGGTCTTCATCGGCCCTCCGGCTCTGCGGGATGATCCGAAGCCGGCGAGTGAAGCGGGCACGACGGATGGTCGAGCGACTCGAAGTCGAAGTCGACTGGCAACCGCGGGCAGGTGCAGTCGCCGTGAATGGGACACCACGACGCGGACAAGCCAGTGCACACCTCGGTCATCGCCGACCCACCGCCTCCAGGAGCCGCAGACGCCACGCATCTACGACGACGACGAGGCCGACGTACAGGCCCTGCCCGACCGGCGGGAGATGCCGGATCGGGATCGGCTCGGGGTCGAGGAACCTCATGGCTGGATCACCGTGGCCTTTGTTCGTTGCAGCCGGATCTCGCCGGTCTCGAGGAACTTGTCCATCGGGACCGTGTTCGCCGGCTCCCCGGGCTTCGACCCGCAGACGTCGCAGGCATGGCCGCCGACGTGATGCTTCGAGCAGTCGGAGCAGATCTCCGCGATCCGGTCGACGGCGGACACCTCATGCTTCGCCTTCGGGCCGGGCAGCAGCTTCGCGCCTGGCTCCATCTGAGCGGCCTCAGCCTTCGCCGCCGCCAGCTCCTCGGTGAACCAGGCGTTCCACCGATCGGGGAACTCCGCCTGCAGCCACTCCACGCCGCGGGCCTTCGTCCGCTGGTACGCCCGGTTCCGGACCTTCTTCGTCTCCACCACGTCAGGCTTGGCCCGGTTCCGCTGGTACGCCTGATCGGTGGTGCAGCGCCGGCACTTCCGGGTCCGGGTCCCCGACTTCGACCCACCCACCGGCGGGAAGTCGACGAGCGGCTTCACCTGACCGCACGACGTGCACTTCCGGGAGCCGTCCGGGACGAACTCCAACACCTCAGCCGCCATGGGAAGCCCTCCTCCGTTGCTGCTGGACCGCCCAGTAGGCCTGACACAAGTCGAAGGCCCTCATCGAGTCCACCGGATCGTGGTCCTTGACCTGGTCGCCGGCCGACCCATGAACCACGATGTGGACATGGGTGCCGGTCCGGGTCAGGGACACCTCGTAGTCGCCGGTCTCGTCTTGGGCCTTCCACCGTCCGGGGCCCGTGTTGTCGAACTGGAGCGACATATCGCCCACCTTTCCTCTCTGCCAGGAGAACCAACCGCAAGCCGCGGCCGGGTTGTGCTACGTGCTCAGTCAAGCCCTACCCACTGACAGGGGCATCACCATCCCAGTCCCCGCCAGTCGTCCAGATGATGCCCTCGGGTTCGATGGCGTACGGCAACGGGTCCGGTGCGGCGGTGAACCCGACGTTGATGAAGACCGCATGACCGCGGGCTTCGACAGGTTCGGAGATCGAGAGCTCGGTGTTCATAATGACCGTCGACCTCCCCATCAGCTTCTTGACCAGCCAGGCCCGGAACCGCCACCGCCACTGCGCCTCGGTCATGCTGACTCCCTCGGGATCTCGACACCGAGCTCGACCAGCAGCCCGACCGCGAAGTCTAGGGCGTTCCGCAGATCCTCGAGCTCCCGATCGTTGGAGTCTCCGCCGGCCGACTCATCGCAGATGTCCAGGAGACGGCCCAGCTCGGCGCCCGCCTCCACCTCCGGATCCATCAGTCGCCGATCGAGAAGTAGTAGGTCCGACCACAGCAGGAGCATGTCCACCGGTTACCCCACGCCTCCTCCTTGAAGACCACCTCGTGGTCGTGGCCGACGCAGTCCTTGCACTTCCCGCCGACCAGCTCCAGGACCTTCGAGTAGCCCGGGGGGAGGACGCACGGCTTCCTCACCGCGACCACCGCCCCGACAACGCACCCCGGAAGTACCAGCCGAGCATGCAGACCCCGACCACCCCCAACACACCCGCGATGATCACGACGCCTCCCCCAGCACGTTCTGACCCTCCAGCTGCGCCTGCACCAGCCGCGACTGGACCCGGCACACATGCCGAACCTCAGCCTCGACCACCTCAGGCAACTCGTGAGACGACACCATCCGCGCCGTCGGCGTGTTCCGATCCGTCACCCCCCGCGCCGTCAACTGCATCGGGATCCCCGACTCCCCCACAGAGAACGCGACCTCCCGCACCGTGAACGGCACCCCAGCCCGCGACTCCGCCCGGAACACCTCACCATCCGTGTGCAAACCGATCCTCACCTGGATCACCGTGTGCGTCTGAGTGATCACCGGGTCACCTCCAGGTCAACCTCGACCGGATCCAGCTCCAGACCCGCCGAGCTGATCCGCTGCACCGTGAAGATCAGCGACCCCGCCGCCCGATCCCGGATGCACTCCCACACGTCCTCGGCCGCCTCCCGATGCGACCGGGCGTCCGTCTCGATCTCGTACGAGACCAAATACCGACCACTGCTCACGACTTCCTCCATCTGCCAGGCCTCCCCATAGGCCCGGGGAGGTTATGAGTTAAGTCTAGTGTTGTACTCCCGAATGTCAAGAGTTAGCAGCGGGATATCCCACCCTGGACCGACCACGGTCCCCCGGCCCCGCACACTCGAATAGACACCAAAAACCTCTCCACAACCACGGGCACCCAAAGCCACCACTCTGCTCGGGGGTGGGGGGGGGTCGGGTCGTGAGGTCAGCCAGCTACCCGTCTGACTGTCTGGCTACCTTGGGGGCCTGGTCGTCTACTCGCTTCGTAGCGTGCGTCGTGGTGGTTGGTTCGGTGTTCGGGGTGCTCGGGGGGCTGCCTGTGGAGCATCGGTGGGTATGACATGCGGTGTGTATGCCCTGGAAGCCCACCACCACCACTGCCTACCTGCTGCGTACCCATGACGTGTGAGTACCTACCTATGGACCTATGGGTACCTACCTCTACCTACCTACCTCCTACCTACCTACCTACCTTGGGGTAGTACCTACCTGTGGGTGTACCTACCCCCCACCTACCCCCCGGTACGGGGTACCTCCCAGGGGCTTCCCAGGTCAGGCCTCCTGCTGCGTTCCTCCAGACGTCTTCCTACTCGTGCCTCCAGCTCGCCCCTACCACTCGCTTCCACCACTCGTGCTACCTACTCGTCTTAGCCGGCATGTCAGCTACCACCCTGACCACCACCACTCTGTAGGTTTGTTTCCTCCCTTGTCGTCCTCAACTGGGCATGAAAAAAACCAACCCCCGGCCGGAGCCGAGGGTTGGTTTTTTTTCTACTTCAGGTTCTTCAACGTGTTGTACTCCAACACCACTCCGGTTTTGGCCTCCCTAATGGCAACCATTACCAGGATGCACTCCGTTTGGGATTTCCACCAGACGGAAGTCCCCTCCACCTCCGCCTTGTAAAGGAGTTCCACATCCACCTCAGCCGTGGTGAGGATTTGACCGGTTTCCACCATGCGGAGCCGCCAGCCACCCTTTCTGCCACTGCGCTGCCGGAAATCAACCGACGGATCCCAGTGGATGACAACCGGCTTCGGGTTGATTTTTACCTCAACCTCCACCTCCGTGTTGGCCTCCACCAGTTCCTCCTCCACCGGGGTATTCCCCTCCACCTGGATTTCCTCCAGCTCGGGAGTTACCTCCAGCTCGGTGTTGTTGGTTTCCGCCACTGCCAGGACATTCTTGGACATTATTGTCCCTTTCCGATTGTTGTTTTCCACGAAACGGAATGTTCCGCGGAATTCCACCAGACAGAATTGTCCGATGGGTTCTACCACCACTCCCTATTGAGTTATCAATTTACGGCTACCACCACCACGGCCTCCACTGGCTCCGTTCGGTGGGGAAGATGAAGTTGTAACTTCATCTTAATAAACAGCCGCCGATTGTAAAGAGTTTGCCGCTACCAGCCACATAATGAGAATCAGAAAGGGAATTCCGAAAGTCGGAAAGTCCATGAAACGGAACCCCACAGCCACCAGGCGAGAGCCCTACGCCTCATGGCGTCACCTCGACGCGACCTACCGACCTCGGGGGACCACTCGGATGTCTAGCGGTGTCAAGCGCGTGGCAACCAGCCTCCAACCACCACTCGGACAGCGCCAGCCCTCAAGCGCCCTCCACCACCACCACGACCGCTGCCACCGACAGCCTCCGGACAAGCCACCAGCCACCGACCACCATTCGGCCGACCAGACCGCTCAAGCACCTGGCCTCCACCACTGCCACCACCACCTCCACTGCCTCCAGCTGCGCCACCACCCGACCACCACGACGTCCAGCCGACCAGCCACGAGCCACCAACAGCCAATGTCTACAAACCGGCCGAGTGTAGACATCGTCGAGTGGCCCTTTCATCGGTTCGGTGAGACGTGTGACCGTCGGTTCGTGAGGCGGGTCGTTTGGGTCTGGACGCGACTGATCCCCGCCGGGCTGCAGCGGGGATCGGGTCGTCTTACCGGGGTCTAGCGGTCTGCCAGGGTCCGGATCTGTTTCCTGTACGCGGCTACCACCCCTTCCGGCTGTCCGGGGACGGTTTCGAGGGCGTCGAGGAGCTCGGTCGCGAGTTCGGAGAGCGCGCGGATCCGGTGGGCCTGGTCCATCGTCTGGTCGGTGTACGACTGCTCGAGACGGGCCGCCGGCGTCTGCAGCTGGGCGTCCAGCAGGTCGGGACGGTAGCGGCGGATCAGCCACCCCGTGAAGTCGTCGAGACGGTCGTCGTGAGCGGAGGCGGCGTCGACCACGGTGCGGAGATGCGAGTGAGTGGCCACGTACTTCGTGACCTCCTCGGCCACCCAGACCTGGAGGTTGGCCTCGAACCGCTGCGAGTGGTGCATCAGTTCACCGCCGCCAGCTGCGCGAGCCGGGCCCGGAGTCGGGCGGCTTCCTCACGGGAGACGGGTTCGTGAGCCTCCAACGATTCGATGAGCCCCAGCGCGAACTGTTCGAGTTCGGCCACGGCGCCGGCGAGATCCATCGTCTGGTCGTCCATCAGAAATACTCCCCTTCCTCGATGTCACCGCAACCGCACTTGTAGTCGACCCACCAGACACCCTCGCCGGCGAAACCGCTGTTGTGGCCCGCCGTCAGGATCGACGTCCAACCGTGCCGCGGGCAACGGTGGCAGCCGCAGGGAAGGTAGAAATCGACCTCCTTCCGGCAGTTGATACAGGACTGCTCCCCCTCCATCGACATCGGTCCGAGGACCAGGTCATCGGGGAGAACCATCTTCGGGACCTCGATTTCCGCGGTCCGGGCCTCCAACTGATGATCCATGAGCAACGTGTTCATCGTTTCCTCCTTCTG
>Ga0190275_10000473_pt1 | contig 35522 bp, 62 predicted proteins | sample Popmic550T_FD_133745 | JGI IMG/M metagenome (GOLD analysis project Ga0190275, IMG submission 133745) | Populus adjacent soil microbial communities from riparian zone of Yellowstone River, Montana, USA - 550 T | ecosystem: Environmental > Terrestrial > Soil > Riparian zone > Trees stand | place... | reverse complement strand
GTGGACATTTTTCTCCCCCCGCAGCATGATCGTCACGGATAGTGAGGAATCATGACGAGAGTCGAGCAAGATCGTTTGACGAAACTACAAGTCGACACGGACGTCGAGGCGGTGCCGCTGTGGTCGGTCGCGTGTGCGACGCGGCTGCACGTGGGGTGTGTGGCGCGGCTGGGGTTCGTCGGTGTGCTGGTCGTGTGCCCGTGCTCGTGTCACGGCGAGGCGGTGCACGGTGGCTGACGTCGAGCGACCGTCGCTCGAGGATCGGGAGCGGGCTGCTGTGCTGTACGTCGAGGCGGTCGATGGGGTGCAGGTCGAGGCGGTCGGCGCGATCGCTGACGCGCTGGCCGCTGCTCGAGCCGAGGGACGGGCGCCGTTCGAGCGGCTGTTCGGCAGCGACCCGGACACCCCGTGCCGTACGACGTACCGCGAGGTGCCGCTGCTGCGCGGCATGGCGCCCGAGCGGGTCGAATGTGTCGAGGTGCCGATCGAGGACCTGCGCGACGCGTTCGGGGATTCGCTGTGAACGCTGACGGTCCCGACTGCACGTGCGGGGGGAAGATCCCTGCGGGGCGGCGCGATGGGTTCTGTTCGTCGTGGTGTGCGGGGCGGGATGCGCAGGGGCTCGAGCCGCAGTCGCCCCCGCCGAGATTCTCGTCGACGGCTAAGGGATCGGGCGCGGTCGTGGACTTACAACCCCCGACCGCTGCGCCCGCTGCTGCGCCCGCCGACGATGACGAGCCGAAACGTCCGCGGTACCGGCAGCGCCGGCGCCCGGTCGCGGACGAGGTCGAGGCGCGGCTGATCGAGGCGGGCATGCTGGACACGTGGCAGGGTGCGGCGGCGCTGGACCTCGCCGACTCGCTCGACTACGGCGGGGGGTCGGGGTCGGCGCGGGCTGCGCTGCACCGTGAACTGAACCGGGCGATGAGTGAGCTTCTGCGCGGGCAGGATGAGGCGGGGTCTCGGGTGGGGTCGTACAGGGATGAGCTCGCGTCTCGGCGGGCTCGGCGGGCAGGGGGTGCGTAGTGCGCGAGGTGTGGAAGGCGCAGGTGCGGGGCGACGGGGGACGGTTCGAGTTGGCGCGGCTCGTCGTCGACGACGCGGGCCGGTTCCGGTTGTCGACGCGGTCGGCTGCGTCGGGGTCGGATGACGTCGCGGTGCTCGAGCGTGACGATGTGGTGCGGCTGTCTGAGGTGCTCGACGACGAGCTCGGCAGCGGCGAGTGAGGTTCACGGCGGCTGACGTGGTCGCGTTGTGCGCCGCGGTCGCGGTCGCGTGGTCGGTCGTGAACGGGTGGCGGCGGTGACCGCGGACGTGATCGGGTGGCGGTCGTGGGATCGGTTCGGTCGGGTGCGGACGTACCGGGCTGAGGGGCTGACGGTCGTGTCGCTGTGGACGACGTTCGTCGAGGTGCGGGTGTCGCGGTCGGTGGATTCCTGTGACGGGCGTCGGCTGGCGCTCGTGTTCACGTGGCGGCGCTGATGGTTGCCAGCCGGGCGACGTCGCACCCCGCGATCACGGTCGACTGCCCCGTGTGCGACCGCCCGCTGCCGCGGGTGCTGATCGACGTCGACGCGAGGGCCGACGTCGAGGTCGCGCACGGGGTGCGGTCGGGGCGGGTGCTGCTGCTGACGGTGCAGGCGCAGACGCTCAACCCCGCATGGTGGGCGGATGCCCGCGCCGAGCATCCGCAGTGCATCCCGCCCGACGTCGGGGTGACGTCGTGAGCGCGGGGAAGGCGACGGCGCAGGCGGCGCTGTTCGCCCGGTTCGGGGTGCCCCGGCAGATCCGCCCGGACGAGGTCGACGAGGACGGGACGGCGGTCGTGCGGGTGTACGCGGTGCCGTCGCTGGAGGCGGCGCGCGCGTTCGTCGACGCTGAGACGCTCGGGCCGTGGTGCAACCCGGCGCGCGCCGAGCTCCGCGAGTCGGTCGGGTGGGTTGTGGTCGTGGACCTGCGGCGCTACGTGGCGTCGTCCAAGCTGGCGCACCCGCTGCCGAGGATCCGCGGGTGAGGGTCGCGGGGCTGGCCGGGCTGGGGCTGGCCGTCGTGCTGCTGCTGGCGTTCGTCGTGGCTGTGGTGCGCGCCGACGCGCGGGCGCACGCGTCCGATCCTGCGGCGCTGTCGGGGTTCGACGGGTGGCCGCGCCGGCTGGGGCTGGCCGCGGTCGCGGTCGGGACGCTGTCGATCGCCGCGCTGACGGGCGAGGTATTCGGGTGACGACCCTCGAGCAGTACGCGCCGCTGTACCGCACCGCGCCCGACTGGCCAGAGACCGACGGCGACCTCGCGCTCGGGCTCGCATCCGACCTCGGGTGGGAACTGGACGAGGTGCAGCGGTGGCACGTCGACGCGATGCTCGCCGTCGGCACCGACGGGCTGCCCGCGTGCGGCGAGGTGTGCATCGTCGGGCCGCGGCAGGTCGTCGGGAAAACAGTCGGGATGCAGGTCGCGGCGTTATTCGATGTGTTCGTCGCCGAGGTGCCGCTGCACGTGTGGACGGCGCACCTGTACTCGACGGCGCAGAAGACGTATCACGACTTGCAGCGGCGCATCAAACGGTCGCGGGATTACGCGGCCCGCTGCGAGTTTCGGGAGACGAACGGCGAGCAGGCGATCATCGTCGACGGCGGCGCGTCGGTGCTCGAGTTCCACGCGCGCAGCGGGCGCGGTGGTCGTGGGTTCACGACGCCGCGGCTGACCCTGGATGAGTGGCTGTTCGGGAAGCCGGGTGACCTCGGGGCGCTGGCGCCGACGATCGTCACGATGCCCGACGCGCAGATCAGGTACGCGAGCAGCGCGGGGAAGCTCGAGAGCGGGGCGCTGCGGCAGGTCGTGCGCCGCGGGCGGGCGGGCGACGAGGGGCTCGCGTACGTCGAGCTCGGCGCCGAGCGGCGGGCGTGCGGCGCCGACGAGGGGGTGCCGCCGTTCGACCTGTCGCAGTCGCGGTGCCGGCACGACCTCGCCGACCCGTCGTGCGCGCTGAACGACCGGCAGCTGTGGTGGCAGTCGTGTTCGGGGCTGTGGTCGGGTCGGGTCCGCGAGGCGGACGTCGCGAAACAGCGGCGGCTGCTGGACCCGCTCGAGTTCGCCCGCGAGTTCCTGTCGTGGCACGAGGACCCCCCGAACGACGAGGGCGGCGCGATCGACGTCGACCGGTTCGAGTCGCTCGCCGACCCCGACGCGGGTCGCGGTCGACCCGTCACGTTCGGGGTTGCGGTCGCCCCCGACCGCTCGTGGTCGGCGATCGCCGTCGCGTGGCGCAGGGGCGCAGGTGTGCACGTGCAGGTCGTCGACTACCGTCCGCATGCGACATGGCTACGGGACCGCGTCGCAGAGCTGCGTCGCTCATGGGGCGGGAACGTCACGGTCGACAGCCGGGCGCGGTCAGTGTTCGACGACGTCGGGGGTTCGTGGTTGCGTCAGCCGGGCGAGGTCGATCAGGCGCTCGCCGAGGCGACCCTGTCCGACGTGGTCACGGCGGGCACCCTGACGCACTTCGCCGAGCCGGAACTGTTGACGGCGGTCCGCGCCGCGGCGTGGCGCACGTCGGGGGCGCACCGCAGGCTCGAGTCGTCGGGCACGATCGACGTCAGTCCCGCGCGGGCTGCGGCGCTCGCGGTGCATGCTGCGTCGCAACAGGCGGACCCGCTAGCGCAGGTGTGGTGAGGGGGGCGCATGGCTGAACCGCTGCCGAGCTACCTGACGTCGGTCGATCCTCGGGTGATGCGTCCCGCCCCCGAGCGGTGGACCCGTCGAGCACGGCGCGCGCTGGGGGGATGGGCGCGCGCCGTGCTCGGCTGGGCGACCCGCCCCGCCCGGCTGATACCGGGGCTGGCCGCCGTCGGCTGCGCCGTCGCCGGTTCGTGGCTGCTGTGGGGGCTCGGGGTGGCGCTGCTGGTCGCGGTGCCGTTCCTGCTGCTGCTCGACGCACGCACCCCGAGAGGCTGACCCGTGGCACTGTTCCTGAACCGCGGCGCCGGCGCCCCCACGCAGCAGCGGTCGAGCAACCTCGGCGAGCTCGTCGACGCCGCCACCGGGGGACGCCGCGGCGCCGCGTCCGGGCGCGCCGTCGGTTGGGCGGGCGCGCTGTCGATCCCGGCTGTGTGGTCGGCGGTCCGGCTGCGCGCGAACGTGATCAGCAGTCTCCCGGTCGGGGTGTTCCGCAACGGGACGGACGGGCTGCCGCGCAGGGTGCCCGACTCGCAGGTCAACGGGGCGCTGACGCAGCCGTCCGCGCAATTCGACATGGTGTCGTGGCTGCACGCCTCGCAGGTGTCCCTGGACATGCGCGGCAACTGCTGGGGGCGGATCGTCGCCCGGCACCCGACCACGTACCTGCCGACGCAGGTCGAGCTCGTGCACCCGGACGACGTCGGGGTGCGGGTGCTGCGCGACGGCACGATCGAGACACGGTTCGGCGGTCGGGTCGTCGACGCGCTCGACGTGTGGCACGAGACGCAGAACGAGGTTCCGGGGGACGTCGTCGGGCAGTCGCCGATCGCCGCGGCGGCGCGGTCTCTCGGGATCAACCTCGCCGCCGAGAACTACGGCGCGTCGTTCTACGACGAGGCGTTGACCCCGTCGGCGCTGCTGTCCTCCGACGCGCCGATCGACGAGGACGGGGCGCGCATCGTGAAGCGCCGCGTACTGGCGACGCAGTCGGGGCGCGAGCCGCTCGTGCTCGGCGGGAACTGGCGGTACCAGCAGCTGAGCGTGAACCCCGCCGAGGCGATGTTTCTCGAGGTGATGCGGTACGGCGACACCGACGTCGCGAGGCTGTTCGACGTGCCGGGCGAGCTCATCGACGCGAACACGTCGGGCTCATCCGTCACCTACGCCAACCGCGAGCAGCGGGTGCAGGACCTGCTCGCGTTCCGGTTGGGTCCGGCGATCGCCCGCCGCGAGCGGGCGCTGTCGCGGCTGACCGTCCGCGGGCAGTACGTGAAACTGAACATCGCGGGGCTGCTGCGCGGCGACCTGATGACCCGCTACAAGTCGTATGAGCTCGGGCTGAAGAACGGTTTTCTGACGCTCGACGAGGTGCGGGCGCTCGAGGACCGTGCCCCGATGACCGCCGAGGAACTCGCCGCGCTGGTCGCGGCGGGGCTGCTCGGCAAGGCGACGACCCCCGAACCTGCCGCCGCGCCCGCGGACGGCTCGACCCCCGCGACGCAGGAGGTACCGACCGCATGAGCACGTTCCGAGCGCGCGTCCAGATCGACGACGGGACGTTGCACACGTCCCGCCCGTTGACCGCACCCGAGCAGGTGCGCGACATGATCGAGAGCGTCGTGTACAGCATGAGCGAGTCGACGACGGCGGGCGAAGTGCTGTCGGTCGAGCTCGAGTTCGAGACGGTGGGGGAGTCCGACAGCCCGATCGGCGACTCGATCGCGGGCACCTCGAGCACCCCGCTCGCGGTGCCGCTCGACGACGACGACGAGGTCGACGCGCCGACGCTGGCGGGGCAGCAGTGAACCGCCGCGCCGCGGCGCAGCGCCGCGCGCAGGGCGGGTACCGGGCGCAGGCCGACCGCCCGTCGCAGCGCAGGTGCGCCGAACGCGCCGGCAGCCCCGCGCTCGCCCGCGGCATCCTGCACGGCGTCGAGGTACGCGAGGCGGGCGACGGCGGTCCCGCGCTGAACTTCCGCGGGTACGCGTCCGTGACCGAGCACGCCTATGACATGTGGGACATGTTCGGCCCGTACACAGAGACGATCGCCGCGACCGCGTTCGATCAGACGCTGCAGGACAGCGCCGACGTCGCGTTCCTGCTCAACCATGGCGGGATGACGCTTGCCAGGACGGCGAGCGGCACGCTGCGGCTGACCGCCGACGACGTCGGGTTGCTGACCGACGCTGACCTCGACCCGCAGAACAGCGTCGTGCGGGACGTCATGAGCGGGGTCCGGCGCGGCGACCTGTCCGAGATGTCGTTCGCGTTCCGCATCATCAGGGGCACATGGTCACCCGATTACACCGCGTACCGGATCGAGCAGGTCGACATGAACCGCGGCGACGTGTCGATCGTCAACTACGGCGCGAACCCCGATACGTACCTGCTCGGCAGCGACGACGACCCCGCCGAGCTCGACGTCGAGCAGCTGGACGATTCCCAGGCGCTCGCGCTCGCGGGCCGTCTCGAGCAGCGCAGCGCGAAACGTGCCGCTGCCGCCCGCGCCGGCGCCCCGATCATGTCCCGCGCCGAGCTCGACGCGCTCGCCGAGCTCGCCGCCCCGCACCCGCTCGCCGCCCGTGTTCAAGACTGAACACCCCATGACCCCGGACGGCGCTTCCCTGCCGCCCGGTCCCGCCCCACGTTGCGCCGTCGACCGCGTCGCGCCCCCCGCGGGCCTGACCCGGTCGGACACCTGACCGACGGGCCTCCCGAATCACTTCCCACGAGAGGTCAACACAGTGACGATCGAACAGATCCGCGCTCGCATCCGCGAGCTACTCGACCAGCGCGCCGCGCACGAGCAGGCGGTACAGACCACCCGCGCCGCGATCGGCGCCGGCGACCCGACCGCCGAGCAGGCGACCGCGCTGCGCGCCGCCCGCGAGGCACTCGTCGGGCTCGACGCCGAACTCGACCAGCAGCAGGAAGCGCTACGGTCCGCGCTCGACGAGCAGACCCGCAACGCGAACGCGGCGGCGCTGCGCGCCGAGCTCGGCATGACCGACGACCAGCAGCGCGGGGTCGGCGGCGCCCGCGTCGGGCAGGAACAGCGCACCTACACCGCCGAGCGGGACCGCCGCGGCGAGACGTCGTTTTTCGTCGACGCGTTCCGGGCGACGCAGCTGGGTGACGTCAACGCGCAGCAGCGGCTGCAGCGGCACGCGCAGGAGGTGCAGGTCGAGCGGGAGGCACCCGCGCAGCGCGACCAGCAGACCCGCGCCGTGTCGACGGGCTCGTTCGGTGGGCTCGTCGTCCCGCAGTACCTGATCGGGCTCGCCGCCCGCATCATGCGGGCCGGGCGCCCGTTGGCGAACGTGGTCGCCGGGCTGCCGCTGCCCGAACAGGGCATGTCGCTGACCATCCCGCGCGGCACCACGGGCGCCGCCGTGTCGTCGCAGGCGACGCAGAACAGTGCGCTGCAGAACACCGACGAGGTGTGGTCCGACCTCGTCGTGCCCGTGGCGACCATCGGCGGGCAGCAGGACGTCAGCCGTCAGTCGCTCGAGCGGGGCACACCCGGCATCGATCAGATCGTGTACATGGATCTCGCCGGGGCCTATCACGCCGAGCTCGACCGTCAGGTCGCGCAGGGGTCGGGCGCGTCCGGGCAGATGCTCGGCATGCTGAACACTGCCGGAATCGTCACGGCAACCGCGTTCGGCGGTGTCGTCACGGCTGCCGCGCTGAACACGAAGATCGCCGGGGCGGTCGCTGGGGTCGGCGCGGTCGGGGTCGGGGTGACCCCGAAACTGATCGTCATGCACCCGCGGCGGTGGGGTTACCTCACGTCGCTGTCGGACACGACGGGGCGCCCGATCGTCGCCGCGACCGCGGGCGGGCAGAACGTGCTCGGCAACAACACGACCCCAGGTGGGCAGTCGGCGGGCGACGACCCGGGCAACTACCGGACCGCGCGAGCAGTCGGCAACATTCAGGGGCTCGACGTGATCACCGACGCGAACCTGCCCACGAACGTCGGGACGAACGTCGAAGACGTCGTGCTCGTCATCGACAACGATCAGGTGTTGCTGTGGGAGGACGGCGACGGCATGCCCCGTCAGCTGCGGTTCGAGCAGACCCTCGGGCAGAACCTGACCGTCAAGCTGATCGCCTACGGGTACGCCGCGTTCACGGCGGGCCGCTACCCGCAGGCCGTCGCCCGCGTCGGCGGCGCCGACAGCACGGGCGGTAACGGGCTCATCGCCCCGACGTTCTGACCTCGAGTCGGACCCGACCCGAGCCGCATTCGATCCGTCAGGAGAGGATCAGCACATGACCGCACCGAATCAGGTACCGCCCGGCACGGACGTTCCCGCGCCGCAAGAGCAGGCGGTCGCCGAGGCGCCGTCGTCGACGTCGGCGCTCGTCGGCGAGGCGATCGCCCCCGAGTGGTTCGTGCCGCCCGCGACGCAGTCGAACTATTTCCAGATCGCGCGGGATCAGGCAGCCATTCAGGGGCGCGAGCCCCGCGAGGTGATGCAGGAACTCGCCGACCAGTTCGAGCAGCTGCACCAGCGGCAGCCGCTCGACGGGTACGACCACCTCGCCGCGTGGGCGCGGGAAGCCGACCCGTCGGCGGGGCAGGGTCCGTCGGGGCTCGCGATCCTGCAGGCGCGGGTGATCGAGTCGGCGCGCCGCGACCCGTATCAGGCCGTGATCGGCGATCAGGCCGCGGTCGAGCAGGGCGTGACCGCGCAGCGCGCCTACGACGCGTCGATCGCGGGCGCTGCGGCGGCGCCGTCGGTCGACCCCGCGTCGGGATTCCTGCCGAACCCCGGGCCGCTGTCGATCCCTGACGACGTCAAGGTCGGTCAGGAAGGCGCGCAGGTGGCGCAGGGCGACCCGTCGTCGGGTGTCGAGACGTCCGACACGGCACCCCCGCCCCCGCCTGCGCCCGAGCCGACGTCGAGCTCGAGCAAGGGGCACAGCAAGAGCGGCAGCGGTTCGGGCGACTCGAGCAGCTGACCGATCGGGGGCGGCGGGCAGGAACGGGGGGACCTGTCCGCCGCACCCCGCACCGTACGACGAGGGGGCGACAATGACAGCACCGGGCGATACGACCGCGAACTACGTCGCGCTGATGCGCGAGCGCGGGTGGAATTGGGGCGACCTCGCCGACGAGTTCGACCGTCAGGCGCTGTCGCCCGCGCTCGACGGGGGCGCGAACGCGCGCAGCATGGCGCGGTGGGCGCGCAGCGAGGACGAGGCGGCGCGGCAGCGCCGCGAGGCGCTCACCCCCGAGCGTGAGCCGCAGGACCCGCGCCCCGAACCGCCGAAACGGACGGCGATCCCGCCCCGACCGAACCGTCGGGGCTGACCCGTGCCGCTGACCGTCGATGACCTCGCGCACCACCTGAACGCGGTCGAGCCGCCCGCCGAGGGCAGCCGCGACCGGGTCGAGATGCAACGCGCGCTCGACAGCGCGGTGCAGGAAGTGCGCCGCATGACGGGCCGCATCGACGCGCAGACAATCACGGTGCGGGTGTCGGCGCGGCGCGGCGACCGGGCGCTGCGGCTGCCGTGCGTGGACCTCGCCGCCGTCGGGTCCGTCGCCGACCCGACGGGGTACGCGGTCGCGCCCGCGCACGTCGACCTACTCTCGGGCATCGTCGAGCTCGACACCCCGACGACGGGCGGCGCGTACCTGATCAGCGTCACGGGCGAACCCTGGCCGTCCGCGCTCGAAACTGCGGCGCTCGACTGGGCGACCCACATGTACGACACGCAGCGCACCGTGACCTCGCCCGTGTCCGACGACGATCAGCCGTCTCCGACGTTCGCGCTGCCGAACCGGGTCGCCGAACTGCTGTCGCCGTACCGGCTCGCGGCGATCGCATGACGAAGCTCGCGGCGCCGCTGATCATCGACGCGCACCTCGAGCGGCTGCCGACCCTCGAGGGATGGGACGCAGCCGACGGGCGCCCCGCGGTGCGGGTGTTCGAGGGCGCCCGCGAGCAGCGCACCGACCTGCGGCGGTGGCTGACCGTCGGCTACCTGTCGGGGGACGTGGGTCCCGCGGTGCACCTCGAGCCGTCGCACGGCGCGCAGTCGCAGAACGTCGAGGCGGGGTCGATCGGCTGCGAGCTCATCGTCGCCGGCGCCGACGTGGCGACCGCGCGCGCCGCCGCGTTCGACCTGCTCGAGCCGTGGTCCGGGTGGCTGCAGCGCGAGCCGACGCTGCCCAACAGCGAGGGCGAGGCGCGGCTGATGCCCGGCTCGTCGCTGTCCCTGGTCGCCGACGTTCTGCTCGCGACGACCCGGGCGGGGGCGACCGCGACCGCGGTCGTCACGATCACGTACACCGCAGTTACCTACGGATGAGGGGCGACACCATGACCACACGTCAGCGGGCGAGCAGCACGAGCTCGACCGACCAGTACGAGAACGAGCAGCAGCGCGAGTGGAGGCAGTACACAGCCCGCGTCGCGATCGACTACTACGGGCAGCGCGCGTACAACGTCGGCGACCCCGTGCCCGTGTCTGCGGTCGACGGCGACGACGCGTGGATCCCGTCCGACTACGTCGACAAGCGCGACGCGTTCGAGGGCTCGGCGACCGTCGTCTCGCCCGAGCCGCCGACGATCGACCCGACCCACACCGCGGCGCCCGCCGCGGCGTCCCCCGACGTCATCACCACGGAAGGCTGACCGATGCCCGGAGTTGTCCCACAGCCGCAGATTCTGACCGACCCCGGAATCCTGTGGATCGCCCCGCTCGGCACCGTCGAGCCGACAGTCACAGCGACCGCAGGCAAGTTTAGTGACACGCTCGCCGCCGCGTGGCTGCTGCTCGGGCCGACCGACGAGGGGTCGACGTTCAGTGATTCGGTCGACACGGACACGATCACGGTCGCCGAATTCCTGTCGCCGATCCGCAACGTCGTGACCGGGCGGACGTCGACGCTGTCGTTCGCGCTCGCGTCCTGGACCCTGACGAACTACCGCCGCGCGCTGAACGGCGGGGTCGCGGCGCTCGTCCCGACAGGCACCGCAGGCGCCGAGGTGACGTCCCTCGAGCCGCCCGTCGAGGGCACCGAAACGCGCGCGATGCTCATGTGGGAATCGACCGACGCGACGCTGCGCATCATGGGCCGTCAGTGCTTCCAGACGGGTGAGGTGTCGACCGACTTCCGACCCGCACCCGAAAAGGCGCTGATTCCGTGCGAGTACGCGTTCGAGCAGCCGAGCACGGGTCTGCGCCCGTGGAAGATGTGGTCCGCCGGCACCGCGCGGGCCGCGTGATGAGCGCCGCGCCGTCGCTCGTCGAGCCGCAGATCGAGGTCGGCGAGGTCGTCGACGACATGCCGGGCGACGAGGTCGCGACCGTCGTCGCGACCGTCGATTTTCTCGGCAAGAGGTTCACGGTCCGCGAACAGGGGGTGTCGCTGCTCGCGCTGATGAAGTTCGCCGTCGTCGCCAAGCGGGGCAAGACCTCCGACGACATGGAAGGGCTGTCGGCGCTGTACGCGCTGCTGCAGTCGTGCATCGCCGACGACGAGTGGGAAGCGTTCGAGGACCACGCGAACGCGAAAGGCGCCGACGGCGAGGCGCTCATGAAGGTTGTCACGGACGCAGTCACGGCAGCCGCCGCACGCCCTACACAGCAGCCGTCGCACTCGCAGGATGGGCGGTCAGCAACCGCCGCGAGCTCGGCGGCAGGCTCATCCTCGCCGGGCTCGTCGATCCGGCAGGGCGACGTACGGGTGCAGACCGACCTCGAGCGGCGGGGTCGACCCGACCTCGGGCTCGTGGTCAAGCGGGCGCGGGAAGCGTCGACGGCGTCCTAGACCGGCTGACGCTGTCCGACGGCTGTGACGTCGTGTACGCGCTGATCGTCGAGCGGCTCGAGCGTCACGTGCTGGTCGAGCGGCAGGTCGCCGCCGTGATGCTCGCGGCGGGATCGAAAAAGGTCACGGTGCCGACGTTCGAGGCTGAACGCGGCAAGCTCGACCGGCTGCTCGACCAGCAGCCGCGGCGCGAGTACGAGCCCGAGCAGGCGGCGCTGATCGCCGCGCTCGGATTGGGGGGGTGACGGATGCCGGGTGCCGAGGACATGGGCGCGCGGGTGTTCTACGAGATGAGCGCCAAGCTCAAGCGGGCGGGGGCGGGGGACCTGCGTAAGCAGCTGCACAAGGACGTGCGGACGCTCGCGAAGCCGCTGCTGCCCGCGGTGCGCCGACAGGCCGCGACACGGTTCGAGCGCAGCGGCGGGCTCGGCAGGCACATGAGCCGCGGCGCCCGTTACCGCACCGTCGCGAAAACGGGGCTGTCGACCGCGGGCGTGTCGATCCGGGCGAACCGCACCGATCCGCGCACCGACACGCAGGGACGCATCGCGCACCCGATCCCCGACGGGCGGGGCGGGTTCCTGCTGAACGACAAGGGGAAGCGGATCAAGGCGGTGCAGTTCGTTCCGAACGCGGTCGGCTACTTCAGCGAGACGATCGAGGAGCGGGCGCCGCAGATTCGGCGCGACCTGATCGACGCGCTCGAGCGGTGGGCCGACGAGTTCCTGAGATGAGGTGCACCCGTGGCTGATTTGTCGATGGTGTTCGACCTGCTCGCGAAGGACCGCGCGTCGAGCAAGGTCGCCGACGTCGGCGACAGCATGAAAGCCGCGGGCGACGACGCTGACGCGTTCGGCGACCGCGTGTCGGGCATGTTCGGGAAGATCGCGGGGGTCGCCGCGGGGGCGGGGCTGGCGGTCGGCGCCGGGTTCGTCGAGGCGCTGAGCAAGGAAACGCAGACCGCGAAGCTCGGCGCGCAGCTGGGGCTCGATCCCGCCGAGACAGCGAAAGCCGGGAAGGTCGCGGGCGACCTGTACGCCGCGAACTACGGCGACAGCATGGAAACGGTGAGCGACGCGGTCGGCGCGGTCGTGTCGTCGATCGAGGGGATGCGCGACGCGAGCGGCGCCGCCGTGAAGACAGCGACGCGGGACGCACTGAACTTCGCGAGTGCGTTCGGTACCGACGTGAACGAGGCGGTCGGCACCGTCGGTGTGCTGATCAAGAACGGGCTAGTGCCCGACGCGACCGCGGGGTTCGACATGATGACCGCCGCGTACCAGAAGGTGCCCGCGGCGATGCGGGAGGAACTGCCCGCGATCCTGACCGAGTACGGCACGAATTTTCGGGCGCTCGGCTACACGGGCGAGCAGGCATTCGGGCTGCTCACGTCCGCAGCCGAGGGCGGGCCGGTCGTGCTCGACAAGGTCGGCGACGCGCTGAAAGAGCTTACGATCCTGGTCGGCTCGGACCTCGCCGCGACCGCGCCCGTGCTCACCGACCTTGGGCTCGACGCGCAGGCGATGGGCGAGGCGATCGCGACGGGCGGCGCCGGCGCGCAGACCGCCGTTCAGCAGATCGCGCAGGCGCTGCTCAACGTGAAGGATCCGACCGACCGGGCGGCGCAGGCGGTCGCACTGTTCGGCACCCCCCTCGAGGATCTATCGGTCGATCAGATTCCCGCGTTCCTCGGGTCGCTCGCGAACGTCGGACCCGGCATGGACGACACGAAGGGCAAAGCCGAGGACCTCGACGAGGCGCTCGGCAACACCGCGTCGAACACGCTCGGCACGTTCGCCCGCGGGTTGCAGTCGACTTTCGTCGACCTGATCGGCGGGGAGGTGCTGCCCAAGCTGCAGACCCTGCTCGACATGGCTAACTCGGGTGACTGGTCAGGGATCGGGACCGGGATCGTGACCGCCGTACAGACTGCGCTCGGCAGTCTCGGCACCCTGGCAGGGGACATGTTCACGGCGCTGGGGAACCTGTTCGACCAGATCGACTGGTTCGGGCTGGCGATGAAACTCGGCGAGCAGGTGCCGACGATGCTCGTCGGGCTGGCGACCGGCATCCTGAATTTCGACCTAATGGGGCTGTTGTCGGGGCTGGCGGATAACTGGTTCGCCGTGGTTATGGGGATTCTGGCGATCGCGTTCCTGCCCGGGAAGGTGGTCGCGAAGGTCGCCGAGGTGCTCGCGAAAATCCCGCTGATCGGGCGGCTGCTGGCGTGGTTCGTGACGGCGATCAAGAAGGTCGCCGATAAGGTCGTCGGGTGGGTCGGCGACATTATCGGCGGGTTTGCGCGGGGGTTCACGGCGGGCGGTTCCCGTATCGGGGGCGCCATCAGTACAGCGTTTAACAATATCAAGACGTATTTTTTCGTGTGGGGCGACGACGTCATCAAATGGTTTAAGGCGTTGCCGCAGCGGTTCGTTCGGGGTGCCGAAACGCTCGGGCTGAATCTGCGGATCGCGTTTAACAATGCGATGGCGGCTGCTGGTCGCGCCATCAGCAGCGGCATTAGTTCCGTCGTGAACTTTTTTAAGGGGCTGCCGGGCAAGGTCGGGTCAGCGCTCGGCAGTCTCGGATCGACCCTGTACCAAAAGGGTAAAGACATGATTCAGGGGCTGCTGAACGGGGCGGGGTCGCTGCTCTCGTCGATCGGGCGATTTTTCCTCAACAAGCTGCCGGGATGGATTCGTGGCCCGTTCGAGAGTGCGCTAGGCATCAGGTCGCCGTCGAAGGTATTCAAGAAGTACGGCGTGAACATCGGGCAGGGTCTGATAAAGGGAATCGACGGATCGGAAAAGGAAGTAAAAGCGGCGTCCAAGAAGCTCGGCGCCGAGCTCGTGAAAGCGTTCCACGCGGCGCTAAAGAACAGCGATCTAGCGTCGGCGCAGAAAGCACTCGACGCTATCGACGTCCTGAACCGCTCCGACGACAAACTGATCGCGCTCGCCAAGAGCCGCGACCAGATCGCAAAGCGACTCGAGGTGGCACGCGACAAGCTCGCCGACGCGGTCAAGATGCGGACCGACTTCGCGGCGTCGGTGCGCAGCAGCGCGCTTCAGTTCGCGAGCCTGACCGCGATCAAGACGGCGGGCAGCCCGCGCGTCCTCGTCGACGAACTGCAGCAGCGGCTGACCGCGATCACGCGGTTCCGGGCGCAGCTGGCGAAGCTCGCGAAGCTGGGCGTATCGCAGGACGTGTACAAGCAGATCGCCGAGGCGGGGGTCGAGGCGGGCGGGGCGACCGCCGACGCGCTGCTCGCGGGCGGACCGAAAACGATCAAACAGGTGAACGCGTTGCAGTCGAAGATCAGCGGCGCGTCTAAGGGGCTCGGCAGTGACGCGACGAAACGGCTGTATCAGGCGGGGGTCGACGCCGCGCAAGGGCTCGTCAACGGGCTGTCGCAGCAGTCGAAGGGGCTCGCGCAGGCAGCCGACCGGCTCGCCCGGCAGCTGACCGACGCTGTGAAACGGCGGCTCGGGATCAGGTCGCCGTCGAAGGTGTTCGAGGGGGTCGGGACGTCGATCGGCGAGGGGCTCGCCGCGGGCATCGCGTCCATGCGTCCGGTCGTCGCCGCCGAGCTCGCGGCGCTCGCCGACTCCCAGGCGGTGCAGTCGCTGCAGGCCGCGGTCGACGTCGACACGGGCGTGCGCGGCGCCGGCGCGGTCGGCTACACCCCGCCCGCGTACGACACGAGCGGGGTCGGCGCCGTCGCTGCGCCGACGTCCTCGAGCCGAACCGTCAACGTGTCGGGGGTCGTCGGACCCGCCGAGGTCGCCGCGCTCGTGGCACGCGAGCAGCGGCGCGACGAGTTCCTCGCGGGGGCGGGCACATGAGGCAATGGCTGTGGACAGCCGCGGACGGCTCGACGACCGACCTGTCGGAGTGGTCGGCGGGCACGTACGTGCTCGACGAGGGGACGAGCGGCGAGCTCGCCCCCGAATACGAGTTCGCGACGCAGTCGTTCGCGGGGGTCGACGGCGAGGACCTGCAGCAGATCAACGTCGGGTCGCGGTCGACGACTCTCGGGATGGACCTCGTCGCGTCCGACGGCGACGAGCTACGGCAGCGGGTGCGTCACCTGGCGCACGTGTTGCGCCCGCGTCTCGGGCAGGGCACGCTACGCGCGGTCGGCGAGGACGGCACCGAGCGGTCGCTGCGCTGCTACTACCGGAAGGGGCTCGAGACGGGCACGTACCGCGTCACGCGGTACCGCTGCGCGCTCGAGTTCTGGTCGCCGCGCCCGTGGTGGATCGGCGAGACGTTGCACCACAGCTACGGGCTCGCCGCGCCCGCCCCGTTCTTTCCGATCCCGCCGATCACGCTCGCCGCGACCACGATCGAGGGCGAGGCGACGATCGACCTCGGCGACACCGACGCGCCCACCTACCCGCGGTGGCTCGTCCGCGGGCCCGGCACACAGCTGACGCTGCGGAACACGGCGACCGTCGGCGCGACGACGACGACGAGTGAGCTCGTGCTGACCCCGCCCGGAGGGTTCGGCGACGGGCAGTGGGTCCGCATCGACACCCGCCCGACCCGGCAGGCGGTCAACGTCGTGACCGTCGACGTAGACGAGCGGACGGTGCTAACGGTCGGCGCGAACTTGTTCGGGTCGCTCGGCACCGATCCCGCGTTGTGGCCGCTCGTCGACGGAACGAACATCGTCGAGGCGCTGCTGACCGGGGCGGGCGCCGCGAGCCGGATCGACCTCGAGGCTGACCGGCTGTACAGCGGCGCGCGCTGATGGTCGGGCACGTGTGGCAGGCGTTCACCCGCGACGCCGGATATCAGCTGTCGGGCGGGGTGCCGCTGATCACCGCCAAGGGGGTGCGGCGGCACCTCGGGGTCGACGCGTGCGAGCTAACCGTGCCGTTCGATACCGACACGTACGGGCGGCTCGCCCCCGGCTCGGGGTTCGTTGTGAACCGCGACGGGGTGCAGCAGGTGTCGTGCATGGTCGGCTCGTCCCGCCGCATCGGCTGGGACGCGGGCAGCGGCGAAGCAACGATCACAGTGCAGGGGCTCGGCGACGACCAGCACCTCGCCGACCGGCTCACCTACCCGAGCCCCGCCGCGGCGCCGAACGCGCAGACCGCCGACTACTGGCAGCGCACCGCGCCCGCGTCGTCGGCTATGTGGCACCTGATCCGCGAGCAGGCCGGGCCAGGGGCGCAGGCGGCGCGCCGGGTGCCAACTCTCGTCATGGGCGACGACCCGCTCGTCGGCACGTCGCGGCTGTGGTCGACGCAGTGGGCGCCGCTGCTCGAGACGCTCACCGCGTGGGGTGTGCTGTCCGGCGCCGACCTCGGGGTGCGCGTGGTGACCACAGCGGACGGGCTGCGCGCCGACGTGTACGCGCCCCGCGACGTGTCGGCGGGGGTGCGGTTCTCGGCGAGCCTGCAGAACCTGACCGGGTGGGATTACGAGCAACTGCCGCCGTCGGTCACGTTCGGGATCAATGCGGGACCGGGGAACCTCGCCGCCCGCACGCGGCGGTACGCGCAGTCCGTGAACGTCGCCGACCTCGCGTGGGGCCGACGGATCGAGCAGCTGATCGACAGCCGCGACGAGAACAGCGCGACGAATCTGCAGCAGGGCGCCGATGACCTCGTCGCCGAGGGCATCGGCACCGTGTCCCTGTCGACTGAGACGGTCGACAGCCCCGCCGTCACGTACGGGATCGATTGGGACCTCGGCGACCGGGTGACGGTGCATGTGGGGCTGCCCGGGTCGGCGACCGCGGCGACCGTCGTCGACCTCGTCCGCGAGGTCGCGTTCGCTGTCGACTCGAGCGGTCGGGAGACGATCACACCCGCGGTCGGCACGTCGGACGCGAAAGCTGTCCGGCCCGGACCGAATCAGAAGACGCTCGCGAAGGTCGCGACCGGGCTCGCCCGGCTAGTGCGCAACCAGTAGGGGAGACGACATGCCGGACGTGTACGGACCGTTCGACGGGGTGACCTGGACGCAGGCGCAGTGGTACCGGGACGCATTCGCGCGGGAACTGTCGGGGGTGTACGGGTCGACGTTCACCGCGTCGACGGCGGGCGACCTCGGGCTGACCGTGTCGGGGCTGACAGTGACGATGGCGCTCGGGCGGGCGCACGTGCGCGGCGCCGGGTACGAGCGCACGGGCACCGCATGGTCGACGACGCTTGCCACGAACACGAACGCGAACCCGCGCATCGACCGGCTCGTGCTGCGCCGCGACCTCGCCGCGAAAACGGTGCTGCCCGTGATCCTGCAGGGCACCCCCGCCGTGTCCCCCGCCGTGCCGGCGCTGACACAGGCCGAGGACGGGGTGTGGGATCTTCCGCTGCACCGCTGGCAGACCCCGGGCGGGTCGGGCACGACGCTGACGAACATCGTCGACGAGCGGGTGCCGGGCGACCTCGGGGCGGTGCGCCGAAACGTGGCATGGCCCGCGCTCGACGAGACGTCGGGACTCGTGACGGGCATCGTCGCGGGCTGGTCGCTCACTTCCATGTACCTGCGGCGATACGGGCTCGACCTGTGTTATTGCGACACCCTATGGACCCGAACAGGGGCAGCGATCACCGTCGGCGCCGACGGCGACGTCGCGAACATCGACCTAGGCACCCTTGCCGCTGCCTACACCCCGCCGCTGAACGTGCCCATGCAGGCGCACGCGTCGGGCGGGCTGACCCAGGGATACATGACGAACGCGGGAGTCGTGCGGCTGACCGCTGTCGCGCCCGGACGGTCACTCGCAACAGGAGCGCAGGTGCAGCTGAACGCGGGTTTTTACCCGTTGCAGACAGTCGCGGGATTCTGACCGTCGACGATGACCGAACCCCCCGCGGGGTGGCTGTTCGAGCGCGGGCTGCTGCTGCTCGGACCCGACGACGTGCCGCCCCCGCCGACGCCCCCGCCGCTGCCGCGGGTGGTCGTGTTCGGCGATTCGTTCACCGACGGGCGGTCGACAGGCGAACGTGGCTGGGTGCGGCTCGTCGCCCGCGAGCTCGACGTCGAGACCGTAAACAATGGGGTGGGCGGCTGCGGCTACGTCGACCTCGGCGACGGTGTCACGCTGCCGTACATGACGACCGTCGCCCCGGTCGAGCAGCCCGACCTCATCGTCGTATTCGGGTCGATCAACGACCGCCCGTGGTCGCCGCTCGCCGTCTACCTCGCCGCGGTCGTCACCTACGGCGCGATCCGGGCATGGGCGCCCGACGCGCCGCTGCTGGTCATCGGACCGCAGTACCCGAACGGCGACGTGACCGCGGTCATGTGGGCGCTACGCGACGCCGTCCGGTCCGCAGCCGACGCGGTCGGGGCGACGTTCGTCGACCCGCTCGCCGAGCAGTGGTTCGCCGGGCGCCCCGACCTGATCGGGTCCGACGGGTTGCACCCCAACACCCGCGGGCATGCTTACCTCGCCGACCTGATCGCGCCGCGGATCGCCGCGGCACTCACCCCGGAGGTAGCACCATGACCGACCCGACCCCGCTCGAGGACATGACCGACACCGACGATCAGGTGCAGCCGACCGACAACGGTCCGCAGCCCGACGACCCCGACGAGCAGCCATCGCAGGACCCCGCCGACCTGCCCGATGGCACCGACAGCGAACAGCAGTGACGACCGCCGCTCGGGTGCTCGACGTCGCCCGCACGCAGATCGGCACCGTCGAGGGCTCGGGCGGTACCAACCCGTACGGCAAGGCGTACGGGGCGGATCGGGTCGCGTGGTGCGCGCAGTTCTGCTGGTGGGTGTTCGGGCAGGCGGGCGCCGGCGCGCTCATCCCGAAAACCGCGTACACGCCGACCCTCGCCGCGTACTACCAGAAGCAGGGACGCGCCGACCGCACACCGAGGGTCGGCGACCTCGTGCTGTTCGACTGGCCCGGGGACGGGGTCGACCGGATCAGTCACGTCGGGCTCGTCGAGGCGGTCAACGCCGACGGGACGCTGACCACGATCGAGGGCAACACGACGTCGGGGGCTGCCGGGAATCAGCGCATGGGCGGCGGGGTGTGGCGCCGCAAGCGGTCGACGTCGGCGGTCGTCCTGTACGCGCACCCCGCCTACGCGGGGCAGGTCGGACCCGCGACCGTCCGCAACCCCGCCGACCCCGCCGCGGGCATGGTCCCGCTGTCCTACGGGATGCGGACCGACTCGCGGGTGATCGCGCTGCAGCGGTTCCTGAACGCATACAAGTGGAACCCGGCGCTGCCGCTGCTGACCCCGCTCGGGAACTACCTCGAGCAGACCGTCGACGTCGTGCGGCGGGCGCAGGCGCAGTGCGGGGTGACCGGGCCGGACGCGAACGGGCGGGTCGTCGGGCCGCGGACGATTGCCGCGTTCGCCGCCCGGGGCGCCCGATGGTGACCGTGTGGTCCGTGGGGCGCGGCGCGACCCGACCGTGACCGCCGTCGGCACATGCTGTGCTGATCCGCCCGGGACGTTGTCACAGCAGATGCTCGGGGGGCCGCCCGATCCTGCCGATGATGGGCACATGTCCACGAGTCACATCGTCGAGCCACAGCGCGCCGACGTCGCCGACCACGCCGCGCCCGTCGACGACGAGCGGGACCGCGCCGAGCGCGCCGCCGCGGTCGCGCAGTACGCGAGCACCCTGCTGCCCGGGGTGCTCTGGGGGCTCGGCATGTTCGTGTTCGACGGACCCGTACCGACGGAGGTGCAGGGCACGGTCGGGCTGATCGTCACGGCGCTGTGCACGCTCGTCGTCGGCTACTCGCGCAGCCGTGGCTGACCTCGTCGCCGAGCACGCCGCTACGGTTCGGGCAGACTGACGGCATGGCGCTACCCGACGGGCTCGCGACGGTCACTGTCGACGTTGGCCCGTATCTCAGATCCGATGGCAGCGCGGCGCGCGGGACGGTCACTTTCCAGCCCGAGGCGCCGCTGCTGCATGTGCCGACCGGGACGAAAATTCTCGACGCGCCGACTGTCGTCACTCTCGACGACGATGGGGTCGGGTCGGTCGTTCTGCCCGCATCGGACGACCCGGGCTCGTCGCCGTCGCTGCTCGGCTATTGGGTGTTCTGGCAACTGTCGGGAGTCGAGGCGCCGCAGGCGCGGCGTGTTCTGCTGCCCGCCGCGGTGCCGCAGGTGCCGCTCGAGTCGCTGCTGCCGGTTGCGACGTCGGTCGTCGCCCCCGCGTCGGTGCCCGCCGTGTCATCGATCGCGGGGCTGACGGGAACGTTGACCGCCGAGCAGCTGGCCGAGGTGCTGACGGGGCTCGTCGGCGGTGACGGATACAGCGACGAACAGGTGCGGGCGATCCTCGCGACCGACCTCGCCGACGTCGCCGCGACCGGCGCATACAGCGACCTGACCGGGAAACCGATTCTTGTCCTGGCCGCGGGGGCGCCCGTACCCGGTGGCACCGCTGCCGGGACGATCATCTACCGCACGGCATGACCCGCTCACCCGCCGACGTCCCTGGCCTATTCCGCTGGTGGCGGTCCGACGACGCCACCGCAGGCAAGGCCGACGGCGATCCCGTCTCGACGTGGGTCGACCGGGTCGCCGGGCAGTCGCTCGCCCCCTCGTCCCCCGCTACGGTCGCGCCGGTCCGCCTCACCGCCCCCGGTGAGGGCAACGGCATCCCCTGTGTCAGCACGACCGCAACGTCGGGGGTGTCCCTGGCCGGTTCCCTCGACATGCCCGACGACTACACGGTCGCCGTTGTGTGGAAACGCACCAGCGGCACCACGCCGCGCGGCATCGCATCCGTCTACGGCGCCACCGTCGCGGCGCGCCGGTTCATACTGAACGTGCCGACGACGACCAGCGTCAGCCTCACCAACTACCGGGAGGGCGGCGCCAGCGCCGGGACCGACACCCGCGACGCGATCAACACCGGGGTGCCGAACGTCATCACCGCCGCCGCCGACAGGTATCAAGCCGAGGTGTTCCACAACGGCACCAGCGACGGTGCGACCGCCGCGACCACCGACCTGCCCCCGAACACAGGCGCGGCAGCCACTTTCCGGCTGTTCCTGTCCAACTCGGGCAGCAGCAACTGTCTGCCCGCGCGCATGTGGGAGTTCTGCATCTGGGATCACCCGCTCACCGTCGCCGAGCGGGTCGTGTGGCATTCCTATGTGCAGGACCGCTACGGGATCGCTGTCGCCGACTACGCGCCCGAACAGACCTGGCACCTGTGGGACGGCGCGGCAGAGCAGCCGCTGACCCTCGACGGGGTGTGGGACGGGTCGACCGTTCAGCCGGTGACCGTCGAGATCGCGACGAGCCCGTGACCGCCGAGCAGTACGAATCCCGACCGAACCGTCGGGCGACCGACGGCGGCGCGTCCGATACGCCGCGCGCCCGGCAACGCAGGCTCGTGCGGCACATCAGCAGCGACCCCGAGCTCGTCGGGTGGTTGGCGACGACGAAGGCCCGGACGCTGAACGACGTCGCCGCGATGCTGTCGGGCTCGGGGCACGGCGCAGCTGCCGAGCTCGTCGCCCGCTACGCGCAGGCGATGACGTCGGGCGACCGCTCGCCGTTCTAGGCTCGACCTCGTCTCGCGCGGCTGATCCCGTCCGTCGAGACAGGGACGCACCCCCGTCACACCCCGGACCTACGAGCCGGAAGGTAGGCGGGGGTGCTGCCTATTCGCCGTAGTCGAGGGCGCCGCGGTTCCACGAGCGGCCACGCTTGCCGCGGACGAGCTCGAGGGTCAACCTGCGGTCGTCGCCGCGGTGCACCGTGAACCCGGTCGCCCCGAACACGTGCGCCAGCATCGGCCCGGCTGTCTCATAGTCGCTGAACCGCTGCCCGAGCAGCGCACGCACCTGCACCACGTCGGCGGTCGCGGTGCACCGCACCCGCCCGAGCCGCGGAACCTCGAGCCGCCCGTCGCGGTCCCGCCTGTCGAGCTCGGCGACTTGCATCGCCGTGCGCCATGTGCGGCGGTACAGCCACAGCGACCGCCAACGGGCCAGCAGGGCGGGCCGCGCCCGCCGGCGCCACGACAGCGGCGCGTACACCGACCACGCGTGCCCGACCTCGAGCGGCAGCCACAGCAGCAGCAGCGTCGCGACCGGGTGCTCGAGTGCGCCCCACAGCAGTACCGCCGAGCCGAGCAGCGCGCCCGACGTGCGGGGGCGGCACACTGACCACGTCAGCAGCCGAGCCGTCAGGACGACCAGCGCAGCGCACGACCAGTACAGGAAGGCGCGCCAGCCGTGGAACTGAACGGGTCCGACGCGAACACTCACCTGCATGAGAGGACCCCGCCCGTGACGCTCGCCGACGCTGTCGCCGACGAGGTGCGCCGCCGCATGTCCGCGCGGGGGCTGTCGCAGAATGCGCTCGCCCGCGCGGCGGGCATGCCGCCGACGCTGCTGCACCGCGCCATGAACGGCGACCGGCAGCTGACGATCGACGAGCTCGACGCGCTCGCCCGCGCGCTCGAGGTGACCCCCGAGCACCTGCTGCGGCTCGCCCGCACGACGACTCCCCCGATCGGGTGATGTTCAGAATCGAACAGCGCGCCGCGTCAAGTTCGACGCGACATGTGCCGACAATAGAGTCGTGACCGCGACCCGTACCCCCAAGATCAGCGCCGCAGCGCTCGCCGCTGCCGCGACCCGACTGCTCGGCACTGTCGTTCTCGACGTCGCCGACATGACCACCGCCCCGGCTGTGTACCGCGCCCGGCTCGAGATGTTCGAGACGATCGACGGCGACGAGCTCGGCGCCGACGACGGAACCCTGATCGTGCTCGTGCAGCCGGGTGCGGCTGCCGACCTGATCGCGCTGTACGGCACCCCGGGTGCCGCCGCTGCCGCCGTGAACCGCGAACTGCGCGCGGGCGGTGCGCTGTGAGCGCCGAGCTCGCCGTGATCACGGCGCACGACGACGACCGCGACGCGCCGCTCGCCGTGTGGGCGCCCGTCGACCGCACGTCGATCCTGTACATGACCCGCGAGCGCGCCCGCCAGCTGACCGACACGACCCGGGAACTGCTGCGGCAGTCGGGAACGAACCTCGTCGAGCTCCGCGAGGGCTCAGCGCACGTCGTGCTCGGCTACGCGCACTGGCATGAGTACGTCGAGCGCGAATTCGGCGACCTGTTCGTGTACAAGCTGGCGCAAGGTCAGTCGGCGATCGTCGCCGAGCGCGACGCGCTGATCGCGTCCATGACGATCGCCGGGTACACCGTCCGCGAGCAGCGGGACGCGCTCGGCGCGTCGGTCGGCACGGTGCACGCGACGCAGCGTCGGCTCGGGCTCGTGCCCGACCGCCCGTCGACGGTCGTCGACGACGAGCCCGAGCCGCTCGACCCGTTCCGCGGACTCGACCGGACCCGCACGGCGCTCGCCCGGGTCGCCGCGCAGGGCGAGCGCGGGCTGACCTCGTCAGAACTGGACCTCGAGACGGGATGGCCGATCGGCACCGCGACGGGACTGCTGTCGCGGCTCGAGCGCGGGCGCAACGGCAAGGGGGGCGGGCTGCTCGCGTTCGGCGAGGGGCTGCGCGAGCGCCGCATGCCGTACGTGCTGACCGATCGCGGTCGGCAGGTGCTCGACGAGGCGCTCGCCGCGCGGGACGCAGCCGAGCAGGCGCCGCTCGGCTAGCATCGGCACCGCGTCGGGGTGGTTCCCGTCGCGGTCGCAGCGAACGGGGTCGCGCCCGTGAGCACACAGCACCCCCGCCCCGTGATCCCGGGCGGGGGTGCTGTCGTTCGTGGATGCTCGACCGGGTGTGGTCATGGATCGTGTGCGGGTTCCTGATCGTCGCCCCGTTGCCTGCCGGCATCGCCGCGGGGGTCGCGGTCGACGCGTGGCTGTGCCTGCGTGACCTGCGGGCGGGGCGCCCGGTCGACCGCTAGGCGGGGTTCCGTCACGGCAGTTATCGGGTCGTCCACATGGTTACGCACAGAGTGTGGACAGCGGCGCGTGTCGCGTCGAAACTGACGCACCCCGGGGGTATGTTGTCCTCAGCACGAACCGCCGACCCTGACCCCGTCGACGGAGCAACACCACATGCGACCGCGACCAGAGGACACCGATCATGCGTCACACCCTTGCAACCCTGCTCATGTTCGCCGCCGTCGTCGCCGGGCTCGGGGGTGTCGCCGACGCGCTCGCGTCCGCGAACCTCGAGCAGCCCGCGCCGGCTGTCGTGTTGGACACGACCGACCGGGCCGACGAGACGGGCGCCCGCGCCGCGATCGCCGCGTACAACGCCGCGCAGGTCGACCAGTGAGCAACCCCGCCCGACCCCGCCTGTCGCCGCAGCAGATCAACGCGCTGCGATTCGCCGCACTGCCCGCGGGTGTCCTGCGAGCGGCGCCGCCCGCAGGAATCGAGCCGCCGAAACTGCGAACCCTGCTGTCGCTCATCACGCATGAGCTCGCGACACATTCGCCTGTTACTCGCATGGTCGTGCTGACCGCCCGCGGGCGCGAGGTGCTCGCCGAGCTCGAGCGGGGCACCTCGTGATCGCCGCGCTGCGTCGTCGCCGCGCCGCCGAGGATCGGCGGGTGCGCGCGTTCGTGTGGGCGATCCGCGAGTCGGCGAGCCCCGCGCTCGAGGTGCTCACCTGATGACGTCACACCTGCCGCGCAGACTGCGGCGCATGTGGCTACTCGTCGTGCTCGCCGTCCTCGCGTGGCTGATCGCCGCCGTGACCGTCGCCGTACTCATCGCGCGGGCGATCCGGCTCGCCGACCAGCGCGCCCACACCCGACCGGAGGACTACCCATGCCCGTAGCCGTAGTGACCAGCGCGTCAGCCGCCCTCACACCGCACCCGTTCGACGTCGACCGCGACCGCGACCGCGACGGGATCGTGTACGTCCGCTGCCCCGCCGTCGGGCTGATGCTGCGGCTCGGGCATGACGACGCCGAACAGCTGCTCGAGGCACTCACCGCCGCTATGACCGCCGACCGAGAGGACACCCGACCGTGAAGCTCTGCCCCCGCTGCGGACGCGGCTGTCAGAACAAATACGAGGTCACGTGCGCCGAATGCGCGCGTGCCGAGCTCGCGCTGCTGCGGCTCGACCCGTTCGCCGTCGCCGCAGCCATCGCCGACGCGACCGACGACCCCGACCCCCGAGAGGACCCCCGACCGTGACCGACGACGAACTGCCCGACGTGTTCTGCCCGTTCAGCCTCGACGGGCACTGCCCGACCATCCCGCCATGCCCCACGCCGCGCGACCGCGCCTGCGTCAACGGAGAGGACGACGACCAGTGACCGTGATCGACCTCAGCCCGACAGGTGACGCTGTCGTGCGCGACCTGCCGCACGAGCAGTACCTGCAGCACCCCGCGCTGTCATTCAGCGGCGCGAAAACGATCGTCCGGCCAGGCGGACCCGCGCGATTCGCGTACGAACGCGAGCACGGGCGCCCACCCCGCGCGCAGTTCGACGTCGGGCACGCGGCGCACGCCGCGGTACTCGGGGTCGGACCCGAGCTCGCCGTGTTCACGTTCCCCGACTGGCGCACGAAAGAGGCACGCGCGGCGCGGGACCTCGCCCGCGCCGAGGGCAGGGTGCCGATCCTCGCCGACACCGCGAAACAGGTCGCCGACATGGCCGACGCGCTGCGCGCCGACCCGCTCGCCGCGCGGGTGCTGACGAAAGGCAGCGGCGAACCCGAGGTGTCGCTGTTCTGGCACGACCCCGAGCACGGCGTCGACCGCCGCGGGCGCGTCGATTGGCTGCGCCGCGCCGACCAGAACGGGCGGCTGATCCTCGTCGACTACAAGACGACCGACAGCGCCGACCCCGACGCGCTCGCCCGCTCGATCGTCGCGTACGGGTACCACATGCAGGCCGCGTTTTACCGCGACCTCGTCCTCGGGCTCGGGCTCGCCCGGTCGGTGCCGTTCCTGTTCGTGTTCCAAGAGAAAACGGCGCCGTACCTCGTGAACGTCGTCGAGCTCGACGCGCCGACGCTACAAATGGGCGCCGACAAGGTGCAGCAGGCGCTCGAGACGTTCGCCCGTTGCACCCGCGAGGACACATGGCCGGGATACACCGCTGCCGGGATAACGACCATCAGCGCACCCGCATGGGCGCATCGTCAGCACGAGCTCGACATATACGGCGACGACCAGTGACCGGGGTCCCGCTGTCACGAGGACTCGTCGCCGTCATCGACGACGAGGACGCCCCCGCCGTGCTGAGCGTAGGCAGCTGGCACGCCGCCGACTGCGACGGTCGCTGGTATGCGCGGCGGTTCTATCGCCCCGAGCCGAACGTGCAGCGCGGGCTGTACCTGCACACGTTCCTGACGGGGTGGCCGCTGGTCGATCACATCGACGGCGACGGGCTGAACAACCGCCGCGACAACCTGCGGCACGCGACAGGATCACAGAACAACGCGAACAGCCGCCCGCGGGTCGTCGGGGGTTACAAGGGAGTGAGCCACTACAAGCGCACGGGGCGCTGGCGCGCCTACCTGACCACCGACGGCGTGCACCGACACCTCGGCTACTTCGACACCGCAGAGGACGCCGCACGGGCATACGACGTCGCCGCGCGCGAGCAATGGCATGAGTTCGCCCGGCTGAACTTCCCGACGGACGGTGCGCGATGACTGACCCGCGCGAGCGGCGCCGGCGCCCCGAGCCCGAGCCGGACGAGCCCGACGTGAACGTGACCCGCGACGACGTCGAGCGCGAGGGCGACCGCGCAGCCGACCGCTACGAGCGCGCACTGTGGGGCGACTCGTGACGCTGCGACTGCTCGTGCAGTGCGACGGCACCCGCGACGACCGCCCGACGATGGCACTTGAGACATGCCGCGCGTTCCTGCCGGTCGCGCCGCGCTACCTGCCGATGTCGCAGACGATCGACCCCGATTCGCCGATCGACGTCGCGCACGAAGCGGGATGGTCGCAGGTCGGCGGACGCGACCTGTGCCCGTCGTGCACTCGGGCAGGGAACCGCTGTGCTCACTCGTCGACGATGCGGCTCGGCGACCGTCGTGTCTGCGCCGACTGCGGGGCGCCGCGATGACCGCATCGCGCAACGTGAACCGCTGCACCCCCTGCCTGAATAGTCACCACGACCGCTGCACAGGATGCGGGTGCATTCACCCGAGCGACGTCGACCCGCTGACCGGACGACCCTACGACCGTGACGGATCGGGGCTGATCCGGCTCGATCCGGCACTCGTGCGCGAGAGACTCGCCGACCTCGAGCGCGAGCGGGTCGTGCAGCAGTCGGTCGTCGAGCACCTCGCCGACCTCGTCGACGATGCCGAGCGCACGCTGACCGCGACCGACCGCAGACTCGCCGACCTACGCGCACACCCCGCGGTCGTCGCCGCGCTCGAGCAGGGGTCGACGTGAATACCTGCCGGTCGTGCGGCGCCCGCATCCGATGGGCCACGACCGCGAACGGGAACCGTATGCCGATCGACGACGAGCCCGTACCTGACGGGAACATCGTCCTATCCGACCCGACCCCGGGCGCCTATGCCCCGGTCGCGCTGCTCGTCGACCCCGACGCGCCCATGCTCGACGACCCCCCGCGGTTCGTCGCGCACTTCGCCACATGCCCGAACGCTGACCAGCACCGAAAGAGGACCTCATGACCACGGACGCACTAGCCACAGTCGCCGACCGGCTCGGCGGGCAGAACGGCGAGCGGCTCGAGGCGGTCGTCGCCGTCGAGCAGGCGCGCGCCGTCGCGCAGGTCGCCGCGCAGGTGCAAGTCGCGCAACGGTTCCCGCGGGACCTCGACCGGGTGCGCGCCGAGCTCGCCGACGCGACGGGATCGTTCGACCTCGCCCGCGTGTCGTTCTGGGCGCTACCGAACCGCGGGCAGGGACTGTCGGTGCACCTCGCCCGCGAGCTCGCCGTCATCTGGGGAAACGTCGACTACGGGGTGCACGAGTTAAGGCGCGACGACGACCGCGGGCTGTCCGAGGTGCAAGCGTTCTGCTGGGACATGCAGCGCAACAGCCGCGCGACCCGCACGTTCCAAGTGCCGCACCAGATCATGGCGCCCGCCCCGGGCGGTGGCCGCGGGAAGGTGCGGCAGCCGATCATCGACCTGCAGGACGTGTACCGGAACAACCAGAACGCGGGCGCGAGGGCGATGCGCGAGTGCGTGTTCGCGACCCTGCCGCGGTGGCTCGTCGACAGCGCCGAGCGGGCGCTGCGCGAGACGCTCAAGCGCGGCGACGGGATACCGCTCGCCGACCGGCGCCGCAACGCGGTGCAGTGGTTCGAGCGGCAGCACGTGACCCTGACCCAACTCGAGCGGCGCGTCGGTCGCCCCCTCGAGCGGTGGGACGACGAGGACGTCGCGCAGCTGCAGGTCGTCGCCGACTCGATCAGGCGCGGGGAGACGACCGCGGGCGAGCAGTTCGACCCCGCCGAGCAGCCGGTGAGCGTCGACGAGCTCGGGGCGCCCGACTCGCACGACGTCGTCGCCGACGCGCTCACCTCGCAGCGGGCGCCGGCGCCGGACGACAGCCCCGCCGAACCTGCCGAGCCGTCGCACCCAACCGACCCGGTCGGCGACCAGCGTCCCGCGACGCAGCGGTCGATCGGCGCGCTGATCGGCAAGCTGCGCGACCTCGGGGTCGAGTCCGACGAGGACCAGCACGCGTGGCTGACGACCGAACTGCGGCGCCCCGTCACGACCCGCACCGACCTGAACCGCGCCGAGGTGTCCTCGTGCATTCAGGTCGTCGAGACGCTGATCGAGGCGCGCGACCTCGAGGCAGCCGACCGCGAGCAGCAGCAGTGACCCCGTTCTATGCGGACGAGTCGGTCACGGTGTGGCACGGCGACTGCCTCGACGTCATGCGGACGATGCCCGATAGCAGCGTCGACGCGATCGTCACTGATCCGCCGTACGGGCTCGGGTTCATGGGTCAAAAGTGGGACACCTACGCGAACGAGACGGGGCGGGCACCCGCCGCGGGTGCGACGTTCGATCATGTCGGCGGCAATCACAACCCAAGCAACGCCGCCGACGCTGCCCGAACCCGCCGTGTCGAGTCGCTGCGGTTCGGGGAGTGGTGCGGGCCGTGGACTCGGGAATGTCTACGGGTACTGAAACCGGGCGGGCACCTGCTCGCGTTCGGCGGCACCCGCACGTGGCACCGGCTCGCCGTCGCCGTCGAGGATGCCGGGTTCGAGGTGCGCGACTCGATCGCGTGGCTGTACGGGTCCGGGTTCCCGAAGTCGCTCGACGTTTCCAAGGCCATCGACAAGGCCAATGGGCGCAAGTTTGAGGACCGCTACGCCCTCGGTCGCCACATCCGCGAACGCCGCGAAGCCGTTGGGCTCACCCGCGGCGAGGTCAACGCCTGGTTCGGTTACCGCGACGGCTGCGAGCACTGGGAGCGGCAGGACCCCGCAGGTGCCCGCGTGCCGACGATTGCCGACTGGCAGGTTCTGCGCGAGCGACTGCAACTGTCCGACGACCACTTACCCGTCGTGGAGCGCGCCGAGGCTGAGCGGGACGTGATCGGTACCCGCAAGGCACCTGGCGGTGAATGGACCGCCGAAGGTCGCAAGCGGGGTGGTGTCGGCGGCTACGACATCCCGATCACCGCCCCTGCCACTCCCGCCGCCCAGCAGTGGCAGGGATGGGGGACGGCACTCAAGCCCGCGTTCGAGCCGGTCGTGGTGGCCCGCAAATCCCTGTCGGGCACGGTCGCAGCCACGATCCTGGCGCACGGCACGGGGGCGCTGAACATCGACGGGTGCCGGGTCGGAACCGGCGACGACCGGACTAGCGGCGGGGCCACCGGAAAGCGCGTTGACGCCGGACACGGCTACGGCGGCGGATGGTCAGACGCGGCGAAAGGCCGCGAGCGCCCCGCAGGAGGCCGGTGGCCGACGAACGTGGTGATGGACGGCGACGTGGCCGACGAACTCGACCAGCAGAGCGGCACGCTCAAGTCAGGCGCCATGCGGGCGGGCACCCGACCCAAGGGTGAGCGGACGACGTTCGGCAAGGACGCTGCTGCGGGCTACGAGACGCAGCGCGACACCTACGCGGACGAGGGCGGCGCGTCCCGGTTTTTCCCCGTGTTCCGCTACCAGGCGAAAGCCCCCACCCGGGAACGTCCGACCGCCGTCGACGAGGACGGGACCACGACCGCGCACCCAACTGTGAAGCCCGTCGAATTACTCAGGTGGATGGTCAGACTCGTGACCCCACCGGGCGGGGTCGTGCTCGACCCGTTCGCCGGCACCGGCACAACCGCTGAGGCGTGCATCGTCGACGGGTTCCGCTGCGTCGCGATCGAGCGGGAAGCGTCGCACCTGCCGCTGATCGTGGCCCGCCTGTCGAAACCGATCGCGCTCGACCTGTTCGGCGGCATGACATGACCCGTCGGAACGGGCACCTGCCGCGGCTCGCCGACAGGATGAGCGAGGCGGACCTGCAGGCGAACATCGTCGACGCGGTCCGCAAGCTCGGGGGGCTCGCCTATCACACGCACGACAGCCGACGGTCGGCGAAAGGCTTTCCCGACCTCGTGATCGTGTTCCCGCGCACGGGGGCGCTCGCGTTCGTCGAGCTCAAGAGCACCGACGGCACCGTGACCCCCGAGCAGGTGCAGTGGCTCGCGGCGCTCAAGGCGGGCGAGCGGGTCGGTATCCGCGAGGTGTACCTGTGGCGCCCCGAGGATTGGCTGTGCGGGCACATCGCCGACACGCTCGCCCGGCTCGCCCGCGAGGTGATCCGGTGAGCTACTCGCGGCGGTCCCGCACGAACGGCTCGCATATCCACTCGACCCGGTCGACCGCCCCAGGGTCGTGCCACACGATCAGTACCCGCGGGGGCGCCCCCGGCGCCCGCCCGTACAGGGTGCCGCGCCGCTCGCGCAGCAGTTCCCGGTCGAACAGCCACACCAGCAGCGGCGGGTCGACGACCTCGTGTGCGCGCTCGAGCTCGACGGCGAGACGCGCCGCCCCGTCGTCCGTCAGCGGCACACCCCCGACCGTAGGTGCGCCATGAAACGCACGCCTGACGACCTCGAGCACGTCGAGCACATCGACGGGCAGTTGACGCTCGACGATGTGCTCGACGATGTGCCGAACGACGACGACCCCCATACCCGCGAGGAGATGCAGGGGTCGTCAGCCGGCGCGTGTCACCCGATCGAGTGAAGGACCCCGCGCCATGCCGTCTCGAGGTCGCGCTGCGCCCGCTCGAGGCGGTACCTGCCCGCCTGCACGAGCCGGGCGGGGCTGCCGCCGCGCAACAGCGCGTGCAGGTCGCGTCGGGCATGCTCGACGCGGGCGCAGGCGAGCCGCACGGCGGGCGGGTCGAGCGCGGTCAGCTGCGCGGCGAGCACGGCGATTCGGTCGGTTCGGGTGTCGGGCATGGCGGTACCTCCGTGGTGCGGTCGCGGTCGCTGTCCGCGTCAGACTAGACGCAGCGTGTTACGAAATCGACGCAGTGAGAGGGGGTGTCATGCCGGAGGGTGACCCCGAGCTCGCGCAGCTGTGGCTGTCCGAGCTCGGCGCGCACGTGCCCGAATGGACCGACGGCGGCACGCTCGCACCACGCGAGCGGCGGTTCGGGCTCGACCTGCCCGCCGACGAGCGGGCGGCGCGCAACGCCGCGCGGCTCGACCTCGAGCCGGGCCGCGCCTGGCACCACAACGCGTGGGGTCGCGCCCGATCCGACCCGACGGGGCGCGCGTAGCGTCCACCCATCGCCCGAGCCATAGGGCGCCCCGGGGGCGACGTGGCAAGCGTCGCCGATCCCGGGGCTGACTCCGACCGACCGGAGGTGCTTCCCATCATGCAACCCACCCCCGCCGACGCGTCACGCGGCGACCGACAACCGCCCGACCGGGTGACCGTGGCACACCTCGTGTGCGGCTGTCAGCGGTCCGACCCGCGGGTCGCGCTGTGCGGGTCCGACGTGACCAGCACGCACCCTGGCACGCTGCTGCTGCCGGCGCCGCTGCGGCAGGCGTGCGCCGTGTGCATGGACCTCGGGCGTACCGCGCTGATCGCCCGCCGCTGCGAGCGGTGCCCGACATGACCCGTCGTCGTGCCGTCGACGAGCCGCCGCTGCGGTACGAGTGGGAACGGGTGATCAAGGCGCTGCCGCTGCCGTCGAGCGCGAAGCACGTTGCGCTGAACGCGGCGACCTACGCGGACGCGAAAGGGGGCGAGGTGTTCCCGGGGAACGAGCGCACCGTCGCCGACACGGGGCTGTCGCTCGCGACCGTCAAGCGCGCATACCGGCTGCTGCGCGACGTCGGGCTGCTCGTGCGGGTCGTCGAGGGGTCACGGATGGGGCGCCGCGGGATCGCCGACGAATACCGGCTCGCGATCCCCGACGACGTCCTCGAGCGGGTCGTGAACTACAGCCGATCAGGGGTCACTGTGAGCCGTGATCCCGACCCGAGCAGGGCTCACGGTGAGCCGTGATCGACGGGGGACCAGGGCTCACCGTGAGCCAACCAGGGCTCACGGTGAGCCGAACCAGGGCTCACCGTGAGCCCCCACCAACCCATAGACCAACCCATAGACCAAACCAATGGCTAAGTAGTGGACGTAAGTAACTGACCGCGCGCGACCCGAACGGACGGACCCGATGACCGACACAATCGCCCCCATGACCGACCCCGTCACCCGCGCCGCCCGACGGCAGAACGCGACCGACCGCGTCGCCGAGCACCTCGTCGAATGGGGCTGCCCCGCCGACAGCGCAGCCCCCCGCGCCGCACTCATCCTCGACACCATCGAGCAGCAAGGGTGGCGCCCCGCAGGCGAGGCACCGCCCCTCGTCGGACGCGGCTCGACCGACGAGGGCAGGGCACGCGCCAGAGCAGCCGCCCGGCACAGCATCGCCGGGTGCCGCTGCGAGCCGCTCGACCGCCGAGCGCTACCCCCCGCCGAACACCCCGACGGCTGCCCCGTGCGTCCCGCGTCAGATGCGGCGCGAGCCACCCTGACCGCCCCGCTGCCATGATCGACAGCCCGTCCGGGTATCCCGGCAACCCCGAAAACGTCCTGCGCCCGCTGAGGGGGTCGCGATGACCACGACCGCGCTCGTCCTGTCATCGCTCGCGCTCGCCGCATCCCTGACCGCGCTCGGGCTGTCGATCGTCGTCATGCGCCAATCAGCCGACACGACGTCGAAGCTGCGCCGGCACCGCATCGCCCACCAGACCGCCGAGGGATTCGCCGACCCCATGCCCGAGAAAGAACCCGCGCAGCCGCCCCGCGGCGCCAGCAGATACGAACCCCCGACCGGCACCCTGCCCGCGCTCACACCCGCGCAGCTGGCCGACCCCGAGCTCGACACCGTCGAGCACCCCGCCGCGCGACCCCGACCCCTACCCCGAGAGGACACACCCGCATGAGCAGCGACCGCGACCCCGCGACCGACCCCCTCGAGCCGAGCGACGAATACCGCGCCCGCATGGACCAGATGAAGGCAGCCGCCCGCGAACTATCCGCCATGCTGCACCCCGCCGTCGAGCGACTCATCGCCGACGGATGGACCGACGCGCAAGCCCGCGAGCTCGTCGTCGCCGCCATGCGCCAGCAGAAGCGATGACCGCGCCCCTGCCCCGCCGCTGCCCACGACGACCCCTCGTCGTCCCCCCATACGGGCCACTCGGCAACCGCGCACCCATCGGACCCGACACGCTCAACGCCGCACTAGGCGCCCACATGGGCGACGAACACCACGGACACGTCGGGCGCGACTGCCGCACCTGCGAGCGGTACATCGCAGCACGCACCGCCGCACGCGCCGAAACGATCAGGTGACCGACGCCCGCGTCGCCACCGCAAGCGACGTCGTCAACGCCGCACCGAGCGACGCCATCACCGCGACCGCATGCGGCGCGCACATACCCGACCCCTCGACCAGCGCCGCAGCCGGACGCCACACCTGCGGCGACCGCCGCAGACACGGCGCACACATACCGAGCGGGGTCCCAGGCATCGAACCGAGCGCAGACGTCATAGGTGCAATCGTGCCCGCTGCGTCACCATGGGGCCGTGCCGTGGAAGAACGACCGCCCCCGCTCAGCCCTATACGGGCGGGCACATCAGGCCGCCCGCGCACAACACCTCGCCGCACTCCGACTCGCAGGAGTCGGGCAATGCGCCGAAACCCGCAACCCCGGATCCCGCTGCGTCAAGCGATCGCACCTGATCACACCCGACATGGAACTGCACCTGTGCCACAACAGCAGAACAGGCGAAGTGCTCGGGCTCGGACACGCAGACTGCAACCGCAGCGAGGCAGCACGACGAGCCAACCGGATGCAGCGCGCCGCACGACGGCGAGCACGCGCCCGGCAGTCGCGGCTGACGTGGTGACCCGTGATCACTGACCGCCCCCGCCCCCTGCCCGACTGCGCGCTGTGTGGTACCCCGACCGCACGACGGGCGCACCGCAGGAACCGCGGCATGTGCACCGCATGCGCCCGCGTGTACGCCGAGCGCACCCCCGAGCAGCAGACGCTGCCGCTCATCACGGACACCCCCGCACCCCGACCGCCCGACCTGTCGAACGTGGTCGTGCTCGACACCCGACGAGGCAGGACCCGATGAGCGAGTACGACGAGCGAGACGAGCACGACGAGTGGCACCCCGTGTGGGTCGAGGGGTGCGACGGCTGCGTCGACCGGGCCGACTACCTCGAGCGCACACGGGCGCTGCCCGACCTGCACGTCGTGCTCGAGCTCGAGGTGCCCGACGAGGACGACGACGGGAACCCCGACCTGATCGAAGCCATGCGCGAAGGACACCGCGCCGCGATCCGCGAGCTCGAGCGATGAACCTCGGCGAGCTCGACCCCGACCGCGACCGCGAAGGACCACGCAACCCCGAACCCGAACCCGCACCCGTCGACCCCTACCCCGCCTGCCCCGTATGCGGAGGCGGACCCATCGTTGCGCTACCCACCGGAGCACACGCCTGCAAGTCATGCGCCCGCGTGACGAAACGACCGGGCCGGACATGACGCAGCGTGAGAGTCGACACGGCGACACCCCGGGACCCCATGACCCGCGCGGGTGCCCAGGTGCAAACGTGCAGGTCAGAGGCGCGTCCTGGTCTTTAGGAGATGATCATGGTCGGAC
>Ga0190275_10000472_pt1 | contig 35547 bp, 29 predicted proteins | sample Popmic550T_FD_133745 | JGI IMG/M metagenome (GOLD analysis project Ga0190275, IMG submission 133745) | Populus adjacent soil microbial communities from riparian zone of Yellowstone River, Montana, USA - 550 T | ecosystem: Environmental > Terrestrial > Soil > Riparian zone > Trees stand | place... | reverse complement strand
CGGGGTGACGATCACCCGATCGCGGGTGATTTCCTCGATCCGCCAGGTGGTGGCGCCGAGCAGGAAGGTCTGGCCGGGGCGGGCCTCGTAGACCATCTCCTCGTCGAGCTCGCCGACCCGGCGCCCGTCGGGCAGGTGGACGCCGTAGAGGCCGCGGTCAGGGATCGTGCCGGCGTTGGTGACGACCAGCTGGCGCGAACCTTTGCGGCCGTGGACCGTGCCGTTGGTGCGGTCCCAGACGATCCGCGGCCGCAGCTCGGCGAAGCGGTCGGAGGGATAGCGGCCGTCGAGCATGTCGAGCACGTTCTCCAGCTGCTCGCGCGAGAGCTCGCGGAAGGACTCGGTGGCGGTGACCAGGCGCTCGACCGCGTCGACGTCCCACTCGTCCATCGCCGCCATCGAGACCAGGTGCTGGGCGAGCACGTCGAGCGGGTTCTGCGGGATCGTCGTCTCCTCGATCTCCCCTTCGCGCATCCGCCGCGCGACCACCGCGCACTCGAGCAGGTCGCCGCGATATTTGGGGAAGATCCGCCCTTTCGAGGTCTCCCCCAGCCCATGCCCGGCCCGCCCGATCCGCTGCAGCCCCCGCGTCACCGACTTCGGCGACTCGACCTGGATCACGAGGTCGACCGCACCCATGTCGATTCCCAGCTCCAGCGAACTGGTCGCCACGAGGCAGGGCAGCTCCCCCGACTTCAACATCTCCTCGACCAAAGTCCGCTCCTCGTGCGACAGCGACCCGTGGTGAGCACGGGCTATCTCCTCGTACTCCGTGGGCGGAGGGGAGGGGGAGGTCTCGCCGTCACGAACAGCGGGAGGTTCCGTCGAGACCTCCCCCTCCCCTCCGTGCCCAGCGTGCTCCGTAGCGGGCAACTCTTGCTCGCCTTCGCCATTGGCTAGCTCGTTCAACCTCTTCGCGAGGCGCTCTGAAGCCCTTCGGTTGTTGACGAAGATGATCGTCGACGTGTGGTCTTGGACAAGCTCCAAGAGCTTGGGGTAGATGGCCGGCCAGATGGAGCGAACGTGGGCTGAGGGCTCGATTTCCGATGGGGGGACGCCGTCCTCGGAGGGAAAAGCTGGTGCCCCGGGATCGGACATGTCCTCAACGGGAACCACGATCTCCAGATCCAGCTTCTTGACCCGCCCGGCGTCGACGATCTTGCAATCCCTCTTCGGCCCGACGAGGAACTTCGCTATCCGCTCCAACGGCCGCTGCGTCGCCGACAGCCCGATCCTCTGGATCCCTTCTCCAGCGCCCCGTGAGGAGGGGTCAGAGGGGGACTCTGACGAGCCTCCCCGCTGTTGCTCGGCAGAGTCCCCCTCTGACCCCTCCCCCGCGTGCGCTTGAACAAGGTCATCCAACCGCTCCAGCGTCAACGCCAAATGCGCCCCCCGCTTGCTTTGAGCCACCGCATGAATCTCGTCGACGATCACCGCTTCGGTGCTCGCCAAGATCGCCCGCACGTTCGAAGAGAGCATGAGGTAGAGCGACTCCGGCGTCGTGATCAGGATGTCCGGCGGCGTTTTCGCCATCGCCCGCCGCTCTTTCTGGGAGGTGTCGCCGGTTCGCAGCCCGACCGAGATCTCGGCGCCGATCCCGCGCAGCGGCGCCCGCAGGTTGCGCTCGATGTCGTAGGAGAGCGCCTTCAGGGGGGACACATATACGAGGCGGACACCCGTGCCCAGCTCGGGCGAGCGGGCCAGCTTGTCGATTCCCCAGAGGAAGCTGGCGAGGGTCTTGCCGGAGCCGGTGGGGGCGCAGATCAGCGCGTTGTCGCCCCCCGAGATCGCCTCCCAGCCGCCCGCCTGGGCAGGCGTGGGACCCTCGAACGAGGCCTCGAACCAGCGCCGTACGGGCCCGCTGAACGGCCCCAGCGGGTCAGACTTCGTCGTCGATTTCTTCTTGGCGGCCAACCCATAGATCCTACGCAGACGCCATCGGCGGCCCGAAACCGCCCGCCGATGGGCCCGAGCCGTCCTCTATATGGACGTTTGAGGCCCGTCGGCCGGCTGTTTAGGGGGTGCCGCCGGCGAACTTGACGAAGGCGAACCAGGACTTCTTCGGGACGAAGCCTTCGGCGAAGAGGCCGGAGCCGTCGCAGAAGTTGCAGGTCCCGGCCTGGTCGTCGACCGAGAACCAGTAGACGCGCTGCAGCTTCCACTTGCGCTGGTTGGTCTTCAGCATCGCGAAGGCGCCCTTGAGCTGGGTCGCCTGTCCGTTGAGGCCCTTGGCGAGGACGTCGTTGCGGTCCGCGGGGGGCTTGGAGCTCCAGCTCAGCTCGGTGATCCAGAGCTGCTTGCCGGCGTCCTTGTTGGCTTTCAAAACTTCGCGGAAGTCTTCGATCTGGGGGCGCAGGCGCTGGTACTGGCCGGTGTAGGGGTGCAGCGAGACGCCGTTGAACTTGGTCTTCACGCCCGGCGTCTTTTCGTACATCTGCTGCAGGAAGTCGGTCGCGAAGTAGGCCCGCGGCGGTTTGAATTTGGCCAGGGCTTCGCTCGGTTCGCCGAAGAGGCCGGCGAGAATCGTGCGGCCGGCCGGATCGACCGATTTCACCGCCGTGTAGGTGAGCTTGACCAGGCGCCCATACTCGGCCGGGTTGGGCTTGGCGATGAAGTACTTGAAGTTGGGCTCGTTCCAGACCTGCCAGGTGCGGACCGGGCGCGGAACCAGGGCCGGGTTTTCCGCCCAGAAGGCACCGTTGGGGCCGTAGCGGGCGACGGCCTGTTTGACGAAGTTCGACCAGGCGCCGGCGGCGGCGCCGGCGGCGGGCAGGTGGGAGGGGGCTTTCGCGGTCTTGCCCGTTCCCGGCACGAAGACCGAGGGGACGGCCCACGGCGGGGCGCCGGTGAGGAACGGCAGCACCTCGAGGTTGGCGGTGGCGATGCGCTTGAACATGCCGTCGACGCCGGACCAGTTGAACGCCCCCGCTTTCGTCGGCTGCACCCCGCCCCACTCGATCGGGATGCGGACGCTCTTGACGCCGCCGCGCTGCAGGCGCTGGAACTGATCGTCGCTGGGAGTCGCCTGGGGCACGACGCCCCAGAAGTTGCTCGGCAGCGCCTGCGCGGCGCCGGCGAAGATCGCCATCCCCAGCAGGGCCACGACCATGGTCGCCATCCAGGCGCGCATTGCCGCGCCGCGTCGCATCGTCGCTTTCGACATTCGCTAGCTCGCCTTCGGCGAGACCTGGGCGCCGTCGTCGCCGCCACCTTGGCGACGCTGGCGGATCACGACCGCACCGACCGAGATCGCGGCCAGGGCGGCGATCGCGATCAGGATCGGGACCAGCGGCGAAGAGGAGTCGTCCTCGGACGTGGTCTGGGAGCTGACCGGCTTGCCGCTCTGCACGGAGCCGGCGGCCTGCTTCCCACCCTCGCCATTTCCGGCGGTGGAACCCTTGCCTGAGTTACCCTTGGCGGTGCCGCCTCCGCTGCCCGTGCTTGGATTGCTCGCGGACGATGAACCGCCCGATGAGGATCCAGACCCCGCAGCGCCTGCGCCTTCGGATTCGGTCGGCGCCGAGGCGCCGCCGCTCGACGAGCTGGCGGGAGACTTGTCCTCTGACTTCGGCGGCTTGGTGGAGCCGGGGACGGAGGGGACGACCGGGTTGTACTGGGCGCCACTCGATTCCTCGGCCTGAGCGATAACCGGAAAGCAAGCCATTGCCAGCAGAGCAAGCACTGACAGCAGCGAGACGACGGGTCGGGCCGAGCTACGGGGGGGATGACGGCGGGGCTCATTCATGGCGCGCAAGGTTAGAGGAATCGTCGGCGTTGATCGCTCCGCTTGCCTTGATCCTTGCCCTGGCGCTCGCTGGAGGCGGCTTTGACCTGAGTACTCGGCACATTGCCGGCCTTGGCGTCTGGCTTGTCGTGGTGGGCCTGCTGGCGCTTGGAGTCGCCGCGCGAGCGACGCTCGGAAAGCCCTTCTACTGGGCGAGTGGGTTGATCTTGGGGCTGGCGCTTTTGTCCGCAATCTCGTCTCTCTGGTCGGGGTCGATCGAGCTGAGCGTGACCGAGGCGGACCGCGTCCTGGTCTACCTGGGGTTCTTCCTTGCCGCATTCCTCATCGCCCAAACCGACCAAAGGCGCCAACGTTTCGCTGAAGGCATCGCGATCGCCCTGGCGCTGATCGCCTTCGCCGCCCTCGCCAGCCGCCTCCTGCCCGACCTCGGCCTCGGCCCCGAGCTCGGCAGCGGCCCGCGGCTGCGCTACCCGCTCGGGTACTGGAACGCCAACGGGATCGTCTTCGGGATCGGGGTCGCGATGGCGCTCTGGATGAGCCGGCATTCGCTGACGGCGGCCCTGCGCTGGCTCGCGGTCGCCTCGCTGCCGGTGCTGCTGCTGGCGCTCTACTTGACCTACTCGCGGGGCGGGCTCCTCGCCCTGCTCGTCGCCGGCGCCTGCCTGCTGGCGCTCTCCCACGACCGCCTCTGGCTGCTGGCGACGCTGGCGATCGGGGCGCTGGGAGCGCTGCCGGCGCTGATCGCGGTCCAGGACCGCCGCGGCATCGCCGACTTCATCGAAGACCCGGCGACGATCGACCAGGGCTACACCGTGCTTGTGCTGCTGCTCGCCGGCATGGCGCTGGCGGCGGCGCTGTTCGCCGGTCTGCGGCGGCTCGAGGGCCGGGGTGGCGGCCTGACCGGGCGGGCGGTGGAGATCTCCCGCGACCCGGTGGTGCTGAAGCGGATCGCCCTCGGCGTCGCCCTGCTGGCGATCGGCGTCGCGATCGCCGTCGGCGGCCGCGCCTGGGACCAGTTCTCCAGCTCCGACCTGCAGTTCCCCGACGATCCGAAGAGCCACTTCGGCGAGCTCTCCGGCGCCGGCCGCCACGACTTCTGGCGGGTCGCGATCGACTCCTTCGGCGAAGAGCCGGCGCTCGGCCACGGGGCGGGCACGTACCAGTTCTCCTGGCAGCAACTGCGCTCGCTCTCGATGCCGGTGCGCGACGCCCACTCGCTCTACCTCGAGGCCTTCGCCGAGCTGGGGCTGGTCGGCGGGGTGCTGGTGCTGGCGCTGGTGGGAGTGCTGCTGTGGACGGGCTTCGCGGCCTGGCGCGCCGCCCGCGGCGCCGAACGCGAGCTCTACGCCGCCCTGCTGGCCGCCGCGGTCGCCTTCGCGGTCGGCGCCGCGATCGACTGGTTCTGGGAGTTCGCCATCCTCGGCGCGATCTTCTTCCTCGCCGCCGGCGTCCTCGTCGCCGGTCGCTGCGCCCAGCTGGCGCGGGCACGGAGCGCCGCCAACGGGCGCGGCGAACAGCGCCGGTTCGGGCTCGCGGTCGCCGGCCTGGCGGTCGCCTGGGTCACCGCCCTGGCCCTGGTCGGGCCGCTGCTGGTAGACCGCGAGCTCAAGGCCAGCCGGGACGCCGCCGCGGCGGGCAACGTCGCCAGCGCCATCGACCACGCCGAGACGGCGCGCACGATCGAGCCCTGGGCGGCCTCCCCCTACGTGGAGCTGGGCCTGCTCACGCAGTCCCAGGGCGACTACCCGGCTGCCCACGCGCGCTTTTCGGAGGCGATCAGCCGCGAAGACCGCAACTGGCTGCTCTACTACCTGCGCTCCAGGGCCGAGTACGAATCCGGCGACGAGGCCGGCGCGGCGACGGATCGCAAGCGGGCGCTGAGGCTGAGCCCGCTCGAAGGCTGCCTGAACGAAGGCTGGGACGGTTGCGGATGAGCCGCGCGACCGGTGCCCAAAGGACGGCGGTGAGGGCCGCGGCGCCCGCTTCGCCGGCGCCACAGGCGCAGCCGCGCAGCGCGGCCGGCCGGCTCGGGCTGCACGGGCCCGACGGCTCGCGCCGGCGCGGGGCGATGCTGCGGCGGCTGCTGGCCTGCGGCGACTGGGCGGCGCTGTTCGCGACGCTCTGCCTGGTCACCGCCTCGACCTCGACCACCGACGTCGCGACCCTGTTCTGGGCGGTGATGCTGAGCCCGGCCTGGATTCTCGTCGTCAAGCTCCACGGCCTCTACGACAACGACCACCGGCGGATCCGCCACAGCACCCTCGACGAGCTGCCCTCGCTGGTCTCGGCCAGCGTGCTCGGCATCCTCGTCCTCGACGGCCTGCTGGCGCTGAGCCCGGTCGGCCCCCTCTCCCCCTCCAGCGCGATCGCGGTCGGCACCGGCGCCCTGGTCGGCAGCTTCGTCGCCCGCGGGGTCCTGCGCTTCCTCTGGCACCGCCTGACCGGGCTCGCGGCCGGGATCGTGATTGGCCCGGCCGCTGCGGTCGACATGGTCGCGCGGCGGGTCTCCACCCACCCGGAGACGCGCCTGGCACTGGTCGGCTACCTCTCGCAGGGCGACGACGCGGCTTCGGAGCTGCCGCGGCTGGGCACGATCGCCGACATCTCCACGGTCGCCCGCGAGTACGAGATCGAGCGCGTCGTCGTCACCGAACAGGAGATGAGCGAGCCGGCTGCCGAGCGGCTGATCGAGGAGTGCAAGGCCGCGGGCCTGGCGCTGACCTTCCTGCCCCAGCACTACGGCCTGCTGGGACCGGGGATCGAGCTCAACCGCCTGGCCGAGCTGCCGGTCCTCGACTTCCGCTTCTCCGACCCTTCGCGCTCGACCGAGGCGATGAAGCGGGCGCTGGACGTGGCGATCTCGGGGACGCTGCTGGCGCTGCTCTCACCGCTGCTGCTGGCGATCGCGATCGCGATCCTGCTCGACAGCGGCCGCCCCGTCTTCTTCCGCCAGCGCCGCGCCGGCAAGGACGGCGAGCCGTTCACGATGCTGAAGTTCCGCACTATGGTCGCCGACGCCGAGGAGCGGCTGGGTGAGCTGGTCGACCTGACGAAGCTCGACCAGCCGGCCTTCAAGATCGACGACGACCCGCGGATCACGCGCAGCGGCCGGCTGCTGCGGCGCTTCAGCCTCGACGAGCTGCCGCAGCTGATCAACGTCCTGCGCGGCGACATGTCGCTGGTCGGGCCGCGGCCCGAGGAGGAGAGCGTCGTCGCCCTCTACGACGAGCGCCAGCGCGGGCGGCTGGCGATCAAGCCGGGCCTGACCGGCCCGATGCAGGTCTACGGCCGCAGCGACCTCACCTTCGAGGAGCGGCTGGCGATGGAGCGCGACTACCTCGACAACCTCTCGCTGCTGACCGACCTGGCGATCCTGCTGCGGACGCCGCGGGCGGTCATCCGCGGCGAAGGCGCCCGCTAGCGACGATGGGGGCGCCCGCCGCACCCGACCTCGAGGTAGCGATCGTCAGCCACGGCGCCGAAGGGCTGCTGCGGCGCTGCCTGCGCTCACTGCGCGAGCACCCGGCCGCGGGCGCGACGCGGGTCACGGTGGTCGACAGCGGCAGCCCCGACGGGACCCCGGACATGGTCGCGCGCGAGTTCCCCGAGGTGCGACTGCTGCGGCATGCCAACATCGGCTTCTCCGCCGCCAACAACCTCGTCCTGCGCGAGAGCGAGGCGGCCGCGGTGCTGCTGCTGAATCCCGACACCGAGGTATACGCCGGCACCCTCGACGCGGCCCTGGCGCGGCTCGGCGCTGACCCGCGGATCGGCATGGTCGGCTGCAAGCTGGTGCTCGAGTCGGGTGAGCTCGACCACGCCTGCAAGCGCTCCTTCCCGACCCCGCTCAGCGCCCTCGCCCACTTCACCGGGATCGGCCGCGGCGAGGGGGCTGCCGGCGCCCTCAGCCAGTACCGGGCGACGGATCTCGGCGACGACGAGGCCGGCGAGGTCGACGCCGTCAACGGCGCCTTCATGCTCTGCCGGGCGCGGGCGCTGCGCGAGGTCGGCCTGCTCGACGAGGGCTACTGGCTCTACATGGAGGACCTCGACTGGTGCCACCGCTTCTGGGACGCCGGCTGGAAGGTCTTCTACGAGCCCGCCGGGGTCGCCCTCCACGTCAAGGGCGCCTCCAGCGGCGCCCGCCGGCGCCCGAAACAGGAGATCGCCTTCCACCGCGGCATGGGCCGCTTCTACCGCCGCTTCGACGCCCCTCAGCACAACCCCTTGCTCAACGCCGCCGTCTACGCCGGGATCGGCGCCAAACTCGCCGTCAGCCTCGCAGTCACCGCCGCAAAAGCCCGCCGACGGGCCTGAGCCGTCCAAATCACGGACGCCTGAGGCCCATCGGCGGGCGGTTAGACGCGTTCGGCGACGACTATGTCTTGGAGGGTGAGGGCGTCGGGGGTGTTGGACCAGGCGCCGTGGTGGATTGGCTCGCGGATGCTGAGGCCGACGTCGGCCAGCCACTGGCGCAGGTCGGCGACCGGGTAGGCGGTCGCCGCCTCGGGCTCGGCCGGGTTGGTCGTCGTCCCGCCCTCGATCGGGTGGCGGAAGTCCATCAGCGCCCGGCCGGCGGCGACCTCGGCCTCCGCCTCGGGGGTGAGCAGGAAGAAGGTGAGCAGACAGGTCCCCCCCGGCTTCAGCACTCGCGCCGTCTCGGCCAGGTAGTGCCGCGCCTCGTCGCGCAGGAGGTGGGTGAAGAGCGAGGTGGCGAAGGCGAAGTCGAAGCTCGAGTCCTCGTAGGGGAAGCGGAACGCGGTCCCGGACTGCTTGCCGAAGGGGTTGTACTTGCCGTTGTAGACCGAGGCCCAGGCGAACTCGAAGTTGGGCCAGCGCGGGGTGATCGTGCGCTGGCACCAGCGGATCATCTCGCGGCCGACGTCGAAGCCGGCGTAGGAGCCGCCCTCCAGGTAGCCGGTCAGCGGCAGCGCCATGCGGCCGAGGCCGCTGCCGACGTCGAGCACGCGGTCACCGGGCTCGAGCCCGCCCAGCTCCTGGAAGTAGCCGAGGAACTGCTTCCCGGTCTGCTCGAAGTCGCCGCCGCCGACGAAGGCCAGGTGGCGCGGTGGCGCCAGCGGGCCCTCGCGGCGGCGCCGGATCAGGTCCGACGGGCCCCAGAGCAGGCGCCGCGCCGCCGCCTTGGCCAGATAGATCGCCTGCGCTCGCGTCCGCGACGGCACTAGAAGGGGAGGGTCTCGGCGATTTCGGCGAGCTTCGGGGCGCTCTTGTCGCGCTCAGAGAGGAGCGGGTCGCTGACCTGCCAGTCGACGCCGACGTCGGGGTCGTCCCAGGCGATGCCGGCCTCGGTCAGCGGGTCGTAGTCGCTGGAGAGCAGGTAGGTGACGTCGGCGACGTCGCTGAGCACGGCGAAGCCATGGCCGAAGCCGACCGGGACGAAGAGCTGGCGGTGGCGCTCGTCGTCGAGCAGGTGGGACTCCCACTGGCCGTAGGTGGGCGAGCCGCGGCGGAGGTCGACGGCGACGTCGAGGATCGCCCCGCGCGGGCAGCGGACCAGCTTCGCCTGGCCCGGCTCGGTCTGGAAGTGGATCCCGCGCAGCGTCCCCCGCGAGGAGCGCGAGTGGTTGTGCTGGACGAAGGGAACGTCGATCCCCAGCTCCGCCCAGGTCCCGCTGCGGTAGGTCTCGACCATGAAGCCGCGGGCGTCGCCGTGGACGGCCGGCTCCAGCAGCACCGTCCCCTCCAGCTTGGTCGGCAGTGCCTGCGGCACTAGCCCAGCGCCTTGCCGTACTGCTTTTCGTAGTACTCGCGGTACTCGCCGGAGCGGATCGGGCCCCACCAGTCCTCGTTCTCGCGGTACCAGGCGACCGTTTTCTCCAGCCCCTCGGCGAAGTGGACCTGGGCCTCCCAGCCGAGCTCGTCGCGCAGCTTGTCGGAGGCCAGCGAGTAGCGGCGGTCGTGGCCGGGGCGGTCCTGGACGTACTCGATCAGGGACTCGTCCTTGCCGGTCAGCTCGATCACCCGCTTGATCACCTCGATGTTCTCGCACTCGTCGGGGCCGCCGACGTTGTAGGCCTCGCCGGCCCGGCCCTTCATCAGCACCGCGTGGATGCCGCGGCAGAAGTCCTCGACGTAGAGCCAGTTGCGGACCTGCTTGCCGTCGCCGTAGACCGGCAGGGAGTCGCCGTGCAGGGCGTTGAGGGTGATCAGCGGGATCAGCTTCTCCGGGTACTGGCGCGGGCCGTAGTTGTTGGAGCCGCGCACGATCGAGGCTTCGATCCCGTAGGTGTGGACGTGGGCGGAGACCAGCAGGTCGCCGGCGGCCTTGGTCGCCGAGTAGGGCGAGGAGGGATCCAGCGGCGAGCTCTCGGTGAAGGAGCCGGACTCGATCGAGCCGTAGACCTCGTCGGTCGAGACCTGCAGGTAGCGCTCGACCCCGAGCTCGCGGGCGGCGTCGAGCAGGGTGCCGGTGCCGATCACGTGGGTGCGGGCGAAGGCGTCCTGGTCGTCGATCGAGCGGTCGACGTGGGACTCGGCGGCGAAGTTGACGACGGCGTCGGCGCCCTGCATCGCCTCGCGCACGACCTTCGGGTCCTCGATGCCGCCGACGATCAGCTCCGTGCCCTCGGGCAGGTTCTCCGGCCGGCCGGCGTAGGTGAGCTTGTCGAGCACGACGATCTCGTGCTCGGCGCCGGCGATCCGGACGTAGGTGGACCCGATGAAACCGGCGGCGCCGGTGACCAGGATCTTCATACAGCCTCCTCCGCTTGTCTTTGGGCGAGATAGCCGGCCAGCCCGTCCTGCCACGAGGGCAGCCGGATCGCGTGCTCGCGCTGGCTGGTCAGGGCCGAGAACGGCGGCCGCGGTGCGGGCCGGCCGAATTCCTCGGTGGTGATCGAGAGCACCTTGCACTCGACCTTGGCCTGCTCGAAGATCTCGCGCGCGAACTCGTACCAGGAGCACTGCCCGGCGGCCGCCATGTGGTGGATGCCGAACTCGATCCCCTCGATCAGGCGCACGATCCCGTAGGCCAGGTGCCAGGTGTAGGTCGGCGAGCCGACCTGGTCGCGGACAACCAGGACCTCGTTGCCGCTGCCGGCCAGGCGCAGCATCGTCTCGACGAAGTTGGGGCCGCCGATCCCGAACAGCCAGGCCGAGCGGACGACGAAGTGGCGCTTGTTGGCGGCCACCGTCGCCTCCTCGCCGGCCAGCTTGGTGCGGGCGTAGGCCGATTGCGGGGCCGGCTGGTCACTTTCGACGTAGGGGGCGCGCTTGGCGCCGTCGAAGACGTAGTCGCTGGAGACGTAGACGACGCTGGCCCCGACCGCGGCGGCGGCCGCGGCGACGTTGCCGGCGCCGGTGCCGTTGACCGCGAAGGCCGCCTCCTCGGCCTCCTCGGCCCCGTCGACGTCGGTCCAGGCGGCGCAGTTGATGACGACGTCGGGGCGCTCGAGGTCGAACTTCTTCTCGAGCGCGGTGGGGTTGGTGACGTCGAGCTCGGCGCGGCCGAAGCCGACCACGTCGTGGCCGGCGTTGCCGGCCGCCAGCATCACGTCGCGGCCCAACATCCCTGCGGCTCCCGTGACGAGCACCTTCATCGGGCGCTCGCCATCAGACGATTTCGATCTCGCAGTTGTCGCCGACCAGCAGCCGCAGGGTCTTCGGCACGCCGTCGCTTCGGGTCAGCTTCACGTTGCGGCCGAGCAGGCTCGCCTCCATCCGGGTTTCGAGGTCCTCGACCGCCGAGTCGGCGAGCACGATCGAGTGCTCGACCTCGGAGCGGCGGATGTGGACGCCGCCGCCGATCGAGGTGTAGGGACCGATGTAGGCGTCCTCGATGCAGGCGCCGGCGCCGATCACGGCCGGGCCGCGGACGACCGAGCGTGTCAGCGAGGCGCCCGGCTCGAGCACGACGCGGCCCTCGACCCGGGAGTCCGCATCGACCTCGCCCTCGACCCTCGTCTCCAGCTCCTCCAGGACCAGGCGGTTGGCCTCGAGCATGTCGGCGAGCTGGCCGGTGTCCTTCCACCAGCCGCGCACGACCTCGGACTGGACCCGCTGGCCGTCGTCGATCAGCGCCTGGATCGCCTCGGTGATCTCGTACTCGCCGCGCCAGGAGGGCTCGAGGCTCTTGGCCGCGTCGAAGATCGAGGAGCTGAAGAGGTAGACGCCGACCAGGGCGAGGTTGGAAGGCGGGTCTTTGGGCTTCTCGATCAGCCGCACGATCCGCTCGCCGTCGAGCTCGGCGACGCCGTAGGACTGGGGGTCGTCGACCGGCGTCAGCAGGATCAGCGCCTCCGGCTCGTCGGCGATGAAGGTCGAGACGAGGCCGCGCAGGCCGTCGCGCAGGAGGTTGTCGCCGAGGTACATGACGAACGGGGAGCTGCCGATGAACTCCTCGGCGGTCAGCACCGCGTGGGCCAGGCCCGCCGGCTTGTCCTGGACGATGTAGGTGATCTCCGCCCCGAACTGGGAGCCGTCGCCGGCCGCGGCGCGGATCTCGTCGCCGGTCTCGGGCGCGATGATGATCCCGATCTCCTTGACGCCCGCGTCGACCAGCGCCTCGATCCCGTAAAAGAGCACGGGCTTGTTGGCGACGGGCACGAGCTGCTTCGCCGAGGTGTGGGTGATCGGGCGCAACCGGGTTCCGGCGCCGCCCGAGAGGATGAGTCCCTTCAGAGGCTCCATGCGAGGCTGCAACCCTACTGAGCCGCAAAGCCATGCGACCCGCCGTCTATATCCCCAACTACAACGGCGCCAGCCAGATCGGCCGGGCGCTGCGCAGCCTGCGCGAGCAGAGCCGGCCGGTCGACGTCGTCGTCGTCGACAACGGCTCCAGCGACGACTCGGTGGCGCTGCTGCGCGAGGAGTTCCCGGAGGTGACGCTGCTGGCGCTCGAGCGCAACCTCGGCTTCGGCCCTGCCCTGAACCGCGCCGTGCACGAGCACCCGGCCGATCCGCTGATCCTGCTCAACAACGACGCCGAGGCCGAGCCGCGCTTCGTCGAGGCGATGCTCGACGCCGCCGCCGAGGGGGTGCGGGCGGTCGCCGGGGCGATGTTGCAGGAACGGGCGCCGGAGCTGATCGACTCCGCCGGCGTCGTCGCCGACCGCACCCTGATGGGCTTCGACTACCTGCACGGCGAACCGGTCGCGGCGCTCGCCGGAGCGGCCGACCCGCTCGGCCCCACCGGCGGCGCCGCCCTCTACGACCGCACCGCCTTCACCGCGGTGGGCGGCTTCGACGAGCGCATCTTCCTCTACTACGAGGACCTCGACCTGGCGCTGCGCCTGGCCGCCGCGGGCGCCCACTGCCGGCTCGCCCCCGGCGCCCGCGCCCTCCACGCCTACTCGGCCAGCCTCGGTGCGGGCAGCGGCGAGAAGTTCGCCCGCACCGGCTGGAGCCGCGGCTACATGCTGCGCCGCTACGGGGTGATGTCGCGACCGCGCGACGCCGTCCGGGTGCTGGCGACCGAGGGCGCGATCAGCGCCGGCCAGCTGCTGATGGACCGCACCGGCAAGGGCCTGCGCGGGCGCCTGCGGGGCTGGCGCGAGGGCGCCGGCGCGGCGCGGCTGGACCCCGGCGCGGCCCCGCTCCTCGACCTCAGCGCCCGCGAAGCGCTGGCCCTGCGCCGGCGCCGGCGGGGCTGAGGGGTGGTTGTCGCTTGTCGCCCTCTGGGCGACAAGCGACAACCACCTCGCTACCGGGCGCCGAGCCAGCGGCGGGCGCGCCCGGGGTCGCCCTCGCGGCGCAGGCGGCGGCGCTCGCGCAGCAGGGCCGGCAGCCAGCGCAGCGCCGCCACCTTGCCGCCGGCGGTGGCGAGGAAGCGGCGCTGGGCGGCGGCGCGGGCGAGCGCCCCGAGCTCGACCGCGGCGATCCGCGGCAGCGACCGCGCCGGCATGAACTTGACCTGGGTGGCGAGCCGGTTGCGGGCGACAAGGCGCGCGTTCTCGGCTCCCGGCCGCTCGAAGCCGGCCTGCCAGGAGGCGTTGCCCAGATGCCAGACGACCGCCTCCGGCACGTAGGCGAAGCGCCAGCCGGCGATCCGCGCCCGCACGTTGAGGTCGACGTCCTCGTAGAAGGCGAAGTAGCTCTCGTCGTAGCCGCCGAGCTCGGCGAACAGCTGGCGGCGCAGCAGGCAGGCGGCGCCGCAGACGCCGAAGACCTCATGCGTGCCGGGCAGGCGCGGCGGCTGCTCCTGCCCCGCGCCCAGCTCGATCGCGCGCCCGTCGGCGGTCAGGGCCTGGCCGGCGCTGTAGAGGCGGGCGGTGGCGGGATCGGGGAGCGCGGTCCCGCCCGCTTCGAGCTGGAGGATGCGCGGCTGCACGCCGCCCAGCGCCGGGTCGGCCTCGAGCTCGTCGAGCAGCCGCCCGATGCCGCCGGGCTCGAGCACCGTGTCGGCGTTCAGGGCCAGGATCGCCTCGGCCCCGACGCGCGCCGCGCCGAGGTTGACCGCGGCCGCGAAGCCGACGTTGCGGGGCAGCGAGAGGTGCGGCACGCCCTCGCGCTCGAGCCACTCGACCGAGCCGTCCGTCGAGCCGTTGTCCACCACCATCAGCTCGACCTCGACGCCCTGGTCGGCGAGCGAGGCGAGGCAGCGCGGCAGCAGCTCCAGCGAGTTCCAGCTGGGAATCACCACCGCTGCCGGCCGAAGGGCGCTCACGGCCTGGAAGTATCGTGCCCGCGATGCGAAGGAGGGCGGCGAACCTGATCGGAGGCTTGCGGGGGAGCCTCGACGACTCGCTCTTCCTGCGCTCGCCCGCGGCCGGCTCGGGGCTCGGTCGGTGGGAAAGTGCCCTCGTCCTCACCGCTCTGCTGGCGCTGGCGGTGATCCTGCAGATCTTCCGCATCGGGCCGGCGGAGGCGCTGGGGTCGTTCTGGGCCGAGGACGGCCAGGTCTTCTTCCAGGGGCCTATGACCCAGGGCACCTTCGACGCCCTCTTCCAGCCCTACGCCGGCTACCTGGTCGTGGTGCCGCGGTTGCTCGGTGAGGTCGGCAGCCTGATGCCGCTGGGCGACGCCCCCGCCGCGCTCAGCCTCGGCGCCGCGCTCGCCGTCGCCCTCAGCGGCCTCGCGGTCTGGCACGCCGCCAGTGGCCATATCCGCAACCCCTACCTGCGGGGAGCGCTGGTCGCCACCACCGTGCTCTCGCCGGTCGCCAGCCTGGAGGCGGTCGCCGGCGGCGCCTACGCCTCCTGGTACATGCTGTTCGCGACCTTCTGGATCCTGCTCTGGCGCCCCGCGACCACCTGGGGCGCGGCGCTGGCGGGACTGTTCGTCTTCCTCACCGTGCTCAGCAATCCCGGCGTCTGGTACTTCGCCCCGATCGTCGCCCTGCGCCTGCTCGCCGCCCGCGACCGCGGCGACGCCCTGATCCTCGGCGGCTACGGGCTCGGGACCGCGATCCAGCTGCCGGTCACGATCGCCAGCGTCGAAAACACCGTCGACCCGGTCTGGACCGGCGACATCCTCACCGCCTACCTGCAGCGCGTCGTCGACGGCGCCGTGCTCGGCGAAAGCCTCGGCGGCGACGCCTGGGCCGACTGGGGCTGGCCCTTCCTGATCGCCCTGGTCGCGGTCCTCGCCGCCTGCCTCGCGGTCGGGCTCGTCCGCAGCACCGCCCCGGCCCGCTGGTTCGCCGCGATCGCGATCCCGACCTCGGTCGGGATGTTCCTCATCTCCACCTACCAGCGCGCGGTCGGCGCGGTGATGAAGTGGTACCCGGACCTCAGCTCCGGCCTCGGCGGCCGCTACGCGATCGTGCCGGCGCTGCTGCTGGTCAGCGTCGCCCTGGTCCTGATCGACCGGCCGGCAAGGCCGCGCCGGGGCCCGGGCCAGCTGCCCTGGCTGGGGATGGCGGCGGTGGCCGTGCTGGCGCTGGCGGTCGTGACCTCGTTCAGCCTGCGCGACCCGGTCGTCCGCGGCGAGCCGTCCTGGCGCGACTCGCTCGAGGCCGCGGCGCTGGCCTGCCCCGCCGACCCGGGCGGCATCGAGCCGCCTCCGGCGGCCGCGGTCACGACCTCGCCGGCCAACTTCGTCGTCTACGTCCCCTGCGACCGCCTGCTGTCCTTCAACGCCGGCGCGGCACGGTAGCGTTCCGCCTCGCCGCGGTTCGGGAGGCCCTCAAACCCGCTCCGCCCGCCCCTCTGATGCCCGCCGACGACGCCATCGCCAGCCCAACCGACGCCGACCGGCCGACCCCGTTCGACCCCGCCGGCCCGCTCGCGATCGCGGTCGCGGACCTGCACAAGTCGTTCAGCATCCCGACCAACCGGGTCGATTCGCTGAAAGAGCGGATCGTGCATCCCTTCTCCGGCCGCGACAACCGCGAGCTGCGAGCGCTCGACGGCGTCTCCTTCGAGGTCCACCGGGGCGAGTTCTTCGGCATCGTCGGCCGCAACGGCTCCGGCAAGAGCACGCTGCTGAAGCTGCTCGCCAGCATCTACCGCGCCGACGCCGGCACGATCCGCATGGCGGGGCGGCTGGCGCCGTTCATCGAGCTCGGCGTCGGCTTCAACCCGGAGCTGACCGCGCGCGAAAACGTCGTCCTCAACGGGGTGATGATGGGCCTCACCCCGCAGGAGACCCGCAGCCGCCTCGACGCGATCGTCGAGTTCGCGGAGCTGACCGAGTTCATCGACCTGAAGCTGAAGAACTACTCGTCGGGGATGCTGGTCCGGCTCGCCTTCGCGGTGATGATGGAGGCCGACGCCGACATCCTCCTGATCGACGAGGTCCTCGCCGTCGGCGACGCCGCCTTCCAGCAGAAATGCGCCGATGCCTTCCGCGAGATGAAAGCGGCGGGGAAGACGATCGTCCTGGTCACGCACGAGATGCGGACGGTGGAGGAATACTGCCACCGGGCGATGCTGGTCGCCGACGGCCGGATCCGCTACATCGGCGACCCCGAGGAGGTCGGCCGCCGCTACCTGCAGCTGAACTTCGAGCACGAGCCCGAGCCGGCCGCCGAGGCCGAGGCGCTGGAGCAGAGCAGCGACGAGGTGCAACTGCTCGACGCCTGGATCGAGGACGCCGGCGGCAGCCGCCTCGACAACCTCGAACACGGCAGCGAGCTGCGGCTGCGGGTCGACTTCGAGATCCTCCAGGACGCTCCCGGGCTCGATGTCGGGTTCGTGATCGCCAACGCCGACGGGGTCGGCATCTTCCAGTTCGCGGTGCGGATATCGAACGCAAGCGGTGGCAGCGAGCTGACGGCGGGCGAGCGGGTCAGGGTCGGCGCCGACATCGAGAACCTGTTGGTGCAGGGGCGCTACTTCGTGCACAGCGCCGTCAACCGGATACAAGACAAGAGCATCGCCCTGCACGCGCACGAATGCATCGACTTCGTCGTCTTCGGCGGCGAGCCGCAGGCCCATGGCAACGTCCGCCTGCCGATGCAGATCAGCGCCGTCGTCAGCGACGAGGCGGGGCGATGAGCGAGAAGGCGGCGAACGTCGCCGAGCTCAAGGAGGTACGCGGCCCGTCGGCGCTCGGCGGCGGCTGGCGGCGCTTCTTCGACCTGCTCTGGCTGATGTCGGTGACCGAGTTCAGGCGCGTGTACTTCGGCACCGTGCTCGGCTATCTGTGGTCGCTGATCCGGCCGCTGATGCTGTTCGGGGTCCTGCTCTTCGTCTTCACCAAAGTCTTCAAAATCGGCACCGAACAGGCCGAGTACTACCCGGTTCTGCTGCTGCTGGGGATCGTCCTCTTCACCTTCTTCCAGGAAGCGACGCAGAACGCGGTTGGCTCGGTCATCGCCCAGGAGGGCGTGGTCCGCAAGACCCAGTTCCCGCGCCTGGTGATCCCGCTCTCGACGGTGATCACCAGCGGCCTCAACTTCTGCCTCAACATGGTCGTGGTCTTCGGCTTCATCCTCGCCTTCGGGGTCGAGCCGACCTGGACCTGGCTGCTGCTGCCGGTCGCCCTGCTGGCGCTGGTCGTGCTGACGGCGGCGGCGAGCATGGCGCTCTCGGTCCTCTTCGTGCGCTTCCGCGACGTCGCGATCATCTGGACCGTCCTCGCCCAGGTGCTCTTCTACGCGACCCCGATCCTCTACCCGATCGAAGCGCTGGGGGACGAGACCTACGAACGCCTGCTGATGATCAACCCGCTGGCGCCGATCTTCCAGCAGGTCCGGGTCTGGGTGCTCGAACCGGGCGCCCCGAGCGCCGTCGACGTGGCCGGCGGCGCCGCTGGGCTGATCCCCGCCGCCGTCATCTACGTCGCCGTCTGCGTCCTCGGCGTCTGGGTCTTCAGGCGCGAGGCGCCGCGGATCGCCGAGGAGCTCTAGTTGCAGCTCAGCCGCGAGCGCGGGGCGATGCTCGCCGTCTGGTCGCTGGCCGCGATCGGCTGCCTACTGGGAGCGCTCGACCCGCCCGCCGCCGGCGGCCACGGCGCCCTCGGCGAGGAAGCGCTGGACCTGGTCCGGGTGCTGTGCACCGCCGCCCTGGCGGTGGCCCTGCTGCTGGGCCCCGGCATCCTCTGGCGGGCGCTGGGCGAGCGCCGCGTCGGCCTCGCCTTTCTGCCCCTGCCGGGCCTGGGGCTGCTGGTGGCGACCGCCGGCCTGGCCTGGGTGCTGTCGACCAGCGTCGATCCACGGCTGGTCTGCTTCGCCGTCCTTGCCCCCGTGCTCGGGCTGCTGCTCGGCGGCCTGTTCGGCGGCGGGCCGGAGGACATGCTCGAGCGCGAGGAGCAGTGGGCGCTGCTGGTCGTGGCGCTGGCGCTCGGCGTCGCGATCGGCCGCTCGCTCTGGTCGCTGGGCCCGGTCGGCGAGCTCTATGAAGGGACGATCTCGCGCACGCTCGTGCCCGAGGGGCGCCCCGACAGCCGCATCCCCTTCCTGATCCCGGAGATGGTCGCCAGCGGCGGCCACCCCTACGGCGAGGCCGCCAGCGCCCTCTTCGCCCCCTACAACTTCTCCAGCCGCGGGCCGCTGGCCGGCCTCGCCACCACCCCGGTCGTGCTGATGTCCGGCGGCAGCCCCGAGCTGACCCTGCCGGAAGCGCCGTGGCGACCCTTCGACCAGCAGGGCTTCATGGCCTACCGCCTGGCGATGATGACCTTCACCTGCAGCGTCTTCCTCTCGCTCTGGGAGCTGGTGCGGCGGCTCGGCGGCGACCGCGCGGCCCGGTTCGGGCTGCTGCTGGCCGTCAGCACCCCCTTCCTCTTCGCCGACCTCTGGTTCACCTGGCCGAAACTGCTCGCCGCCTCGTTCATGCTCCTGGCCGGGCTCTGCGTGATCGAACGGCGCGCGTTCCGCGGCGGCCTCCTGGCCGGGGTCGGCTACCTGACCCACCCCAGCGCCCTGCTGGGGATGGCGGCGATCGGGCTGATCTCGCTCTGGCCGATCGGCGGAGAGCGCGGTTGTCGCTTGTCGCCCTCTGGGCGACAAGCGACAACCGCGCCTCTGTGGCGACCCGATCTGAAGGCGGCGCTGATGCTGTGCGCCGGCCTGGCGGTCGGCGTCGTCGGCTGGCGCCTCGTCAACGGCTCCCACTTCATGCAGGACGGCTTCCTCGACTACGTCTTCCAGGCCTACCCCGAATTCCGCCCGAGCCTGGACGCATGGATCGAATTCCGCCTCACCTCGCTCGGCAATACCTACGTCCCGTTCCTGCTGCCGCTCGCCCACGGCCACGACATCTCGATCAACGCCATCGGCACGATCTCGCCGGGCGTCGTCCACTTCTTCTTCCAGCCCTGGACCGGCGTCCCCTTCGGCTTCGGGATCGTCTTCTTCCCGCTGCTGCTGATCAGCCTCTGGCAGGCGGGCCGGCGCTGGCCCTGGCCCGTCTTCGCCGTCGTCGTCGTCCCCGCCGTCGCCTTCGCGGTCTACTGGGGCGCCTCGCTGAGCGGGATGCTGCGCGAGGGGATGCAGTCCTGGGCGCTGGCGCTGCTGGCCGTGATCGCCCTGCAGCAGGCGGCGGCCGGCTTCCCCTGGCTGCGCTCGCCGGCAATTCGGGCGATCCTCGCCCTGCGCGGGGTCGAGGTCCTGGCCGTGGCCCTCGGCGCCACCCTCGGCACCCGCCACTTCCAGCTGCTCAGCGACCGCTTCGCCCTCGTCGACGCCGTCGCCCTGACCGCGATCGTCGCCTGCTCGCTGGCAATCGTCGCCCTGGTCTGGTCCGGGACCGGACGCTTGGTTCAGCGGCCGCCGGACCAAGCGGGGCAAGGACGCAGGAAGCCCGAATAGCAGCGCTATTCGGGCGACCGAGGACGCCGCACCGCGCCGCGTCCGGTGGCCGCTGAACTAGCGGCAGACGCGGGTGGGCTGGGTCGCCTCGACCCGGAGGAACCAGGGCTGGCGGGCGCGGTCGCGCGGGATCCGCAGCAGCGTCGCCGAGTCGCCGGGGGCGCCTTCGGTGGTGACCGGGAATTCGCCCGCGACGGCGAAGCGGCGCAGGCTGAACTCGGCCGGCGGGCCCGGCGCCACTTCGATCCGGGTCAGGTCCGGCGAGAGCGGCACCGGCCGCCCGTCGCCTCCGCCCGTGAGCACGCAGGCCTCGCCGCCGCCGCCCGGCTCGTAGGCGCCCAGCTCGGTCACGGTCGAGAGCGGCAGCGCCTGCGAGAGCACGATGTCGGCCTGTTTGCGGCCCGCCTCCGGGGCCGCCAGCAGCTCCGCCGGCGTGTAGGCGGGCGAGCCGTACTCCTCGACCGCTTCGAGATAGGCGCCGGCGTAGACGTTGGGCAGCGAGGGCGTGCCGGCGACTTCCTGGGTCAGCTGGAACTCGGGGGCGACGGTGCGGCTGGCGATTTCGATCGCGGCGGTGTCGGCCTGGGTCAGCACCGACTGCGGCTCGAGCAGGTCGCGCCCGTCCTTGAGGATGACCAGGTTCGGGCCCACCGCCAGCGCCGTCGCCACCGCGCCGGCGATCAGCACGTTGCGGCTCGGCCGCACGTCCTTGAGCAGGTTGGCGAGGATCAGCAGGATGAAGACGGCGCCCGCGTACTGGTAGCGGCTCGACATCGGGTCGCGCCCCGGGAAGGCGTTGAAGGCGGTCAGGAACCAGTTGGCCAGGGCGGCTGCCAGGACCGGCCAGAGGCCGGGGTGGATCCGCGAGCGCAGCCGCAGCTGGCGCAGGCCGAGGACGATGACAAGCCCGACCAGCAGCGCCCGCCCCCAGGAGGGGTCCGGGGCTGCGCCGACCGGGGTGCCGAGGCCCGCCATCGAGCCCAGCGCGGAGGCGATCGAGTCGATCACGAAGCGGGGCGAGGCGAGCACGTTGGCGAGCGAGAGGTGCGATTCGGCTTCGTCGCCGTAGCCGAGGTACCAGGCGCCGTAGAGCAGCAGCGGGATGACGAAGATGTAGGCGCGCGGGAACCAGGTCCGCCGCGGCCCCATCGCGACGGCGACCGCGGCGGCGGCGATGAAGCAGATGCCGAGGCCGGAGAAGCCGATCGCGCAGACGAGGAAGGCGCAGGCGGCGACGTCGCCGCGGCGGTCGCCGCGTTCGAGCGCCAGCAGCATCGCCAGGCCGAACAGGATCGGCCCGAGGAAGGTGATCTCGAACGGCCACAGCAGCACCTCCCAGGCGGGCCCGAGGCAGAGCAGCAGAACGGTCGCGAACAGCGCCAGCCACTCGCCGACGCGGCGCTTGACGTAGACGTAGAGCAGGGTCGCGGTGGCGAGCAGGAAGACGGTCAGCAGCACGTATTCGGGCGCCGCGCTGGACATCCCGAAGACCCGCAGCAGCAGGTTCTCGATCAGCACCGGGAAGAAGACGATGTGCTCGTTGTGCGGCGTCAGCAGCGTGTCCGCCGTCAGCTCGCGGCGGTTGATCAGGAAGGCCCAGGTGTCCTGGAAGAAGGTCATCTCCCAGGTCAGGGCCAGCGTCATCGCCGCCGCCGCCGCGAGCGCCGCCCCCAGCAGCAGGGTCGGCGCGTTTCGAGTCATCCTCTCCATGGCGACGCGGGAGTGTATTCCCGGCCCCGGCTCACCCGCGTGGAAAGGCGGGCGCCCCGGCTACACTGCGCCGCTATGTCCGAGCAGGCCACCCCGACGAGCTCCGGGCAGCGGGAGCTGCGCGAGGAGCTCGACCGCAGCCAGGAGGAGATCCTGCGGCTGCGCGACCTGCTGATCGGCATGGAGTCCGAACTGGGCGCCGCCAAGGGCCGGCTGGCCGAGCTCGAAGACCCGCGGGTACTGGTGCTCGCCGCCAAACAGCAGCTCACCACCCGGGCCCTGGGGCGGCTGAGCGGCATCGTCGTGCGCCTGCGCGGCAACTCCTAGCCCTCGCCGCCCGTGGCTCCCAGGTTCTCGATCCTGACGCCGGTCTACGAGACCCCGGCCGGCGTCCTGCGCAAGATGCTGAAGTCGGTCGCGCGCCAGAGCTGCGGCGACTGGGAGCTGTGCCTGGTCGACGACGGCTCCCGGCAGCAGCACGTGCGGGCGATCCTCGACGAGGCGGGCCGGCGCGACCCGCGGATCCGGGTCAGCTACCGCGACGAGAACAGCGGCATCGTCCCGACCTCCAACGAGGCCCTGGCAATGGCGACGGGCGAGTTCGTCGCCCTGCTCGACCACGACGACATGCTCCACCCCGACGCTCTTGCCCACGTCGCCGCGGCGCTCGACGCGACCCCCGAGGCCGACTACGCCTACACCGACGAGGACAAGATCGACCTCCGCGGGCGCCACTCCAGCCCCTTCTTCAAGCCCGACTGGTCGCCGGAGCGGATGCGGACGCAGATGTACACCTGCCACTTCAGCGTCCTGCGGCGGGCGCTGGTCGAGGAGGTCGGCGGCTTCGACCCCGCCTTCGAGGGCTCCCAGGACTGGGACCTGGTGCTGAAGGTGACCGAGCGCGCCCGCGCCGTCGTCCACGTGCCGCGGGTGCTCTACCACTGGCGCATGCTCGAGAGCTCGGCCGCGGCCAGCGGCGAGGCCAAGCCCTATGCCGCCGAAGCGGGGGTGCGGGCGGTCCAGGCCCACTGCGAGCGGATCGGCCTGCGGGCGTGGGTGCAGCTGGACCCGGTCGACCCCGGCATCCTCCACCTCGAGCCGGCGCTGAGCGACGAGCCGCTGGTCAGCATCGTCATCCCCACCAACGGCCAGCGGCGCGAGATCCGCTTCGAGCAGGCCGTGCTCGTCGTCAACTGCGTGCGCAGCATCGTCGAGCGCTCCACCTACGAGAACTACGAGATCGTCTGCGTCGTCGACGAGGGGACCGATCCGGCGGTGCTGGCGCAGCTGCGTGAGATCGCCGGCGAGCGCCTGCGCCTGGTCGAGTTCAGCGGCCCCTTCGACTTCTCGGCCAAGATCAACAGCGGCGCCGTGCGCAGCGCCGGCGAGCACCTGCTGCTGCTCAATGACGACATCGAGGTCACCACCCCGAACTGGATCGAGCGCATGGTCATGTACTCCGAGCAGGAGGGGATCGGCGCCGTCGGCGGTCGCCTGCTCTGGGGCGACACCCGCATCCAGCACGTCGGCGTCGCCTACGAAGGCGCCCTCCCCCACCACCACTACCGCGGCTTCTCGGAGGGCTTCACGGGTTACGCCAACGCCGTCCGCATCGCCCGCGACTGCCTCACCGTCACCGCCGCCTGCGTGATGACGCGGCGCGACGTCTTCGAGCGGCTCGGCGGCTTCACCTCGACCTTCCCGGTCAACTTCAACGACGTCGACTACTGCCTCAAGGCCCACGTCGACGGGCTGCGGATCGTCTACGACCCCGACCTCGTCATGCTCCACTTCGAGTCCTCCAGCCGCGAGGCCGTGGTCGAGCGCTGGGAGGTCGAGCTGCTGCTGGCGCGCTGGGGGCACGTGACCGCCGTCGACCCCTTCGTCAGCCCCCACACCCGCAACGGCCTGCCCCGGCTCGCCTCCTACGTCTCCTGGGCGAGGCGGCGGCTGCCGCGTCCCAGGAGCAAGGCGACGAAGCCCGCCAGGGCGGCCACCGCGAGCACGATCGCCAGCGGCGAGTAGGAGCTGCCGGCTGGCGGGTCGAGCGCCGGCGCATAGACGGCGAGGCTGAGCACGGCGCTGAGGCCGAGGTAGAAGAGGCCGAAGCGCGGGAACACGGCGCGCAGGCCGACGACGCCGAGGACGAGCCCGATCAGCGGCAGGAAGTAGGAGCCGAAGTGGATCACGGTGGCGGCGGCGATGTTGCCGAAGCAGATCAGCGCCCAGCCGACGACGCCGATGCCGAAGATCGCCAGGCAGGTCAGGGCGAAGCTCCATTCGGCCGGGTTGAGACGCCGGTAGCGCCAGCCGGCCACCATCGCGAACGGCGTCAGCAGCAGCAGGCCCAGCGAGGGGAAGAGGTGGAAGAAGCTGATGCCGCGGATCGTGCGGACGATCTCGTCCGGTTCGCCGCGGTTGATCACGTCCCGCATCGTCGTCCCCACCGCCTCGAAGTTGGTCATGGTGATGAAGTTCTGCTTCTTGTTCACGTAGGTGCCGTGGACCCCGGCTTCGCCGTAGGAGTCGAGGATCGTCTCGGCGACGCCGCGGTCGTCGACTTCGGCGACGCCCGCCAGCGTCCACTTGACCAGGCGGTTGCCCGGCGGGTCCTCCCACTTCTGGTAGGCCGACCAGGGCGCCATGAAGGCGATCCCGACCGCCAGCCCGACGCCCAGCCAGCGCCAGCTCGGCAGACCCCGGTACGCCGCGACGGCGACCAGCGGGACGATCCCGAAGATGCTCGCCCCGTGCCCGAGCAGGGCCAGCGCGCAGAGCGCCGCGACCAGCGCCGCCGCCCAGAGGTTGCGCCGCAGGTCCAGCCACAGCGGCGTCGCCACCAGGGCCGCCGCGGCCAGCAGCAGCCCCGCCGGCAGCAGCTTCGGCCAGACGAAGAAGCCGTTGAGGAGCGCCAGGCCGCTGACCAGGACCGTGACCATCGCCAGCGCCCTGGTCACCCGCCCGACCTTGGCCGCCAGCAGCAGCGCCCAGAGCCCGACGATCCAGAGCTGCTGGAGGACGACGCCGAGCAGCTGGTAGTTGAGCAGCTCGAAGTCCCAGCCGAAGGGGCGCTGGGCGAGCGCGAACCCGGCCTGCAGGGGTGGCCGGTCGCTGAGCTGCCAGTCGCCGCCCTGTTCGGGCGGGTTGCCGTGGTGGCCGTGTTCGAAGATCCATTCAGCGGCCAGGACCGGCACCCCGTTGTCGCCGGGCAGCCCATGCGAAAAGCGGATGCTGGAGGTCAGCAGCGGCGCGTCGGCGCCGCCGTGGGCGAAGCCGAGGAAGACGAGGAAGGCCGAGCCCAGCGCCCACAGCGCCAGCGGCACCCCCAGCTGCCGCAGCAGGCCGCGGTCGACGTGGCCGCCGTACAGCGACCAGCCGGCCAGCAGGGCGCCGCCGAACGCGAGGAAGTAGGAGAAGGCTTCGCCGACGACGCGGTCGGCGAAGTAGGCCCAGAAGCCGAGCAGCCCGAGCGCGCAGGTCGCGGCCAGGGCGATTGCCAGCAGCACCGGTACCTGGCGGACCCCCATGCGGGCGGCGAAAAGCGCCGCCGCCACCCCCGGCAGGCCGGTGAGCACGAGGTGCAGGGCCAACAGCCCCAGCAGCTCAGCCTGTTCCACGGCTAGACGACTCCTCGCACCAGGCGGAGGTTCGCATATGTTTGCCCGCATGAACTACGAGCGTCTTTACTCATACCGCTTCCGCGACATCGACCAGGAGGGCCGCGCGGCCGTCTGGAACGAGATCGCCCCCCACGTCCACGGCCTGATGGGCAAGCCCCAGAAGGTGCTCGACCCGGCCGCCGGCCGCGGCGAGTTCATCGGCGCCGTCCCGGCCAAGGAGACCTGGGCGGTCGACGCGGTCAGCTACGAGGAGGCGGCGCACAAGCCCGACACCACCGTCATCACCTCGATGATCATGGACGCCGAGCTGCCGGCCAACCACTTCGACGGCGTCTACGTCTCCAACTTCCTCGAGCACCTCTACGACCAGGAGGCGATCTCCGCCTTCCTCGAAAAGATGCACGGGGTGATGGAGAAGGGCGGCCGGATCGCGATCATGGGCCCCAACTACCGCTACTGCTCCGACGAGTACTGGGACTGCGCCGACCACTACGTCGCCCTCACCCACATGGCGATCGGCGAGCACCTCTACGCCGCCGGCTTCGAGCCGATCAAGACGATCCCGCGCTACCTGCCCTACTCCTTCCGCGGCATCCTGCCCCCCTCCCCGGCGCTGACCCGCATGTACCTGAAGACGCCGGCCGCCTGGCGCGTCCTGGGCAAGCAGTTCCTGGTCATCGGCCGCGCCTAGGCGGGCCGGGCGGGCACGCCGCGAACGGTTGTGCCCGCCTCGACGTCCCTGGTGACGACGGCGCCGGAGGCGACGATGGCGCCGGCGCCGACGACGACGCCGGGCAGCAGCGAGGCGCCGCCGCCGATCATCGCCCCGTCCTCGACGGTGGGACCGCGGACCTCGTCCTCGACGTAGCCGCCCTTGCCGAAAGTGTTGTCGTTGGTGGTGACGACCATCGCCGCGATGAAGACGTCGTCGCCGATCGTCATCCCCCCGGTGATGTGCGACTTGTCCATGATTCGGGTGTCGTCACCGACCACGACCTCGCGATCGAGGGTCGCGTCTCGGCCAACCACGTTGCCTGCCCCGATCCGGCACAGCTCCCGGATCGAGGCCCCGTCGCCGATCAGGTTGCCCGGGCCGATCTCGACGTCGTAGTAGATGACGGCGTTGGCGCCGATCGCGCAGCCGGCGCCGATGCTGACGAACCGCTGGAAGGTCGGTGGCCGGGCAATCGCGCCGACCGCCCTGGGAGCTCGCCCGATGTAGGTCCCCGGCAAGATCTCGATGTCGGCGCCGAGCCTTACGTCGGAGTTGACGACGACGTTGGGGTGGATGACGACCCCGTCGCCGATCTCCGCCCCCGGCCGCACGACGGCGAACTCGGCGATCGAGACGCCGCTTCCGATCGCATCGGTTTCGACGCTGGATCTGGGGTGGATGGAGCTCACGAAGGTGGCGGATCCTAGCGCGGAGCCGGCGCTGCCAACACTGGTAGGCTCCCGCGCCTCTTGGGCGTCGAGAACTGCAAGCTCGTTGAGCTGCCGGTCATCCATGACCCGCAGGGGAACCTCACCTTCATCGAGCAGAAGCGCCACGTCCCGTTCGAGATATCTCGGGTCTACCACACGTATGACGTGCCGGGCGGCGCCCGCCGCGGCGGTCACGCGCACAAGGCCTGCCGGGAGCTGCTGGTCGCGATGTCGGGCAGCTTCGAGGTGGTGGTCGACGACGGCGAGAAGCGCGACAGCTTCCGGCTCAATCGCTCCTACGTCGGCCTCTACCTGCCGCCGATGATCTGGCGCGAGCTCGTCGACTTCTCCTCCGGCTCCGTCTGCATGGTCCTGGCCTCCGACTACTACGACGAGGACGACTACATCCGCGACTACGAGCGTTTCCGCGAAGTCGCGACGGGGCTCGAGAGCTAGCTGCCCGCCGCCACTGCCGCGGCGATCTCGTCACAGCGATCGGGGCCGAGCTGGGGGTACATCGGCAGGCTCAACACCGAGTCGGCAAGGGCCTCGGCGGCCGGGAAGCTGCCCCGGCCCCAGCCGAGGTCGCGGTACGGCGGCGCCAGGTGCGGGAGCAGCGGGTAGTGAACGAGCGTTTCGATACCCCGGTCGCGGAGCCTCTCCGCGCAGGCGTCGCGGTCGCCGCGGTTGATCACGAACAGGTGCCAGACCGGCTCCGCCCACGAGGGGACCCGCGGCAGGGTGGTCTCGGTGTCGGCTTCGAGGGCCCGGTACCGCTCCGCCAGGCGGCCGCGGGCGGCATTCCAGCCGTCGAGATGCGGCAGCTTGACGCGAAGGATCGCGGCTTGGAGCTCGCCGAGGCGGGAGTTGACCCCCGCGGCCTCGATCTCGTAGCGGTTCTTCATCCCGTAGTTGCGCAGCAGACGGACCCTGCCGGCAAGCTCCTCGTCGTCGGTGGTCACGGCGCCGCCGTCGCCGAACGTCCCGAGGTTCTTCGACGGGTAGAAGGAGAATGCGCCGGCGCTGCCGAGGCCGCCGACCCTCCTGCCGCGATGCCGAGCGCCATGGGCCTGTGCGGCGTCCTCGACCACCGCGAGCCCATGCGACTCGGCCAGCGCGGCGATCGCATCCATGTCGGCCGGCTCGCCGCGCAGATGGACGGGGACGATCGCGGCCGTCTGCGGGGAGATCGCGGCGGCGATCGCGGCGGCGTCGATGTTGAACGTCCCCTGCTCGACGTCGACCGGAACGGGGGTGGCACCGGTCCGCGTCACCGCCAGCCAGGTCGCGATCCACGTATAGGCGGGGACGATCACCTCGTCGCCAGGGCCGATGCCGGCGGCCTGCAGGGCGAGCTCGATCGCGCTCAGCCCGCTGCCGACACCGACGCAGTAGCGGGTTGAGCAGTAGTCGGCAAACTCGCGCTCGAATTGCTCCAGCTCCGGCCCGAGCAGGTAGTGGCCCGAGGCGACCACCCGCGCCACCGCCGATTCCAGCTCTGCGCCGATCTCGGCGCGATCGGCAAGCAGGTCGATGAACGGGATCGTGGCTGCCATCGGGATTCGCGGGCGGTCGTTACTGAACGCTGGGCACGCCGTAGGTACTCCAGTCGGCGTGCGAGTGGTACCGGCTCTCGTACTTGTCGGCGAGGAAGTCGGCGACCATCCCGAACCGCACCCCCGCCGCCAGCATCCGCCGGCACAGCGACCAGTCGTTGGGCTCCGCGTAGAGGTGGTCGACCGGCTCCATCTGGAAGAAGCGAAGGCCGGAGTGGTAGAGCGCGGTCTGCAGCACGTACTCCCCCTTGACCGGGGGAAACACCCCGATGTCGAGCGTCTCGCCGCTCGGGTAGTGGACCTGGTGGCGGCCGTAGCAATGCTCGTAGCGGTGCTCCTGGGCCGCCTGCACCAGCTTCTCCGTGTGGTCGGGCCGGATCGCGTCGTCGTCGCCGAGGGCCGCGATCCAGCGCCCACGGGCGAGGGCGAGGGCGTCGTTGAAGGGCGGGGTGCCGAGCATGTACCAGCGCAGCGACTCGTCCTCGGGGTAGGGCCCACGCACGGAACGGTTCTCGTAGCGGACGCGGGGGTCGTCGAGCTCGGCGATCACCCGTGCGGTCTCAGCCGGTGCGCAGTCGCCCGCGACGATTACCTCGAGGTTGGAATAGGACTGCCCCAGGATCGAGGGCAGGGAGACGTCGCGCAGGCTCTCGAACCTCGTGTGGGTGGGAACGATGAAGGAGACGAGCGGCTCTGGTTCGCTGAAGGCCAGCTCGTACTCCTCGCTCGCCCGCAGGGCGTAGAGGCGGCTGCGCTGAATCGGGTCTTCCTCGTAGGTGTGGCGAAGCACCTGCTTGGCGCTCGCCAGCTCGGCGCTGAGCACGGGCAGGGCGCCGAGTTCGCCGCGGGCCGCGCCGAGGTCCCGGCCGACCGCGTCGACCGCCGCCTGGAGGGTGTCGATGCGGCCGCCCAGCTCAGCCAGCCGCTGCTCCAGCTGGGCCATGTACGGTCCCGCGAACCGGTTGGTCAGACGGCGCGCGAAGCTGCGTAGCGGTTGCGACATGCGGGCGAGATCTTAGGCGACCGCGCCCAGGGCAGACGCTATTGTGAGGCCGGTGTTGGATGCGCCTCCCCCTGAGGGTCGCGCGAACGGGGGCCGGCAAGGGCGCCGCGCACTGGTAATCGGGTGCGGTTTCATCGGCTCCAACGTCGCGACCCAGCTCGCCAGCGGTGATCAGCCGCCGGTCGTGCTCACGCGCTCGCGCCCATCCGAGGAGGTCGTCGCCGCGGTCGGCGAGTCGAACATCCAGGTCGGCGACGCCGCCGACCTGGAGACGGTCGCAGCGCTGCTCGAGGGGATCGAGCACGTCGCCTTCTGTGCCGGCGGCCTGCTGCCCTCCGCCTCCGAGCAGGACCCGGAGCGCGACCGCGAGCTGACCCTGAAGCCGGTGCGGACTGTGCTCGCAGCGCTGCGCAGGCGTCCCGGCGCCGAACTCACCTACCTCTCCTCCGGCGGCACCGTGTACGGCGAGCCGGAACGGCTGCCGGTGGGCGAGAGCGACCCGGTCGCGCCCGGCTCCGCTTACGGCAAGCTGCACCTGGCCTGCGAGCGGGAGATCGAAGCGGCCCGGCTCGAGCACGGCCTGCGCTCCCAGATCCTGCGCTGCTCGACCGTCTACGGCGAGCACCAGCGGCCCGAACGCGGGCAGGGGGCGATCGTCACCTTTCTCCACCGGATCGCCCGCGGCGAGCAGATCGACCTCTACGGCGACGGCACCACGATCCGCGACTACATCTACGTCGGCGACGTCGCCCGCGCCGTGATTGCGCTGATGTCCACGGAAGGCGGTCCGCCGGTGATCAACGTCGGCAGCGGCGAGGCGACCTCCCTGGTCGAGGTGCTGCGGCTGGTCGAGCGGGAGGTCGGCAAGCCGGCCCAGATCGTCCAGCACCCCGAGCGCGGCTTCGACGTCCACCAGATCGTCCTCGACACCGCGCTGCTGCATCGGACGGTGAACCTGGAGATCACCCCGCTGCCGCGGGGGATCGAGCGCACCCACCGCTGGCTGACCCGCTCGGCGCCGGAGCCGGCGTGACCTCCTTCGACGAGCGCCTCAACGGCCTGCGCTGGCGGCTGCGGGCGATGAAACGGCTCTGGAGCGCCGGGGCCGCCCCGGACATGGTCTTCCTCCCGCCCCAGCCTCCCGAGGGGGGCGCCATCGGGCAGATCGACCACCCGGAGGCCGGGATGGAGATCGGCGCTGACACGCTCCTGGTCAGCGGCTGGATGACCTTCGACTCCGGCGCGACCAGCCGCTGCGAGGTCTGGCTGGGCGAGCGCTCGCTCGGCCGCGCCCGGCTCGGCCTCCCCCGCGCCGACGTCGCCGAGACCAGCGAGATGCCGCACGCCAGCGTCTCCGGCTACGAGCTCAGCCTCGATCCCAGCCCGCCCCTGGAGCCCGGCCCGGCGCAATTGCGCGCCGTCGCCACGGCGGTGGACGGCCGCAGCTACGAGATGGGCCCGATCGCGGTCACGGTCGCCGGCCCCGCCGCCACCGAGGCCGCGCAGCTGAGCTCGCCGCCGGCGCCGATCCCGATCCCCAGCGGGGAGAGCACGGGCCTGCGGACGCTGGTGGTCACCCACCAGCTCAACCTCGGCGGCGCCCAGCTCTACCTGATGGATCTGCTCCGGGGGCTGGTCAAACGGGGTGGATTCGAGCTGACCGTGATCTCCACCATGGACGGTCCCCTGCGCGAGGAGCTGGAGGAGATGGGCATCCCCGTTCATGTCACCAGCGTCTCCCAGCAGGACGACCTCTCCTCGCACCTGGGGCGGATCGAGGAGCTGGTCAGCTGGGCGGCGCCGCGGCAGTTCGAGCTGGCCCTGGTCAACACCGCGACCGCGCTGGTCGCGCCGCCGGCCGAGATGGCGGCACGCCTCGGCGTCCCCACGGTCTGGGCGATTCACGAGAGCTTCGAGCCGGAGATCCTCTGGGCGCACCTCGACCCGGAGGTGCGCGCCCGCGCCAAAGCGACCCTCGCGGCGGCGGCGTTCGCGGTCTTCGAGGCGGATGCCACCCAGCGCATCTTCGAGCCGCTGCTAGGCGATCGCTGCCGGATGCTCCCCTACGGCCTCGACATGACCCCGATCGAAGCCAGGCGGGAGGGCTTCGACGCCGCCGCCGCCCGCCAGGGGGCCGGCCTGCCCGCCGATGCCAGGGTCGTCGTCTGCGTCGGCACGGTCGAGCCGCGCAAGGCACAGATCCCGCTGGCCCAGGCCTTCGAGCGAATCGCCGCCAACCACCCCGACGCCCACCTGGCCTTCGTCGGCGGGCGCCAGGGAGACCCCTACTCGCAGGCGCTGGAAGAGTGCATCGCCGCCTCCCCCCGCGGCGACCAGATGAGCCTGATCCCGATCACTCCCGACGTCGACTCCTGGTACGGCATGGCCGACCTCCTGGTCTGCGCCTCCGACATCGAGTCGCTGCCGCGCACCGTGCTCGAGGCGATGGCCTGGGAGACCCCGGTGCTCGCCACCAGCGTCTTCGGCCTGCCGGAGCTGATCGGCGACGGCGAGACCGGTTGGCTCTGCGAGCCGCGCGACGTCTCCGCGCTCGCGGCGGGGCTCGACCGCGCCCTCCGCTCGCCGGCCGAGGAGCGCCAGCGCGTCGCCGTCGCCTCGCGCCAGCTGGTCGAACGCCGGCACTCGCTCGAGAACTACGCGAACGAGGTGGCGGCCCTGCTCGAGCGCGCCGTCGCCGATGCCCGCTCAGGAGATTCAGATGTGGCAGCGGGCTAGCGAGGCGCAGCGCTGGGCGATCGTCGTCGCGGTCGGGGCCCTGGTCCTGGTCGCGGTCGACGTCTGGTGGATCGCGACCTACCGCCAGGGCTTCCCGTTCAACGTCGACGAGGCCGGCTACACGATGATCGGCCTGATCGACTGGGTCGGCCTCGAAAACGAAGGCCTGCACGGGTGGTGGGAAGCGGTCCAGACGCAGACGCCGAACGCGCCGCTGCTGCCGGCGCTGACCTCGATCCTGCTCGTCTTCAAACCGGGGGTGATGACCGGCTTCGCGACCCTGGCCGGCTTCATGGTCATCCTCATCTTCGCCGCCTATGGGATCGGCGAGCGGCTGGCCGGGCCGCGGCTGGGCGCCCTGGCGGCGCTGGTCACGGGGGTGTTGCCCGGCACCATCATCTTCACCCGCGAATACGTGTTCGCGCTGCCGACCGCGGCGATGCGCGCCCTCGCGGTGTTCGCGCTGCTGCGCAGCGACGGGCTGCGCCTGCGGCGCTGGGCGATCGCCTGCGGTGCCGCCCTGGGCCTGATGCTGCTGGCCCGAACCATGGCCGTCGCCTTCGTGCCGGGCGTGCTCACGGCGGCCGCCCTGACTGCTCTCATCCGCGGCCGCGACGACTACCCCAACCGCCTCCTCAACCTCGGCCTGCTCCTGCTCGCCGGTGCCGCCGTCGCCGCCCTCTGGTACTGGCGCAACCTGCAGCCGGTAATCGACTATCTGACCAACTACGGCTACGGCAACCAAAGCCAGTACTACGGCGACGAGGCGTCCCTCTTCTCCTGGGAGCGGCTGCACACGGTCGCCGAGCGGATGATCTTCGACGACTTCCTGGTCCCGATCGCCGCGCTCGTCCTCGCCGGCCTCCTCGCCATCGCCGTCGTCGCCGGGCGGCGCCTGCGCGACAGCGAGGACCGCCGGGCGGAGCTGCTGCGCCTGGCCGGCAGCGATGCCTTCGCGATCCTCCTCGTCGTCGGCGCCGGCTACGCGGCGCTGACCAGCTCGCAGAACGGCGGCAACGGGTTCACCCTCCCCCTCTCGGTCCTGCTGCCGTCGCTGGCGGTGCTCTCGCTGCGCTTCTTCCGCGTCGCCGTGGCCCCGGTGGTGGCGCTGCTGGGAGTGATCGCCGTGGTCAACCTGGCGGCCACCTCGACGATCTGGGACAGCGTCTCCAAGCCCCGCTCGGTCCCGGTTCCCGGCTTCGGCCAGCTGCCCTGGATCGGCGGCATCCCCCACACCGTGGGGGCGATCCGGGTGCAGGTCCCCGGCTCCCTCTCCCACTTCGACGAGCGCGACCGCGGCTGGACCCGGATCGATATGGAACTGGCCGACGAGCTGGGAACGCTCGGCGCCGGCGGGCTGCCCCCGGTGGTCGCCTTCGGCTCCCGCAACCGCCTGATCAGCACCAACAGCGTCGGCCTGGCGGCGGTGCTCAAAGCCCACCGCGGGATCCCCTTCGCCCAGCTGAACGCTGAACCGAGCGACTCGGTCGCCACCTACAAGCACCAGCTCAGCGCGCCCGAGTTCGGGCAGCCGACGGTGCTGATCACGATGAGCCGCAACACCGAAGACTTCCCGCCGCTGGTCACCCAGTCCCGCGCGGAGGAGGCCGCCAGGCAGCTCGACTTCCGCAAGGTCAGCAGCTACGAGCTGCCCGACGGGCGCCAGCTCTACGTCTGGCAGAAAGGGCCCGGCGGCCCCGAACCATGAGCACGCCCCGGCCCGTCCTTGGCCCCAACTGGCGTGAGATCGGCGGGGCGACGCTGCTCTTCACCGCCCTCGCCTTCGCGATCTACGGCTGGTACGCGTTCCACGGCGGCTTCATCGCCGACGACTGGGTCAACGCGGACCGCTACAACTTCCACCCCGAGCCGGGTTTCTGGGGGGCGGTCGACAACTACCAGACGCCCAGCAGGCCGGTAGCTGCTGTCTACGTGACGCTGACCCACGCAGTGCTGGGGACCAATTTCGACCTTCACCTGGTGCTGGCGGTATTGCTGGCGGCGTTCCTCTCGATCGCCTTCTACGCGTTTCTGCGCGCCGTCGGGCTCGGTCGCCCCTGGGCGCTGGCCGCCGCGGCGCTGCTGCTGGTCTTCCCCTCCTCGGACTCGACCCGGTTCTGGGCCACCGCCAGCCAGATCAACCTCTTCATCGGCCTCTATCTCGTCGCCATGGTGATCGCGATCGCCGGGCGCCGGCGGTACGGGGCCGCACCCACCCTCCCAGCCGTCGGCACGCAGGCGCTCGCCTCCGCCCTCGCCGTGACCGCGGTCGCCGGCTACGAGATCGTCGCCCCCGCCGTGCTGCTCTCGGTGGTGCTCTACCGCTGGGCCTGCGGTCGCGGCGGCGAGGTCTGGCGCTGGCTGATGGACGCGATCCCGACCGTCCTCGTCCTGATCCTCTACACGCAGAAGTTCGGCGGCGGTGGCGCCCAGGGAACGCAGCTGCTGACCAACGTCCACACCGTCGCCGACGGCGCCATCTCCGTCTTGGGCTACACGCTCATCCCCTCCCGGGAAGCCTCGCGCTGGATGGTCTTCGGCGGAGTCCTCTCGATCATCCTCGTCCTCGCGCTGGTCAAGTGGGGCTTCAAGGCCACTCCCGACCGGCGCCAGATCAGCCGCTGGCTGGGGCCGCTGCTGCTGGCCATCGTCGGCATCGCGATCGGCTACCTGATGATCGTCCCGGCCGGAGAACGCTACCCCCTTTATGCGCCCGGGGTTCAGAACCGGACCAACTGCTTCGCCGCCCTCGGGCTCTGCGCCCTGGTGGTCTTCCTCGCGGCCGCGCTGGCGTCGATGGTCGCCGCGGTGGTGCCAAGGCTCACCGAGAAGTCCCGATCGGAGCTACGCGGGCTGCTCGCCGGCATCCTCGTGCTCGGCATGTTCGCCGTGTACACGGTGCGGATCAGCGAAGACGAAAGCAGGTGGACGAAGTCCGCCGAGGTCCAGGCCGAGATCCTCGCCGGAGCACATGAAATCGTGCCCTCCCCGCCTCCCGACGCGACGATCTTCACCTCTCCCTACGCCGGGTACTCCTCCCCGAGCCTGCCGATCTTCGGCGGCGGCGGCAACAACGACGCGGTCGGCGCCTTCAAGGTCAGCTACGACAGCGACGAGATGCGAGCCTTCCCGCTGCTCGAGGGGAACGGCGTCATCTGCGGTCCGAAGCAGATGTCGACGCCGGACGCGGGCAACAGCGGCACCGACTATGGCAAGGGGATCTTCATCGACTTCCGCACCGGCAGCGACTACCGGCCGCTGAACCGCCGCGAGTGCGTCAAGGTCACCGCGACGATGGAGCCCTTTGGGCCTGTGAACCTCTCGGAGAATTGGTGACCCGGTAGTCCCCCCGGCTGAGCGTGCTCTCGAGCCAGACGTAGAGCACGATGAAGAGGTAGCGGCTGCCCATCTCTTTCATCGCCAGCTTCGGGACGCCGCTGGTGCGGTTGGTCCAGGAGGTCGGGATCACCTCGTAAGTGTGGCCGCGGACGATCGCCTTCAGCGGCATCTCGACGGTCAGGTTGAAGTGCTTGGAGAGCAGCGGCTGGATCGTCTCGATCACCTCGCGCCGGTAGGCCTTGAAGGCGTTGGTGGTGTCG
>Ga0190275_10000471_pt1 | contig 35595 bp, 37 predicted proteins | sample Popmic550T_FD_133745 | JGI IMG/M metagenome (GOLD analysis project Ga0190275, IMG submission 133745) | Populus adjacent soil microbial communities from riparian zone of Yellowstone River, Montana, USA - 550 T | ecosystem: Environmental > Terrestrial > Soil > Riparian zone > Trees stand | place... | reverse complement strand
TCGGTCGTGGTGTCGGTTTGCTGCTGCCCATAACCAGGTGCCTCCGTTTGTCAGTACGAAAGGCTATACGAAAGGTTTCGTAAGGTCAACGAAAGATTTCGTAGGTGGCATTGGTCGGGATGTAGAGATCGGGCATGACGAAGGTCTGGCGTGCGAGGTCGGACCGGAGGGTCTCGGCGGTGTAGTAGCGGTCGAGGATCGGCTCGAAGAGATCGGGATGGGCGACGGCGAAGTCGTCGAAGGTATCGGCCGGCGTCCGCTGCATCCGTTCGTGGATGAGGAAGAGGAAGGCGAAGGTGATGGTCTCGTGGTACTTCGTGGTCGCGCCGAGGCTGGTGGCGTAGCGTTTGAGCGATCCGACGAAGCGGGGGAGCGCCTCGAGGAGCGTCCCCTCGGTGAGGTAGATCCAGCCGACCCTCACGTGCTGGCGGTGGGTGAACAGCGCCGGCGGCAGGGTGCAGTCTTCGAAGGCGGCAATCAGCTCACGATCGTCCACGGCTCTTCCTTTCTTTGGTGAGGGCTTCGGTCAGACGGTGGCTGGCGCTGGAATCGAGGTCGAGGTGATAGACCTTCTTGAGCTCCGCGATCTTCTGCAACGACTCGCGTCCGAACGGGGTCTTGTTGTCGAACGCGTGGAGGACGATCCCTTCGAGGAGATCGCCCAGGGACATGTCGTGGTACTCGGCCAGGCCCTTGAGGACCTTGACTAGACGCTTTTCCATGCGCACGCCGGTCTGGATGCGCTCCACGGGGATGGCTTCGGTGACCATGGGTGTATGGTACGTTGGTACTAAGGTTTAAGTCAAGGGAGATAGGACTGATAGGACCTATTCGCTCTCCGCCAGAACTCGTCCGATCAGATCGTCTTTCTCCTGCCAGATCCGGCCGACCCATTCCTTGAACGCGTCGCGCGTCGGGCCGGGTTCGATGATGGCGTCGGTGCGGAACTCGGCCGGCACGTCGAGGCGGCGGCCGTGGACGATGATCCAGGGGATCTTGTTGCTGACGAGGTCCCACATGGTCACGTCGCGCCGCGGGTAGACCAGGGTCACGTCGTAAATGGCGTCGAGCTGGTCGGCCAGCGAGGCGATGACGAAGGCGATGCCTCCGATGCGCGGCCGGAGCAGGTAGCGATAGGGCGACTGCTGCTCCTCGTGCTTCTCGCGGTCGAAGCGCGTCCCCTCGACGTAGTTGAGGATCGGCACCGGCATGTCGCGGTAGCGGGCGCAGGCGCGGCGGGTGGTCTCGAGGTCGCGGCCGCGTTTCTCGGGATGCTGCTTGAGGTATTCCGCCGAGTAGCGGCGCATGAAGGGGAACTCCAGCGCCCAGGCTGCCTGCCCGACGACCGGGGCCCACATGAGGGTGTGCTTGAGGAAGAAACGGATGATCGGCGCCCGGCCGTGGAAGGCGCGGAACTCGGCAACGATGTCGACCCAGGAGATGTGATTGCTGATGATGAGCGTATGGGCATCGCGGCGGACGCCTTCCATGCCGCGGATGTCCCAGCGCGTGTCGAGCAGGCGGTCGAACATCCAGTTGTTCGTCGCCACCCAGCGCTCGCCGAAGAAGGCCGCGACGAGGATGACCTTCCGCCGCAGGCTGCCGAACGTCACCAACTTCGCCAGTCCTGTCAGGAACACCAGGGTTCCCCAGAAGGCGAGGTTGAGGGGGAGGAAGATCAGGAAGACGAGCGCGCGGAGCACGGTGCGGAGTCTACAATCGTCGTGCTTGCTCCCGCCGCTCGAAGACGATCCCCGCTTCGCAACGGCCCTGCGTCACTTCGACGACGGCGACTGGCTCGAAGCGAGCGATCTGTTCGAAGAGCTCTTCTTCGAAGCCGTCCGCGACGAAGTTCCGCTGGTCCGCTTCCTCCTCCAGATCAGCACCGGCATGCACCACCTCTCCCGCGGCCAGCGCCGGGCGGCAGCCGAGCGGCTGGAGGAGGGACTGCGGGTGATGGGTGAGGTGGAGGATGCCCGTGGCGTGGATGTGTCGAAGGTGGCAGAGACCGCCCGGAAGGCGTTGCAGTCATTGCCGCGCTGAGAGCGCCCGCCAGACCCCGATCGTACCGAGCGCCCCGACCCCGGCGAACACCACGGCCCGCCAGTCCGGCTCCTGCCACCCTCCAAAATCCATGGCCGTGGCCACGGCGCCGAGCAACAGAGCAGTCAACACCGATAAGATCAGCTCGGCCAGCCATCCCGGACGCCTGCCGGGCGGAACGATCCTCGCAAGAGCCCAGGCGGCGATACCGGACGCGAGCCAGAGTGGAATCCCCATCGGCGGATTATCGCGCGCTCAGCAGTGAGCACGGAACTCGCAAGAGAGCCGGACTCGAGGAGAGACCCGATGTTGGAGACGCGTTCGAACAGCAGCAACGTGAACCACAAAATCCTCGCGATCGAAGACGACCCTGAGGTGCTGGCGCTCTACAAATCGTACCTTCAGAAGCGGGGGTACGAGGTGCTCTCCGCGACCGGAGCCATCGAGGGGATGAACCTCCTCAGCGCGAACCCCGACACCCGCCTGATCCTGCTCGACCTCAATCTGCCGGGGATGAGCGGCGAGGAGTGGATTGCCTGGTATGCCAACCAGGGAAAGCGGACCCCGGTCGTGGTGGCATCGGGGAAGGGAGACATCCTCACCATCACCAAGGGCAACGCCATGACCGCCGCGCTCACGAAACCCTTCCACATGGAGGAGTTGCAGGAGCTGATCGAGGTCCTGCTCGCGGACGACTGGCACGACCAGGTGTCGGTGGACAAGAAGCTACATTGATCCGCTAACCGTCGTTCCCGATGGCTTCGACCGGACAGTTATCCAGCGCATCCTTGCAGAGGGTCTCCTCTTCCGGCGTCTCCGGCTGCTTGAAGACATAGGAAAAGCACTGGTCGTCATTGCGCGTGAAGTTCACCGGAGCGGTCTCGCGGCAGAGATCGCAGTCGATGCACTGCGTGTCGACGTAGTAGCGGCCCAGGACCTGCCCGGGCACCCGGTCGTTCGGATCAGCCATTTGTGTGGGTTATTTTCCTGACGTGGCCCGCGTCCAACGGGGCTGGCGCGAGTAGTGCGAGGCCAGCTCAACTAACCAGGAGGTTGTATGAAAAGATTTCTCCCAGTTTTCCTCATTGTCACGGCTGCCGCGAGCGTCTTCGCCCAGCCGGTCCCCGCACTCGCTCCGCGCGACCCGGGTCTGCCCGAGACCATCTCCGTGAGCGGGAACGGCAAGTCCAACGTCACCCCGGACCGCTTCACCTTCACCGTCGGAGTCCAGACGGTTGCGAACACGGTCGACGAGGCGGTCACGCAGAACAACAAGCGGGTGGCCGCCGTCATCGCCGCTCTCAAGGCCGCAGGCGCCCGCGACCAGGACATCCAGACCTCGAATTTCAACATCTGGCCGCAGCAGGACTATCAGGAGGGCCGCCTTCCGCGCATCCTCGGCTATCAAGTCACGAATAATGTCACGGTCCGCAGCGCCAAAGTCGCCGACGCGGGGCGTCTCCTCGGCGTCGGCATCGGTGCCGGCGTGAATACCTCGTCGGGGATCAACTTCGAGGTCTCCGATCCGGCCCGCGGCCGCGATCAGGGGCTCAGCGCGGCGTTCGACGACGCCCGCGCCAAGGCCGCGCTCCTGGCGAAAGCCGCCGGCCGCAGCCTCGGACCGGTGATCTACATCAGCGAAGGGGTGCAGATGTCGCAGCAGCCGCCGTACCCGATGCAGCGTGCGATGGCCATGGAGGCGCGCGCCGCTTCGGCCGACGTGCCGGTGGAGTCGGGGTCTCAGGAGCTGTCGTACGCAGTCACCGTCACGTTCCGGTTGCAGTGATTTATTCCTCATTGTTTCCAACGAGTTAGGCACTTTCGTTGCACCTTGAAGAAGCGTGTGGCGAAAGGAGACTTAGTGGAAAATCGCGATCGAGATCGCGTGAGTCAGCGGACCGAGCCGACGGAAGCCGGGAAGTTGAACCGGGAGACGTCGGAAGAGCTCGGACGCCGCAGCAACATGGATACGACCGCCGAGTTCGGCCAGAGCATCGGACGCTCGGAGAATTTTCGCGAAGGAGGCGAAATGCGCAATCGAGACAAAGACGACATGAGCAACAGCAACATGAGCAATGATTCGGGCCGTCGCTCCGGCAGCGGAAGCTACGGTTCGTCGACCGGCCGCACGGGCTCGGTAGGCAACATGGGCGGTGGCGGTTCGGAAGTCTGTCGTGACGAAAGCAACCGCACCCGAGACAAGGATAGCTGTGACAGGAGCCGGAACAGCGGCGACTCGTCCGAGGGCCGTCACTGAGGTAGTTCGAACAAGGACCCGGAGCCAGGCCGGCCATTCGTGCCGACCTGAGCTCCCTGACACCAGGCCGCGCAGGATGCGCGGCCTTTTGTTTTTGGATAGGACCTATGGGACCTATAGGACGAATGGGAGGGCCGGTGGTCCTATCAAGTCCTATCAGTCCTGTGGAGTATCATCCGCAGCAGGTCCTTCCATGTCCGACATCACCATCACGCCCGCTACGGCGGCGGATCTCGAGCCGATCAAGGCGCTGCTCGAGGCGAACGCTCTTCCGACCGCGGGGGTCGACGAGCATTGGAAGACGTTCATCGTCGCCCGTGACGGGGAGAAGATGGTCGCCTGCGGCGGGGCGGAGGCGTATCAGTTCGCGGCGCTGCTCCGGTCGATCGCCGTCCTGCCGGACTACCGCAGTCACGGCATCGGACGGCGGATCGTGCGGCAGTTGCTCGACCGGCTGGCCTCGCGCGGGTTGCGTGAGTTTTACCTGCTGACCACCACCGCCGAGGAGTACTTCCGGAAGCGCGGATTCAAGACCATCGACCGCGATGAAGTCCATCCGCAACTGCTTTCGTCGCGTGAGTTCCAGGACGCCTGCCCGGCGACCGCCACGTGCATGCGGCTGGTGATGCTGGCGTGAGGGTCTTCGACGCCCACATCCACGTCCAGCCGTGGCAGATGGTCAAGCCGGAAGTGCTGGCCATGATCGACGACCCCTCGCATGAGAATGCGAAGGAGATTCTGGAGTCGCCGGAGAACCTGTTGCGCTATCTCGACGCCGAAGGGGTCGAGCGGGCCTGCTGCATCAACTACGTCTCGCCCGACGTGATGGGCTTCACCCGCGAGGTCAACGACTGGATCGCGAACTTCACCCGCGCCCACCGCGACCGCCTCGTGCCGGTCGGCTCGGTCAACCCGCTGCACGAGATGAACGTGCGCGACGAGATCCGCCGCGTGCTCGATCTCGGCATCGGCCTGATCAAGATCCACCCGCCGCACCAGCTCCTCTCGCCGAACGGCTACCGCGGCGAGTTGTGGCAGCTCGCGGAGATCTACCGCGAATGCGAGGAGCGCGGTGTGCCGGTCATGTTCCATACCGGGACCTCGGTCTTCCCGCGCGCCCGCAATGTCTTCGCCGACCCGATGCCGATCGACGACGTGGCCATCGACTTCCCGCGCCTTTCGATCATCCTCGCGCACGCCGGCCGGCCGATGTACGGCGAGACCGCGCTCTTCCTCGCACGCCGCCACCGGAACGTCCACCTCGACATCTCCGGCATCCCACCCAGGTCCTTGCTCCAGTACTTTCCGCGCGTCGTCAGCGTGGCGGACAAAGTACTGTGGGGCACCGACTGGCCGTCGCCGGGCGTAGTGTCGATGAAGAAGAACGTGGCGGATTTTCGCGCCCTGGGACTGGGAGAAGAGGTGGAGCGGAAGATCCTCTGGGAGAACGCTTCGCGCCTCTTTCCCTCCAGCTGACTTCTCGAGTTGTTAAGTTCGAGGCAGCCGCCGAAGGCGGCGAAAGATCTGTAGGCCCGGCCTTTAGGCCGGGTACAACGAACGCCCCCAGGTGAGCCCGCGTAGCGGGCGACAGAAAAGACGTGGCAAGCGCTGGTCTTCTGTCGCCCGCTACGCGGGCTCACTTTGGGAGGGGCTCTGTACCCGGCCTAAAGGCCGGGCCTACATATCTTTTGCTGCCTTCGGCAGCAGACCCCGTGCCTCGGCCAGCAACGAATCCACATCCACCCCAACCGCACGCAGCGCCTCGAACGTTCCCACATCCGACCACTCAAAGTCGCCTCGGATCGTGGCGACGTTCGGCGACTTTTCCATGAGGGCGTAGTCGATCGAGATCGAAGGCATTTCCTCGTACGTCGCTTCGCTGACGCGGATGATTTCGGGCGCGGCGGCGGCGAGCTCGCGGCGGAAGACATCGGTGCGCCAGACGAACATGCCGGCGTTCCAGGCGTAGTTGCCGGCGCGCAGGAACTCCTCGGCGCGGGCGCGGTCGGGCTTCTCCTTGAACGCGCGGACGCGCAGGACGTCGCCCTCCAGCGCCTCGCCGATCTCCAGGTAGCCATAGCCGGTATGAGGCTCGGACGGCTCGATGCCGATCGTCATGAGCTGCTCGTGCGACTCGGCGAACTCGTAGGCGCGGCCGAGGACGCGGACGAACTCGGGGACGTCCCCGATGTAGTGGTCGGAGGCGAGGAAGGAGACCGCGGAGGCGCCGAGGCGGTTCTCGATGGTGAAGGTGCAGAGCGCGACCGCCGGGGTGGTATTGCGGCGCGCCGGCTCGGTGAGGATGTTCTCCGGCGGAAGCTGCGGCAAATGCTCGCGGCACTTCTCCGCGTACTGCACGTTCGTCGAGACGTAGATTGCGTCCGTGGGGAGCAGCCGCTCGAGGCGCTCGAAGGTGAGCTGCAGCAGCGACTTTCCGTCGAACAGCTTCAGGAACTGCTTGGGGTTCTCGTCGGAGCTGAGAGGGCGGAGGCGCGTGCCGGCACCGCCGGCGAGGATGACCGCGGCCCGTTTCACGCCGTCTTTCTCCCGACCGCGATCAGACTGAGGCCGGTCGCGGGGCTCTCGCCTTCCAATGCGCGCAGCAGCGGCACGAAGAAGTCGAAGATCCGCGACTGCGCGCTCGGCAGCGCGCCGCGTCCGAACAGCTTCGAGTTCCACCACCAGGCGATCTTCGCGATGCGGTTCTGATAGCTCACGTGCTCGATCACGAACCCTGCCTGCTGCAGTTTCGCGACCAACTCGTCGCGTTCGTAGCGCCGCTGGTGGCCGATGCCGCGGTCCATCGACCCGAACAATGACTGCCCGGCCGGGACGAAGATCACCACCCGCCCGTCCGGCTGCAGGAGCTCGTTCACCCGGCGCAGCGCGCCGGCGTCGTCGGCCGTGTGCTCGAGGACGTTGATCAGCGTGACGGTGTCGAAGCCGTAGCGGGCCAGCTCGAGCGAAGTGTCGGACTCGAGGTCGACGCGCTCGACTGCGAGTCCGGGGCGGCGGCGGAAGGCGTTGCGGAGACGGTCGACGTACGCCGTCTCGCGGTCTCCGGCCACGATCAGCTCGCGCCCGTACATGAAGCGGGTCATGGTGCCGCTGCCGGCGCCCGCTTCGAGCACGCGCTGGCCGATGAACGGCTGCAGCCGCTGCCACACCCACTTGTTGTAGCGCTTCAGGCGCCCGCGGCGGCGCACCTGCGTGAAGGTCTTCGGCTCGGAAGAGGGATCGTCGAAGAGGCCGTAGCGGAGGATCGTCCAGAGGGCGGAGAAGCCGTCCTTCCAGTTGATCTTCTTCCCTTCCCAGTAATCGCGGCCGTAGTAGGAGATCGGCACCTCGTAGATCCGGTAACCGCGCCGCGCGACCTTGGCGGTGATCTCCGGCTCGATGCCGAAGCGGTTCGAGCGCAACGGGATCGACTGGATGACGTCGCGGCGGAAGACCTTGTAGCAGGTCTCCATGTCCGTGAGGTCGAGGTTGGTGGTCATGTTGGAGAGGAAGGTGAGGAAGGTGTTCCCCAGGCGATGCCAGAAGAGCATGACCCGTCGCGGGTAGCCTTCGAAACGGGAGCCGAAGACGACGTCGGCATGCCCGTCGACGATCGGTTGGATCAGCTTCGGATACTCCTCCGGGTCGTATTCGAGGTCGGCATCCTGGATCAGCACGATCTCGCCGCGCGCCTCGGCGATACCGCGCCGGATGGCAGCTCCTTTTCCCTGGTTCACCGGCTGCAGGACCTGCCGGATCTCCGGCCACTGCTGCGCCAGCGCGGCCACCACGTCGCGGGAGCCGTCGGTCGACTGGTCGTCGACGACGATGATCTCCTTCTCGACCGGCACCTCGCGCACGCGGCGCAACAGCTCCGCCACCGTGGCCCGCTCGTTGTAGCAGGGGACGATCACGGAGAGGAGCGGTGGAGAGGCGGTCTCAGGCATCGGCGGCGCGATTGTAGGGGAATTGAAAATTGAAAATTGAAAATTGAAAGTGCCTGTCCGGCCTCCGAGGCGGTCCGCCGCCGCTCCGCTTACAATTTTCAATTTTCAATTTTCAATTTTTCCGTATCGTTCGCGACACATGCCTCACACGACGAACGAAGTCCTGAGAAAGTCGCTCCACATCGCCTTCGGCTTCTGCGCCTTCGCCCTGAAATGGCTGCCGTGGTGGGCGGCGGCGGGGGTGGCGGCGGGGGCGGTGCTGGGGAACTGGCTGCTGTTGCACCGGGTGGTAGGAAGGGGAGTGGCGCGGCATGAGCGCGGCTTCGACGCCGGCATCGTCCTCTACCCGGTCGCGGTGCTGCTGCTCATCCTCGTCTTCCGGAACAGCCTCCACTACGCCGCCGTCGGCTGGGCGTTGCTCGCCTTCGGCGACGGCGTAGCCACGCTGGCCGGCAAGTCGATGCCGATCGGCGCGCTCCCGTGGAACCGCGACAAGAGCTGGGGCGGATTCCTCGCCTTTCTCGTCGCGGGGAGCGCGGCCGGGATCGCAGTGGCGTACTTTCTCGACTACCGCGCGCCGGGGGTCGTGCTGATCGCCGCCCTCGCCGCCGCGATCACCGAATCGCTTCCGCTCGGAGTCGACGACAACCTCACCGTTCCCTTCGCCGCCGGCGTCGCCCTCGTCGTCGCCGGCGTCGAGACCACCTCCGCGTACGGTGTCTGGCCCGAGACCACCGCCTGGCTGATCGTGAATGCCGTCCTCGCCTTCATCGGATACGCGGCGCGCAGCGTCAACTTCTCCGGCGCCCTCGGCGGCTGGCTTCTCGGGACGATCCTCATCCTCGGCGCAGGCTGGCCGCTCTACGTGGCGCTGCTCGCGTTCTTCGTCATCGGCACGGCGACGACGAAGCTCGGCTACGGCCGCAAGGCGCGCGCGGGGCTGGCGCAGGAAGGGGGAGGACGGCGCGGATTCAGCCACGCCTTCTCGAACGTCGGCGTGGCGGCGATCTGCGCGATCGCCGTGTCGCGCGTGGCGCGGAGCGAGTTCGGCCAGACCGAGCTCGAACTGCTGCCGCTCTTCATGGGCATTGCCTCACTCGCGACCGCCGCCGCCGACACGACGGCCTCGGAGATCGGGCAGCTCATCGGACGCCGGGCCTTCCTGCCGCTCACGCTCAAACGCGTCCCGGTCGGAACGGAAGGGGCGATCTCCGTCGAAGGGACGCTCGCCGGTGCGGCGGCGGGTTTTGTCGTGGCCCTCGTCTCCTCGCTCGCGGTCGACCGGCTCTTCTTCGACTCGGCGTTCTCGTGGCGCGTGGTGATCGTCCTGGCGGCCTGCGCGTTCCTCGGGTCGTACCTGGAGAGCATCGCCGGGAGTTGGAACCGCAAGCAGGCCAGGCCGGTGCCGAACGGGGTGCTCAACTTCTTCAACACCGCGGCGGGAGCGATCCTCTTCTACTACGCCCAGGCGCTGCTGGGCCTTTTCCAGTGGGAGGCGCTGCTCGGCGCACCGCTGCAGAGATAAAAAAAGAACGCCGCCGGGCGGTCTTCCCGGCGGCGTTCCGAATTACGAAAGGAGCGAAGGTTACTGCGGTCCGATCAGCGTCATACCGGCGCCGTTGTTGCCGGTGTTGCCGGCAATGTAGTTGTTGCCGAACGACTCGATGACGCCACCGATGATGGCGAGGCCGTTCACGGTGCTGGCCGAGATCGACGTTCCGGCGAGGCGGACCGTGGCTCCGGCCACCGTCCGGATACCCTGCTGGTTCGCATGGAGCGTCGAGTCCACAACCGTGACTTCACCGGCGTTGCCGACCGTGATGCCGCGGGTGTTGTTGTTGATCGTGGAGCGGGTGATCGCCACCTTGCCCCCGTTCGAGGCAAACACGCCGTTGGAGTTGGCCTCCGGATGACCGAAGATGATGCAGCCGTCGCAGACGGCCGTGAGCGCGACGACGCCGGCCGACGGGGTGATGTGCAGGCCGATGGTGGTGGTGTTTCCGCCGAACAGGATCGAGTTGTGGATGCGAGTGTTCTTCACCGTCAGGAAGCCGGCGACGGTCCGCTCATCGCGGATGCCGCTGGTCGAGAAGTTGAAGATGTCGCAGTTGTTCACGCTGACGTTGGCAGCCTGGATGATCCGGATGCCGTTCACGCCCGGGCTGGTCGGCGTGCCGCCGTTGAGACTGATGTCGGTGATGTTCACGGTGATGCCGGCACCGTTGACGATGATGCCGTTCGTGCCGCTGAACAGGATCGAGGCGAGCGTGCCCGCGCCGTTCAGCGTGATCGACTTCGTGATGTTCAGGGCGCCGTAGCCACCCGGATCCAGCACGCTGATCTCTCCACCGGCAGCCGTCTTGCTGATGGCACCCGCGAATGTCTTGCACGGGGCGGTACGGCTGCACGGATTGGCGTCGTCACCGACACCGGAAACCCACGTCCGCGTCGCCTGCGCGAACATTGAAGGGGCAACGAAAAGGGCGAAACCCAGAGACAAAGCAACGATAGTCTTGCGCATTTGGCGTCCTCCTGACGTGAATGACACGTCTTGAAACTTCTCTCGACCGGGACGGATCTGACCTGCTGTTGTGGAAAATATTGTGGGGCTTGTGGAACTGAAACGCAACTGCCTCTTCAAAGTCCCCGGTAAGATCACACCCTAAATGGTTGCCGGACTCAAGAAAATCGTCATCGTCGGACGCCCGAACGTGGGCAAGTCGACCCTCTTCAACCGCCTCGCCGGAAGGCGCCAGGCCCTCACTCACGACCTGCCGGGCATGACCCGCGACCGCCTCTCGCAGGTGGTTTCCCTCGATGACGGAAGGCGTTACGAGCTCACCGACACCGGCGGGCTCGAGTACGGCGACTCGCCGATGTCCGCCTTTGCCGGCGAGATTCGCGACCAGGCCACCCGCGCCCTCCGCGACGCCGACTTCATCCTCTTCGTCGTCGACGGCGCCGCAGGTCTACTCTCCGAAGACCGCGACATCGCCCAGGATCTCCGCTCCGAATCGGCCAGGACGGTCCTGATCGTCAACAAGACGGACCGCAAAGACGCCGAGGAGGCGGTCAACGAGTTCTGGGAGCTCGGGCTCGAGCGGGTCATCCCGTTGTCGGCCGAGCATGGCCCCGGCGTCGACGAGTTGTTCGACGCCATCGGCGAGATCGTCCCGCCCGAGTCCGTGCAGGATGAAGAAGAGGACGAGCACGCGCCGGTGCGCGTGGCCATCATCGGCCGCCCCAATGTCGGCAAGTCGTCGCTGCTGAACAAGCTCACCCAGGAAGAGCGGGCAGTGGTCTCGCCGATCTCCGGCACGACCCGCGACGCGATCGACATGGAGATCGCCCGCAACGGGAAGCCGTACCTGATCATCGACACCGCCGGCATCCGCCGGAAGGGAAAGACCACCGACGAGGCGGAGAAGCTGGCCGTGATCTCGGCCCGCAAGGCCATCGAGCGCTGCGAGATTGCCCTGGTGATGATCGACGCCACCGAGGGCGCGACCTCGCAGGACGCCACCGTCGCCGGCTACGCCGAGGATGCCGGGAAGGCGGCCATGATCCTGGTCAACAAGTGGGACGCCGAGCAGCACGGCCCCGACGACTACAAGAAGTTCGAGGAGCAGCTCCGCTTCCGCCTCAAGTTCCTGTCGTACGCGCCGCTCGAGTTCATCTCCGCCAAGACCGGCCGCCGCGTGGAAAAGATCTTCCCCCGCATCGACCAGGTCATCGAGGGCTACCGCCGCCGCTTCCGCACCTCGGAGCTGAACACGATCCTCGAGCGCGCCGTCACCGGCCACAACCCGCCCACCGTCCGCAGCAAACCGCGCCGCTTTTACTACGTCACCCAGCTCAAAGCCGGCCCCCCCACGTTCGCCCTCTTCTCGAACGTCGACGAGCCGCTGCACTTCTCCTATCGCCGCTACCTGGAGAATCAGTTTCGCGATGCGTTCGGCTTGGTGGGCTGCCCGATCCACTTCGTGATCCGCGCGAGGAAGGGGATGAAACGGGAGAAGTAGGGGGCGAATGGGACCGGCCTCGATTCGTCACCACGAAGAAGTCGTGGTCCGACCAGCGATCGGGCTTCCGGCCGTTCTGTTCGCCCATTGAGCCGAGCGGCACCAGGCCGAGAATGCGCGGGTCGGCCGTGAGGACCGCGACGAGCTGGGCGGTCAGAGCATGGTAGTTGCCGTGCATGCGCTCAGCATAGAATCCCACGAGCCGCGAAAACGTTGAAGAGGCGCGATGAGACCACCTGAAGTCGTGACGCTTACGCCCGGTAAGCGCGTTCTTTTTCTGACCAAAGACCCCGAGTTGATCCGGAAGCAGCTCTCCGGCGAGCTCGACCTGCAGATGAAAGACCTGCGCGTCGAAGATCTTCTCGACGACATCAACACCGACGCCATGACCCCGGCCTGGGTCTGCTTCGACTACAAACCGGAGGACATCGCCCGCAATGCTTACGCGGGACTGATCGTCAACGGCGAGCGGCTCTTTCCGCCCGACGCCCTTCGCAACGGCAACTTTGAGGTCATCGTCTCCGGCTATCGCAAGGGGGTCGGCAGCTCGCGCGAGACCGCCACGCAGTGCGAGGTCTTCAGCGGCATCCGGCTCGCCGTCGCCGTCTCGTTCGCCCCGATCCACGCCGGCAACAACATCAATCAGGGCCTGCTCATGGGCGACCACGAGATGCTGGCCCGCCTGCAGGCCGGCGAGGGCGTGCCGCTGGCCGAGTTCTGCGAAGGCTACGACCCGATCACGCAGCTCATCATCCAATGGGGCGGGCTGTTCCCGTTCTCGAAAGCGGTGGCTCGCGGCGACGTCCAGCTCCCGGTTCCGCACAACGCTCCCCGGCCGATGACGATGGGGGAGAAGATCCTGGCCCGTCACATGCGCGGGGTCCCGGACGAAGAGCGCTACGTCAAGCCGGGCGACGCGGTCGTGGTCGACGTCGACGGCGGCTACACGCACGAATTCACCACCGCGCAGGTGCATCACTTCCTGACGCAGGAGTATGGCCCCGCCTACGAGATCGTGAACCCGCAGAAGTTCGCGGTCTTCGAGGACCACCTCATCTACACCGACGACGTGCCCCGCATGCGGCCGTTCATGGACAAGATCCAGACGCTGCGCGACATGCAGCGCGAGTATCAGCGCCACACCTCGTGCCGCGACTTTTCGGCGAAAGACAACATCTCGCCGGGCATCTGCCACGAGGTGGCGCGCGAGGCGTTCATCGACCCGGGCGACCTGATTCAGGCCACCGACAGCCACACCTGCATGGGCGGCGTGAACAACGCCCTGGCCTGGGGTGTCGGCGCGACCGAGTACGCGAACCTCGTCCAGTCGGGCTTCACCACCGTGGAGGTCTCGGAGTCGATCCGCTTCGAGCTGACCGGTGAGCTGCAGCCGAACGTCACGGCCAAGGACGTGATGCTGTACATCCTCCTCGAGTACGCCAAGCCGCAGATGACGCTCGACCGGATCATGGAGTTCACCGGCCCGGGCCTGCGCACGCTGTCGCTCGACGAGCGGGCCACGCTGGCCAACATGGCCACCGAGTGCTCGGCGCGCACCGCGATCGTCGAGGCGGACGAGAAGACCTTCGAGTGGATCGCCGCCTTCCGCCCCGGTGCGGACCTCGAGGCACTGCGCGCCCGCGCGGTCTCGCCCGATCCGGACGCGGAGTACGCGGGCGGAGTGCACACGATCGACATGTCGGAGATCCGGCCGATGGTCGCGCATCCGGGAGACCCCGATCACGGCATCCCCTCCGACCCCACCAACGGCGCCTACATCGACGACGTGCAGGAGGTGAAGATCGACATCGCCTACGCCGGCTCCTGCACCGCCGGCAAGATCGACGACTTCCTGTTCTACCACCAGGTGGCGAAGGAGGCGGTCGACGCGGGACTGCGCGTCGCGGACGGGGTGAAGTTCTTCATCCAGTTCGGCTCCCAGGCGGTCGAGAAATTCGCGCACGAAAACGGCCTCCTCGACACCTTCGCCCGCGCCGGCGCCACGGTCCTCAACCCCGGTTGCGGCGCCTGCATCGGCTGCGGCCCCGGCGTCTCGGAGACGGGCGAGCAGGTAACGGTGAGCGCCATCAACCGCAACTACAAGGGCCGCTCCGGCCCGGGCAAGCTCTGGCTGGCCTCGCCGCTGACGGTCGCGGCGTCGGCGTTCACAGGGAAGATCACGGCGTACACGCCGGGGATGTTCGCGAAAAAGCGGGCCACGAGCGAGCCCGATTCGCAGATGTTGACTCGTAACTAGAGTCATACGGAGCGCCGGTCTTCGACCGGCCGGTCCGCCGGCCTTCGGCCGGCAGTGTGTGTTCAGTGCAGTTCCCCGGAAGCAGGTGGCTGCTGCTGGCAAAAGAACTCGCGGGAGCCGCCGTAGGCGGCGGAAGATCTGTAGGCCCGGCCTTCAGGCCAGGTTTAACAAGCTCCCGCCCAGGCGAGCCCGCGTAGCGGGCGACAGCAAAGCACATCTACGCGGCGTTGGTGTTCTGTCGCCCGCTACGCGGGCTCGAAAATCGGTCCACGCATGACTCGGCCTGAGGGCCGGGCCTATAGATCTTTCGCCGCCTTCGGCGGCTCCCGGAGCAAAGACGGGGAGTGGTACGTAGAGTGTCGCCAGACTGCCGACCGAAGGTCGGCGGACCGGTCGGTCGAAGACCGGCGCTCCGTCACACCCCACTCGCCCGCCTCTGCGGGGTGATGATGCTTGCCAGGTCGCGTGCGAAGCGCGCCGCTTCTTTCACCTCCAGCGTGGCAATGGTCACACGGATGGCCGGGGGCGACCCGATGCGGTATCGCTCTCCGGCCTTCACCGCCCACCCTTCATGCAGGAGCGCCTGCACGGTGGCGTTTTCTTCGGAGACCGGGATCCAGACGTTCAGTCCGGAGATCCCGTGCGCCCGAATGCCGTGGGCGGCGAGGGCACGCACGAGGGCCTGGCGGCGTTCGGTGTAGACGCGGCCGGCGCGGTGGGTGGCGCGGTCGCGCCAGATGGAGGCGACGATGCGCTGGAGGATGTGGCTGACCCAGCGGATGCCGAGGGTCTGCCGTCCTTCGACGCGGGCGTGGGTCTGGGCGTCGGAGGCGAGGAGGGCCACGCGCAGGTCGGGGCCGAGCCACTTCGAGACCGACCGCACCACCGCCCAGGCCGTTCGCGACTTGTCGATCAGGCTGACGTAATCGGCTCCGGCGGCGGGGCCGGCGTGGTCGTCTTCGATCAGCAGCAGCTCGGGCCTCGCAGCGAGTACCGCCCGCAGCATGCGCGCCCGCCTGGCCGACAGCGCGGCGCCGGTCGGGTTCTGCGCCCGCGGCGTCACGATGACGGCGTCGCAGGAGCGGACCGTCTTCTTCAGCTCCGCGGGGAGCATTCCCTCGTCGTCCACCGCAACGGGCACTGCGACGAGCGACAATCCGTTGAGCAGATCGAGGACGCCCGTGAACGACGGGTCTTCCACCGCCACCCGGTCGCCGGCGCGCAACCGCTCCCGCAGGACGCGCTCGATCCCGTCGAGGGCGCCGCTGACGACGGAGAGGTACGTCGCATCGATGCGGTCGGCGCGGAACTGCTCCCGCGCCAGCTCGAGCAGCTCCGGGTCGTTCGTCTCTTCGCCGTACAGCCGCTGGTCGAGCTCGAGGCGAGGGAGACGGGGGAGGAGCGAGGGGTCGGGATTCCCATTCGCCAGGTCGCGCACGCCGTGCGGCAGCGGCACTTCGCGCGGGATCGAGATCGGCGGCGCGGGACGGACCCGCGTGCCGCGGCGGCCGTCGGCGACGACGACGCCGCGATCCTGCAGCAGGCGGTATGCCGCGGCAACGGTGGCGGGGCTGACGCGGAGATGTTCGGCCAGCGTCCGCACCGGCGGCAGCAGCTCGCCCGCGCCGACCTGGCCGCCGGCGACGCCGCTCTCCACCGAGGCGGCGATGTTGACGGAGGTCGAGCCGTTGATGTAGTTTTGTACCAGCATCGTACTTGGATTGTACTAGAACATATGATCACCTACAAGAACACGCCCGATCTCGACGCCGATGCCGCCCACGATCTCTACGTCGCCTCGACCCTCGGCGAGCGCCGTCCGGTCGACGACCGTCCCCGCTTCGAGGCCATGCTGCGCAACGCCAACCTCACCATCACCGCCTGGGACGGAGGCCTGCTGGTCGGCATCTCCCGCAGCGTGACGGACTGGGTCTGGATGACGTATCTCGCCGATCTCGCCGTCCGCGTGTCGCACCAGAAGCAGGGGATCGGAAAAGAGCTGATGCGCCTCACCCAGGCCGCCGCGCCGGAGGCGAAGGTGCTCCTGCTGGCCGCCCCAGCGGCACGCGAGTATTACGGCCACGTCGGCTTCTCCCACATGCCCCATGCCTGGTGGCTGCTGCCGGAAGAAAGGATCACGCCATGACGACAGAAACCCTTCCTGTCACCGACCGCACGCGCGTCCGCCGCCTCCCCAAGCGCGGGAACTACGAGCTCGACACCATCCGGGCCATCCTGGACGAGGCGTTGCTCTGCCACGTCGGTTTTGTAATCGACGGTTCCCCGGCGGTCATCCCGACCATCCACTGGCGCGAAGGCGACACGCTCTATTTCCACGGCTCGGCCGCCAGCCGGATGCTCCGCTCGCTCGAAAAGGGCGTCGAGGCGTGCGTCACCGTGACCCTGCTCGACGGGCTGGTTCTGGCGCGGTCAGCGTTCCATCACTCGATGAACTACCGGTCGGTCGTCGTCTACGGCACCGCGCGCATCGTGGAGGGCGACGAGAAGCTCCGCGCCCTCGATGCCCTCGTCGAGCACGTCGTCCGCGGCCGCTCGGCCGAGATCCGCCGGCCGAACGACAAAGAGCTGCGCCAGACGCTGGTCCTGGCCATCCCCATCGACGAAGCCTCCGCCAAGATCCGCACCGGCGGCCCGATCGACGACGACGAGGACTACACGCTCCCGGTCTGGGCAGGCGTGCTGCCGATGCGGCTGACGCCCGGCGAGCCTGTGGCGGATACCGGCGTAGTGGCGGAGGTGCCTGAGTACATCGCGCAGTACTCGCGGTAGATAGGTCCTATAGGTCCCATAGGTCCTATAGGTCCCATCAACTCACCCGCCTACCGCGACCACGGCGGCACCACGCCGTTCATGCGCGCATACGCGATCGACTGGCCGAGGTGCTCGTGGAGGTGGCTGAGCATGGTCACCAGGACGCCGCGGTGGCTGGTCTGGTTGCCGAACATCTTCACCGGCTTCTCCAGGTCGCTGACCCGGTTGGCGGCGGAGCGGAGGTGGTCGAACGACTTCTTGAGCTCGGCGATGACTTCGGTCTTTTTGGTGAACTTCTTTTCCAGGTCGCCGACCTTCGGCGCGTCGATGTCGAGGAAGGTCGCCAGGAAGTAGTTGCCGCCGGCGATGTGCATGTAGACCTCGCTGATCGACCGGACGTCGGGCGCCGGGCGCCAGGCATACGCGTCGGCGGGCGTCGACTCGGCCAGCTCGAGGATTTTCTCCTGTACTTCGTTGAGGTTGGCGACGAACTCCCCCTTGAAGCCGCTCAGCTTCGGCGCCGGCGCAGTCTGCATGCGCGCTTCGGCGAGCGTGGGGATGACGAGCAGGAGTAGCACCAGGGACCGGAGGACGTTCATGTGCAGCCGATTCTAACTCGCCAGATTTCGCGGTATTCCGCCCGGTGCTCGGGGAGACGACCGGGGGCCTCCGGCGGGCGGGCCCGGCCCGCGGCGTTGGTCGCCATAGGCTGAACGCACGCTTTCACCCTGAACGCTCTTTACGCGAAAACAAACGCCGCGGGCCGGGCCCGCCGCCGGAGGCCCCCCGGTCGTTCCCCGGTCAATCCCGCCGGACATTCGCCAGCAGCGAGAAATCGGGGGCGAACTCCACCTTCTTCGGCTTCGCCGGCAGCTTGTGCGTCACGCTCTGCTTCGGCTTATCGCTCATCACATAAAACATCGCCGACTTCCCGTCCTCGTAATCGAGACGCACCGGGATGATCGTCCGGAAATCGTCCGCCACGTCGCGCCGCTCCAGATCGAGCGTCAGCTCGACCCCCTCGCCCGCCGGCTTCACACTGTAGCGCCAGTGGTACGACGGAATGTCGGCGCTGTAGATCCACGAATCGAAATACCAGCCCCAGTCCATGTTCGTGTTCCGCTCCAGCACCCGGCGGAAATCCTCGGTACTGGCATTCCGGCCGTCCTGCTCGCGGATGAAATCGCGCAGCACGCTGATGAACAACTCGTCCTTTCCGGTGCGGCACCGCAGCAGCGTCCGGAGCATGTGCAGCACCAGCGGACCCTTGTGATACGCCTGCACCGTATAGCCGAACGGCATGTCGCGCGTCGCGGCGCGGCGGCCGTGACCGATCGGGCCGAGACGGTTCCGTTCCGCGGCATTGCGCTCGATCAGCCAGGGACGGTTGAACTTCGAGAAACCGCCCGCCATGTTGCCGCGGACGATGCCGTCGTACGAGCGGAGGATGTCGGTGAAAAACCCTTCTCCTCCCTTCACCGTCTGCTGCACGAACATCATCGCGGAGTACTCGGCGAAAGCCTCCGTCAGCCACTGGTCGCGGTAACTGCTCCAGCCGACCTTGTGGCCCCACCACTCGTGCGCCACCTCGTGCGCGCGGAACAGCTCCGAAGCGCCGGGGCGCTCCGCGACGAACGTGAACTCCCCCATGTGCAGAAAACCGTCGAAGGCCTGCCCATGGCCGCCGGCGACGCTCGTCACATAGATCGGCCGCGGATCGAGGTCGGCCCCGAACATCTTCTGGTAGAAGAAGATACTGTTCGCCACGTCCGTCGCCACGTTGCGCAGCTTCACCGTGTTGGCGAACTGAAAGTCCGGACCGAAGGCGGTAATCTCCGGGAGCCCGTCCGACGCCACCTTCACTTCCTCGAAACGGGTGGCGGTGGAGAAGGTGATCATGTTCGCCGGCTTCTCGACGATCCAGACGCTGGTCTCCCCCTCGCTGCCTTCGCGGCGGTTCTCCATCCTCCCCATCGCGCGGAGCTCGTTCCGCTTCTTCACCGTCAGCTCCAGCCGGGCCGTGTGCTTCTGCAGCGCGTCGCGGATCATCGGATACCAGATCCCGCCGGGAGCGTAATTGAACGTCTCCAGCTCGTACTCGAAACGGATCTTCTGCTTTTCCCCGCGCAGGAGCGGAGAGGGGAGGACGACCACGAAGTCGTCGTCGTGGATGCGGTTGTCGAGCCCCGCGGCGCGCTTCCCGACGTGATCGCGCATCACGAACAGCGGCTCGCCGGTCTCAGTGAACGCCTCGAGCTCCTCGGCGCGCGACGCGATACCGAGCCGCAGCGCCCCGGTCGACTCGGAAGCGCCGGCGAACGTCTGCGTGATCGAGTATTTCCCGTTGATCGGCCGCTGCTGGTGGCGGCTCACCGCCGAGCTGTTGGCGTTTTTGCGCAAGTCGGCGGTGACGTCGATGTGCTCGAGCACCGCCTGGACGTCGCGCCGCGGACCGGGCCGGCCGTCCTGGCGATCGCCGGGTGCGTCGAGGCTGATCCAGGTCTCCGGGAGGATGGCCTGGAAGCTCGTGACCGAGATCTCCTCGTCGCGCATCGAGTCGTATTCATAGGTCAGCCAGTCGAAATCGGCCGTCTGCATCCCCGCCACGATCTGCAGCGAGCCGGGATTGAGCAGCGCCAGCAGGATCCGGGCGTCGGCGTCGACGCGCAGGTCGACCAGCCAGGCCTCGTGCTTCTTCGTCGCGGCGGCGAACGGGCCGTAGGCGGACGTAGCGGCGGGGAAGACCTGCATCTTCTCCGCGTCGGAGGTGCGGAGCAGGAGCTGCGTGATCGGCTGGTCGAGCTCCGCCAGGTCCCGCTTCTTCGTGAAGCGCCGCAACTGGGCGAGCTCGAAGCGGTCTGGGATGCTCATCCGGAACCGGCCCCGTCCCTCGAAGTAGACGCCGGTGCTCGCGCCGCCGGCCAGCGGCTCCATTAGCCGGACCGTGCCCGACTCCAGAGTCCAGGTCGCCGTGTCGCGGGTCAGCGTGATCCCGCCCGCGGGGACCGGCACCGGCTGCGAGAACTGCCACTTCTGCATCCGGGCGTACTCAGCGGGGACGTCCTTCGGCTCGAGCGCGAGGATGGAAAAGGCGACGAATACGACGCCGGGAAGTACGAGCAGTCGCGCGGCCATAGGAGCTGATTCGAGGGTAGCACGCGACAGCGGCGCGAATGCGGGGAGGCGGGTACGAACCGGCAAACACTCGTTTCGTGAACGCGACGCCCTATTGCACCTGCACCGTCCTGCTGAACTCCGACGACGTCGTCTGCGCTCCCGCCCCGACGTTCTCGCCACGCGGCGCCTTCGCGCCGAGGATCGTGTAGCGCGAGACCGTCGCGGCGACCCACGGCCCCGGGAGACGGCCCGGCCAGACGAAGCGGAACGTGCCGGTCTGGCGATCGAGCTCGGTCTCGCCGAGGGTGTACTGCCCTTCGCCGTATCCGCTCGGGTCGGGGGCGTCGTTCGCGTAGAGGTACATCGTCACCCTCTCGCCGGAGCGTTGCGCCGTCCCTTCGATCACCGTCTCGTCGCGTGCGGCGTCGTAAAAAGCGTTCGTGATATCCGGGATGCGCAGCGTCGAGGCGGTGAACATGTCGATGATCTCTTCCGACACCCCGTCGTGGCCGAAGTCCATCCCCAGCCCGCCGTTCGCCTGGAGCGAGTTCTCGAACACCGCGGACTGCCAGGCGTCGGGATGCAGCGCCACACCGGCGTGGGCGTTGAAACCGATGTAATTCCAGTAGACGTCCGTGGCCCGCCCGCCGGCGCCGAGCCAGACGCCCGCTGCGCCGTTGCCGAGAGGCTCGAGCGACGGCGTCAGGCCGATGATGTTCCGGAAGATCCGCGAGCTGGAGCCGCGGTGGACGAAGATCCCGGCCCGGCTGTTCCCGCTGACCAGGTTCTCGGAGATCGACACCCCGCCGCCGCGGTCGACGTAGATCCCGCGGCTGTTCGGAAGCGCGCGCGTGCCGGTCGGGTCGGTGCCGAGATAGTTCCGGGCGACGCTCACCTCGTAGTACCCGCCGGTCGTGCAATTCGGCGGGCTGATGTGAAGTCCCGCATTCGGGAAACTGTTGATCGCCAGGCCGAGGACCTCGAAGTTGCAGGAGGCCGCCATGACGATGCCGTTGGTCACTCCCTCGAGATTCGAGCCGCGCAGCTCGATCTCCGGCCCGAGCGGATTGCTGTCGCCGAAGTAGCGCGTCTGCGTCGTCCCGTCCAGCGCCACGTCGACGCCGGTGATCGCCGGCAGCGCCGACAGCGGCTCGATCGTCTGCCACGCCGCCGCGGCGCCCGCGATGCGGAACGCGATCTTGCAGGCGATGGCGTCCGTGCAGGCGGCGTTGCTCTCCACGATCGCATCGCGCAGCGACCCCGATTCGGCGTCATTCGTGTTCGTGACGAAGAACGTCCGGTACGTCCGGGCGGTGTGGGCGAAGGCGTTGTTCGCCGGCATCGCATCCCCCTCGGACGCCGCGATCCCGATGCTGGCGGCGATCGGCACCTCCGAGGCATCGGGCGCGATCGGCTGGAGATCGAAGTACAGGTATGGATTCCACGGCGTCTCACTGACCCCGACGTTCCCGATCGCGCAGGTGACCCGCGTGCCCTCCGTGCTGCAGTGCGGCGGCAGGTTCGCAAATTCGGTCGCCTCGGGGACGTCGACCGCGATCGTCACTCCCGTCGCCGGAGTGCGGGACAGGTTGGCGTACGCCACGGTCAGTTGGAACGGCAGTCCCGGATCGATGGCGCGCGGCATGCCGAGGAAGCCGCTCAGGTCGGGCGGCGTGTCGAGGTCGAAGGCCTCGGACGCGCCATTGTTCGCGTTGTCGGGATCGGTCGTGAAAAGGGAGACGGCCGACACCGTGGCGTGGGTCCGGTAGAAGCCGAGCCCTACCGGGACGGCGACGGTGCAGACGCGGCTGAGCCGTTCCCCCGCCGCGACCGACGGCAGCGTCTCGTCGAAGCAGGCCGTCCCGGCGAGGTGGCTGGCGAACCGCACCTCCTGAGCTGTGTTGGGACCCGCGTTCTCCAGCGTCGCCGTCCAGGTGATGACCGTCCCGGGAGCGATCCGGTCGGGAAGCGGCGTGATCGAGACCCGAAGGTCGGCGGTCTGTGCGAGAGCGGTGGTCGAGAGAAGCAGGAGAAGGAGAGTTCGGGTCATGGGGTCTCAGGGGGGTCGCGTGCCGGTCAAGTTACGGAACTGGCATGCCTTCTGTCCATCCGATAGAATCGCCGGCCTGGCCGCGGGCGTCACTTCCTACCCATCCGCGCCGAACTAATCAGGGGAGTAGAACCGAATGGACTTTCGTCTTTCCGACGAGCAATTGCAGATAGCGCAGATGGTGCGTGATTTCGCCGAGAGCGAGATCAAGCCGAGCCTTGCCGAATGGGACGAGGCCCAGCACTTTCCCGTCGACACCTTCAAGCGCGCCGGCGAGCTCGGCATGCTCGGCGTCACCATCCCCGAGGAGTACGGCGGGGCGGGACTGTCGTACGTCGACTACGTCAACGTCATCGAAGAGCTGGCCGTCGTCGACAGCGGCTTCGCCCTCAGCGTGGCCGCCCACAACTCCCTCGGCACCGGCCACATCTACCTGGCCGGCAACGACGAGCAGAAGAAGAAATGGCTGCCGAAGCTCACCAGCGGCGAGTGGATCGGCGCCTGGGGCCTCACCGAGCCCGGCTCCGGCAGCGACGCCTCGGGGCTGCGCACCACCGCCGTCAAGGACGGCGGCGAGTGGGTGCTGAACGGGACCAAGAACTTCATCACCAACGCCACCTACGCCGACATCTCCGTCGTCCTCTGCGTCACCGACCGCAACGACCAGAAGAAAGGCATCACCGCCTTCGCCGTGGAGATGGACCGCAAGGGCATCCGTCCCGGCAAAAAAGAGAACAAGCTCGGCATGCGCGTCTCCGACACGGCGGAGCTGGTGCTCGAAGACTGCCGCGTCCCCGACGAGAACATCCTGGGCCAGATCGGATATGGCTTCATCGACGCCATGAAAGTCCTCGACGGCGGCCGCATCTCCATCGGCGCCCTCTCGGTCGGCATCGCCCGCGGCGCCTACGAGGCCGCGCGCGACTACTCGAAGCAGCGCCAGGCCTTCGGACAGCCGATCTCGAACTTCCAGGCCATCCAGTTCATGCTCGCCGACATGGCCACGGAGATCGAGGCCGCGCGCCTCCTCTGCCACCGCGCCGCGACCGTCAAGGATGCCGGCGAGAAGGTCACCCAGTTCTCCGCCATGGCCAAGCTGTACGCCTCCGAAGTGGCCGTCCGCGCCACCGAGAAAGGCGTCCAGATCTTCGGCGGCTACGGCTTCATCAAAGAGTTTCCGGCCGAGAAGTACTACCGCGACGTCAAGCTCTGCACGATCGGCGAAGGAACGTCCGAGATCCAGCGCGTGGTGATCGCCCGGAACCTGCTGGCGGAAAAGTGAGCGACGAGCTGGCGCGCATCGTGGACGGCGTCGCGACCGGCCGGTCGCGCGCCCTCGGCCAGGCCATCACGCTCGTCGAATCGCACGACCAGCGTGCCGTCCGCCTGCTCGCGGAGCTCTATCCGCTCACCGGCCGTGCGCGCATCCTCGGCATCACCGGCTCGCCCGGCGCCGGCAAGTCGACCCTCGTCGCAGCGATGGCCAAACACTACCGCGCCCAGGGGAAACGGGTCGGCATCATCGCCGTCGACCCGACCTCGCCCTTCACCGGCGGGGCGATCCTCGGCGACCGCATCCGGATGACCGACCTCTACACCGACCGCGGCGTCTTCATCCGCTCCATGGCCACCCGCGGCTTCCTCGGCGGCCTCGCCAAGGCGACCAACGACGTCGTCGACATCTTTGACGCCGCCGGCTTCGACGTCGTCCTCGTCGAGACGGTCGGAGTCGGGCAGGACGAAGTCGAAGTCGTCCGCACCGTCCAGACCAACCTCGTCGTCCTCGTCCCCGGCATGGGCGACGACATCCAGGCCATCAAAGCCGGCATCATGGAGATCGGCGACGTGTTCGTCGTCAACAAAGCCGACCGCCCCGGCGCCGACAAGACCGTCACCGAAGTAACGATGATGATGTCCCTCGTCGAAGAGCACGGCGACTGGATCCCCCCGATCGTCAAAACCGTCGCCTCCAAAACCCAGGGCATTCCCGACCTCGACGCCGCCGTCGTCAAACACCACGACTACCTCACCGCCTCCGGCGAGCTCGATCGCCGCAACCGCGACCGCGTCCGCATCCGCATCGAGACCCAGCTCAAAGAAAGCTTCATGGAGCGGGTCATCGGCGGCACCATCACGCGGGAGGCCTACGAACAACTCCTCGAAGACGTCCTCCGCAAGACCACCAACCCGCACGACGCCGCGGAGAGCGTGCTTTCACGAGTGACGTTTTAAGACTCGCAGTAGAATCCGCGCCGCATGAAAAAGACCATGACCAACAACGACCAGACGACGCTCACCGGAACCGAAGAAGCCGAGATCCTCAGCCGCCTCTCCGAGCGCGTCGAGAAAGCCGTCAGCACGATCCAGGAGCTCCGCCGCGAGCGGGACCAGCTCAGCGCCCGCGTCGAAGAGCTCCAGGCGAGAGTCGCCGACAGCGACGCCACCAGCACCCGCCTCACCTCGCTCGAAGAAGAGCACGACCGCTTCCGCAAAGAACGCAGCGAGATCCGCGACCGGATCGAGGGCATTCTCTCGAACCTGGAGACGCTCGAGCTGGCAGGGGAGTGAGAGCAATAGGACCAATAGGACCTATGGGACCTATGGGACGAATACGACGGCTCAACGTCCCATTCGTCCCAGAGGTCCTATTCGTCCTATAGGTCCCATCGGTCCTATCACCCGAGGCTGTTCCGGTCAGCCCGGCGTGACGACAACGACCTCGCCAGGCCTCACACGTTCGATTGCCTCGCTGAGCTGCGGCACCAAAGGGCGCAAGTGAACGAGGCGCGTATCGGGGACTTCGATGACCACGATTCCGATCTCGAACCGCGTCATGTTCTGTTGGTAACGCATGCGCTGGTCGATCGTCACGAGGACGTCGAACGTGACCGTTGCACGCCGGAGCAGGTCACCGTTCTTGAATGCAGACCAGCCCTCTTCCTGCGCTGTACGGATGAAAAACTGCGGCAGATCGCGCCGCAGTTTTCGGGGCATGTTCTCGTCGAACAGTACGCGTCTCACGCGATCTGAGCGAGGGCAGCCCTGCCAGCCTCTTCGAGAAATGCAACGGCTTGCTCGCGGGACACACTCGGATAGTTGTCGAGAAACTCCTCCAGCGGCTCCCCTCCCTCGAGGTAGTCGAGGAGAATCCGGACCGGCACCCGCGTTCCTATGAAAACCGGCGTTCCTCCGAGAATGTCGGGATCGGAGTGAATGATCTCTCTCAGCGTCATAAAAGTGTTCCCGACACGCTGAGCCCAGCGCATCTCTGCCTGGATTCAGGATAGGGCAACTGCTACCGATGCCGCAACGCGCCTACTTGTGAAGTGGTGCCTGTTGCTCAGACCCAGGCCCCACAAGCAACCAGTAACCAGCAACCGCCCTCACATCTCCTCCAGCAACCTCTTCCGGCAGATCTCCAGCTGCCGCCAGGCCAGCCCCTCGTTGTACGCGCCGTCCAGCAGCAGCACCAGGTAATAGCCGTCCCTGACGTCGTAGCTGAGCACGGCCTTGCTGTGGAACTCCACCTTGAAGCGGTGGGGGGCGCCGGCGCCGACGTGGTCGCAGAGGGTGCGGAGGCGGTCGAAGAAGATACCCTGGTAGGCACCGAGGATGCGGAGCTCGTGGTCGGAGAGATCGTGGTCGCAGGCGAGGGCGACGGTCTCGCCTTCCCAGTCGAGAAAGAGGGCGGCGAGGGCGCCGCGGGTGGTCACGATCAGCTCGTCGAGGATCTGGCGGAACACGTCGTCACTCCCACATCACCAGGAACTTCCGGGCTTCGATGGCTTCAGCGGACCGCGGAGCGGCGGCGATGACCCGCTCCAGGTAAGTCTTCGCGACATCCGCGCGTCCCGACTTGTGCGCGGCCAGCCCGAACCGCAGCAGCGCCACCGCGGACTGCGGGTATCGCTCGATGTATGTGAGGTACGCGCGTCCCGCATTCTGCAGGTCGCCGCGGTTTTCACGCAGCATGCCGACGTACAGCAGCGCCGCGTCGAGCTTCGGGTCGAGCGCCAGCGCGCGGTCGAGCCAGGTCTCCGCTTCCTTCGGGTGCTGCAGGCGATCGTGGGCGATGCCGAGATGGTACGCGGCATCGCCGCGCAGCATCGACGTCTCGTCCGCGTACACCTTCTCCAGGTCGGCCGCCGCCTTCGCCAGCTCGCCGCGGCGCAGCAGCGCCAGCGCGCGGTTGAACCGCGCCGCCTGCAACGTCGGCTGCAGCTCCAGCGCGCGGTCGAAGGCCGCCAGCGCCTTCGCGGCGTCGCCGTCGAGCAGCAGGGCCAGTCCCCGCAGGTTCTCCACCTCGGCCGGCGAGGCTCCGGACGTCTTCGCCCCCTCGAGCTGCCGCAGCGCGGCGTCGTAGTTGCCGCGCAGGATGTAGTAGACGCTCCGGTCGCAGGCGGACTTCGACCGCGCGGCAGCAAAGAGAGGAAGAGAGAGAAGAAGCAGGGCGGCGAGGCGGATCAGGCGGCCCCTCGCACTTGCTCTTCGATCTGGATGTCGCCGCGCTTGACCGCGGTCACGAACGCGTCGACCACGTGCGGGTCGAAGCGCGTCCCGGCGAAGCTCTTGATCTTCTCCACGACGTACCCCAGCTCCATCGCCTTCTGGTAGGGGCGGTTGGTGGTCATGGCGTCGAACGTGTCGGCGATGGCGACGATGCGGGCCTGCATCGGGATCCGCTCCCCCTCGAGCCCGTCCGGATAACCGCCGCCGCTCCATTTCTCATGGTGATACTTCATCCCCGGGATGATGTCGATGAGCTGCGCCACCCCGCTCATGATCGCCGCGCCCTTGGCCGGATGCTGCTTCATCACCTCGAACTCGTCGTCCGACAGCGCGCCCGGCTTGCGCAGGATGCGGTCGTCGATGCCGATCTTGCCGACGTCGTGCAGAAGAGCAGAGATCCTCAGGTTGCGCATGTCCTTGTCCGGGAGCGCGAGGTTCTTGCCGATGGCGATCGAGTAGCGGGCCACCCGCTCGGAGTGGCCGCGGGTGTACGGATCCTTCGCGTCGATGGCCGCGGCGAGCATGCGGACGGAGTTGAGGAAGAGGAGGTGATTCTCGTGCGCCGCCTTCCGGAGCTGCTCCACGGCGTGCTCGATCGACTCCGACATGGAGTTGAAGTTCCGGGCCAGCTCCCCGATCTCGTTCGTGGTCTTCAGCTCGACGCGCTGCTGATAGTTCCCCTGCGCGATCTCGTGCGTCCGCTCGGCGAGGAGGCGGATCGGCCGGGCGATGCCGGAGGCGAAGAAGGTCCCGGCGACGATGGCCAGCACCAGCGCGATCGCGCCCCACTGCACCGTGGCGCGGATCATCTGGTCGACCGAGGCGTACGCGTTCTTCTCCGGTTTCTGCACGATCACCCCGACGCTCGGCGGCGCCGGAGCCACCGTGCCGAGGAGCTTCACACCCTTGTCGTCATACGACTTCGTGAGGCGCAGCGGGACCCGGGCGTTGGAGAACTCCTTGACCAGCGCGAGATGGGAGAAATTCGGATGCTGGACGTCGATGGCCGGCTCGCTGTGGATGAGCACCCGGCCGTCGCGGTCGACGATGAATGCAGACACGTCGCCTTTCCCTTCTTCCCGGATACGGCTGACGATGCGCCGCAGGCTCACCAGTCCCACCACCGCGCCGATGGTGTTGTTGCCGTCCTTCACCGGGACGGCCATCACCACCGCCGGCTGGTTCGTGACGTTGACGTGGGTGATCCGCCCGGTCGATTCGTGGCCGCTCAGCGCGACCTGCCGGGCGATCTGCATGTCGTTCACGATCGCCGCGTCGAGCCCCTCCGGCATCGCCTCGGCTCCCTGCCCGGCGTTGTTGAGCGCGCGCAACGCCACCAGGTCGCCGTCCGGCGTCATGGCGTCGGCAATCCAGTTCGTCTGCGCCGCGTAGAGGAACGGATCGGCCCCCGGGGGGAGCGTCCGCTTCATCGTCTTGATCCCGCCGGCGACCTGCATGAGCTGCTGGCGGTTCGTGGTCAGCAGGTTCTGGAGATCGCTCGAGATCGTCACCGCGGAGCGGGTCAGGTACTTCCTCTCCAGCGTCTCCAGCGAGTCGCGGTTGATGCCGATCAGGAAGTAATGGGAGATGACCAGCGGCAGCAGCCCGACCACCACCATCGCCCCAAGGAGCGTCCAGAGCAGCCGCGTGCGGCGCGGAGTCTTCGCGGGAGGAGGCGTTTCGGGGGCGGACGCGGACATTGCTCGGAATTATAGAGGGTCGGGGTTTCTAGCGGGAGGCATGGGGCCATGCCTCGCGAGGCACAGAGTCATGCCGCCCGAGTCATGGGGTCATGCCTCGCGGACCATGGGATCGTGCCTCGGGAGGCATCGGGTCATGCCTCGCGGGTCTGGGACTCCTGACCCGCGCGATATGGGGCCATATCGCGGCCGATATGGGGGGATATCGCGGGAGGCATGGGGTCATGCCTCACGAGGCTCAGGGTCATGCCTCACGAGTCATGGGGTCATGCCTCGCGAACCATGGGATCGTGGCTCGCGGACCATTGGATCATGCCTCGCGAGTCATCGGGTCATGCCTCGCGGCTCTGGGGCTCCTGACCCGCGCGATATGGGGGGATATCGCGGTCGATATGGGGGGATATCGCCCGAGGCATGGGGTCATGCCCCGCGAGGCACAGGGTCATGCCTTGCGAGTCATGGGGTCATGCCTCGCGGACCATGGATCATGCCTCGCGAGTCATCGGGTCATGCCTCGCGGCTCTCCTCGTCCTTCGCGCTGACGAATGAACCATCGCTGGCTACGGTTCCTGAGGCTGCACCGATGCTCGGCGTCTACGTCCATCTCCCGTTCTGCTCCACCCACTGCACCTACTGTCCGTTCGCCATCAGCACGGACATGGGGCAGCAGGAGGCGTATACGGAGGCACTTCTCCGGGAGATCGGAGCCGCGGATCGCCGCTCCGTCGATACGATTTACGTCGGCGGGGGAACTCCCTCGCGGACGAGCGTCGAGCTGCTGGGACGGATCTTCGAGGCGCTGCACGCGCAGTTCGACGTCGCCGAGGCGGCCGAGATCTCGATGGAAGCCAACCCGGAGGACGTCACGCTGGAGTCGCTGGCGGCGTGGCGGGGGATGGGGGTCAACCGGATCTCGATCGGAGTCCAGTCGTTCCATGACGAGGAACTGCGTGCGATCAGCCGCATCCACGACCGGCGGCGCGCGCTCCACGCTCTCTCCACCGCGGTGGCCGCCGGGGTACGGACGAATCTCGACCTGATGCTCGGGCTCCCGCACCAGACCGCGGAGTCGTTCCGGGAGACGCTCGACACCGCGATCGCCCTCGGCGCCGGCCATCTCTCGCTGTACATGCTCGACCTCGAGGAGAAGACCCCGCTGGAGGTGCAGGTGGCGCGCGGCCGGGTCGTCCTCCCCGAGGAAGATACGGTGGCCGATCTCTACCTCGACGCCATCGAGCGCCTCCGGGCGCACGGCTTACAGCAGTACGAGATCAGCAACTTCGCCCGCCCCGGCGAGGAGTGCCTGCACAACCTCCGCTACTGGACGCGCGGCGAATACTTCGGCTTCGGCCTGGCCGCGCATTCGTTCCTCGGCGGCCGCCGCTTCGCGAACACGCGCGACATCCGCCGCTACATCGAGCTCGCGCCGGCCGCCGGCGACTTCAGCGAGGAGCTCGGTCCCGGCGAGGTGCGGCGGGAAACGATCTTCCTCCAGCTCCGCCGGACCTCCGGGATGTGCTATGAAGAGCTGGTTGAGCTCTGTGGACAGGAGGGCATCGCATGGACGGAACGCGGACTCGAGGGGGGATGGCTGCAACGGGTGAGGGAGGGACGCGTGGCGTTCACGCCTTCGGGGTTTCTCGGAAGCAACGACTACATCTCACAGCTCTTCTGATCCTGCTCGCGCTGCTGCTGACGGCGATTCCGCTCCAGGCACAGTCGAGCGGTGACAACGGCGACATCGACTTCGATCCCGGGATCACGCAGGCCGAGTTCGAACAGTTCTCGCGGCTCGTCGGCCAGGCCATCTACGCCACGCCGGTCGAACCGGCGGGCTCCCGCGGCCTGCTCGGATTCGACATCGGCGTGATGGCCACGGCGGTGCCGGTGGATACGAATGCGACCTACTGGACCCGCTCCGTCACCGACGACTTCACCATCAGCGACCACGTGGCCGTCCCGCGGCTGGTCGTGTCGAAGGGCCTGTCGGTCGTGAACATCGCCGTCTCCTACGCCAAGGTTCCGGACACCGACATCTCCATCCTCGGCGGCTCGCTCGACGTGCCGATCATCAACGGCGGGCTGGTCAAGCCGACCCTCGCGGTGCGCGGCGCGTACTCGACGCTCCAGGGCGTGGAGGAGCTCGACCTCACCACCTACGGCGTCGAGCTGTTCCTCTCCAAAGGCTTCGGCCCCGTCACCCCGTACGCCGCCATCGGCCGCGCCCGCACCGACGCCGAGGGCCGCCCCTTCACCGGCATCCCCACCGGCGGCGCGGTCCCGGTCGAGCCGCTCGTCGACGAATTCGACTCCAACCGCATTACCGTCGGCGTCAAGATCTCCCTCCTCCTCCCCAAGTTCGTCATCGAAGCGACGCAGGGGGAGGAGAGGAGTTATGCGGCGAAGGTGAGTTTCGGGTTCTAGATACAGCGTTATCGGTTGTCAGTTGTCGGTTGGGGACAGTCTGGGACACCAAGCCGCCGGGTTCCGATTTGGGCACCACCCTTACGGCGAGACGCCGTCGCCGGCGGGACGCCGCCGGTCCAGCCGACGTGGACGTCGGCGCTCCGGCGCATGACGACGGGGGTCGTGAAGCGTGCGTACGCGGATCGAGCGGCACAGGACCACGGTCAACGCAGACCGGGCGTCCGCGCGTGGAGCGCCCGCGTCGCGCGGGCTGGCGCGGCGGCGTCCCGCCGACGTACGGCGTCTCGCCGTAAGGGTAGGGAACCTGGCCCTATATGTGGCCCGGACTTTTAGTCCGGGCCGGCTCTCGCGCCACGCGTTCTGCGCCCGGACTAAAAGTCCGGGCCACATGTGGCGAACAGCCTGGTCTACTTCCCGGCCTTCTTCGCCGGAGCCTTTGCCGCCGGCTTCGCCGAGGTCTTCTTTGCTGCCGGCTTCGCCGAAGTCTTCTTCGCGGCGGCCGGTGCATTCGCCAGGGCCTGCTTGATCGACTCGATCGTGAACGAGCCTTCGGGGCCGAAGCCGAGGATCTGGCCGTTGACGAGGAAGGTGGGGGTGGAGGCGATGCCGAGGCTGAAGGCACGGCTGACCTGGTCGAGGAGGGTCTGGCGCTCGGTCTTGGAGCCGTAGATCTTCTGGACCGCGGCCTTGTCGATGTCGTGGTCTTCGACGAATTCGTTGAGCACTTCGTCGAACTTGCGCTTGCCGATCGTCTCCTGGTTCTTGAAGACGTAGTCGACGTACTCCCAGTACTTGTTCGGGGCGACGCGCTGGATCGCGCGGGCGGCCATCGCGGCCGGGACGGCCCACTCGTGGTGCTCGAAGAGCGGGAGGTCGACCCGGACGTAGTTCATCTTGCCGATGTTCTGGCGAACGATCGGCTCGATCATCTCGTGGGCCCGGGCGCAGGTGGGGCACTGGAAGTCGGAGAGCTCCATGATCTCGACCGTCGCGCTCGCGTTGCCGCGGCGGGCGCCGCCGGCGTTGCCGAGAGCCTCGCGCAGCGTCTTCGACGGGTCGACGGTCATGCTGCCGCGCATGCCGACGATCATGAACTGCTCGGAGGCGTCGATGTAGGCCGTGTAGGCGAACGGGCCGTACGGCGTGTCGCGTCCGATGCTCACCGACTTCAGCCCGTCCGGCAGGGGGAAGGGAGCCACGGTCGCCTTGTGCGGCTTGCCGAGGAGCTCGGTGCTCTTCCCGGTGATGCGGTCGGCGGCCGAGCGCCCGTCAGCCGGGAGCGGGATCACCGCGCCGACCAGGACCTGCTGCGTTTTCGGCGAGTAGAGGAGGTACTTCTGCGTCCCGCAGTACTTGTCGGCGGAGCGCACCGCCACGGCGAAGGTCTGGAAGTTCTTCGGACCGCCGTCGGCTTCCTCGACCGTCACCGTCCCGCCGGGGCAGCGGGGGAGGACTTTCGCGGCGTACGCCTTGATGGGGGCGTTCGGGTCGATCCGCTGAGCGGACGCGGCGGTGCAGAGGAGGAGCGAGGCGGCGAGCAGGGCCCTTTTCATGATCACTGCGCGTTAACAGTGCGATAGCCGTTCTCAATCCAGTTGCGGAGCCCGCCCGACACATGGACGACGTTCCGGAACCCCGCCAGGGTCAGAAACTTCGCCGCCAGCGTCCCGTCGCCGTCATTCTCGCCGTACACCAGCACGGTCTGGTTCTGGTAGGGGAGCAGCTCCGGTAACTGCCGCTCGATGGCGTCGAACGGCGCATTCACCGCCCCGGCGATGTACCCCTCCGCCCCTCGGAACACGGAGGCGGTACGGACGTCGAGGATCACCACCTGCCGCGAGTCGAGGATCATTTCGTTCGCGATCTGCGGCGAGACCTCGGCGTAGCCGCCCGAGGTCATGGAGATGCCGACGGTCTTGCACGAGGTCAGAAGGCAGAAGGCAGAAGGCAGAAGGAACAAGAGAGAAAACTTTTGCCAGGTGCCCACTTCTGCCTTCTGCCTTCTGACTTCTGCTTTCATAAAACCTCCAGTTCGAACTCGGACCGTACGTCTCCCACGATCGTGCCGGCGTGATTGCGCAGCGGCCAGAGGCGGTGACGGTCCAGGCCGGGACGCGTGTCGAGGTCGATGCCGAGGAGCTCGAGGAGGCGGAGGATGGCCGGATTGCGTCCCCGGTCCATCGAACCGTCGTCGATCTTCATGGCAATCCCGACCGCGACATCATCGGCGAGGCGCAGGCGGTCGGTCAATTCCGCCCGCAGCGAAGGGGAGAGGGCCATGGCGTAGAACCCTTCCGCCCCCTCCTTCGCCAGGAGGTCGCCGTCGAAGGCGGTCATGAGCGGCGTGGTCATGCTCCAGTTCCCGGCGACGTAGTGGGGGAAGGAGGTCATGGCCTCGACGACCTGCCGCCCGCTGTCGGCATACCGCTCGATCGCTCCCTGCATCAGGCGCGCGTAGGCGAAGGCGGCCCGGTGGAGGGAGAGGTAGAACGCCGGGACGCTGCAGCCGTCGATGGCGATCGGGATGTCCTCGGGTGCCAGGCCGGCAAAGTCGGCGACGGTCGCGCGCATCAGCTCCTGCAGCGGGTGCCCGGCGTCGATGTAGCCCGCGCTCGGGATGTCCATCACCTGCGTGGCCAGCAGCATCCCGGCGTGCTTGCCGGAGCAGTTGTTGTGGAGCGGCGAGGGGAGCTCGCCCGCCGCGCGCAGGTCGGCGGCCGACTTTTCGTCGAGCGGTAGATGCGCCGCGCAGAGGAGATCTTCCTCGTCGAACTCCCCCTTGCGGAGGAGCGCCGCCGCCGTCGCCACGTGCAGCGGCTCGCCGCCATGAGAGCCGCAGGTGAGGGCGATCTCTTCCGGGGTCAGGTCGTACTCTTCGAGCCCGCCGTACTCGAGCAGCGGGATGGCCTGGAACGGCTTGGCCGCCGACCGGAGGCAGCAGCGAGCCCCGGGATCGCCCGCAAACGCGAGCAGCTTCCCCCGCGTATCGACGACCGCCACCGACCCGCGATGTACCGACTCGACTTCCGCCCCGCGATAGACGCGGGTGAGGGGGACGCTCATTTTGTGGGGAGTGTAACTTGAAGAAGCGTTGTCAGTTGTCGGTTGTCAGTTGTCTGCCAGTTCTCGCCCGGGCGGCACTCGCGGAGCTGAACCCCTGAGAAGCATTGTCGGTTGTCAGTTGTCGGTTTCTGGCCATTTCAAGGCGAGGAATGGCCCCTGACTGACAACTGACAACCGACAACGGCGCCGCGCCGCGCGCTTGCCTCTCGCTAAGTACAGCTCCCCGGAAGTGAGTGTCCGTTAGAATGAAGCGACAGATTCGGTGGGGAGGATGGGATGGGCGTGAAGACACTGATACACATCGAGTTGAAGCCCGAGGAGCGGCGCGAGCTCGAGGCCATGTCGCGTGCGCAGACGATGCCGCATCGCATGGTCAGCCGTGCAAGGATCATCCTGGCCGTGGCTGACGGACAGACGATCGCCGCTGCGGCACGCACAGGGGGATGTGGACGCCGCATCGCGAGGAAGTGGGCGCAACGGTTTCGACTCAAGCGCATGGCCGGGCTTGCCGATGAACCTCGCTCTGGCCGACCGCCGGTTTTCCCCCCCAGCGGTGGCCGCGCATCTGGTCAAGCTCGCCTGCGAGCTGCCTGATCAGGCGGAGCGATCGCTCTCGCTTTGGACCTGCGCGGAACTCGCGCGCACCCTCCGACAAGAAGGGCTGGTGGAAACGATCTCGCCGCAGTCGGTTCAGCGCATTCTGTCGTCGTACCGGCTCAAGCCGTGGCGGGTGCACCACTGGCTGAGCGGCAAGACGCCGCGCGATGAGGAGTTTCGTCGCCGAACCAACAACGTGTGTGATCTTTACACCCGGGATCTGGAGTCGCATGAGCGCGTCTTATGCGTCGATGAGAAGACCTCGCTGCAACCGAGACCGAGAACGAGCGTCACACTCCCGGCCAAGCCTGGTCTACCGATTCGCTTGGAACACGAGTATCGGCGGCGCGGTGCGCTTCAGTTGCTCGCTGCCTTTGATACGCGGAGTGGTGCGGTCATCGGAATCTGTCGGAAACGGAAGCGTCAGGAGGAGTTCATCGAGCTTCTCGAGGCGATTGATCGCGATACTCCGAGTTCAGTGACGCTCGTCCATGTGGTCTGCGACAACTTGATCCTGCATAAGGGCAAGAAGGTACAAGCATGGCTCGCCGACCATGCGCGATTCCGCTTTCATTTCACTCCCGTTCATTGTTCGTGGATGAACCAAATCGAGCAATGGTTCTCGATTCTTCAGCGAAAACGACTCTCCGCTCCCAACTTCTCCAGCGTCGAGGAGCTTGAGCGCCGGATTCTCGACTTCATCTCCGAATGGAACGACCACGCACATCCGTTCCGCTGGTCGGTAGCATCCTTCGCGAAGGTTCTCGGCACAGCCGACACCCCGGTTTCAGCAGCCGCGTGAGACCCAGCGGACACTCACTTCCGGGAAGCTGTACT
>Ga0190275_10000470_pt1 | contig 35648 bp, 42 predicted proteins | sample Popmic550T_FD_133745 | JGI IMG/M metagenome (GOLD analysis project Ga0190275, IMG submission 133745) | Populus adjacent soil microbial communities from riparian zone of Yellowstone River, Montana, USA - 550 T | ecosystem: Environmental > Terrestrial > Soil > Riparian zone > Trees stand | place... | reverse complement strand
GGGCCGCGACCTCCGTATAAGGAAGGGAGCGGAACCGCCGGAGCTGGCGCAGCGCCACCTTCAGGCTGGTAGGCGACATGCGCGCCAGGGTGGCTCGAGTTGTCTCGGCCCACTCGGTGCCCTCGGCCGCGAGGGCCTCGAGGATGCCCTCCACCCGGTCCCCCTTGAAGCACCGGTCGATGGCTTCCTGGTGCACTCGGAGGGGCGCAGGCCCGGCGTCCGTGGCGAAAGAGGACAGGACCCGGGTTGCCACCTCCCGCGAAGCCTCCGCGCTCCAGTCCGCCTTCACCAGGGCCTCCAGCAGCGCGTCGAGCCGGGTGTGCTCCACGTGCTGCGTCCCGTAGCCCACCCACATGGCGTCCGCGGCGTTTCCTCTCGCGCCGGTGAGCGCCAGGTAGGTCCCCACCTCGCCGGGGAAGCGCGGAAGGAACCACCCAGCGCCCACATCCGGGAAGAAGCCAATGGCCGTCTCCGGCATGGAGAACACGAGCCGCTCGGTGACGACGCGGTGCGAGCCGTGGAGGGAGAGCCCCAGCCCGCCCCCCATGCTGATGCCGTCCACGAGCGCGATGAACGGCTTCTCGTAGTGGTGGATGCGGTGGTCGAGCGCGTACTCCGCTCGGAAGTAGGCGCGTGCCAGGGGCTCCTCGCCCGGGGGCACGAGCTTTCCCACCGAGAGCGCCACCGCGCGCACGTCCCCTCCAGCGCAGAAGGCCTTACCGCCCGCGCCGCGAATCACCACTGCCTTCACCTCGGGCGTCCGCGCCCAGGCATCCAGCTGCGGGTGGATGGCGCGAATCATCCCCAGACCAAGTGCGTTGAGGGCCCGGGCTCGATCCAGGGTCACCAGCCCGATCGGGCCGCGCGTCTCCAGCTGCACTTCATGGCTCATGGGCGGGGTCTACCTGAAAGGCCCTACAAGCTCCATGTTGCTATGCTCAGCCAGCGCGTCGAGGCCAGGAGGCAGTCGTGACCCTGAAGGTGATGACGTTCAACGTGCTCTTCGGGGGGCAGGATCGGTTCGAGGCCATCCTCGGAGTTCTGGACCGGACGCGGCCGGACGTGCTCGTGCTTCAGGAGTGCCTCTGGTGGGAGGCAGGCGACCGCCTGCATCAGGTCGCCGAGGTCCTGGGTGTGCCGGCCGATGCCTCCCACGTCCACCTGGGAACCGCACGTCCGCGAGGCGGTGGCCGGCGCTACCACGTGGCGCTCGCCAGCCGCCGCCCCTTGCGAGCGATCCACCTCCACAACGATCCGCGCCAGATTGGCCACTGCCTGATCCAGAGCCAGTTCGACAGCAGGGAGCCTGTGACTTTCTTCGGCACTCACTATGACGCGCACCATGAGGATCCGCGGCTCGTCGAGGCCCGGTACCTATGCGATCTGCTCGACCCGATCACCTTCCGCGAGGGCCTGTACCTGCTGGCCGGTGATCTCAACTCCCTGTCACGCAGGGATCCCTATCCCCCGGACTTCGCGGGTCGAGTGCGCGCAGCAGGGACGGACAAGTACGGCCACCCACCGCGCTTCTCGGTGCTGGAGACCCTGGAGTCGTTTGGCTGGGTTGACACGCTCTACCACCGAGGGCCGCCCGCCGAGTGGGTGACGGCGCGGCGCCAGAACAACGGCGTGCAGATCGACTACCGCACCGACTACATCCTCGCCTCGCCCCGGATGGCCGAGCGGCTCATCGGGGCCGAGGTGGTAGACGTAGGGGAGGCCTCCGATCACCACGCGGTGCTGGCCACGTTCCGCGAAGAGTGAATGGGTGGGCTCGCATCACCCCGGGAAAAACTGTTACAGCTTGGGGTATGGCAACTCCGCGATCCTGCCTCCTGGCGCTCCTCCTTCTCGTCGTGGTGTCGGCTTGTGGTGAAGAGGAGCTGCCTCCTCCGCCGCCTCCAGTGCTGACCGTGGACCTCGCGAGCACGTCCACGGTCTACTGCGGCACCAACGCCGTGCCCATCCAGGCCACTGTCACGGGGGGAGTGCCTGACAACGCCGAGGTGCTCGTGGATGGAAAGACCACGACCTCGCTCTCGGCGGCCCCCTTCCACTACTCGTTCGACTGTGCCACCAAGGCCGAGGGCTCCTACTCGATCAGCGTTCGAGCCAACATCCGAGGGTATGCCTTCACCAGCCAGCCCCAGCAGATCGTGGTCGATCGCACCCTGCCCACCGTCGTCTCCGGCCCCTTCCTGGAGAGCGAGACCGAGATCGCCAAGGATGCGCCCATCCGCATCACGTTCTCCGAGCCCATCCGGAGCAGCCAGGTGACCGCGGCCCACATCAGCCTGGTGACTGCAACGAAGGTCCTGTCCTGGTCCACGGATCAGAAGGTCCTCACCGTGACGCCCGTGGAGCCGATCTTCCCTCCGCAGTCCTTCCTGCTCATCCTGCACGAGGAGGGGTTCCAGGACCTTGCGGGCAATCCGCTCGCGGCGAACGCCCCCAAGGAGTGGTCCTGGACCATCCCCACGTTCATCCACAACTGGCGCCTCCCGAAATACGGGGCGGGTCTCTCCTCTCTGGAGCCCCCCGCGTTCGCCCGGGATCGCATGGGACGCTCCGTGGTCGCCTGGTTCGAGTACACGCAGGCCACCGGCGCAGCGGATGTGTACGTGCACCGCTCCGGGACGAGCGGAACCACGCAGCTCGGGGGGCCGCTCAGCGCGCTCCCTGACGGTGACTCCTGGGTCGAGGAGGTGCAAGTGGCCGTGGACTCCCTGGATCGGCCCGTGGTGGCGTGGACCGAGCGCGCCGCGGGCGAGCTCAAGGTGTTCGTGCGCCGCTGGAATGGAACGAGCTGGGAGGAGCTGGCGGGCGTTCCGAACCCCATCACCTCGTCCAATGCGAGGGATCTGACGCTCGCCACTGGGAACACGGAGCAGCCCGCGGTGGCCTGGACGGAGGTGGACTCCGTCCAGCAAGCCCGCGTGTACGTCTATCGCTGGAGTGGCTCACGCTGGGACGCTGTGGCCACTCCTCTCCAGGCGCGATCCAACAGTGCGAACGCGCTCTTTGCCTCGCTGGGGATCGACGGCGAGAACCGGCCCGTCGTGGCCGTCACCGAGCAGGGCTCGAGCCCCTTCGTCGGCGAGGCAGTCGTGTGGCGCTTGAATGCCGCGACCTGGGAGCAGATCGGCTCGAGCCTCCGTCCGGCCTCGGCGAGCGCAAATGCCTCGGTGCACCGGACCTCGCTCGCGCTGGATCCCCAGGGCAAGCCGGCCCTGGCCTTCGAGCTCAACACCCCAGGGACGAGCAGCTCGGTCGAAGTGTACTTCTCACGGTTCGGAGACGCGGGCTGGTCCAGCCCTCAGTTGCTGGATGGCCCGGACACCCGGTGGCCCTCGCTCGGCTTTGACTCGACAGGCGCACCCTGGGTGGCCTGGGAGAAGGGGGCCTCGGCGTCCAACCTCTCCGTCCGGGTGCGCAGGATGGTAGGCAATGAGCCCCATGCCTCCGTGGAGCAGGCGTTTCGTCCCCTGTTTCCCAATGGGGGAGGGGCGCCCATGTTCGTGGTTGTGGATCAGCAGCAGAAGGCGGCCAAGGTCCTGACGCGCCAGTAGAGGAGAGTTTCGGGCGGCGTCGCTACTGCTGCGGCTTCGTGGCATCGATCAGGATGCGGTGCCGGTAGAGCTCGACCAGGATGTCGTCGTGCAGATCCGCCTGCTTCTCGTCCCGGAGCCGCTGGCGCACCGTCTCCACGGGCTCCTTCCCGGTGAATGCCACCAGCAGCTCGTAGGCGGCCCCGGGGAGGGCCACCGCGTCAAACTCGCTGTACGAGGCCAGGGCGAGGCTCCCGTCCGGCAGCCACTGCAAGGTGGCGCTGGGGTTGAGCTTGAGCATCTTCGGCAGGCTGGCGGTGACGGCGGCCCCGTGGAGCCGCTTGAGGATGGACAGCTCGACGAGCCCATCGATGCCCAGCAGGTTCTCGAACTCCTCGGAGGACAAGGCCCAAACACTCTCGTAGCAGCGCCGGTAGAACTCTTCCTCGCGGCCCACCCAGGGGTGCCAGAGCTCGGCGTAGTCCTTCTGGGGAAGAGGCTTGTCGTCCAGATCCTCGACCGTCAGCGGCCCGCCCGAGGAATCGGCCTTGTCCTTGCCGAGCAGCACGTAGTCCGGCAGCAGCTGGAGCAGGGCGTAGCGCGACAGCTGGATCTCGGAGAGCGTGAGCCACGTCTTCAGGGTCATCCAGAACTTCCGGCCGTCCGCGCCCGCCACGTACTTGCAGAAGTACGTCGAGCACACCGCCTCGCGGTAGCGCCAGATGGTGCACAGGCCCCCCTGCGGCTCGTAGTAGGGGCAGCGCAGCGACTGGGTCCGGCCGAACGCCTGCCTCGCGCTCGCATAGAGGAGGTTGTACCGGGTGGGGGCCTTGATCCACTGAGGGTTCACACCGACGCCGTGGGCGATCTTCTCCTGGATGCGCCGCCGGCCCTCGGCCATGCCGGCGTCTTCATCGGAGAGGATCGCGCCCACCAGGTAGTTCGGCAGGCGAGGGTGGTAGGTGCAGCACTTGGTGTCCGGCCGGAAGAACCGGTTCACCCCATCCACGGACTCGATGCGGATCGGATTGGCGGACTCGCACATGGCGCACGAGGAGCACGTGGCCTTGGTCTCGGGAGGGATGGAGCTCTGGAAGAAGGAGGGGAAGACACTTCGGTACAGCGCTGGAAGGCTGTCGAGGATCGTGGACATGGGCGCTCAGAAGAGGTCGCCGATGCCGCTGGCGATGTCGAGGAAGAATTCCACGCCGAGGTCAATGAGGTCCACGCCCCCCTCGACGACACCTTCCACCCCCGCCTCGACTCCCACCTCGACGACGCCCTCCACCACAGCCTCTGCTGTTCCCTCCACCACACCCTTCACACGGTCCGTGCGCCCCGGATCCCCGGCGCCAGGAACGTGCGAGCCGAGCTGTGAGATCGCTTGCACCTGGGAGTCGACTCTCCGGAAGAAGCCGTCGATCCCCATCTGATCCATGAGAATCTGTGCAGCCACCGCGGGGGCCACGACGGCGCCCGCAGCCACGGCCGCTGGCTTCAGTCCCTCGAGCGTCGACCCCAGGGCCTTGGGATCCAGGATGCACACGGGGGCACGGCAGCGGGGGCAGGCCGAGTCGCGCTCCAGCGAGATGGGATCCCCACAGTCCGAGCACTGAATCTGCTGGACGTGCTTCCTCAGCTCCGTGAGCTCCTGGGGGGAGAGGCTCCGGACGATCCCCTTCTCCCGCAGGAGCTGGAAGAAGGTGATGAAGTGCCCGTGCCTGTTGGGGCAGAGGAAGTACTGGAAGCGGTTGCCGCGGGCCAGATCCTGAGTTCGCGCCAGAGTCGCCCGGCACCGGGGGCACGCCAGCGGCTCCTTCAGGCGGTAGTGCTCGTCCTTCCGCCCATGCATCTGGCGGAAGAGCCGGAGGACACCGTTCGACGAGAGCTGGATGCTCTCGCGCTGGTCGAACCACAGGCCGTGGCAGGTGGAGCACACGTCCAGCAGGACTTTCGCTCCACGCGCCCCCTCGAAACCCTGCTCGACGGTCTTGGACTTGCAGGCTGGGCAGTTCATTGCGACCGCCAGCCTCTCTAACTTCCAGGGGTTACGCCAGGGGGTTCAGCCCGCGGGCTTGGCCTTCACCGGAGGCTGCTTACCGGGGCGCAGCTCCTCCAGCACGCGCGTGGCACCGTAGATCTTCTGCAGAGACTCGAGGATGGCATCGCTGTGGACGGAGACGGCGCGGTTGACGGTCTCGTCGAAGCCGAAGTCACCGCCGAGCGACTGGATGTTGCCGTCGAACACCAGGCCGACGATCTCCCCGTCCTTGTTGATGACGGGTGAGCCGGAGTTGCCGCCAATGATGTCGTTGGTGGACACGAAGTTCATCGGGGTGGAGAGCTTGAGCTTGCCCTTGGAGTCCAGCCAGCTCTTCGGCAGGGCGAACGGCTCCTCGCCCGTGTGGCGCTCAAAGGTGCCGGCCATCTGGGTGATGGGGTTCACCTTCTTGCCGTCCTCCATGTAGCCCTGCACGGCGCCGTAGGACAGGCGCAGGCTGAAGGTCGCGTCCGGGTACACGTTGGTGCCGTACACCTCGAACTTCGCCTTGGCCACCAGCTCGCTGTTCTTCTTGATGACCGAGTCGATGTTCTCCTCGAAGTTCTTGCGGACGGCGCGCGCGTCCGGATCCACCAGCGCGGCCAGCTTGATCATCGGATCCTGCGAGGCGGAGATCGCCTTCTTGCCCCCCTCGAGGAGGCTCTGGCGCACCTTCACGTCCCGCAGCTGGGTGCCGTTCACCAGGCGGGCGGCCAGCTTCCCCGGGGACTCCTTGCCGAGCACCTTCTTCACGAAGGGGTGATCCGGGCCGAGCTCCTCACGCAGCTTGGTGAGCGTGAACTCCAGCCGGGCGATCTCCAGCTCCGGGTAGATGGGGGCGGGGCTGAACAGCTGGGCCTTGAAAGCCGGCAGGCCCGCCTCATTGAACTCGCGCAGGCGCTGGCCGTTCTCCTTGGGCAGCTCGTCCGCGGCGCGCACCAGCGCATGGGCGATGCCGTAGAGCTTCGAGCCGAAGCCCTGACCCTGCTCCATGTAGCCCAGCTCCTTGCGGACGCTCTTGAGCTGCTCCTGGGCCTTGGCGATCTCGTCCCACGCCGCGCCGTACTTCTTCTTCAGCTCGGGGTTGGCGTCGACCTTCTGGCGCAGCTCCTGCTCGGCGGCGACCTTGCTGGCGAAGAACTTCTTGTCCAGCAGCGTCTCGTGCCGGCCCTTGATGGCCTTGAACCCATTCTCCACGCCGAACCGGACGTTGTTGGAGATGCGTTCCTGCTCGGGGCCGCGCTTCTGGAACTCGGTGATCATGCCGCGGACCTCGGCCAGGGTCATCAGCATCTTGGGCATGACCACGTCCCGCTGGTACTCCAGCTCCGCCACCGTGAGCCCGCGCGAGGTGCGGCCCGGGTGCCCGGAGATGAAGGTGAGCTCGCCCTCCTTGGCGCCGCCCTTGGACCACTTGAAGTAGTTGGGGATCTGCGCCGGCTTGCCGTCCTGGTAGACGCGCACGAAGGAGACGTCCAGATCGTAGCGGGGGAACTCGAAGTTGTCCGGATCGCCGCCGAAGAAGGCGATGGCGTGCTCAGGGGCGAAGACGAGGCGCACGTCCTGGAAGCGGCGGTACTTGTAGAGGTTGTACTTGCCGCCCTGGTACAGCGTCACCACGTCACAGCGGACCTGATCGCTGGTGGCGCACTCCTTCTCGAGCTTGGACATCTCCGCCTTCAGGGTGTCCGAGTACTGCTTGCCAGAGAGCCCCTGGGTGGCCTTGTTGAGCTGCTCGGTGACGTCGGTGATGTCGCTGAGCTGGTTGATCTCCATGGCCGGGCACTTGAGCTCCTCGGCCTCGGCCTTCGCGTAGAAGCCGCTGGCGATGTAGTCCTTCTCGGCGGTGGAGAGCTGCTCGATGCAGCCGCGAGCGCAGTGGTGATTGGTCATCACCAGGCCATTGGGGGAGACGAAGCTGGCCGAGCAGCCGCCCGCCAGCCGGGCCGACGACAGACGCACGCTGTCGAGCCACTGCTGAGAGGGCTCGAAGCCGTACTTGGCCTTCACCTTGGCAGAGGGGAAGTTGTTGTACGTCCACATGCCTTCATCGGCGAGCGCGGGGAGGGCGCCCACCAGGGCAGCCAAGATGACCAGACGCTTCATTGAAAGGTTCCTTTCCGGGAGCCGGGGTGCGGCGCGTTCTGCGGGAAGCCCCGGTCTCGGTCAAGCAGGGAGTCATTCCCGGCCCCTGAACGAGCAGCCGAGCTTTTGATTTCCGAGCCCTGTGGATTCTTGGAACCCCGGCCCCTCGCGCTGAATTCGAGGGGTGGGCCATGACGCAGTGTGGCGAGGACTGCGGGAGCCGTGTGGCTAGGGCCAGTAGTCCAGGTGCATGGCCTTGCGGACCTGCGCGAGCGTGCTCGAGGTGACCTGGCGTGCGCGGTCGGTGCCTTCCTTGAGCAGGCGCATGACCTCGGCGGGATCCTTGGCGTAGTCCTCGCGGCGCTTGCGGATGGGCCCGAGGAACGCCTCGAGCACCTCGGCGAGGCGGCGCTTGACCACGGTGTCGCCCAGGCCGCCGCGCTGGTAGTGCTCCTTGAGCGCCTGGACCTTCTCCACCTCCGGATCGAAGGCATCCAGGTAGGTGAAGACAGGGTTGCCCTCGACGGTGCCGGGATCCTCCACGCGCAGGTGCTTGGGGTCGGTGAACATGCCGCGGATCTTCTTGGCGACGGCGTCCGCCGGATCCGAGAGGAAGATGGCGTTGCCCAGGGACTTGCCCATCTTGCTCTGGCCATCCGTTCCGGGCAGGCGGGCGAGCTGCGGGATGAGGGCCTCGGGCTCCACGAGGACCTCACCGTAGAGGCGGTTGAAGCTGCGGACGATCTCGACGGTCTGCTCGATCATCGGCTTCTGGTCCTCGCCAACGGGGACGAGGTGGGCCTTGAAGGCGGTGATGTCCGCAGCCTGGCTGACCGGGTAGCAGAGAAACCCGGCGGGGACCTGCACCTCGAAGTCCTTCTGGCGCATCTCTTCCTTGACCGTGGGGTTGCGCTGCAGCCGGGCGACGGTGACGAGGTTCAGGTAGTAGGTGGTGAGCTCGGCGATCTCAGGCAGCATGGACTGGACGCAGAACGTGGCGACCGTGGGATCGAGCCCGACGGCCAGGTAGTCAAGGACGACCTCCGTGACGTTCTGACGCACCTTGGCCGGATTGTCGGCGTTGTCGGTCAGCGCCTGCATGTCCGCCACCAGGATGAAGGTGCGGTACTGGTTCTGGAGCTGGACGCGGTTCCTGAGCGAGCCGACGTAGTGCCCGAGATGGAGCGGGCCGGTAGGGCGATCGCCAGTGAGAATCGTCTTGATGGGGCGGCTCCCGAGCAGAAGGGACCTGAGCGTTTAGCCGCCTGGTCCTGGCCCGTCAATTTGGATGAGAACGCCGCCGGAAGGGCCCGAAAAGCAGCGCCCAGATAGTTTACATAACGCATCTTATCAGACGCAACGGAACTAATAGCCCCCTCGATAACCAGGTGGGCCCTCCGTGCGGCTGTCGCTGGAGCCTGCAGCTCGTTCAGCCAGGCCCGGCGCCGTAGTTCCTGCCAGGGGGCGCGCGGCCTTGGCAGGCCCGACCGGTCGGTCGTCGGCATAGTGCCGGCGGCCGGCCGGTGCAGTTCTCCCACCGCGCTGGAGCCTGCCAATGTCCCACGTCCACCACCCGCCGCGGCCAACGCCGCGGACGGGAGAAGTCCGTCCTGCCTCCAAGCTCGAGCCCGTCCTCCGCTGCAAGGAGTGCACATTCACCACGTGCAGTGACTCAGAGGCCACCGAGCACGCCAACGTCACTGAGCACGTCTTCCTGGCCCCTGTCCTCGTTGGGGGCTGCAGCTGCGGCCGCAACCTCGAGGTGGGCGGTGGCCAGGCCTGCATCGGCTGCCGCTGCACCTCGGCCGCCTGCACCTGCCAGCGGCTGAGCAGCGCGGTTGAGTTCCCCGACACGCCCCCCACGGAGACGCTCGAGGACTTGCTGGGCGTCGGCGTGGCGCTCATGGAGAACGCCGCCGCCATCACCACCGAGGCCAGCGAGCTCGCGGACATCGATGGCCGCATCGAGGCCACAGACTTGGGGGCCGGCCTCCTGGAGCTCGCCATCGAGTTCCAGGCCTCGGCCCGCGCCCTCGGCGACTTCCTGCAGGCCCTGCCCAACGTCAGCCCTGCCACCATCGCCGAGCACAAGGCCCGCTTCCTGCCCAACATCCTCGGCACCGTCCAGCGCATGGCCGAGCGCCAGGTGGAGCTGCTCGAGCGTGTCGCCAAGCTGGCGCTGGATGACTTCCGGCTCACGCTGAGCGATGCCGGGCAGCTCTCCGGCTTCGCCCAGGTCAACGCCCTGCATGCCCGCATCTACGGGGACATGATCGGCCGCTGCACCCGCGAGCCGCTCCCAGGCGCCCGCCTCGTGCAGCTCCGGTGCGATCGGTGCCTCGTGCGGGTGCCCGCGTCGCCGCACGGCCGTCTGGCCGTGCCGCCCGCGCTGCCCGTCACCATGGCTGGGCAGCTGCACCAGGGCTGCTCGAGCACGCGCGCCGGCACCTGGCGCGGCGTGTTCGACGCCACCCGCGGCCACGCTGAGGTGCGCCATGGGTGAGGACGCCTTGAAGGCACACCTCAAGGCAGGCGACAACTTCCCGGAGATCACGGCAGAGGACCAGGTCGCGTTGAAGCATGCGCGTGCGGTCCTCTCTCCCGTCGCCCAGGTCCTCTCAGTCATCGCCACCCGAGTCCGGCTTGAGGTGAACCATGGCTGAGACGATTCGCTACGGCATCGTCCTCTGGGAAAAGGAGAGAGGTCGCGCTCGGCTTGTCGCCGTCGCGGAGACACTGAGGACGTTCGGTCCTGGCGACCAGGTGGAGTTGTCAACACGAAGGGTCATCCACGACTTTTTCGAGGTCACTCAAGGGTCAACTGTTGAAGACGTACGGCGCATCGCCACGCTGCCCACGTCGCTCGCGTCCCATGCCGTTGCCGTTGTCGAGGTGACCACCCATGGGTAAGCCCACCCGCGAGCGGACGCCACGCCCCAACGTGGACACCGTGCTGCCGCCCGTTGCAGTGGCGGCCGCGCTCGACGTTGCTCAGCGCCTCACCACCGCTGAGGGTGTGGCGCAGATGCTCGAGCACGAGCTCGATGCACTGCTCTCTGCCCGCAAGGACATGGCGGACTGGCAGCGTGAGGCGCTCGGCATGCTCGTGACGCAGGCCCGGTGCACGCGCCTGCAGCTGCGTGGCCACCGCTCTTTCGTCCTCCAGGAGGTGGGCCGTGGGTGACACGTGCACCACCGCGTGCGGGCGGGCGCCCCGCGCATACGCGGAGATCCAGGAGGACCTGAGGACGGCCGCCACGGTGGAGTTCACAGAGGCCTCCAGGGTGCCCGGCGCCGCGGCTGTGGACAGGCTCGCCCGCCGGCTCCTCTCGCGCCGCCTCACCCGCTTCCAGTTCGAGCTGTCTGGCCTGTGCTCGACGTGTGCCTACGTCGCGCTCCTGCGGCTGGATGGGCGGAAGCAGGAGGTGGCCAATGCTTGAGCGCTGCGGCTGGCAAGGCTGCCAGCGGATCGAGAGGCCGAAGTCCCTCATCCTCCGGGAGGTGCTCGCAACGAGCGAGCTTCTCTCTGGGGTACGTGAGGAGCCAAAGAAGCTGTGGCTGCGGGACCGCTTCGTGCGCCTCGCCTTTGAGTTGTCCGGCGTCTGCGAGGCGTGCGCGCTGCACCTGCACGTCACGGTGTTCCAAGCCACCACGGCAGTCCCCTGCGGGCACCCCACACGCTCACTCCGCCAGGTGGTGAACGGGCTGCACGCCACGGCCGCCGAGGTGAAGCGCCATGGGGGCCCCGATCACCTTCACCCGCTGTACCTCCGTGTGCTCCGTTGCTGCCTGAGCCAGTACGGCTTTGAGCTCTCGGAGCAGTGCGAGGCGTGCGCCATCGTCCTCGTTGCCAGCGCTGAGCACCTGGTGGTGCCCAATGCCTGAGCTGTGCTCCAGGGGCTGTGGGAGGAAGGCTCGCTCGTACGCGGCAATCCGGGAGGCTGCTGCCTGCATCACCAACTCGCTACCGGCCTGGCGCACGGAAGGGATGGAGGTGCTCTCAGCCCGCCTCCTCAGCCTCGCGGGCGAGCTCGCCGGCATCTGCCCTCAGTGCACCTTCCGGGAAGTGGCTGCCGCAGGGTTCACAGCCTCGCTGCACGCCCGCAAAGCGAAGCGAGGCAAACGTGGCTGAGGACAGCACCACTCCGCACCGTGACGCCAAGCTCGCGGCCGCCTCGCAGCCAACCCAGCTCTCCCTGCTCGAGGTGACGGCGGACGACGGTGAGAAGTGCGAGCACTGTGGCCGCCGGCACCCGAGCGTGAGCTACCACCACGCTGCGAGGGCAGCGTGGTGCCATGCCTGTGCCATCGCAGGAGGGCTCACCTCGAGGTGAGAAGCCCTGGCGGCATTCCCCCCGCAGTGCCACCCCCCTCCCCCGCCGCTCAGCCGGCGCAGGGGCGGGGGGCGGTGCGCCAGGAGCAGGAGCAGCTGCTGCTCGAGCTGGGGCAGCAGCTGCACCAGGCGCGGCAGCAGCGGGCCGCCGAGGTGGAGGAGTTCCGCGCCCGCCAGGAGAAGGGCGAGCGGAAGCGCAAGGCAGTCCAGCGTGAGGAGGAGCTCCGGGCCCGGCTCGAGCGGCTGCCTCGCGGCCCCACCCTGCCCCCCTACAAGCGCCACAACGCCCAGCTCGACGTGCTGCAGGAGGACCTCGAGGACGTCCTCCCGGATGGTTGGGGCTCGTGGTGGCCGGAGGAGTGCGAGCGCCTTGCAGCCCGCATCGGCGTGCCGCCGGCGGCAGTGCCACTTCTCATGATCCTTGAGTGGTGCTTCGGGATGCGTCCACCGGCCCGCAAGTCCGCCCGGATGACTGCTGGCAGCCTGTGCGCCTCTGCTCAGTGGCTGGCTCGCAAGGTGGGAGTCTCCGAGCGGTGGGTGCAGGCACTCACCAACCGATTGGATCCGTGGGCTTCTCACCGCCGTGAGCTCGCGTGGTGGCGGATCTCCGCCGGCCTCATGAAGGCCCGCGGCAAGGACGCCCCGCCGGCGCCGCGCCCGTCGACGGGGGGCGGTACCGCGTACCTGCAGCGACACCCGAGGATCCGCCTCTATCGCGCCCTCCAACGTGAGGTGCCGGCTGCAGCGCGCCTCGACAAGTGGCTCGACAGCTCCGGCAAGCTGCACGACTGGCTGGACCTGCGTGCACGCTGGCACCCCACCGTGATGGGCGTGCGTGCCTTGCGCCGCCGCGCCAGGCCGCACGGCCGCCCTCGTCCTGGCCGAGTACCGAAGCTCCGGCGCTCCCCCATGCAGGAGGACCTCTACCGGCGCCTGGCCCCCCTCTACAGACGACTCCGGGCACGACTTGCTCTCGCTTTCCAGAGAGAGTTCACCCCTAGAGACGTCCAACTCTCGATCTTGAAGGTATTTAGCCCCCCCCTGCGTGTTGAGGCGGGCCCAGACCCACCAAGAGGGGGCGGTGCGCCCTCCGCCCAGTGGCGGAGGACGCGCTTCAGGAAGCCCAACAGCCGAGAAACGAGCGCTGTTGCTGACGACGACGGCCCTGCCCGCTAGCTGTCCGGGTTAGGGAGGGGCGGAGCCTTGCGAAGCACCGCTCGCCCTGCAGGGCTGAGGTGTCGGGGGTGCTGGTATCCTGCCTCCCTAGCGAGGTTGCCCCGTGAGCCCCTGCCCCAACTGGAATTGGTTTGACGCCGATCGCCGTGCACGGCTCGTTGCGCGCCGTGGCGTTGTGGCAGTTGTGGTGCTTGTCGTGGTGGCGGCCGTGCTCTCGGCGTTGCCATCACAGGATGCGCCACAGGTGGCATCACACCAGAGCACCGACGCGACCACCTTCATCCAGGTGGTGCCAACAGCGGGGAAGAGTCGCCGCCGCGCCATCCCAGCCGAGCCTCTTCAGGGACAGAAGCGAAAGCAGTGTGACCCCGAGGACGGGGAAGAGCTCGTCAACGGTGGCTGCTGGGTGAGGCTGGCGAAGCAGCCTCCGTGCGGGCGGACGTTTGAGCACCGCGGGGGCTGCTTCCGGCCTGTGCCAGAGGACCCGAAGACACCAGTGGCGGATCCTCCACACCAAGCTGTGGAGTGACGCAGCTGCACTCCTCTGGCGCGTCCGCGGGAAACCCCTCCGCGGTGACCTCGACACGCCACGGGCCGTGCCCTCCCGCTGCCTTGTGAGCGTGCACCCAGCCCCTCCGGCAGTGCTCGCGAAGCGTTTCCTCATCCATCCCCGCGCGCTCCGCTGCCGCCTTCAGGTGCATCCACTGGTTACACGCCATGAGTGAGGGTGAGTGTACCGCCGTGGCCCCACACGCCCGGAAGTACCCACAAGAACAGGCATCCAGCCGTGTGGCACCACAACCCGGCGGATTCTGGCCACTCGGCGCAGCTTCTGAAGCGTGAGACCTCTTGTCCCGTCGACGGGCAGCGACACCGCCCGCGAGGACTTCGGACCTCAAAAGAGGTGACCACCCACGCGCCAACGGACCGCTGCACCGTCGTCACCACACGACGGAGACACACGCCATGGCTGAGACGCACAGCGAGCGCTACCACCGACTGCAGAAGGAAGAGCTGGACCGGAAGGCCGGCGAGGCCACCGTGGCGGCCGCGGCCGAGAAGGAGCGCCGCGAGAGGGAGCGCGCCCAGGCACAGCGCATCGCCGAGCTCGAGGCGAAACTCGCCGGCACCTACTTCAGGCAGTCGTAGCGCCACGGGTTGATACGAGCGCCACCCACCCATGGACACCACCACACCCCCGAGCGACACCACGCCTGGCGCCACACCGCCGACGCCCTCGAGCGAGGGTGAGGTGGCGCGCAAAGCCCGCGGGAAGAGGGAGCGCAAGCCCCTCACCGAGGAACAGCGACGCAAGGCCACCGCTCGCCAGGCCATCAGCCGGCGCCTCGAGGCCCTCTTCTCCGAGGGGGACCCTGAGGCCATCGAGCGCGCCGCGGCTGCACTCCAGGGAGGAACCCTCACCAAGGAAGAGACGCCGCCGGCGGCGTCCACCACGCCCGCTCCTGCAGCTGCAGCACCTGGCGCTCCGGCCCCGCTCCCAGGCTGGCCCACCGCGGAGGCGACAGCGCGCGCCATGCCGCTGGCGATGATGGCTGTGCAGGCGATGCAGCTCGCCGCGGGCCTCGCCAACGTGGACCTCTCCAAGCCGCGTGAGCTCGTCCCGGGCCAGAAGCCCGTGGTGTTCACCGACATGCTCACCGAGGCCGCCGCGCCCGTGGTGGCTCTCTATGTGCCCGACTTCATGAACACCCCACTGGGCGTGCTGGGCTGCACCCTGCTCACCGTCGCCTCGGTGTGCATCGCCGAGGCTGTGATGGCCAAGGCCGCTGCCGAGCAGGCCGCCCACAAGGTGGAAGGGGCCGGCGTCGCAGCTTCAGGAGGGGCCAGCGCATGAGCTGCCCCTACCGCATGGCGGCCGAGCCCAAGGTGCTCGAGGGGGCCGACGTCGCCCTCTACGTGGGCAAGCGCGGCACTGGAAAATCGACGCGCGCCAAGGACCTCGTGCGCCGCTGCATGCGCGCCGGCTGGAACGTCGTAGCCCTCGACTATCACGACGAGTGGAGCAAGCACGGGCACGACACGGACCAGGTGACGCTCGGCCCGCTCACCCAGCGCCTCGAGCTCTGGCAGGTGCTGGCGGATCCGGACGTCATCCTCAGGCCCAAGCGACTCTGTGCGGCTGTCGTGCCTTCCACCCGAGACCCGCGCGCAGTGGCCGAGGGGTTCGCGCGAGTGATGGAGCTCGTCACCGAGCGCGGAAAGACGCTCCTCGCCGCGGACGAGGTGCCAACGTGGGGCCCGTTCTGCCAGGAGCAGCTCGACACGCTCGCCTGCAACAGCCGCCACAACACCGTGCCCCTCGCACTGGTGGGCCAGCGCGCGAAGAAGATCTCGCTCACCACGCGCTCCCAGGCCACGCACATCAACAGCGGGCTGCAGACAGAGCCGCAGGACCTGGATGCGCTCGCCGAGGTGGCGGGCCAGGACTACGCGGATGCCGTCTCCCAGCTCGGAGCCTTCCAGTGGTGTCACTGGACAGACACGGGAGCCACGAGCCCCCGCCCCACCAAGAGGAACCGCAAGCCATGAAGAGTGTCATCACCGTCGCCATCTCCGTCGCCGCCACCCTGGCAACCCTCGCCCTCCTGAAGCGCGCCGCGCCGCAGCTGCACGCGATGGTCGGCTGAGGCCACCCACCCCAACCCCAGGCCAGCGCGGGTGAAGAGCCCGCGCCTGGCCGAACCACTCGGCGTCACGCGCGCCACCACAGGAGTCCAAGCCATGAAGGCGATTTCCAGCTTCACGTGGTCCAACGTCGGCGCCCGCGACAAGCTCGAGCGGGGCAAGCTCATCGTCGAGAAGGGCAAGGTGCTCGCCGGCATCCTCTGCAAGTTCACCGTACCTCTCGCCAACGCCTCGGGCGGCGCGGTGGCCATGACGGACACCCAGCGGCAGGCCTTCCTCTCCGGCTGGCGCATGACGCTCAACTACGGCAAGGGCAACAAGCGCAAGCCCTACAACTCGATGCTCTTCACGAGGCTGCAGCGGATCAGCCGCTTCCTCATCGGCCAGGACTGGGAGGGCTACGCGAGCACCACCACGGGCCTGGCCCGCTCCCTGCCCGACAGCGCCACCACGGCCGTTACCTTCTGGGCCCTCGTGCCCACCTCGCTCATGTGGCACCACAAGGGCATCGCCAAGGTGATGGCCGTGGGCCGCACCCAGGCCGCGACGATGGAGCTGGAGATGGTCCGCGAGGCGGACACCCTGCCCACCGGCGTCACCGTCTCCGGCAACGTCACGGCCACGCTCTACCCGCAGACGGTGTCCCAGCCGCACGACCACTTCTTCTACCTGCCCGAGTGGTACGAGGTGGACGAGACGGACAAGGTGGCCAAGGGCCCCACGGGGCTCCACCTGTACACGGCGGAGGAGACGGCCATCCTCACCTCGACCACGCTCACGAACATCGAGCTGCGCATCGGCCGCGAGGTGATTTACACGGGCATCGACCCGAACTCGGCCTACATCCCCACGCTGCAGCTTACCAACGTGCCCAGCGAGGCGGACGTCTCCGACAGGGAGACGGTGCTCTACCAGTGGACGCAGGATCGCGAGTTCCAGGACCTGCCCGTGGGCCGGGTGGAGGTGGACCAGATCACCAAGAACCTCGCCACCTTCAAGCTCCGCGGCCTCTACCTGCCCATCCCCGATGACAACGAGGTGCGCGCTGACGTGCAGGAGGCCTCCGGGAAGAAGGGCCGTAACAAGCCTCTCAAGGCCATCAACGCCGCTGTCGTCATGGGCATGGACTGGCCGGAGACGCACCACGCCTACGCGGGCTTCGTCCTGGTCGACGGGCAGACGGCGGAGTTCTCCCGCTTCCCGGGCCTGGTGGGCGAAGGAGACACGGCCGCGGTGGACCCGTACATCCCCGCCTCGGTGGTCGACAACTCCCGCGAGCTCATCGCCCAGTACGCACTCAAGGGCGAGGTGTTCAACGCCGAGGGCGTGAGGCGGCGCGTCGCGCTCGCCGTGCCCGCCGCCATCCAGGACGTCGAGGGCTTCGCTCAGCGTGGCTCCGTCGTCCTCGATCAGGTGAGCGGCGTCATCGCTCGCTGACACCCCTCACCCACGCTCGGGGCTCTCGCTCGAGGCCCCGAGCACCTGACGCTGCAGGAGTGCACCCATGAATCCACTCGTCATCGCCGGAGCGGCTGCCATCACAGTGACGGCCGCGCTGCTCCTCACCCGAAAGGGTGCTCCACCTCCTGCAGCTGCAGCCGCGCCGCCGGCTGACTTCGCCGTCAAGTCCGCCGGCGACTTCGCTCCTCCGGTGGCGCCCCCTGCAGCTGTCGGCGCGCCGCCCTCCGCACCCAAGCCGGGCAACCTGATCGGCACCGTCCTCGCCGGCATCAACGCCAACAACGCGGTGGGCAACGTGGTGGAGAAGGTGGCAGGTGGAGGAGCTGGGGACGTGGCCCGCATCAACGTCACCTTCGCGCCCGCCATCCTCGCCAAGGTGGGCACGGAGAAGGTGCTCGCTCAGATTGGCGTACCGGAGTCAGTTGCCAAGCACACCGCCATCACGGTGGGCGCTGCCGCCCTCGTAGGCGTCCCTGGAATCATCGCCAAGGGCTTTGGTGAGCTCGGCTCCTTCGGCATCAAGGCCATCGCCGGCGAGAAGGTAGAGCAAGCCGTCCGCGGCGCCGTGAGCCAACTCGACCCGACGAAGCCCGGCAGCGTCGCTAACACCGTCATCGTCAAGCCCGTCGCCAGCATCATCAAGGGACTGGGCAAGATCTTCTGAGGACACCATGAACTCAACCGCCATCGCTCTCACTGCTGCTGCCGTCCTCCTCACAGCCGCTGTCGTGTACGTCGTCACGCGCCCGCCGGCGATGCCCATTGCTGGAGGCTTTGCCACCACGCCAGAGCAGCTGGCCGTAGCGGCCGCCCTGGGGCAGACGCGCGACACGCTCGCGCGGTTCCTCCCGGATCTGCCTGGGGGCACTCCTCGAGCATCAACGGGCGGAGGCCTTCAGGGCGTGCTCAATGACGCCCAGGCCGGCCTCGTCAAGGGCAAGCAGGTGTACGGCTCGCTCGAGAACCTCTTCAACCAGACCAAGAGCCTCTTCTAGCTGCAGCTCCACCTATCACTGGAGACACTCCACATGCGCATCACCATTGCGACAGCAAACACCGATGGCAAGTTCAGCATCGGTGCTGGACAGGGCTTCCTCGTCATCCCCTTTGACAAGGGAGCGGTCTTCCCGCTCGAGGTCCACGTCAACGGGAACGTCAGCCGCTTCGAGCGCCTCGACGAGGAGCGTCCTCTTTTCCTGTCCTTCACCGACGTGGAGTTCTGGGGCGCCACGGCGAAGAGCCAATGGCTCGTCTACACGGCCGAGGCAGAGGGTGAGGCGTTCGGACCTCTCAACCGTCCAGGCCCCATGCAGCGGCTGGTCCCGCAGATCGTCCAGGCCGGCGCATACACGCCAGGCACCTACTACATCCCGGCGTTCAGCACCGATTCCGCCACCCGCGTCCTCTATGACGTGCGGCGCTTCCGCAACGTCCTGTTCACCTGCAGCGCCGGCAACCTGACGCTCACGGATACGCCCACGTTCAGCCTCTTCCTCGATCTCTGGCCAGGCCTCAACGGTGTGGGGGGCGTCGAGAACTACGAGACGGTGGCCGCGGGCAGCTCCAATGACCTGGCGGCGACGGGCGGAGGCCTCGCGTGGATCCAGGTGGGCGCTGACAGCCCCGAGGCCGAAGGAGACCACTGGGGCTCCTTCCCCAGCCGCTTCCCCTACGTCTCCCCGAGGCTCGTCATCGGCGGGGCGGGCGAGGTGGACTTCGACGGCGCCGTCTACTTCGACTTGTGGGGCATCCCCTAGTCATGGCCGCCGCCACCGCTGCAGAGCAGACGCAGATGGCTCGGGCGCTCTCGGGGCTCGAGGCCCAGCTTCGGGCCGCTGAGAAGTACGCCGAGGACATAGCCAGCGGGTGGTTCGTCACCGACGCCCAGCGCTCGGTGCTGAAGAATGTGGCGGACGAGCGGACTCGCTTCAACACCTGGCGCAACGTGTGGAGGAGTTGGGCCATCGCCGGCGTCGATCCGACAGGCCGAGGCTACGCAGTCACGTTCTGGCTCAGGATTGGCAACGACATTGCCAGCGCCCTCAAGACGTACACGGGGGCCCTCTACAACGCTGACCTCTTCACAGTCATCAAGGACAGCCTCACCACGCCCCCCTCGCTTCCGCCACCGAGCCAGTGGCCCACCTGGGCCAAAGTGTTGGCAGCAGTCGGTGTGGCGGGCGTCGTCGTCGTCACCATCTCCAACGTCGCAACCATCGCCCGCGCATTCCGAGGCTGACCATGATGAACGTCTCTACACCTGAAGCGCTGCAGCTCGCCGCAGGCCTCGCCGGCGCCTTCCTCGGCGGGCTCCTCCTGGTGTGGCGCATCCGCCTGCAGCTGCCCACCCTCGCGCGGCAAGCGCTGAAGGCTCTGCGCGACGTCATCGCTGACGAGGCCCGGCACGTTGTGATGGAGGAGATCGAGAGACCCCTCCAGCGCCTCGCCGCCGTCGAGGACCAGGCAGATGACACACAGGCCCGTGTGGCTGTGCTCGAGACGAACGTGCAGCAGGTGCGGCGCCACGTCGGCCTGCCCAGCGCCCTCCCCGCTCAGCCCACCACGCGCTGACACCATGCACCCTCGCCACGTGAAGACAGCCGCAGTCGTGGCGGGCGGTGCGCTGGCGCTTTGGCTCCTCTGCCGCCTCGTGAGGGGTGCGGCCTGGGGAGGCTCTGCAGCTGTCGCTGACGCAGCCAAGGCTGTGGCGGCCCGCATGGGCATCCCTGTGACGAGCGAGAAGAGAAGCCTCGCAGACACCCAGCGTGTCGGCTCAACCACGGCCTCGGACCACTACACCGGCAACCTCACCGCCTACGCGGTGGACTTTGGCGTTGCCGGTGCCCGCGGTGACGAGCTCGCCCAGGCCCTGGCCCAGGCGTACGGCTTCCCCCGGGAGAAGCTCGGGACTTTCCAGCACCACCAGGTGGAGATCGCCGGCAAGGCCTTTCGCCTGCAGCTCCTGTGGCGCGTCGATGGCCACTACGACCACGTGCACCTGGGCATCCGCCGGGTGTGACGCTTCACCAACCACCGAGGCACCGAATGGACGAGAAGAAGCTCGAGGACTTGGCCCGTGACGGCTTCAACGCCTATGGCGATGAGGCTGGCTGGAAGACCTACGACGGCAAGCAGATGCCATGCTGGGACGACGTCGGACCAGTCATCCGCGGCCGCTGGCGGGCCGCGACGCTCCGGATCCTCACCCGCATGGGCGTGGTGCGCTGATGCTCACCCCTCGCCGTGTCGCCCTGCTCTGGCTCTGGCTCCTCACCGGCTGCAGCACCTGGCGCCACCAACACCCTCCCGCGCCGCCACCGCCGGCGCAGGCCTCGCCGGCGAGCTGCACGCTGTGGACGGGCGCCACGCTCAGCTGGCCCCTCCTGCAGATGTACCTGACGGCGGAGCTCGAGGCGCAACGCGCCCGCGCCTGCAGCACGCCGACTCAGCCCCCGACTCCCTGACGCGGTTGTGTTTGTCTCTCGGCAGCGGTGTACGTCATCCGAGACACAAACTGAGGACGATGGGCCAGCGCTGGCGGAACTCCCAGGCCAGCTGTGAGCGCGGGTGAAGCAGCAGGGTGGCGATCACCGCCTCGGGCACCACAGTGAGCGGGTCCACCGGCCGGGCCCGCTCGAGCTTCTTCTCCTCGAGGACCTGCTCCTCCCAGAGTTGACGGGCCTGCCTGAGGCCCTCCGCTGGGCACTGGAAGCACCGAAACCACTGGGCTGACCCGAAGCGGTGCCCCCGGCACACGGGCCGCCCACAGACCCTGCAACGCCTCCAGGAGCGAGCTCCACACCCATCCAGCCGGCAGGGGCGGGAACGAGCACGGTGGGAGGGCCAAGGCATGCCCGCAGGAGTGTACGGCCTACAGTCCTGGCGGAAAGGGACTTGATGCGGGGGGCCTGCCTGCCTAGTCTCACCCGCACATACCCCCCGAAGGGGGGAGCTGGGGAGGGTCGAAGGCCCCTCAACCCAGCGCCCTACCCCGCCACGGTTGGCCCCGTTGCGGAGGTTCTGGTTGGTCCGAAGGGTTGGCCCCCTGATGACCTGCTAGCAGAGGCGCCCTGGGACCCAGATGGACGTGACACGCCCTCCTTCGGGCACGTGTCGGAGCCTGCCTGAGCCAGGGCAGGTCGCGGTGCCGTTGTGGGGTGTGTCTGGGCTCAATCGAGTACCAGAGGAGGCCTGTTCCCCGAGGGGAATAAGTCTAAACCCTCCCAACGAAGGATAAGTTTACGTAATTCTGAAGTCTTATCAGACTCAATGTCAGAGGGAGCCAGGGAAGAAATCGGCCTGCCGTGCGCCACGTTTTCCCGCCAACGGCCCGCCGTTCGAGCCTGCCTTCGCGCTTCTCCCTGCCACCCATGGGACGTACCGTGCCCGGCCTATGCGTCTTCTCCGCTGCGGCCTCATCGCGCTTTGCGCATCGACCCTTCTGGCTGGATGCCCGGACAAGCAGCCCGCCGCTCCCGTGGATGGCGGCATCGTTGAAGCTCCCGAGGATGCTGGCCCCTCCACGCCCCCTCCCACGTCCTTCACGGTCCAGTACCAGCTCGCCAATGGCGGCATGGAGTCCATCCCCCTGGCCCTCGAGGAACGGCCGACCATCGAGTCCACTTCCGTCATCGAACTTCGAAGCTCGATGGGCCTGCGCAACTACCGGATCCGGCTCTTCGACGAGGTCGAACGCGCCATGGTCTCAGATGACTCCGCCGATGAGACTCCGAACGGCGTCGTCTACCGGATCGCCGTGCCGACCCCTCTCAAGTCCGGCCACAAATACACGCTCGTGCTCGATGCGCAGACCGGAACGGCCTTCACCGATTCCCTGGGCCGTGAGATCGAGGACCTCCGCTTCCAGTTCCAGATCGCTGGCGAAAAGGAAGCCCCGGCACCTCCGCCCAGGAAGAACGACAAGAAGAAGCGCCGGTGACCCGCCGCTCAGAGCTCGCGCAGATTCCGGTCCTGGCTCCGCACCCGTGCCAGTGTCTCCATGTCCCGCTCAGTGGGCCCCAGCTCCAGGATGATCTTGCTCACGTCGTACAGCACGTCCCCCCGGTGGAACACCGACAGCCGGGGCACGTCCTGGTTCAGCTCGTCCACGCCGCGGTTGTACGCCACGTCCATCAACGTCCGGAGCTGGAACGAGTCATAGAGGTTGTACTCCACCAGGAACCGCAGAGCCTCCACGTCGCCCCGAGCCTTGTACGCGCGCCACAGCAGCACCGCGTCCCACCCGTTCACGCCCCGCAGGTGCGGCGGCCGGCCCACGCCCAGGTTGTCCTCGATCTCCTTCAGCCCGCCGCTCATTCGCAGCCGCTTCGTCACGAAGCGCAGATCGATGTGCGCGTCCGGCGTCGGAAACCGGTCTGCGCCGAAGTAGTTCCGCAGGACTGGCGCGTCGAAGCACGTGCCGTTGAAGGACACCCACAACCGCCGCGCCGCCATCGCCTCCGGCAGCTCGTCCATGTTCCGGCCGTGCAGGAACACGTGCAGGCCCTTGCTGTCGAACAGGCTCACCACTGTGGGAACCTGGTTCTCGTTCCCGTCCGTCTCGATGTCGAAGTACATCGCGTCCTGGGCGAACTCCGGGTACAGCCGCCAGTGCTCCCGCGACGGCACCAGCCCCGCCAGCGCGCGCAGATTCCGGCTCGCCAGCGCCTCCCGGGCCTTGGCGATGTACTCGCGGGCCTGGTCATCCGACTTCTTGCTGATGGCTGGCGCGCCGGTACCCGCCGCTGGGAAGTCATCCCACGTCCGGATGCCCTGGGCCCACAGATCCTTCTCGCGAAAAGGCCCCACGCCGGGAATGTGCTGGAACGTCCGCTGCAACATCACCGCGACAGCTCCATCCTTCCCGCCACCAGATCGTCCAGCAGCGGAATGTCCGCCTCGCAGAACGGGAGCGCCGTCATCTCCGCGGGCGTCAGGAACCGCAGCGCATGCGCTCCCAGCGGCCGGGGCTCACCCGACACCAGCCGGGCCGCGTACAGCACCAGCTCCACCGTCAGATCGGGATACGTGTGCCGGCCCTCCCAGAGCCGCCGGCCCACCTCGAGCTCCACGTCCAGCTCCTCGCGGCACTCGCGGGCCAGCGCGGCCTCGTCCGACTCCCCGGCCTCCACCTTGCCGCCGGGGAACTCCCAGAGCAGCGCGCGGCTGCCACCCGGGAGGCGCTGCTGCACCAGGAACCGGGAGCCATCGCCAGGCTGGGCCATCAAAGCCGCTACCACCCGGACCGTTCTCGGCACCCCACCCGTCAACCGCCGCCCCCGTGCAGCTGCAGGGAGTACAGGTAGCCGTTGTTCGACAGGACGTACGCGGTGGAACCCTCCACGCGCGGCGCGGCGCTGACGCCCTCTCCCGGGTTCCACGCCATCCGGGCCTGTCCCGTCTGGGGATCCATGAAGAGCAGCGCGCGCTGGTTGGGGACGATGAGCATGCCTCGGGCCAACACCGGGGCCCTGCCTGCCCGTTCCCCCAGGCTGTGCGACCAGAGGAGCCGGCCCGTCTCTCCCAGGTAGGCATCCACCCGGCCATCCCCGACGGCAAAGACGATCTCCCCGCGCGCCAGCAGGGACGTGAGCCCCGCCACCGAGCTGCTCCACTCCACATCCCCGCTCTCGGCGCTCAGGGCATACAGCCCACCCTGGTACGAGGCCACGTACAGCCGGCCCGCATCGTCCGCCACGGGAGGCGTGTCCACATCGAGGAACTCGGTGGCTCCACCCGCCAGGGACTTCTCCCACTTCGCGGTGCCACCCTCGGCGTCCAAGGCCACCAGGTACCCGTCCGCGAACCCCACGTACACCGCGCCGTCCTTCACCAGTGGAGTCGAGACACCGTGGATGGTGAAGCCGCTGGGCGGATCCCGCCGGTACTGCCAGGCCCACTTGCCCGTCTCGAGGTCCACCGCGAAGAGCGTATCGCTCTCCGAGGCCACCAGCACCCGCGAGCCGGCCAGGACCGGAGTCGTCGCGAGCGACTCACCGGCCTCGTACTTCCACTTGAGCTCGCCCTTGCGAGCGTCCAGGGCATACAGGACGCCATCCCCACCTGGCACGTAGGCGATGCCTTCGTGCACCAGGGCCCCAGCCGAGAACCGGTTGCCCGTCTTGAAGGCCCACGCCACCTTGCCACCGGGGGCAACGCCCCGGACAAAGCCATCCCGAGTCAGCGTGATGACTCGGCCAGAGTCCGGATCCACCGCCGGGGCGGCGAACTCACGGGGGGCGTACTCCCAGGAGATCGGCTCTACGAGCGGCGTCCACCAGCCCACCTCGAAGAAGTCGGCCGGGGGCTGGCGGAGCTCGGAGCTGACGGGGTTGCCATGGAGCGGAACGGAGTGACACGCGCCAAGCAGCCCCACCGCCCCGACTCCCGCCACCCACTGCCTCCACGCGCGGCGCTTCATGCCCCTCCGTCCTTCGTCGAGCTCGCTGGCTCAGGCGGCGGGGGGATCTTCACGCCCTCGGCCGCCAGCAGCGACGTCCGCTCGGTCGCGAGCCGGGCCGCCGCGCTGTTCGCGTGGTCCACGGGGATCTTCACGAGGACGGTGGCCGCGTCATCCTTCTTCCCCTGGAGGATGAGGATGCGGGCGCGGTGGTACTGGCCCATGCCCTCCAGATAACCGCCCGCATCCACCTTGGACATCTCATCGAAGGAGGTGAGCGCCTGGTCGTACTTCTGCTGGGCCTCGTAGGCGTAACCCTGGCCCTCGAGCGCTGCTGCGCGCATCGGGTCGTTGGCCGGAGCGACCTTCAGGTACTCGGCGAAGGCGGCCAGCGCCCCCTCCGCATTGCCCAGCCGGTACTCGGCCTTGCCCAGCGGCAGCGCGGCCGTCATCGCGGACGGGGTGCCCTTGTGGGTGGTGCGGAAGTCCGTCAGCGCCTTCACCAGCGCTTGATCCTGCTCCTGGGCGGACTTGAAAGGCGGATTCTCACCCGCGGGCGGCGGGGGCGGAGCGCCCTCGGCGGGTGTAGGAACCACCGGGCGCTCGAGGATCTCCAGCGCCGCGCCCAGCTCCTTGGCCGCCTTGGCCTCGCTGCGGTGGGAGAAGTAGCTGAACAGCGCCACGACCAGGCCACCTGCCAGCACCACTCCCACGGCAAGGATGACGAGCGTCTGTCGCCCGACCAACCACTCTCGGGCATCGGCTCCCACGCGCTGGAAGGCGTCGGGCTGCTTGAGCTCCCGCTGGGTCATCTTCTCGGACTTGGCCACGTCGCTGGTCCTCTTCTCTTCATCTGGGGTGCAAAAGGCGGCGCAATCTACGGATCGGCCACCGGGGGTGTCAACGCGAAGACGCTCAGTGCCTACCCGTCTTCTTCTCCTTCTTCTTCAGATGGGGGCGCTTGCGGGCCTCCCTCTTGGCCTTGCCAGGCCGCTCCTTGAAGATCAGCCGGAGGGGCACCCGCAGATCGAAGGTCTTCCGGAGCTGGTTGGTGATGTAGCGCTTGTACATCTCTGGCACGCCCTGCGGGTGGTTGCACGTGAGGGCGAAGGTGGGGGGCGCCGTGCCGACCTGGGCGATGTAGTACAGGCGCAGGGGCTTGCCATTGACGATGGGGGCCGGGTTGTTGTCCACCATGTGCTCGAGCAGCCGGTTGAGCTGGGGGGTGGGCGCCCGGTAGCGGAACTGCTCGGCGAGCTCCACGGCGATGTCCACCACCTTCTCCACCTTGGAGCCGGTGAGGGCCGAGGTGAAGACGATGGGGGCGTACCCCACGAACTTCAGCGAGTACTTGAGGGCCTCGCGGAAAGCCTCCTGGCGGCGCAGGTCCGTGCCGATGAGATCCCACTTGTTCACGACGATGACAAGCGCGCGGCCCTTCTCCTCGGCGAGGCTGGCCAGCTTGGCATCCTGGTCCACCGCCGGCTCGGTGGCGTCCATGAGGAGCACGGCCACGTCGCTGCGATCCATGACCTTGATGGCGGCCATCACGGAGTACTTCTCCACCCGGTGGGCGATGGAGCGCTTGCGCCGGATACCGGCGGTGTCCGTGAGGATGATCTTCTTGTCCTTGTAGGTGAGCGTCGAGTCGATGGGATCGCGCGTGGTGCCCGGCACCTCGCTGGACACCAGGCGCTTCTGCTTGAGGAGCGCGTTCACCAGGGTGCTCTTGCCCACGTTGGGCCGGCCGATGATGGCCAGGCGGATGGAGCCGTCGTCGGGCAGCTCCTCGGAGTCCTCGCCCTCCTGCTTCGGGGGGAGCTTGTCCAGCAGGGTCTCCGCGAGCTGGGGCACGCCCAGCCCGGGCTCGGCCGACAGCGAGAGCACCTCGCCCAACCCCAGGCGGAAGAACTCCGCGGAGAGCGCTTGCATGGTGCCCGTGGGGCTGTCCAGCTTGTTGGCGGCCACCACCACGGGCTTGCCGCTCTTGCGCAGCAGCCGGGCCACGGCATCGTCCGCGGCGGTGAGCCCGGCGCGCCCGTCCGTGACAAAGAGGATGACGTCACACTCCTCCACGGCGAGCTGGGCCTGCTCGCGCACCTCCTTGAGGAGCAGATCCTTGTCGCCTGGGACAAAGCCGCCCGTGTCGATCACGGTGAAGGAACGGTCCCCCCAGGTGGCATCCGCGTAGTGGCGATCCCGGGTGACGCCGGGCACATCCTCCACGAGCGCGGCGCGGCGCCGGATGAGGCGGTTGAAGAGCGTGGACTTGCCCACATTCGGGCGGCCTACGATGGCGACCAGCGGTTTCATTACTCGTATCCCAGCTTCTTGAGTCCCTCGCGGCGCTCGCTCCAGCGCGGCTCCACGCGGACCCGGAGCGAGAGGTACACGTGCGTCCCCAGCAGCCGCTGGATGGCCTTGCGCGCGTCCGTCCCGATGGTCTTCAACATCTGTCCCTGCTTGCCAATGATGATGGCCTTCTGACTGTCTCGCTCCACGTAGATGGAGGCGGCGATGCGGATGAGGCCCGCGAGCTGCCCCGAAGGCGTCCCCGGGAGGGGCTCGCGCTCGGACTCATCGAACACCTCTACCAGCACCGCAGCGGAGTACGGGATCTCCTGCCGGCAGTGGTGGAGCACCTGCTCGCGGATGTACTCGGCCACCAGCGTACGCTCCTGCTGGTCGGTGAGCATGTCCTCGTCGAAGATCCGCTCTCCCTCCGGCAGGTGCTCGAGCACCACCTGGAAGAGCGTGTCCACCCCGTCTCCCTTGCGGGCGGAGATGGGCACCACCTCCGCGAAGGGGAACTCGTTGCGGAACAGATCGATCAGCGGCAGCAGCCTGGACTTGGGGATGCTGTCGATCTTGTTGATGACGAGGAAGGTAGGCTTCGCGATCCGCTGCAGCCGCTCGAGGATCACCCGGTTACCGGGGCCCACCTCGGGCTTCTCCCCCCCGGGCGGCTCGATGACGAAGAGGACCAGGTCCACCTCCTCGGCCGCCTGGAGGGCTGTCTCCACCATGTAGCGGTTGAGCTCTCCCTTGGCTTGGTGGATACCGGGCGTGTCGATGAAGGCGACCTGTCCCTCTGGCCGGGTCACCACGCCCAGGATGCGGTTGCGGGTGGTCTGCGGCTTGGCCGAGACGATGGCGATCTTCTCGCCCGTGAGCTCGTTGAGCAGCGTGCTCTTGCCCACGTTGGGCCGGCCAATGAGCGCGGCGAAGCCGCTGCGGTAGTTCTTCGAGGCCATCGTAGAGAAGGTGATCTGGGAGCCTCCCCCGTAGGGAGGCCCCGTGGGACTGCACGACTTGTCGAAGCCCCCTGCCCGCCTTCCAGGCGGTCGAGGGCTACGGGGTCGTCGAGATGGTCAGCTTGTTGATACGAACGTCCGAGGTGGGGCGGTCGTTCCGGTCCTTGGGCAGCTCGTTGGCGATTCGATCCACCACCTCGTAGCCCTGTACCACCTCTCCGAAGATGGTGTGGCGATTGTTGAGGTGCGGGGTGGGCACCACGGTGATGAAGAACTGGCTGCCGTTGGTGTTGGGGCCCGCGTTGGCCATGGCCAGCAGGCCCTTCTTGTCGAACTTGCGGCCGCTCTTGAACTCATCCTCGAAGCGGTAGCCCGGGCCGCCCGTACCCCGGCCGAGCGGATCGCCGCCCTGGACCATGAACTGCCCGATGCAGCGGTGGAAGATCGTCCCGTCGTAGAGCGGCGTGCCGCTCATGCCCTGGCTCGTCTGCGGGTGCGTCCACTCCTTCTCGCCGGTGGCCAGCCCCACGAAGTTCTCCACCGTCTTCGGAGCGTCCTTCGGGAACAGCTTCACGACGATCTTCCCCTCCGTGGTGTCGAAGGTGGCGTACAGATCGTTGCCGGCGCGCGCCTCGTCCATCATGCCCATCTGCGTGTCTCCCGCTGCGTTGGGGGCCCTGGCCGGGCCCGCGTGAGTGGTTGCCTGCCCTACTTCGACCCTGGCTTCTTCTTCGTTGCCTTCTTCGCGGCGCCCTCGGCCGCGGCGGCGGCGGGGGCTGCCTTCGGCGGCGTCTCGCTCAGCTCGATCTTGGTGATCGAGACAGGCGTCCTCAGCCGATCGTCCGGCGTTGTCGGGAGCTTGGAGATCTTCTCCACCACGTCATAGCCCCGTACCACCTCGCCGAAGATGGTGTGCTTGTTGTTGAGGTGGGCCGGCGTGGAGGTGGTGATGAAGAACTGGCTGCCGTTGGTGTTGGGGCCCGCGTTGGCCATGGCCAGCAGGCCCTTCTTGTTGAACTTGCGGCCGCTCTTGAACTCGTCCTCGAAGCTGTAGCCCCCGTCTCCCGTGCCGGTGCCCAGGGGGTCGCCGCCCTGGACCATGAAGTCAGGGATGACGCGGTGAAAGATCGTCCCGTCGTAGAGGGGCTTCTTGGACTTCTCCCCCGTCTGCGGATGCGTCCACTCCTTCTCGCCGGCGGCCAGCCCCACGAAGTTCGCCACCGTCTTCGGGGCGTCCTTGGAGAAGAGCCGGACAATGACATCCCCCTGGCTCGTCTTGAGGGTGGCGTAGAGAGGCTTGCCCTCCTGGGCCTTCTTCATCCACGAGCCGGGAGTGGACTCCGCACCGGCGACGGTGGCGGACAGGACCAGGCAGGTCGCGAGCAATCGGAACATGGCGGGCGACCTTATTCGGCGCCCTCCCCTCGTCAAAGGGGTTTCACTGCGAGGTGTCGTCCTTCCGAAGCATGTCCAGGGTGGCGCGGGCGGCGGCCTGCTCCGCCTCCTTCTTGCTGCGGCCGGTGGCTCGTGCGTACGGCTCCGAGCCGATCGACACCTCCACCTCGAATGTCTTCTCGTGGTCAGGCCCCACCTCGGCCACCACCCGGTAGCGCGGCGAGACCTTGAGTCGGTTCTGGACGTCCTCCTGCAGCTTCGTCTTGTAGTCCAGGCCGCTGCGGCCCTCGGCCACGCCCTCCAGGGCCTCGAGGAAGTGCCGGTCCACCAGCGCCATGACGGACTCCATGCCCGCGCCCAGGAATACCGCGCCGATCACGGCCTCCATGGCATCCGCGAGCACGGAGCTCTTCTCCCGCCCTCCCGTCATCTCCTCGCCGCGGCCCAGCAGCAGCAGCTCGCCCAGGCCCAGCGCCCGGGCGATGCGCGCAAGCCCCTCCTCGTTGACGATGAGGGCGCGCAGCTTGGACAGCTCGCCCTCGGAGGCGTGGGGGAAGCGCTCCATCAACCGGTGGCTGATGGCCAGATCCACCACCGCGTCCCCGAGGAACTCCAGACGCTCGTTGTCCTGAAGCCCGGCCTCCCGGTGCTCGTTGAAGTAGCTCTTGTGGGTGAGCGCCGCCAGGCCCAGATCCCTGCGGGCCAGGGGTACCCCCAGCCTCGTCTCCAGCGCCTGGACGCGCTCTTGAAGGCTCAGCTTCTCCACGCGGCTACTCTGACAGCTGGCTCGCCAGCTCCTCGGCGAGTGCGTACGGATCGGCCTTCCGCTCGGCGATCCGGGTGGCCACTTCTTCCATCCGGCCGCTCTCCCGCTCGAGCCGGGCCAGCGCGCTGCGCAGCAGCCGCTCGCGCAGCAGGGCCAGGAACTGCATGGCGGCGCGGGCGCGCTCCTTGTCCTTGCGAAGCCCCGTCTCGTCCAGGAAGGCGCGGTGCTGCTCCACCGCCTCCACCAGCTCGTCCACGCCCTGATCCTTGGCGGCCACCACCTTGAGGATGGGGGGCTCCCACTCGCGAGGGCCTGGAGCCTCCTCCACGTGGCGCCCCTCCGCCTTGGCGCGGACCATGCGGTGGTGCGCGTCGTGATCCATGGCGGGCGCCTTCACGGCGTGGCGCAGCTCCAGCATCATCCGCAGCTCGCGCACCATGCGGTCCGAGCCATCCAGGTCGGCCTTGTTCACCGCGAAGACGTCCGCCACCTCGAGGATGCCCGCCTTGATGGCCTGCACGTCATCGCCCATGCCGGGCACCGCCACCACCACGGTGGTGTGCGCCATCTGGGCGATGTCGATCTCGTCCTGCCCCACGCCCACCGTCTCCACCAGGATGATGTCCTGCCCCATGGCATCCATGACGCGGATGCAGTCACCGGTGGCGCGTGACAGGCCGCCCAGGTTGCCCCGGGTGGCCAGCGAGCGGATGAAGACGCCCGGATCCGTGGCGTGATCCTGCATGCGGATGCGATCGCCCAGGATGGCGCCGCCGGTGAAGGGGCTGGTGGGATCCACCGCGAGGACGCCCACGCGCTTGCCCTGCTTGCGGTACCGGGCGATCAGCCGATCGGTCAGCGTGGACTTGCCCGCACCAGGCGAGCCGGTGATGCCGATGATGTAGGCCCGGCCCGTCTTGGGGAACAGGACCTGCAGGTCCGCGGTGGCGCTGGCCTCGCCGTCATCGATGTGGCGCATCAGGCGGGACGCGGCCCGCACATCACCCGCGAGCACCCGCTGAGAGAGTTGAGTCTCCGTTGCCAATGCTCACTCCTGGGGCGAGTCCGGGCCGACGATCTGCACGGCCTCGCTGGGAACCTTGAGGAGGCCCGCCACCAGCTGGACGATGCCGGGGAAGCCATCGAGCTCGAAGCGGTCTGACCAGACCTTGCCCTTCGCCCCGGCCAGCAGGCCGCGGAAGGTGCGTCCCATCACCCGGCCTGCGGCGAAGCGGTAGTTCTCGCCGTTCACCCGCACATGCACGAGCACCTCCAAGGGGCTGCGCGGGGGGACCAGTGCCTGTGACCCGAAGGCCTGGGCGATCTCCTCGTAGCGCACCCGGCCGCCAGGGCCCACGGCCGCGGACGGAGGACGGGCCAGACGCTCTTCGATGAGCGCGCTCAGGTAGGTGGCGAGAGACGCTTGATCCCGGAAGTCGAACAGCTCGAAGCGGAACGGGGGCAGGCCCCCCAGCGCTTGTCCGTCGCGCCGAACCTGGCCTACCTGGAACTGGCCATGCCGGTCCGCCACCAGGGTGAGGGCGAGCGGTCCGGCCTCGAGCTCCGTGGACAGCACGAGCGTCTCCGGATCCAGGTCCGGGTGGAGCCCCATGGTGTGCAGCTGCGCGGAGCGGCGCTCGATGTGGAAGAGGTAGTCATCGAAGGAGCCCGTGAGGAGCAGCGAGATGTCCTCGCGGGTCGCCACGGCGCCGAGGATGACGGGCGTCAGCCCTACCACCGCGGGAGGCGCGGCGGGGATCAGCCGATCATGCTCGAGCTGGAACGTGATGGTGGAGATCGACTGCCGGGTGACGGGGTTGGTGAGGGCCGCATCCTGAGCCAGCTCCAGTGTGGCGAGGGTGCCGGTGGGGCCTTGCTCGAGGCGCAGGCCAAGCTGCTCGATCCGGGAGGTATCCATGTCTCAGCCCTTGAAGATCTCGCGGGCGATGATGCCGCGCTGGATCTCGCTGGTCCCCTCGCCTATCTCGCACAGCTTGGCATCGCGCAGGTAGCGCTCCACGGGAAACTCGCGGGTGTAGCCGTAACCCCCATGGACCTGGACGGCCTTGTTGCAGGCGCGCATGGCGGCCTCGGAGGCGAACAGCTTGGCCTGGGAGGCGGCCTGCGTGTACGGCTGGCCATTGTCGGCCATCCACGCCGCGCGGTGGACGAGCAGGCGCGCCGCGTCCATCTCCGTCTTCATGTCCGCGAACATCCATCGCAGGCCTTGGAACTCGGCGATCGGCTGGCCGAAGGCGGTGCGCTCGCGGGCGTAGCGCAGCGACTCCTCCAGCGCGCCCCGGCCCAGCCCCACGGCCAGCGCTCCGATGGTGATGCGGCCCTTGTCGAGGATCTTCAGCGTGTCGATGAAGCCGTGGTCCACCTCACCCAGCCGCTGCGAGTCCGGCACCTCCACACCCTCCAGGATGAGCTCCGCGGTGTCCGAGGAGCGCATGCCCAGCTTGCCGTGGATGGGGCGCTGGCTGAAGCCGGGCGTGCCCTGCTCCAGGATGAAGGCGGTGATGCCCTTCTGACGCTTCTCGGCGGTGGTGAGCGCCAGGATCACGAAGACGTGGCCCACGGTGCCCTGGGTGATGAACATCTTCGCGCCGTTGAGGACCCACTTGTCGCCCTTGCGGACGGCGGTGGTCTTCAGCCCGGAGGCGTCCGAGCCGGAGCCGGGCTCGGTGAGGCCCCAGGCGCCCAGCCACTCGCCCGAGGCGAGCTTGGGCAGGTACTTGCGCTTCTGGGCATCGTTGCCGAAGACGCGGATGTGGCTGGTGCCCAGGCCGTTGTGCGAGGCCACGGTCAAGGCCAGCGAGCCGTCGTAGCGGGCGATCTCCTCCACCGCCACGGCCACGGCCAGGCTGTCCATGGCCGCCCCGCCGTACTCCTCGGCGACCAGCATGCCCAGCACGCCGAGCTGGCCCAGCTCACGGACGACCTCCATGGGGAACTTCTCGTCCTTGTCCCACTCTCGAGCGTAGGGCTTCACCTTGCGCTCGCAGAAGTCCTTGAGGGAGGCCTTGAGGGCGCGGTGGCTTTCGGGAAGTTCGAAGTCCATGGGGGGTCGAAATATCTAACCGCAGAGAGGAGAAAGTGGGTAGCGCAACAGTCCAGCGGGGACGCTCGGCCGGTCTCAGACCGGGAGCACCCCGTGCTTCTTCTCTGGCCGGGGCTGGTAGCGGCGCGAGTAGACCTCGAAGCGCTGTGCCAGCTCATGACGCAGCCTGTCACCGGGGACGATCTCATCCACCACCAGCTCGCTGGCCAGCTTGAAGATGTCCACATCCGCCCGGTACTCGTCGCGCAGCTGCTGGACATAGGCGGCGCGCTCGGCCTCGGGCTTCTCCTGGATCTTGTTGAAGTAGACGGCGTTGACAGCGGCCTCGGGGCCCATGACGGCGATCATGGCCTGGGGCAGCGCCAGGGTGCAGTCCGGGGCGAAGCCGGGGCCGGACATGGCGTAGAGGCCCGCGCCGTAGGCCTTGCGGACCACCACGCAGATACGGGGCACGCTGGCCTCGGAGACAGCGGAGATCATCTTCGCGCCAGCGCGGATGATGCCTGCGCGCTCGACCTTCGTACCGATCATGAAGCCCGGCACGTCTGCCAGGTAGAGCAGCGGGATGTTGAAGGCGTCACACAGCCAGATGAAGCGCGCGGCCTTGTCCGCCGAGTCCACGAAGAGCACACCGCCCTTGTACTTGGGCTGGTTGGCGACGATGCCCACCGGCCGCCCGTTGATGCGCCCCAGGCCGGTGATGATCTCCTGGGCGAAGAGCTTCTTCACATCGAACCAGCTCCCCTCGTCCACCAGCTCGTGGATGAGGGCGTACATGTCGAACGGCTTGTTCTGGTCCACGGGGATGATCTCGTCCACGCGCTTGCCGCTGGCCTTGGGGGCCTTGGGCGCAGCCGCGGGCGGGGGCTGGCTGAAGTTCTCCGGGAAGTAGCTGATGTACTGCTTGGCGGCCTCGATGGCCTCCGGCTCCGTCTTCACCAGCACGTCGCCGCAGCCCGACACGGAGCAGTGCATCTTCGCGCCGCCCATCTCCTCGAGCGTCACCTTCTCGCCAATGACCATCTCCGCCATGCGAGGGCTGCCCAGGTACATGGAGGCGTTGCCGTCCACCATGATGACCAGATCACAGAAGGCGGGGATGTACGCGCCGCCAGCCGCGGAGGGCCCGAAGAGCAGGCAGATCTGCGGCACGTAGCCGGACAGGTGCACCTCGTTGAAGAAGATGCGTCCCGCGCCGCGGCGGCCGGGGAACATCTCCACCTGGTCGGTGATGCGGGCACCAGCGGAGTCCACCAGATAGAACAGCGGGCAGCGCAGGGTGCGAGCCGTCTCCTGGATGCGGAGGATCTTCTCCACCGTCCGGGCGCCCCAGCTCCCCGCCTTCACCGTGGAGTCATTGGCCATGATGGCGACGGTGCGGCCGGCCAGCTTGCCCAGACCGATGATGACGCCGTCCGAGGGCAGGTCGGCGTCCGCATTGTTGGCCAGCTTCGCATCCTCGATGAAGGAGTCCGCGTCCACGAGCAGACGGATGCGCTCACGAGCGAAGAGCTTGCCCGCCTCCTTGTTCTTCACGTGGTACTTCTCGGCGCCCCCCTTCTCCACCTCGGCGATCTTCTGGAGCAGCTTCTGGTCGTAGGACATGGCCCGGGCCACATACCAGAAAGGCGCTCGGCTGGCTGCTCTCTGTGGCGCTCTTGGAAGAGTGAGCTGCCGAGCAAAGCACCGACCGACCGACCGGTGGGTGGGTAGGAAAGAGTTTTCACAGGGATGCCGCGTGGAGCCCCCCTGCCTACCTTGAGACCACAACGGGAGGCAAAACCGTTGGGGCGCGGTGCTCCCGAAACCATCGGCCCAGGAGGGAATCATGTTCGCGACGAAGGCAAAGTGGGCGGCGAAGAGCGGCCTGTATCGGAAGTGGATGGCACAGAAGTTCCTGAACGACATCCCGAGGATCGCCAAGGACAAGTGGGAGGACTTCGATCCAGACGACGTGCTGCGTCTGGTGGGTCTCACCACTCACAAGCCGGTGAAGACCGGCTTCGGAACCCTGGGCGTGTTCGTGATCGGCGCTGCCGTGGGCAGCATCGTGGCGCTGCTGTTGGCGCCCACGCCGGGCACGGAGCTGCGCACCCAGGTCAAGGACAAGGCCATGGGCTACCTGAACAAGCAGAACCTCGGCATCGGGCAGGAGAAGACCGCGCACGCTTAGTGTGAGGGTCTCGTCGTAGCGGACGGAGCCGTCAGGGTGGGGGCCCTGGCGGCTCTGGCTGTTTGCGGAGGTCAGCGCCCCTTGTAGACAGGGGGACGCTTCTCCGCGAAGGCGCGCAGGCCCTCCTGCCGATCCTCGGTCTTGAGGATCTCCTCGTACTTGCGCAGTTCCAGCGCCAGCGCGTCGTCCAGTTCCAGGCCCATGCCCTCGTTGATGGCGTGCTTGGCGGTGGACACCGCAATGGGCGCGTTCTCCACAATGGCCTCCGCCAACGAGAAGGCCGTCTCCAGCAGGTGGCCCTCCGGCG